>Ga0302275_10000202_pt1 | contig 67209 bp, 64 predicted proteins | sample III_Bog_N2_2_FD_200229 | JGI IMG/M metagenome (GOLD analysis project Ga0302275, IMG submission 200229) | Peat permafrost microbial communities from Stordalen Mire near Abisko, Sweden - III_Bog_N2_2 | ecosystem: Environmental > Terrestrial > Soil > Wetlands > Peat | place: Sweden: Abisko... | reverse complement strand
CGGCGAAAATGCACCGATGCTCGACCAAGTCAAACTGCATGCCACTCATTGGATGGAATGGGTGTGTGATCCGTATTCGCCGAACTTCATGGCTGGGAATGGGTGCAATCGAAGGGACATTTAAACAGATGTCCACTCAGAGGATCCTGGCCAATCACCGCCTGCACGCGTTCGGCAAGACGATCGAACCCACAGCGCATGTCTGTAGCTTCGGCCGCAAGCCAGATCCGCGGCCCCGGCGCACCATCCAACGCACGAAGACTCGGAAGGCCGATCACGACTCCTGCTCCAACACAGATAGAAGCCGGTGCAGGTGAGCCGCATCAAACCCCGGCTCTACCATCAAGCTCCAGCCGCGGCGATGACGAAGCTCGACCCCAACAGATCGCATCGATGCTGGCGCCGGTGCTGACGGAACTGCTATCTCGACAGCGACAAAGGATGTGGCTTCGGGCCTACGCAAGCGCTTCTTCCACTCATACAACTGCCACTCCCGCAACCCGCGCTCACGACAAAACGCTGCCACGCTCTTGCCGCTGGATACTTGCTCCGATACAACATCCCGCCATCGCGATATATCGTCTTCTCTGTAGCGTCCCATGACATCAGAATCATGCCCAAACCAGACATCCACAAGATGGCGTTTGCATACCGCTCACCTAAGAACCCGCGCAACTACGAGCGCATGATCTATAAACTTGGCTCGCAAGGTACACGACCGCTTCTTGCGCGGCACCTGCATGCACACAACTAGCGCATGCGCAGGTTGTAGAGGGCGACCCGCCCCCTCATGCCCAAGCTCGCCCAGCAAGCGCCGAAACCAGCGGAAGTTTCCTGTAGCCTCCATACCCACCCGCACCTGGCTCCCGGCCAGAGCTCGATAGAAGGCCTGGGCTTCGGCGCGGTGAGTCAAGCGGCGCTCTCCGTATTCTCCGGTTTCCTTGTTGACGTACGCAATTTGCTGGAAGCTCGGATGAAAATCACAACCTATAATCATCATGCTCGGCTCCTTTCCTCCCGAGCTTTTGGTCGTTTGCCGCAACCAGTCTACTCGGGCCGGGGGGAGCCGACGCTGTCATGTAATCAGGTCAAGCTTCTCGATACCCCGAGGCACTCTGTTCCCTATTCCCTGCTCCCTATTCCCTGCTTTTTTCACTCCGACCAAACGCCGAGCAAATTCCCCACGCCATCCGAGAAGTGGAACCGCCGTCCACCAGGGAATTCGAAGGTAGGCACAACGATGCCGCCCCCCTCCAACCGGATTGCGATCTCCGTGGCAGCAAGGTCAAAGGAATAGAGTACGACCAGCGGCGCAAACTTCCCCGGCCCGTCATGCGGTTCGCGTTTGACGAACCCTCCGTCGATGCCTGCGCCCCGGAAGCTGACGTACTCCGGCCCATAGTCGACAAAAGTCCAACCGAACACCGCGGCATAGAAATGCTTGGTCCGTTCAATGTCGGTCGTTGAAAATTCGATGTAATTGATCTTGTGGTGATTTCCTGCATTGCTCATGGCTTCTCTCCTTCTTCTTCTGATGCAGATGGAGGCGAGGAAAAGGCGGTGCGACCCTCAAATCGGGAACGGGAGGCGCAGGCACACCTTTCCCAGGGATACCTAGTCAGGCATGCTTCTGAAGTGCGCCCCCATCCACATTCCCTCAGAAGCCGGAGAGTGCAGGTAGAGCCCGCTCATTTTCGTTCCAGCGGAGGACTCGCGAGGTACGAGAAAAAGGTAACAAAAGCTCGCGCGGTGTGCAATCGAAAATTGGGATTATGTCTTCGAGTGCCCCGTAGAGGTTTCCCGGAGAGACTCTGGCGTATCTTCGGCGGCCTCTAACGACTCCGCTTCGGCAAGCATTGCGTCAGCCTCTCGCAGCAGGGCGTCTGCTTTCGCCTTGATGCTTCGAGCTCTCTCACGCAGTCGCACTGCCTCGGGAACGTCAAGTGGATCCTTCGGATTTCTCCATCCCGTCATTCGGAACCTGCTTCGCGGAACCTCACCCCAGCAGCACGCTGCCCTCAACGCTGCCCGCCAGCGCGCGGTCAAAGGTGACAAGCCTGAGCCCCGCGGCTTCTGCAAATGCGGCAAGGTAGGCATCCATCCACATCTTCGGTGCGATTACCTCGTCGGAGGTTGTGTTCCTTAGAAGTTTCGTCATTCCATGCGGTTCATCTAAAAATCTGGCCTGGTCATTCTCAACCCACTCGTCAAAAATCCGCCAGCATTGCCGCTGGGTGTGGCCATTGCCGTCCATCACCACTTCGGTCGAGAGCAGGCGAAAGAGGCCGAGCTGTGTTTGTCGGCAGAAAACGAGCGCCGGCGATGGATCGAGAGAACGATACCAGCGATTCGCGGATACATGGTGACCGTGCCCGTCGAAATAAAGGGCCAGCCACACGTTAATGTCCGGCAGAATCAAGGATGTCGGAGTCGAGGATGTCATAGATCTGCTCGTTGGTCAGATGGAGCGTCCCGGGGTTCTTTGAACGGATAATGGGAAACTCGATCTTTTGGCGGCTCTTCGGGACGTGGGATCGCAGCTTCAGCCCCTCAATAACCAACTGACGGAGCGTGGTGTCCTCTTCGAGAGCCTTTCTCTTGGCATCCTTCAAAAGCTCATCGGGAATGTCAATCGTGGTGCGCATAAAGGCATAATAGCATATTTATGCCACCGGGGTAGCCGATCATGGAAACAACTCATCGGTAAAGGCTTACAGTATGTACCGGCTCAAATCCTGATCCTTCACCACGGAAGCGACCATCTGCTTCACATATTCGGCATTGATCAGAAACACCTTCTCGGGCCCCGAAGAAGTCATGCGCTCCTCGTAAGGCAGCGGCGTTGTGGACTCTGCCTTGATAGCCTCGTTCAGCAGCCTGGCGGCCTCTTCATCCGGCGCACGGCGGGCTACATCCGGCGCCAGGAAGCTCACATCCTCAAGCACGCGCTCCATGATGGTGTGCAAGCGGCGTGCGCCAATGTTCTCCGTCTGCTCGTTCACCTTGAAAGCAAACTCCGCCATCTCGCGCAGCGCCTCGGGAGAAAACTCCAGCCGCACGCCCTCTGTCTCAAGCAGCGCCGAGTATTGCTTGGTCAGCGACGCCTTGGGCTCCGTCAGAATCCGCAGAAAATCCTCCACCGTGAGCGAATGCAGCTCCACGCGAATCGGAAAGCGTCCCTGCAACTCCGGAATCAGGTCGCTGGGCTTGGAAACGTGAAATGCGCCCGCGGCGATAAACAGAATATGATCTGTCCGGACCATGCCGTAGCGGGTGTTCACCGTCGTTCCTTCCACGATGGGCAGAATGTCGCGCTGAACGCCCTCGCGCGAAACATCGGGCCCGTGTCCGCCCTCGCGTCCGGCAATCTTGTCTATTTCATCTAGAAAAATAATGCCATTCGACTCCACCCTCTCCACGGCCACGCGGTTCACCTGGTCCATGTCGATCAGGCGGCTTTCTTCTTCCTGCACCAGGTAGTCGAACGCGTCGCCCACCTTCATCTTCCGCTTCTTCGAGCCAGCGCCAAAAATGTTCGGCAGCATATCCTTGAGGTTCATCTCCATGTCCTCGAGGTTCTGGTTGCTGATGATGCCAAACTGCGGTGTCCCGCGGTCGCGTACGTCGAGTTCCACCTGCCGGTCGTCCAGCTTGCCTTCGCGGAATTGCTGGCGCAGCTTCTCCCGAGACCGCTGATAGCTGTCGGACCCAGGCAGCGTCAGTTGCCCTTCCTGCGATGGAGGCGGCGCCGGCGGAGGCGGAAGCAGCACATCCAGCAGCCGCTCCTCCGCATTCATCTCCGCCTTGTCTTCCACCTCTTCCAGCCGCTCCTCGCGCACCATGTCGATGGCGACCTCAACCAGGTCGCGAATCATCGACTCCACATCGCGGCCCACGTACCCGACCTCGGTAAATTTCGAGGCTTCCACCTTGAGAAACGGCGATCCAGTCAGTTTGGCCAGTCGCCGCGCAATCTCCGTTTTGCCCACGCCCGTCGGCCCAATCATGATGATGTTCTTGGGCATGATGTCGTCGGCAATATCGGGAGGCAGCTTCTGCCGCCGCTGGCGATTCCTGAGCGCGATGGCAACCGCACGCTTGGCAGCCTTCTGGCCGACCACATGCTTGTCGAGCTCGGTAACAATCTCGCGCGGCGTCAGCTCGTCCAGCGAGAGATCCTGTTCTTCAGCGGAAGCGGGTAAATAAATGGCCATTCTTCTCTTATTTGATCCTCATGAGGTGCCGTTGTTGCTTTGAAAGAGCACGACTTTAGTCGTGCCGAAGATGCCACAAAAAAACCTGGGCTTTAGCCCCTGCGGGATCTATATGATCCCGCTAGCCCTTCAACTCCTCAATCGTGATGCGGTCATTGGTATAGATGCAGATTTCGCCGGCAATCTTCATCGCCTTTTCTGCAATCGCGCGCGCGCTCAAATCCGTGTTCTCGATCAGCGCCCGAGCCGCGGCGGTCGCGTAGCTGCCACCTGACCCGATTGCCGCCAATTGTTCGTCCGGATCGATTACGTCTCCCGAGCCGGAAATCAGAAACGTCTGCCCCTTGTCGGCCACCAGCAGCAGGGCCTCAAGGTTGCGCAGCATCTTGTCGGTGCGCCAATCCTTGGCCAGCTCCACGGCGGAGCGGTTCAGGTTCCCCGCGTACTGCTCCAGCTTGGTCTCGAATCGTGCAAACAGGCTGAACGCATCCGCTGTCGATCCGGCAAACCCGGCCAGGATCTTGTCCTGATAGAGCCGCCGTATCTTCTTGGCCGAGTGTTTCAGCACGTGATCGCCCAGCGTCACCTGCCCGTCGGCGGCCATTACCACCTCGCCGTTGCGGCGCACGCAAATTACTGTCGTTGAGCGAATGCGGTTACGCTTCCGGGAATCTTGTGCCGCTAATGAACTGCTCTCTGCAATCAACGCAAAACCTCCGGAAATTTGCCAACTTGCAAGGCAGAAACTGATGCAAGATGCAGTCACGAGTATATCGCAGCGGGAAACCCCGCCTGTCGTCTCCTCCATTCGGGAAAGCCGGCAATTCGGGAAAGCCAGCAATCCCGCTGCGGTATCCTCTAGTTGAGACCACTGGGGTAGTGCCCCTCCCGCCCATGACCCTCCGGAACATCAATTCCTGGGAACTGGCTGTCTGCCTTGCCGTACTGGCTGCGTTCGCGGGGCTTGCCCTCTGGCTCATCTTCCGCAAGCGCCCTACGCCTGAAGAAGTGGAGCGCGCGCGCCGCCTGTTCCTGGTTCAATCCGGCCGCATTGTCGACGGCATGCTGCTGGACGTTTGCGAAGTGGAAGCGGAAGACGGACGGACCCTCACCATGCTGCTCTTCAGCTACCGCAACGGCGGTGTCAACTACGAGTGCTCCCAAGACATTACAGACATGCCCGGCGTGGTGGATGTGGCCCAGGTTCGCGCCGGTTTCCCCTGCTCGGTCCGGTATCAGCCGGGCAATCCGCAGAACTCCATTGTGGTCGCCGAGCAGTGGACCGGCCTGCGCGCCAGCCTGCCGCAATTCCCGCCGTACGACGACCCCGACCCCCTGGACCTGAGCCACCTCCGCCCCGGCCGCGGCTAACCACCTGCGGTGGGGCAGACGCGGCTTGCGCCGCCATGGATCTGTCGTAAGGGCGGGAAACCTCAGCGCTCAACCAGCCTTGTTCATAGGGAGCATCGGGACTTGCGTTGCAAGTTCCATCTGCAAAGAACAGATACAGAGATCGGAGCTGTCAAAGAAACCAGCTGACTTGCTGAACGTTTAGAAATTTCAGCCTCCTCCCAGTTCCATGTTCATAGGGAGCAGCCTGACTCGCTGCGTCGAGTTACGGCCAGGAAATGAACCCGCGTCCGTTGCGCCAAAACTGTTCCGTGCCCCGTCCTTGCGATTTTTTCCTATCGCGAGGGCGGGAAACCTAAACCCTAAACCAGCCTTGCTCATAGGGAGCATCGGGACTTGCGTTGCACGTTCCATCTGCAAAGAACAGATACAGAGATCGGAGCAGTCAAAGAAACCAGCTGACTCGCTGACTCGCTACCTCCGCGGAGCGGAGGCTGACTTGCTGAACGTTTAGAAATCTCAGCGTCCTCCCAGTTCCATGTTCATAGGCAGCATCATCGCTCGCGTCGGCAAGTTACGGTCGGGTGCCCCATCCTTCCTGCGTTCTTTGCAGGAAGGGTGGGCCGCCACGAACCCCGCCCAAATCCGACCCAAAAAATAAACCCTCTCCCACCCCCTGCACTTTGCAGTCCAATTACCCTGAAACGCGCACACTCGTCGCAGGAGTAAAAAATGGCCCAGACAGCCCTCATTCCAATCAGCGAACCCGCGCCCGTCCAACCCCAGCACAACCCCGCCGTCCAGCGCTGCTGCGAAGCCCGCGAGCGCTCCCTCGAGTTCAGCCGAGCGAAGAAGATTGGCAACTGGGACACCGAAAAATTCGCTGCTGCAGCTTACTGCGAGGCCATGCCCAATCTCTCCGGATACGAAAACATCCGCGATTTCATTGCCTGCGCCGCCCACGGCATGGTCATTCGAGCCATCGACCGCAACGAAGGCCCCAAGCTCCTATACGCCGCCCAGGTGGCGCTCAGCGCCCTTCGCAGCGAGCCAAAGACAAAGAAAGAGCCGCTACATAGCCCCCCACCCCCTGAAATCTTTAGTACCCAGGAAGACAAAGTGAGGTAACAAGGGTACCCTTCGAAGATCCCTCACTCTCCGCCGCCAAACCCGGGTGGGCCATCCCTGTTGTCATTCTGAGCGAAACGAAGTGAAGTCGAAGAACCTGCTTCTTGCAATTCTGTCGAAAAGGATGGGCGGCCACGATTCCCGTTTTGCGTCCCATACCCACCCCCGGTATACTATTCGCATGCATGTCCACGCTGCGCCCTCATCCCCCGGCGCCAACCGAACCAAATCCGTTCTTCGCTTCTCGCTCGTGGCCACGCTTGCCTACGTCGTTGTCACCTTCGTGGCCGGACTCCGCGCCCACTCCCTGGCGCTGCTCTCTGAAGCGGGACACAATGCTTCCGACTTCCTCGCACTTCTGCTCAGCTTTGCCGCCGTTTACTTCCAGACGCGTCCCGCCAGCAACTCCAAGACCTTCGGCTATCAGCGCGCCGGAGTGCTCGCGGCCTTTATCAATGCGGCTACCCTCATCCTCATCTCCCTCTGGATCGCTTTTGAAGCCATCCATCGCCTCTCGTCACCCGTAGCCGTACAGCCGCGGCTCATGATGATTGTGGCCGCCGCCGGCGTGCTCATGAATGGCGTCATCGCCGGCCTGCTCTGGGGAGTAGCGCGCGACGTCAACATGCGCTCCGCCTTCCTTCACATGGCAGGCGACACGCTCTCCACAGCCGCCGTCATCGCTGGTGGCGCGGGCATTCTCTTCACCGGCCAAAACTGGATCGATCCTGTCCTCTCGCTGCTTATCGCCGCGCTCATTCTCTGGTCCAGCCTCGGGATTGTCCGGGAGACGCTGAACATCCTGCTTGAAGGCACCCCGCGCGATTGTTCCCTCCCTGAAATTCGATCCGGCATGGAGGCGGTCGAAGGCGTCATCAACGTCCACGACCTGCATATCTGGAGCCTCGGATCGCAGTCGCGCGCGCTGGCCTGCCACGTTTGCATTGCTGACATACCACCGTCAGAGAGCGCCTGCATCCTGGTCAAACTCAACCACGTGCTCAAGGAGCACTTCCAGATCGCCCACACCACCATCCAGTTCGAGCACATTGGCTGCGATGAGTTGGAGGGATGCGTCGTTCCCATCGAAGAAATGGCCGCTCATGAACACGCCCACCACCATGGACATTCGCACTAAGATGAATATCAGCCTCGTTCAGGCAAGGGTAGATGCTCTAAGGCTTTGTAACAGTCGTCCACCGGCTTCGCCGACCCCGGTGGATGAAACAGCCGGCACCCATTCTCCCGGATGGAGAAAGCGAAAATAGCCCAGGACAAGCGCAGCGCAGTCCCGGGTCGGCGTTGAACAAAGGACCTCCGTCCCGTAGGGACGGACCGAAATTCGCCCCAAAATAGTTTTTCTCGTGGAATCAACAACTTGCACCGTCCACGGAAGGTAGTTTCTTCTTGGGGCATGACTTCAGTCATGCCCCAAACGCCACAAAAGCAACGTGGGCTTTAGCCCCGGCGGGGGCGTTTCTCCTCCACATCTGCATGTGTGCCCACCCGTAGCCGCTCGCCGGAGCAAGATTGATATTCATTCGCACTGAATTAGCAGTGAAGCTTTCAGCGCACCCCCGTGCCCCATTTTCGCGATTTCTTCCTGTCGCAAGGGTGGGAGACGTAGAGCCTTCGATTGGACAAAGGACAGCGCGGTGACTACTGCAGCTTCTGTTCCGCCAGCAACTGCTGAAACGCCGGAATCCCCCGCAGCCCGGCGAACTCGCTGTCGCCCTCGATTTTCTTCTCGTCGGTAAATCCCTCGTTGAGCGCCCTGCGCAAGTGGTCAATGGCGCAGTCGTTCTGGCCGGCATGAACACATCCGCGGGCCATGTAATAGTTCATGGCGCCGCGATCCTGCGCCGAGCCGGGATTTTCAACCTTGGGGCTGGCATGGTCAACGAAGATCTGCGGGTCCAGCGAGAGCGCCGTCTGATAAGCTTCCCAGCCCTTCTTGTAATTGTGGTCGCCCAGCAGGGCGCTACCCAGATTCCTGTAGATCAGCGCCGAGCCGGGGGCAAGGCGGATCGCTCTGCGATACATCCGCTCCGCCTCGCCGTACAGCCTCTGCGAATTGTAGATGGTTCCCAGATTGTTGAGCACATGGGGGTTGTCGGGATTCAGCTTGAGCGAAACCTGGTAGCAGCGTGCAGCTTCCTGCAGGTTGAACATCATCTGGTAGGCCATGCCCATCTTGTTCCAGACTGCAGCGGAGTCCTGGGCGGCCTGCTGGTATGCCGCAATGGCAGCCTGATAGCGCTGGTGTACCAGCAGTGCGTCGGCTACGTCTTCCGGAGTGACTTGAGTGTGCTGCGCCACGGAGACGGGCTGGGGTGCTTCGGCAACAACGGTTGGCTGGCCTTCAATCGAGGAAACAGGCAACAGGGAATCTTGCGCAATTGCAACGGAAGAACCTGCCGCAAACGCTGCCAGCACCCCAAGTGCAACCAGCCTACGGAATTCATGAGGACATCGCATATTCTCACCCCCGGAAAGGCATCGGAACCTTCAAAAAGATCCCTCTTCCTTATCGGCTTAATGAAAAGAATTTACCGTATATTAATGCTCCATTCGACAAGTCTTCGTCAATGCTCTTTCGCACAATCCCGTATGCCGTTCCAAAAATGGCAAACCGGGGGCGAAGCGTGCCTGTTTGGGAACGCGCTGCTGGCAGTTTGGTTGGGTGGGGAAGTATCTATTTACTAGGAGCCTGTGGCAGAGATCCTATTTTGAAAGGGCACGACTTCAGTCGTGCCGCAAATGGTAAAAAAAGACATTGGGCTTTAGCCCCCGAGGGAAGGCTCTCAGTAGTCTGCATTCCCCCAGTGGCTAAACAGGCTGCGGAAAACTCAATTCAGCCGGGAATTTCGATGGCTCTGTAACAGGGCATGGCTTCAGTCGTGCCGCAAATGGCTGAAAATAAAGATGGGCTTTAGCCCCTGCGCAAACGGCGGATTCCGCGTCAAGGGATGGAGGTTCAACACAATGAAATTCAATGGGTTAGAATCGCACGGCGTGCAAAGACCGAGAGGACTGCGAACCGAGCACAGGAATCTTCCGAATTTCCACGGACAGGCGGCAGTCCGCCGCAAAGCTACTGCTGCTTCTGCTCCGCCAAAAGCTGCTGAAACGCCGGAATGTCGTGCAACCCGGCAAACTCGCTGTCGGCCTCGATCTTCTTCGGGTTGGTGAAACCCTCATTCAGCGCCATGCGCAGGTACTCGATCGCGCAATCGTTCATCCCCGCACGCAGGCACCCCTTGGCCATGTAGTAGTTCATAGCGCCGCGGTCCGAGACGGATGCCGGATTCTGCACTCTGGGACTGTCGTTGCTCTTGAAGATGTTGGGGTCAATCTCGAGCGCCGTCTTGTACATCTCCCAGCCTTTCTTGTACTTGTGCTGAGCCAGGAGATTTGTCCCCAGGTTCTTGTAGATCAGCCCTGACTTGGGATCCATCTTCAACGCCCTGCGGTACATCCGTTCCGCATTGCCGTATTCCTTTTCCGAGTCGTAGACCGTTCCCAGGTTGTTGATCACGCTGGAGTTCTTTGGATCCAACCGGAGCGACGTCTGGTAGCAATGGGAGGCTTCATCCTGGTTGAACATGAGCTGGTAGGCGATTCCCATCTTGTTCCAGAGCTCCGCCGAATTACGCGGAGCTTGCTTGTAGGCCTCAAGTGCTGCCTGATAGCGTTGGTGCGCCATGAGTGCATCGCCCATTTCCTCCGGCGTCGACGGAGTCTGCAGAAGGGTTTGAACCGGCTTTGCCGGCATTGCGGCGGCGGGAAACTGGTTCGGCGGCTCGGCAGGGGGTTCCGTGGAGGTCTGGGCCGGGGCCTGCGCTGCAGGAGTGGCAGCCGTCTGGCTCAAAACGGCGGGAATCTCAAAAGCGAGGACTGCAAGTACGGCGATTGTCGACAGCCAGCGGTGCTGATTGGGCCAACACATGGTCCCTCCTTCGGAAGGAACGGGAGCGATCAGCCGATCAAAATCGCTCACCCGCAGATGAACAACACACATTAGACCACCAAATCGATTAAAAGAGTTGGGTAATATTGGGCATATCCCGTGTGGTCGGGCAAAATTGAAGAAAGTGGTCGGTTTCGGGATAAACTCGTTCCCAAGTGGAGGGTGTACTGTGAGTGCAACCGGTGAATGTACTACGCTAACCAGTCTAACCGCCCGTTTCAAGACCACGCGGCGCCGTACGCTCGAGCTGTGCCAGCAGCTCACACCCGAAGACATGATGGTTCAGTCCTGCCCTGAGGCTTCGCCTGCCAAGTGGCACCTGGCCCACACGGCCTGGTTCTTTGAGTCATTCATTCTGCGCGAGTTTCTTCCCGGCTACCACCTCTTCAATATAGACTTCCCCTGGCTCTTCAATAGCTATTACCAAAGCTTCGCCGCCTTCCCTGAGAAGCGGCTGCGCTCTTCGTTTTCGCGCCCCGCTTTGGAGGAAGTGCTCCGTTACAGAGCGCACGTGGACGATGGCGTAGAACGGCTGCTGGAGCGGCTTCTGGAACGCTTGCCAGAGCGTCTACCCGATGAAGAACCGGTCGCCGAGCCCCTCAAGCGGATAGAGCTTGGCGTGAACCACGAGGAGCAGCACCAGGAGCTTCTGCTCACGGACATCCTGCATGCCTTCTTCACCAATCCCCTGCGCCCCGCCTATCGTCCCGCAGCCCCGAAAACGGATGATCCGAAGGCCGCACTGGGCCTGGCAAGGGATCTCGATTTTGAAACCTGGCAAAAAAGCAAAGCGGAACTCGCCACTCCCTGCAGCGCCTCAAGCATCGGAACAATTCCCAGACTCAGGTTCCACAACTTTCCCGGCGGTCTTTGCGAAGCCGGTTACAACGGTCCCGCTTTCTGCTTCGACAATGAGCGGCCGCGCCATCGCGTCTGGCTCGACCCTTACCGCATGGCCACGCGCCTGGTCACCTGCGCCGAGTTTGCCGCCTTCATGGCCGATGGCGGCTATAGGCGTCCGGAGCTCTGGCTTTCCGCCGGTTGGGATGCGGTACAAGCCAACCGCTGGCACGCGCCCCTCTATTGGACCGAGGTGGATCCCGGATGGAGCATCTTTACCCTGCGCGGCGAGTTGCCCCTTGCCAGCCTGGAGAACTTGCCGGTCAGCCATGTCAGCTACTTCGAAGCCGACGCCTACGCCCGCTGGGCCGGCCAGCGCCTGCCGACCGAGTTTGAGTGGGAAGCTGCCGCGGCAATGCAAACTGTCACCGGCAACATGCTCGACTCCAGCCGCCTGCTGCCCGCTCCAGCCCCGGAGATCCTGCAGAGCCAGAACCCATCGGACTCATCGGAGAGCCCAGGCCAGCTCTTCGGCGATTGCTGGGAGTGGACTGCCAGCGCCTATCTCGGCTATCCCGGATTTCAGCCCCTGGCCGGATCGCTAGGAGAGTACAACGGCAAATTCATGAGCGGTCAGATGGTCTTGCGCGGCGGCTCCTGCGTCACGCCCGCAGACCACATCCGCGCCAGCTACCGCAACTTTTTCCCTCCTGAAACCCGCTGGCAGTTTTCCGGCATCCGGCTGGCTTCCTGAGTCGTTTCTTATGTGGAGAATTACCCCGACGAAGTATGTGGTTAATTTTTGTTGGATTTGCGTAACTATCGCCATCGCAGCTGCATCCAAGGGACCGAATGACTACGATCGCTCTTCCCCGAATCTCTGCACAAATTGAATCGCCCGTGGCCTCCGCCGCCCGTGAGGGCCTGTCCGCTGTCAACAAGCGCCTCCCCCCCTGGCTCTTTTACGACCACGACGGCTCGCGTCTCTTCGACCAGATCACGCAGTTGCCGGAGTATTACCTGACGCGCACGGAGCGGGAGATCTTCTCCGCCAACGCCGCGGAGATCGTCGCCCAGGCCGCCCAAGCGAATGGGGCAGGGCCGGCGCGACTGCGCATCGCGGAGCTTGGCGCCGGCTCCGCGGACAAGACGCGGCTCCTGCTGAAAGCCGCGGTTCATCGCCAGGGAACCCTGCTCTACGAGCCGGTCGACGTCTCCGCCAGCGCTCTTGAAGCCGCACGCGAACGCATCGAGCGAGAGATTCCCGGCGTTCAGGTCACCCCCCGCATCATGAATTACATGCACGGCCTCGACCTTCAGTCCTCAAGCCCCGGTGAGCGCCGCATGGTCCTCTATATAGGCTCCAGCATCGGCAACTTTGAGCCCCACCAGGCCTCCCAGATTCTTGAAATCATTTGTGCCGGTCTTGAACCCGGCGACACGCTGCTGCTCGGCGTCGACCTCCAGAAGGATGAGGATATTCTGCTCGCCGCCTATGACGACACAGCCGGCGTCACGGCCCGCTTCAATCTCAACATGCTCGCCCGTCTCAATCGCGAACTGAGGGCCAACTTCGACCTTGCGGCCTTTGCCCACCGCGCCGTCTGGAACCCCGCCGAGTCCCGCATCGAAATGCACCTGGAAAGCCTCGCCGAGCAGCGAGTCAAGTTGCCCGCGCTCGATCTCGAAGTAGCCTTCGCCGCTGGCGAGCGAATGCACACCGAGAACAGCTACAAATACGCTCCGGGCCAGGCCGAATCAATGCTGGCCGCGGCGGGATTCGCGGCAGAATCCACATGGACAGATGCCCGCGGCTGGTTTGCCGTCTGCCTGGCCCGCGCGCAATAGCAAAGCCAACTGTTCCACGATACTCAGGGTGCCCCATCCTTTCCGCGTTCTTTGCGGAAAGGGTGGGAGACCACAGCCGTCAGAGGGCCGTGCTCTCCCGCACAATGAACTTCTACTTAGGCGCCCCAATCCGCACCAGCAGAATGTCGTGGCTCTCGATCTCAATCGGCATCTGATCCGTCAGCGTAATCGCCTTCCCCGTCCACAGGTCCTTGCCCTGCTGCGGCCCATGCAGTCCGAGCTTCGCCAAATCCAGATGAAAAGGATGCGTCGAGTAGCGAGTATCCCCCGCAGCCAGTACCGCAACCGCCAGCGCTCCCCCTGCAAGATGCCGCGTCCACACTTCCACCTCTCCATCGGAATAGGCCCGCGTTCCCTGCTTGCCCAGCGCGTCCTGATCGATGGCGATCACATCCGCATTGGTCAGAATCGCCTTGATCTCCGGCTTCATATTGGGCAGATCGTTGCCGGCCAGCAGCGGCGAAGCCAGCATGGCCCACATGGAAAAATGCGACCGGTTCTCAGCCAGCGTCAATTTCCCGTTGCCCACTTCCAGCATGTCCGGATCGTTCCAATGGCCAGGCCCAGCGTATTTAGCCAGACCGTCCTGCTGGCTCAAAATGGCGTAGATGCGGTCCCAATGCGGATCGATATCGCCCGTTGTCCGCCACAGATTTCCGCCTAGCGCTGGCGCCCACTCCCACACCCCATCCCATCCGTACTGGCAGAGCGAGAAAACGATCGGACGCCCCGTCGCCTTCAGCGCCTTGCCCATCTTGTCGTACGCGGCAATCATCAACCGCATCCGCGCGGCCCCGTCTTGTGGCGCCTGCTTATACATCACTTCCGGAATAAAGCTGCACAGGTCGTACTTCAGGTAGTCGATGCCCCAATCGGCGTACATCTTCGCGTCCTGCTCCTCGTGGCCCAGCGAGCCCGCATAGCCGCCGCAAGTCTTCGGCCCCGGCCCCGAGTAAATCCCAAGCTTCAATCCCTTCGAATGCACGTAGTCGGCCAGCGCCTTCATGTCCGGAAACTTCGCATTGGTGTGCAACACGCCGTTCGCATCGCGCTCAGCCTCCCACGTGTCGTCGATATTCACGTAGATGTAGCCCGCGTCCTTCATGCCCGTGGACACAATCTGGTCGGCCGAGGCGCGAATATCCTTGTCGGTGACCCTTTCGGCAAAGAAGTTCCAGCTATTCCACCCCATCGGCGGCGTCTGTGCCACCGCCTGGGCCTGAGCCGGTGTCGTTGCTGCTGGAAGAAGAGCGAATCCAAGAATGGCAACTGAGAGCGAAGCGAAGATGCGCATAGTTCATTCCCCTTTTTGAAAACGATTTCAGACGGCATTCTATGCCCGTCGCGCCTGCTTCGGCAAACCCCAACCCTCACCTGCCGGATGAAGAACACGCATCTCGCCGCGCCTTTCGCCCAGGGCAATCGGCGGGTGGCCCTGATCCTTCGTTCCTTTTCTAAACCAAAACGAGGGCAGATAGTTCTCGCGGAGGGAGCAGGGGGTTTTAACCCTCTGGAAATGGGCAAAAATCCGCGGCCTTCAGGCCCGGACCGCCGCACCCAAAGACAAATACAACTGTGGTACCAGGCAGCCGATGAAAGCACCCCGGACAAGGCGCTGCCGGTCCGGGCAACCGTCTTCAGTTTTTTCCCGCAGTTTGCAGGTTAATTCGCGGAAACGCGCACAATCGATTCATGAACCCAGGAACACAACAATCCCTCCAATCTCCCAACTCCCGCAATTCGATCTGTCGGGGAGGTGCCCGGTCCGTACCCTGTGTTTTGACTACCCACCCCTCCCCCCCCTTTCCTCCCACGCCTTTGAAAACAATGACCTTACATCAATAATGACCAGATTGACCTGCGAAAACAAACGACTTACGTTTCGGAAACTGTCGCATATCCACCATTTTGCACCGGAAATGTAGAGTGTTTGACCACATCGCGGCCGTTCTCTCCCCGCCTTGCTACCATTCAACTGAAGGAGCCCAACCCTCTCATGTCCGACACTCACCCCAACGTCACACCACTCTTCATCGAGTTCTCCCGGCGCAAGCTCTTCGATCACTACTGGCCCCGCCTTCGTACTTGCGTTGAATCGCTCACCGGCGAGCAGGTATGGTGGCGTCCCAACGCCGCATCGAACAGCATCGGCAACCTCATCCTCCACCTCAACGGCAATGTGCGCCAGTGGCTCGTGGTCCCGTTCAACCGCAGCGAGGACGACCGCGACCGCCCCGCGGAATTCGCTACCGACAGCGGCCTGACGGCTTCTGAATTGCTTGCTCGCCTCGGCGCGACGATGGACGAAGCCGCCCAGGTGCTGGCGCGGCTCACTGAGGCCGATCTCACCGCGCCTTTCGAGATTCAGGGCTACCACGTCAGCGGACTGGAAGCCGTCTATCAGGTTGTCGAGCACTTCGGCTTGCACTACGGACAGATTGCCTACATCTCCAAGAGCCTCAGCGGACGGGACCTGGGCTTCTATCGCGAACTGACCAAAACTGGCCGCGCCGGCTAGGGGGCAGATAGGTTAATCTAACTACTCTACTTCCCTGAAAATATGACAACTGCGCAAGAAGAAGTCCATCCAGGGCACTCCAACCATCCCGGCCTCGTATGGCTGCGGCTCGGGGAGTTCCACGACCATGTATTCTCCGACAGCAAGAAGACCGCGCTCAAGCATCTGGTCGTCCGATTGGCAGTCATCGGATTCTTCACTCACCTGCTGGTCATCTTTCTCGCGAAGACGCTCCCCCATCCTCCCGCACTGCTCGCCAATGCGGGGGAGAGTTACCTGGCGGCTATCTCCACGCCGTTCAACTTCATTCTGTTCTACGAAGTCGTCACGCTGATTGGTGCCCTGCATGAGTCGACTACCAAATCGGTCGCCTACCAGTTTGAGATTGTGTCGCTGATCTTCATCCGGGAAGTCTTCAAGGACCTTCCCGAAGCGGCCGGAATGGTGTCGCAGCATCGCATGACCTGGAGCGCCCTGCCGCTATTCGTCGATATGTGGGCGGGGTTCCTGATGTACCTGCTGGTCGCGGTTTTCCAGCACGTCGCACGGCCAACCCTTGCTCAAACCCACAAAACTGCACCGTCGAAAGCTCAGTTGCTTTTTGTCGCGCAGAAGAAGGCCGTCGCCCTCGGGTTAGGCGTGCTGCTGCTCATCATGGCTGGTTATAACCTCAGCTTGATGGGGATCGACATCGTCCACGTAGCGCTTTCCGGACAAGGCGGGATGGAACACTCAACCACGTTCTACAACGACCTGTTCACCGTGATGATCTTCACCGATGTGCTCATCCTGATTCTGTCGATTGTTGTGTCCGGACACTATGAGACCGTGTTCCGCAGCGCCGCATTCGTTGTATCGATTGTGCTCATCCGGTTTTCGCTGGCAGAAGGGTACCCGTTTGGACCGCCCCTGGCGCTGCTGGCCATGGTCTTCGGAATCCTCACCCTGGTGGTGTTCAACTACCACATGCGCGTCGGCGAACACGCAACAGGGTGAGGATCGCCTATCTGAAACGGCTTGGGGAACTCGGATTAAGTCGGAGACCCGCTGCTTTATGTGTGCACGGTTTAACTGACTGCGGAAAACTCACGTCAGCCTGGGTTTTTGAAGGCTTTGTAACAGTCGTCCGCCGGCGTTGCCGACCCATGGGGGGATGAGACGTTTGCCCGCCAATGCCACCGCTAACTCGCTAACTTGCTATGTCCGCGAAGCGGACGCTAACTCGCTGAATTCACTCGAACAATTCGCGCCGTCCTCGCGTTCCAACTGTTCAAAATCCAACTCAATCGCAACCCTGTTTCTTTGTAGACATCGCGCAACTCAACTCATTCAGGCTTTCCCTATCCCAGCGAACTCATATCGATCACAAACCGGTATTTCACATCCTGCTTGAGGAGCCGCTCAAAGGCCTCATTGACCTGGTCGATGCGGATCACTTCGACGTCGGAAACGATGTTGTGCTCGCCGCAATAATCCAGCATCTCCTGCGTCTCCGGCATGCCGCCGATCATCGACCCGGCGATCGACGCGCGCTTGCCGATCAGGTTGAAGACCGAAAAGGATGGCGGGATTTCCGGCAGCCCGACCAGCGTCATCGTCGCGTCCTGCTTGAGGAGAGTGAGGTAGTCGTCGATGGAATGCTTTGCCGATACCGTGTCCAGAATGAAGTCGAACGATTTGGCGTGCGCCTTCATCGCCTCCGGATCGGTGGACAGTACCACCTCGTCCGCACCCAGCCTGAGCGCGTCTTCCTTCTTGCGCAGGTTGGTGGTGAACTGCACAACATGGGCGCCAAATGAATGCGCAAATTTCAGCGCCATGTGTCCCAACCCGCCTAAACCGACAATGCCCACCTTCTTGCCGGGGCCAACCTTCCAGTGGCGCAATGGCGAGTAAGTCGTAATTCCCGCGCACAGCAGCGGAGCAACAGCGGCAAGATCAAGGTTCGCCGGAACTGTATGCGCAAACCGCTCGTCGACTACGTAATTATTCGAGTAACCGCCCATCGTGATCGAGCCGTCCAAGCGGTCTGGGACCGCGTAAGTCAGAGTAGCGCCCTCGTCGCAGAAATGCTCTTCGCCCCGAGTACAAGGCGCACACTTGCGGCACGAATCCACAATCACGCCAATCGCCGCAATGTCGCCCACTTTAAATCTTGATACAGCGCTGCCCGCCGCCGTGACGCGTCCAACGATCTCATGTCCCGGCACCATGGGATAGATCGCATTGCCCCACTCGTTGCGCGCCATGTGCAAGTCGGAGTGGCAAACACCGCAAAATAGTATCTCGACAGTAATCTCGCTCGCGAGCGGTTCGCGGCGGGTGAAGTTGAACGGGCCAAGCGCGGACTGCGTATCGAGCGCAGCATAACCTTTCGATGAGGGCATTCAAGAATTTCCTTTCGCAAAGAAGTCTACAACATGGGTTTGGCGTTTCGATGAATCAAGCAGGCCGTTGGCGGGCAATCGCAGGAACGATTCTTGTTGCCAGACATGCTTCAATTCGTTGTTGGGAAAAGGAACATCGGTGCAGGGAACAAGGAACGAACGCCCTCTTCCCGGAGGGAAGGAACGAAAATAGCCCAGGATGAAGCGAAGCGCAATCCTGGGATAGGGCGGCAACCGCGTCTTCGCGTCCCGTAGGGACGCGGCGAGTTTCACTCGTCCAACTCGACTATCTTCATGTGATTGCCCTGGGGCCGCTGGGCGCAGGCTACGCGGGGAATAGATTGCAGATCGGAGACGAAATCGATTCCTGAAAATCCGGCTTGCGCGAGAAGATCGGCAACTGGCTCTGACTGTCCATAGCCAATCTCCATCAGCAGAAATCCACCGGGTTCAAGCACCGCGGAAGCCTCCGGGATCAGACGTCGGTAAACATCCAGGCCATCTTCGCCGGCGAACAGCGCCAGTGAAGGCTCATGCTCGCGCACTTCGACTGACAGGGAGTCCCGATCCCCCTCCGGAATATACGGCGGATTCGAAACGACAATCTCGAACTGCTCGCCCGCCACCGGCGCGAGCAAATCGCCTTCAAGCAACCGGATTCGAGGCAAGACCTGGTTGAGCGCGGCGCTTTCACTGGCACGAATCAGGGCCTTTGACGAGAGATCGATCGCCGTGATTTTCGCCTCGGGCAAGTGATGCGCTAGCGCAATGGCTATGCAACCGGAACCGGTTCCTACGTCCACGATGCGGGGCGCTCGAAACCTTGCGGCCAGCAAGAGCGCCTGATCCACCAGGTGCTCGGTCTCCGGCCTCGGAATCAACACGCCCGCGCTTACGCGAATCGGAAGACCGTAAAACTCACATTGGCCCGCAATATATTGGATGGGCTGACCTTTGGATCGCAAACTAAGTAGGACCATGTAACGGATCGAAGCGCCTTGCTCGAGCTCTTCGTCCATGTGTGCCAGCAGCCAGGCGCGGCTTGTTTCCAACACGCCAAGCAGCAGCGTTTCCGCGTCCTGCTGGGCGCGCTCCGGGTGCGGCCCCGCCGCGAGACTTTTCGTGCCTCTGGCAATCACGCTGCGCGCCGTCGCCACGGATCAGGCCGCCCGACCGGTTTCGCCCTTCAACTGTTCCGCCTGGTAGTGCGTAACCAGCGCATCCACAATCCGCTGCAACTGTCCCTCCATCACCAGGTCAAGCTGATGCAGCGTCAACCCGATGCGGTGGTCCGTCATGCGATTCTGCGGAAAGTTATAGGTGCGAATCTTCTCGCTGCGGTCGCCGGTGCCGACCTGCTCCTTGCGCGCCTTCGCCAGCTCCGCATTCTGCTTGTCCATCTCCACTTCGTACAACCGCGAACGCAGCACGCGCATGCCCTTGTCCCGATTCTTGATCTGCGACTTCTCGTCCTGGCAGCTGACCACGGTGCCCGTGGGAATGTGCGTAATCCGCACCGCGGAATAAGTCGTATTCACCGATTGCCCGCCCGGCCCCGAAGAGCAGAACGTATCGATGCGCAGGTCCTTGGCCTCGATCTTGATGTCCACATCCTCGGCCTCAGGCAGCACCGCAACCGTGATCGCCGACGTATGCACGCGCCCCTGCGTCTCCGTTGCCGGAACCCGCTGCACGCGATGCACGCCGCTCTCCCACTTCATCTGCGAATACACCCGCTCGCCTTCGATAATCGCGATCACTTCCTTGTACCCGCCCACGCCCGACTCCGACATCGACAGCACTTCGACCTTCCACTTGTGCTGCTCCGCGAAGCGCGTATACATGCGGAAGATCTCCGCCGCAAACAGCGACGCCTCGTCCCCGCCCGTCCCCGCGCGAATTTCAAGAATCACGTTCTTCTCGTCGTTGGGGTCCTTGGGCAGCAGCAGCACCTTGATCTCTTCTTCAAGCACAGGCTCGCGCGGCGCCAGCGAGGCAATCTCTTCCTCGGCCATCGCGCGCATGTCCGGATCGTTCTCGGCGAGCATCGCGCGCGCCTCCGCAAGCCCCTGCTTCACCTGCTTCAGTTCGCGAAACTTCGCCACTGGCTCAGTAAGCTCTCGAAGCGCCCGTCCGGCCTTCTGATATTTTTCGTGGTCGCTAATAACCTCGGGCAACCCCATTTGGACGGACAACTCGTCGTAGCGCTGTTCCATCTGTTCCAAACGATCGATCATCGCGAACTCCTCGCCGCTCAATGGCGGCAAATCTCTTATGAATGAATTGCAGAGGAAAATGGGCGCAGAACGATATAGGCGGCGGGCGCCGCTAGAGGAGTGCCGGAATGGGCTGGTGGAGAACCATTGCGCTGTATCTATTCTAACTCGATATTTGGATGCGGCGGATAACCACGCAGATTCATGCCTCCGGCGCGCAGAAATTTCGGAGAAAATCCTATTGACAAGTAGATCGTTTCCTTAGGAACTATTATTACAAACGGGATCCCCCCGGCAGATCCAATCCGAAAACCGACGGTCCTCCAGCAAAGGAATACCACTGTTGGGTCGAGAGACAGGGCATCTTCCAACCCAAGCCTCGACCCAAGAATTAAATTCTTTTGGCGTGCTTGCAGGTACTTACGGGTGCTTGGCAGTTCCGTTCCCCGTTGTAAGTTGTTGAATGTAATGTACTGGCCGCTATGGTATGGAAGAAGTCATCGATTCGATCCCGATCAGGTCCACCAATTATTTCAAAAGTTTAGATAAGGCGAATGTTCGCTAAGAAAGCGCTTGTGCCCTATTCGCCGGATAAGCTCAGGGCGAATCCTCGCGCATCCATCGAATTCTACCCGGTCTACGACATTGTCCCTTCCCGAAACGTGTCCCGCTCGCGATATATCAGGCTAGGGACCTCGTTAGGAGTCGGGCCGTTCCTGCTCCCATTCATCTTTGGGGATGCGGTCAATAAGGTCCTCGCGATTCTCCCGCTCTTCCTGCTCGCGGCGCTTCTCACGTTCTTCGCGCTCCTCGCGGCCATCGCTCATAGAGCCCTCCACACCTCAGTTTAAGACCATTGCCCTTGTTGACTTTTAGAGTTCTGAGAATCCTTTATCGAATTCTGGGGTATTGACTGCGGCCTGACTTCCGGATGGGCGATCATCCGGGCGCGACCTCAATCCTTCGATCTGGGGCATTTTCGGGCTGAAACTGGCAAAAAAGGGCTGTTTTGGGGTGAAAAAGAGCAGTTCTTGAAGGGCTTTGTTTACTGTATGGTTGCCAGATTTTGATGTCAGGTTGTTGATTCTATGTATTTTAGTGTTTTGAAAAAGCGGGAAAAACGGGTAGGGGGGTCGGCGGTTTCACCCCGCTCTGTGGGACTTAAACAAGAGCATTGCATGCAGCTGACGGCGCTTGCGCGCTGGGCGGCTCCGCTATTCCAGTGGCCGGGAATCGCGAGAATTCGATGGCGGCCGCTGCGGCATTTGTCGTTCCCGGTCCTGGCCGCTTCGCTGAGGATTGATCGATCCGGGCGAATTGAGAGGCCTGAACTGTCCCATGCCGGTCCTTTTTGGTTCCCGTTTAGCGCTAGGGCTGTCCAGCGGATGTATGTGTTTGACAGTTATTGCCTGCGACATGACTGACGGATGTGCGACAAGCCTCCCGAAACCCGGCCCGAAGTGCGACTATCGAAGCAACGGAGAGCAAGAATGGCGATTGATTGGCGCGAAATTGCTATCAAGGTCGATGGCTTTGAGCCTGACGGACGGGAACGGATCGTTGGCACGGACGGAGGCAGGAGAGCCTTAGAACTGCTTTTTGGTGAACAGAACATAAGGGAGGCTGTTGACCACTGGGCAAATCAGAAACCTGGCGAATTCACTGTAGAGCAGGTTCTCATCATCTTGAGCTCAACTGTTGCGATGGAACGTTGCTACGAAATTTACAAAAGTGCCCCCGCCTCTCATCCCGCCGGTGCCGCAGTTTTCCTGCTTGCGGAAATGGCCGACTCGCGTGCATTGCCGTGGGTGGGTGAATTCTTGGAGGATAGCAACGAAGGCATCCGATGGAATGGTCTGATGGCTTTGCGAATGATTCTCGAAGGCCCATTGGGGGATGCAGGGATCGCCACCGCGAAGGAGCTGTTGACCAAAGCGGAGTCGGATTCTGATCAACGATTGCGAGAGCGGGCGATAGAGATTCGACGCCAGCTTGCATCGGACCCGAGGCTGCGCCATTTGGAGTTGTGAGCGAGCTTAAATGACAAGTTTGCGGGTAGCGCCTGGTTAACGGGCTAGCCGGACAGAATGGCTTGGAGCGAGCGGCGAACGAAAAAGACAACCGCAGATCTTTCAGCTCCGCTTTGCTGCGTTCAAGATGACAGGTCTACTTCTTACATGAACATTGGAGACAGGACGCTAGCGATCCTTTGCGTTTTCCGTGGCCAGGCTTTCGTGGGTTACTGTTTTGTGGCGGACGTAATTGTACGGGGAGACGACATGGCCTCGCAGCAGCGCAATGCCGAGTTGGATGAGGCGCGGTCCATAGGTTTCCACCTCGTGGGAGATGGAGCCGATGAGCGCACTGGAGCTTTGGCGCATCTCTGCGAGGGCCTCGGGAATGCAATCCTGACCGACGATAGCGAAGTCCGATTCGCGGGCCGCCTCGCGCGCCGCGTCCAGGACGCCGAGCGCGCTTGAATCGGTGGAGGCGGCCACCAGGATGTGTTCCCCCTTGCGCCTCTTGCGCAGAAACTCCGCTGCGGCCAGTTTGCTTTGCTGGCGCATGCCTCGGCCTTCAATCTGAAGATAGCGGTCTGCGGGAATATCGGCGAGCCGTTCGCGAATTCCTTCAAATGCCCCAGTGATGCGGCTTTGAACAAAGCTGCCGGCCTCGGCAAATCCCACACCCAGCACCCAATCGACTTTGCTCTTCCATTTGCGCTGCGCGTGCTGCGCCAGCACAGTGCCTGCTTCATAGCCTACCTCGAAGTTGTCCACACCAAAGTATGTGGCATTGGGATGGGGCACATCAATGGCGATCAGGGGTATTCCGGCCTTCTTGAAGATGTGGGCCACTCGAGGCGCAACATGCTCTTCCACCTGGAACTCGAGCACCAGGTCCACGCGCTTCGCCACAAATTCTTCCGCGTTCTGAATCGCCATGTCCGGATCGTAGCGGTTGTCCAGCATCAGCAATTCCACGCCGGTTGCGGCTGCCGCAGCGGTTACACTCTGTGCCACGGCAACCGAGAAGGGCATCTCGGCGCTCTGGGCCGCAAAACCGAAACGCAGCCGCCTCGGACGCGATACCAGCCGATACAGTCCGTTCTGACCCTGGGCAACATAGCCACGGTGCACCAGCGTCTTCAGGATGCGATAGACACTGGTCTTTGAGATCTGCGTCTTCTGGTACACATCTTCCAGAGCAACGGGAGCGTGACTCTCTTCCAGCAATTCAATTACGTCGAGGGCTTTTGAAAGGATAGGAATGAGATACAGGCGTTTGATCTTTGTCTTGGGCATCCGCAAATCTCCGTACACAGTTTCAATAGCGAAACTGAACTTGAGCAAGCATAACGCATTTCAGGGGTTGCTGTGGAGCAGGGCAGGACGGATTGCTTCGGTTGCGAACGCGAGCAGATACAAAGAGGGGCAATCTGCTGGAGATTGCCCCTCGGTTCTGTCTTCGAATCCTAACGGAAGACCAGAGCTCTTTTCAGATCTGGTGGGATGCGGAGCATTCCCTCAGGGGCTAAAGTCCGCGACTTTCCTGCTCCGTAGCGGCACGGCTGAAGCCGTGCCCTTTCAAAGCAATGGAACCCGAGCGGCAGGAGCCGTGCCCTTTCAAAGACCCGTTTATGAAACAGCTTCTACTTCAGGTTGACGGTAGCCTTGAGTGGAAGCTTGTCCGAAGAGCCTCCGACAAGGATTGTGTATTCTCCGGGAACCAGTGTCCACGCGTCTTTGGCTTCGTCGAAGACGGACAAATATTTTGGATCGATCTCGACTTCGACGGTTTTCTTTTCGCCGGCCTTGAGCTGGATTTTGCTGAAGCCGACCAAGCGCTTGGGAGGTTCTTCGGCACTGCCCGGAAGAGCGGCGTAAACTTCAGCAATCTCCGCCCCAGCGCGCGTGCCGGCATTGGTCAAAGTGAAACTTACTTTCACTTTCTCGCCGGGAGTTATAGCGAGGCCTGAGTAGTGGTAAGTGGTATAAGAGAGGCCGTAACCAAAGGGGAAGAGGACGGGCTTGTTTTCCGCGTCATAGAACTTGTAGCCGACCTTTGCGCCTTCGTCGTACACCACCTGGAAAGCCGGCATGCCCTTTGCCCACGTCTCCGGGATCACCGCGCCGTCAAAATGCCGCGACTCAGGCGGCGGCTGGGTGATTGTCGGGTGCGGCAGATCTGTGTCGCTCTTCGGGAAGGTGTTGGGCAGCTTGCCGGAGGGGTTAACGGCGCCAAACAGAACATTGGCCAGTGCGTTGGCGCCATCCGAGCCAGCGTACCAAGCTTCAAGGATCGCCGCGGGGGCGTCAACCCAGGGCATGGTGACGGGGCTGCCGGACTCTATGACCACGATGGTGTGTGGATTGGCAGCCGCCACCTTGGCGATAAGTGCATCCTGGTTATGCGCCAGCGTGAGCGTAGGCAGATCCATGCCTTCGCTCTCCCACTGATAGGCGAAGACGATGGCTACGTCGGCGGTCTTGGCGAGGGCGGCCGCGGCCGCGGGATCATCGCCGGAGTCGTACTTGACGGTTGCTTTGGGCGCGCGGGCCTGAATGGCCTTCAGCGGTGAAGTGGGGAACCAGATTTCCTGCTGCCAATGAGTAGCGCCATCACCGGGCTTGGCGATGGCATTGCCACCAGGAGGATCGACCTGCGCGGAGCCGCCGCCGGAGATCATGCCCACATCGGAGTGAGAACCGATTACGGCGATAGTGTGCAGGCGAATTGGAACCAGCGGCAGGGTGGCAGCTTTGTTCTTGAGCAGCACGATGCCTCCTTCTTCAATTTTGCGCGCAACATCGAGGCCAGCGAAGGGATCGATGACGCCGCGCCGACGGGGATAATCGATGACGCCCGCGGCAAACATGGAACGGAGAATGCGGTGTACATGCTCGTCGGTTTCGGCTTGCGAAATGGCGCCGGCTTCGACGGCGGCCTTGTACCTGCCTTCAAAAAAGTAGCGGCCCGGCTCCTCGTTGTCGAGACCCGCGGCAGAGGCCTTCTCCGTGGAGTGCGTTCCGCCCCAGTCGGAAAGTACAAAGCCGGGGAACTGGAAATCTTTTCTTAGCACATCGGTAATCAGGTATTTGTTTTCGCATGCGAAGTCCCCAAGGACGCGGTTGTACGAGCACATGACGGCTGCGGGATGGCCGTGGGTGACACCGATCTCAAAGGCCAGCAGATCGCTTTCGCGTGCGGCTCGCTTGGAGATGGTGATGTTGACGGAGTTGCGTCCGCTCTCCTGATCGTTGAGGGCGTAGTGCTTGATATCCCCGATGACGTGCTGCGACTGGGTCCCCTCAATGAGGCGGGCGATGAGCGTACCAGCCAGGACGGGGTCTTCGCCGAGATACTCAAATGTGCGGCCATTGCGGGGTTCGCGCGTCAGGTTCACTCCGCCACCGAGCGACATGTTGTAGCCCTGTGCACGGAGTTCGCTGCCGATGAGCTTGCCGTATTCGTAGGCCGCGTCGGTGTCCCAACTGGCGGCAGCGGCAACATTGGCGGGCAGGGCGGTGGAGTAGCGGCCATTAGCGCCGCTGGAGCGGACACCATAGGCTGCGTCGCTCATGTCGATGCCGGGGATGCCGAGGCGGGGAACGCCGACTTCATAGCCAACGCCGCGGTTGGAGGGCATGTTCTCTGCGGTAAGCGGGTCGTCGGTGGGCATGCCGACACCGTGCAGCGTAGCGATTTTCTCGTCGAGGGTCATTTCTCTGAGGACCAGGTCGGCGCGCTGGTCAGGGGATAGGCTTTTGTCCATCCAGGGACCTGCGGGGTTGGTCGAATGCTGCCCGCCCTGAGAGAAGCCGGGTGCAACCAACATGACAGCAAACAGGCACATGAGCGTCGAAATGGAGAATCCGGCGCGAAATTGAGAATGCTTCATTCATACCCTCGGTAAATCGTTTATTTACTGGTGAAATAATCCTATCAGCCAAGCGGGAGGGTTGTAAGGAAGGCAGGCGGGGTGATGCAAAACCCGGCTCTGGAACGCAGAGAAATTTCTTGGTTGCATCCGGGCCGTTGCGCTCGGCAATGAGGCGGATTCCGGGACCGGCAGCGCAGAAAAGATCAATTCATCGCGTGATGCACTGCCGCAGGCTTCCGTCCGCATCCAGCACATCGACTTCGAGCGCCATGGCGCCATTCGCGTGTGTTGCGCAACTCAGGCAGGGATCGAAGGAGCGGATCAGGCCTTCCATCCGATTCAGCAGGCCTTCCGTTATCTGGTGGCCAGACAGATATGTGTCCGCCACTTGCTTGAGTCCGCGATTCATCGCCAGCGTGTTATGCGCCGTGGCGACAATGAGGTTGGCGCTCGTCATCATGCCGTCGCCGTCGACCTTGTAGTGGTGTATGAGTGTGCCGCGGGGCGCTTCAATGATGCCGACTCCCTCAGGTTCGTTGGCTTTTGCTTCGGCACGAACGTCGGTGTCCAGAATGCCGGGCTGCTGAAGGATCTGCTCCATCCGCTCTATGGCGAAGACGATCTCAATCAGGCGGGCGTAGTGATTGTGAAATGAGCTGAGGGAGATCTCCCCATAAGCCTGGCGGAAATCGTTCAATGCCTCGTCGGCCAGGGGCGTGCCACACTGCCGCGCCATGTTCAGCCGGGCTGCCGGACCAACTCGATAAATACCCCATGGATATCCCAGTGGCTTGTAGTACGGCGCCTTCATGTAGCTGCTGGAATCGACGCCCTCGCCCACGTAATCCTGATAATCCCTGGGATGGATATTGTCGGCAACAATGTTTCCGTCCGCGTCGGCGAATCGAAGCCAACCCTCGTGGCGTCTGCGGGAGCCATACAAGCAAAGGTTGCCGTCTTTGCGGCCGAGCGCCATGAACATGGTGGGAAAGTTGCCGAAGACGCTCACTTCATCGGTCAGCTTTTCCATCATGTGCTTGAAGAACACCAGGGTCCGCGAAGCAATCGCGAGAGCCTCTGGAATCCCTCGCAGAATCTCGTCTCGCGTTTCCACTGCCAGTGGCGAGGCAACGCCGCCGGGGACAATCCAAGGAGCGTGAATCCGCTTGCCGCCGAGCATCTCAATCACCTGCTGTCCCCACTTGCGCAGGCGAATTCCGCTCAAGGCCAGATCGGGATGCTTCTGCGCCAGGCCAAGGACATTCCGCTCTGCCGGATCCGCATCCCAACCCATCAGGAAATCCGGCGAGGATAGGTGAAAGAAGCTGAGCGCATGGGACTGGGTTACCTGGGCAAGATGCACCACGCGGCGAAGCATCTCTGCGGTTTCCGGAATGCGCAACCCCATGATGGCATCGCACGCCTTGGCGCCTGCGAGCAGGTGGCTGATGGGGCAGATGCCGCAGATGCGCGCCGTCAGCGAAGGCATCTCATAGAATGGGCGTCCCTCACAGAACTTTTCGAATCCGCGGAATTGAAGTACATGAAGGTGCGCGTCCTGAACTGTGCCCATGTCATCCAACTGGATAGTGATCTTTCCGTGGCCTTCAACCCTGGTAATTCCATCGATTCTTATGGTCTGCATGCATTTGCTCCTAATTGCCGAAGCGGCATTTGGTAGCCAGGTCAGGGACGCGCCCGGCAAGCACCTCGCTCAGGACGAAGAAGATCAGGTCCGCGGACGGTGGACATCCAGGCACGAATAGATCCACCGGCACCAGCTCGTGCAACGGAATCACCTTGGGCTCCAGTGTTGGAACTTCGAGCGTCGGCGCTCCGGGGTTTGCCGTTGCGTTTTCCACGTAACCACGCCTCAGCACATCTTCAAGAACGAAGTTGTTGCGCATGGCAGGAACATTGCCCGTAACCGCACAATCGCCCAGCGCGGCAAGAAGCTTGGTTTTGCCGCGGACCATCTTGATTTTTTCCACGTCTTCGTCGCTGGCAATTGCGCCCTCAACCAGCGTGAGATCCACGTTGTCCGGAAACTCCTTGGCATCGACCACGGGGCTGTACACCAGGTCGATTTTCTCCGCGATGTCCAGTATTCGTTCGTCGATATCGAGGAGCGACATGTGGCAACCCGAGCAGCCATCCAGCCATAGCGTTGCAATTCGAGCTTTTCCCATCATCGTGCCTCCCCGCGCATCTGTAGCAGATAGGGCAAGAAGTTTGGCTTGGTCATCTCCGATACGGCTTTGCCCTTTTCGACGAGCGCTCCGACCGGGCAAACGCTGACACATTTGCCGCAGTTGGTGCAGCTCTTGGAGTCATCCCAGCGATCGCCCAGATCGGTGATCATGCGTGCGCCGATGCCGCGCCCAGTAATGTCCCAGGTGTGGGCGCCTTCAATCTCGTCGCATACACGCATGCAGCGGGTACACATTACGCACCGGTTGTGATCGACAACGAATCGGCGGTGGGAGCCGTCCGTTGTGCAATTCACATGCAGGTAAGGTAGCGTTACGTGGCTCACCCCAAGCTTCTGCGCCAAGGCCTGCAACTCGCAGTGACCGGAGGAAACGCACACCGCGCAGACATGGTTGCGCTCGGTGAGCAGCAACTCGACAATCAACTTGCGGAATTCGAGTAGTTGCGGCGAATGCGCAATGACTTCCATCCCTTCTTGCGCCTGGGTTACGCATGCGGGCAGCAGCTTGTTGTTGCCCTTGACTTCCACCACGCACAACCGGCAGGCGCCAATCCCTTTCAGCCCGTCAAAATGGCAGAGCGTAGGAATATCGATGCCATTCTCGCGCGCTACTTCGAGTATGGACTGATGTTCGGAGGCGCAGACTTCCTTGCCATCGATCTTGAGAGTCTTGACCTGATAATGATTGAGCTGTGGCATCTGTCGGCTCTCCTCAATTCTCCGCCGTGCCGGCTGGCGTCTTGGAGCACGCGCACTTGCCCTGTGCACAAGTCTTGTCCGCGATGTGATGCACATACTCGTCGCGGAAGTATTTCAGCGTACTACTCACTGGATTCGGCGCGGTTTGGCCGAGCCCGCACAAAGCGGTTCGCTTCACCATGGCTCCCAGACGTTCCAGGGTCTTCAGGTCCGCCATCTGGCCTTTGCCCTCGCTGATACGTTCCAGCAGGCCATGCAGTTGCGTCGTCCCCACACGGCACGGAATGCACTTGCCGCAGGATTCATCGCGCGTGAAGTCCATGAAGAACTTCGCCACGTCAACCATGCAGGCCGTCTCATCCATAACAATCATTCCGCCGGAGCCCATGATGGAGCCCGCCGAAGCGAGTGATTCATAGTCGACGCCCATGTCGAGAAACTGCTCCGGAATACAACCGCCCGAGGGCCCCCCGGTTTGCACCGCCTTGAATTTGCGATCTCCGGGAATACCGCCTCCCAGGCTGTAGACCAGGTCGCGCAATTTGATCCCCATGGGCACTTCAATCAACCCGCTGTTGATCACATCGCCGACCAGCGCGAATACCTTGGTGCCTTTGCTTTTTCCCGTGCCGATGGAGGCGAACCAGTCTCCGCCTTTGCTGATGATGGGGGCGATGTTTGCAAACGTCTCCACGTTGTTCAGCAGCGTTGGGCAATTGTTCAGTCCGGAGTAAGCAGGAAATGGCGGGCGTGGGCGGGGCACACCGCGTTCTCCTTCGACAGAAGCGATCAGTGCAGTTTCCTCGCCGCAAACAAACGCGCCTGCACCGAGGCGCACTTCCACTTCGAAGCAGAAGTCCGACTCTCCGATTCGCTTGCCCAGCAGGCCCATCCGCTCCGCTTGCCGGATGGCGACCTTCAGCCGCTTCACGGCCAGCGGGTATTCGGCACGGCAGTAAATGTATCCCTTGGTCGCGCCCACCGCATAGGCGGCAATAGCCATGCCCTCAAGCACACGGTGTGGATCGCTCTCGAGAACGGACCGGTCCATGAATGCGCCCGGATCGCCCTCATCCGCATTGCAGATCGCGTACTTCTGCTCACCGGAGGCCTTGGCGACCATAGACCACTTCAGGCCGGTGGGATAACCGCCTCCGCCGCGTCCGCGCAGACCGCTGCGAATAACCTCCTGGACTACATCGTCGCGAGAACGGTTTGCAATGCAGTTCAGGAGGGGCTCATAGCCACCGACGCCAATATAGTCTTCGATTCTTTCAGGGTCGATCTCACCGCAGTTCTCGAGCACAATCCTCTTTTGCGCTGCAAAGAATGGGATCTCAGGAGAGAGCGCGAATTCAGGGACGGGCTTGCCATCGAGACTGTCGATGACCGCGTTGAGAACCTCGGGGGAGTCGGGCGGAAGTCCACGATAATACGTATGCTGCGGCTCGCTCCGCACCAGAGGGCCGGCCGCACACAGCCCCATGCAGCCGACAGACTTTACTTTGCAACTGCCGTCCAGCCCGCGCTTCTGGACCTCCGTTTGCAGCATCTTGAACACCTGGTCGCTGTGCAGAGACAAGCATCCGGCAGCAACAGAAACATTGACCCGGTGCGTGATCTTCTTAGCCTCTTCCCGTTCTCTTTCGGCAATTTCCTGTAGCTCATCCAGCGTCATGGCCTATCCACCTCCGAAGTTGATCTCTCACGGCGCCGGGCTGCGCTCTCGGAATCACCTCACCATCGAAAACCACCGCGGGCGCAAGGCTGCACGATCCAATACACCGCGCGGCAACGATCGATACCTTCCCGTCGGGCGTAGTCTCCCCGGCTTTTACGCGCGCAATCTCTTCGATCATTTTCATCAGATCGCCGGCGCCCTTGACGTAGCAGCCCGTGCCCATGCAGACAACGCAATTGTGCTCGCCTGGCGGCTTCATGCTGAAGAAGTGGTAGTACGTCGCGACGCCGAAGACCTTGCTCATGGGAATGCGTAATGAAGAAGCGACGAACCGCAGCGACACGTCGTCAAGGAAGCCGAACGACTCCTGCACGGTATGCAAGACTTCGATCAATGCGGAGGCCTTGTAGCCATGACGCCGCATGGAGGCCTCTACAAGTTTCCATCGCTTGTCACCAGAGGGAAGAGGAACCGATGCAGGGTACGCTTGCACGCGAATACTCCTTTCTCGTGAATCCAATTCAGGCTCACCGCTTTTGCCGATCAGCCTTCCAACGTCCTGAAATCTCTGGAAGCCGATCAAAGACTCGCGAGCATTTGACCGGGAAAAACCCGTTGAAATCAGAACAATGCTCCGCCAGCCTGCTTTCAAGGCCGCAGAGCGGTCGCCCAGACAAATCTCCGTGGAGATTTGCCACCAGCGAATTATTCGGCTGGAATAGTCAGACCGCCCGTTAGCGATGGGATGTATCTTGGGTCACACCTGCTTGTGACGATGTGGATTAAAGCGAAGAATAACCGTGACTTCCGTCATTTCCACCTTGGTTTTCAGGCATTTAAGGGCGAACCTGCGCTTCAGAGCCGCGATCTGGGAACTCTACGTTCCGGTTTGGGCGCGGCAGGGCTGAAACAGTCGAGCCGCACCTCAAGCAGCGTTCGCTGCAGCTGCCGCAACTGTTCCTCAACCACTTGCCGCACCTGTTTGGGGTCGCCTTTCGCGCGCAAATTCACCAGCACTTCATGCCGGTTTGCAGGAGATGCATCCAGATTCCCTTCCACCCTGGGCTGCTGGCCGTTGGCACAAATCGCCGCCTTCAACCAACCTGCAGGCGATCTATCAAACAGCTTTAGATGAACAACTGAAATTCCAGCCGCGGTCAATGCCGCATCCAGTCCTTCAAGAAACGGCCCCACTACCAGCGCCGGAGAAGCGGGAACCGCGGCCTCCAGCGTGAAACTCAGATTGAGCCACGCGAGGGCTGCTTCCGCACGCGCATAGCGAGCATAGTCAATCTGCAGCGTTGCTCTGCCCGCTTCGGACGAACCGAACAAGATTTCATCCAGCCATTGCTGAACGCCGTCGCCGGTTTTCGCGCTCAGCCAACGCGCCTCTAAGCCGGGAATCCGAGGTGCGTCCGGATGAAGATCGGCCTTGGTCATACATACGAGGTCGCTCTCCTGCAACTGGTTTTGAAACAGGAACGCCAGGTCGGAATCCGCATCTTCGCTGAGCAATTCCTCGGCGCGGGCCGGATCCGCAAGCACGGTAAACGGCGCAACGCGGTAGCCGTCGAACTCTTCGCGCAACGGACCAAATACTGTCGCCGAAATATCCGTGCAGCTCCCCACCGGCTCGGCAAAAATAACATCCAGAGACCGCGTCCGCAATTCCTCGATCACTGTCATCAGCCCGGAAAACCTGCAACAGAAACATCCGCCGGTCACTTCGCGTGCAAGCAGCCCTTGCGCATCCGCATGACGCGTGTCCACCAGTTCATGGCCCTGGTCGTTGAGGATCACGGCGCAACGCAGGCCACGCTGCTCCAGCAAGCGCGCTGCCGCCAGAATCAGGCTGGTCTTTCCGGAACCGAGAAAACCGCCTACGATGACAACCCAAGGTCTTTGCCGCTGCGCGTCTTCACTCACGCGCGCACCGTAATGCGGAGTTCGTCGTTCGCTGCCATGGGTACCGTTCCGCCCAGTGTCACCAACACCCGATCCTCGCGCCTCTCCACACGATTCTCGATTGGTGTTGCGCCATTCACCACGATAGCTGCATTTCCAGTGGCGACAATCTCACAGGAGCGGCAGGCAAGGGTTCCCTTCAGCACCTTGATCACAAACAGCGTGCTGTCCTTCTGCCGCCGCAGGGAGTAAGTCCCCCATCCCGTTCCGGTCGACCAGAAGCATTCGAAGTTATCCCGCGGAATTTTCGGCACCGCTACCACGGCTGCCGCGGCTCCGTCGTAGAGAAAGCCGCTCATTGCGACGATCGTGGACCACGACGACATGGCGCGTGCATAGTGGTGGCCGCACTCCGGTTCATCCCAGGGATTCCGCTTCTCTCCGTCAAAGCGCGCGCGAATGTTCTCCACGCACTCCACGCCTTCCTTCACCATGCCCCAGTTCATCATCAGGGCCGCGACCAGGTACTCCTGCCCGGTCCACGCCTCGGCATAATACGGAAACGGAATGTGCGGCCGCTCAACCTTGCCATAGTCGCAGACAAGGACCGCCGCTTCCTCATTGAGCGCATAAGTCCGCTCCACATTATCGTGATCCTGGAGTGTTGGCTTGTAGTTGTACTTGTAAATGGAACGAAGCGTCTCGCGAATGTTTTCCGGCGAGACAAGAGGCCCCATCCCTCCAACTTCAACCAGGTACTGGCCGATCAGTTGATCCGCCAAACAGCCGCCGCCCACCTGGTATTCCGGAGTCTCCGTATTGTCTGCACCCATGTCGCCTCGAAGATTGTTCGCAATCTCATCCTTGCGAAATCCACGCACTTTCTGGATATAAAACTCGCCGTTGAAAAGGTTCGCGTCGATCCAATGACTTCCCTGCTCGAACAGCCTGCGATATGTTTCCGCCGACCCTATGTCGCCAGTCGCGCGCGCCATCTCCTCACCCGCCCGCAACGCGCCGAGATAGTAAATGCCGCACAGCGGATTGGGCCCGTAAAACTCCACGTCGTAGGTGTTATGCTGCACGCCCTCCATCACGCCGTCGCGATTGCCGTCCCATCCTCCTTGAACCCAGGCAAATTCGAGCGCCTTCTTTGCACGCGGCCATGTACTCTTGAGCAGCGCATCGTCGCCGGAGATCTTCCAGTCAAGCCACGCATGAATAATCTGCCCCATCTGCCCATCCGCGGCCGCATATCCTGAGCGCCCCTTGCCTTCCGGCAGTAACTGCCGAAAATGCATTGCCCCCGCTTCATCCATCGAATAGCCAAAGGCGCTCCGCCTGAGCGACCTGGCAAATGACGGAAACAAAAACGGCGTTGCCGTCTCGTAATTCCACACATGCGTGCAGTTGCCAAAGCAACATCCGCCCTGATCGTCGCTGCCCTCCCATGCGTGGAACTCCCCATCCGCTGTGCGGAAGCAGGTCGTCGTCGAGAGTGTTGAGAGGTTTGCGCTAGCCGCCTCTTTCACCGCCGCGGGCAGCGTGCTATCGCGCAATGCATTGGTAAACATCCGCGTGCCGGCTTCTAACTCATCAAGATGATCGGCCGTGTAACTCACGGTTTCCCATGCGCTCTTGAAGCGAGCCGCATACGCATTGCCGATGATCGTCTTGCCCTCGCCCTTCGGCGCAGGCCATCCTATCCAGTCCGGTGTGCGGTTAGCGAAACGCCATCCAAGAAAAAACTCGAAGATCGCCGACTTACCTGGAGGAATGAGCCTCTTCAGGCACAGGACGCCCACCGTATTGTGCGGGTCAGGTTGAGCGCCCAGATCGCCCGTTTTTGAAAACTGATCCCAGAAGTGAAGCGGTGCATTCCACCAGCGCCCCGCGGGCCATCCCTGCCAGTGCGAAACCTCCGCATTCCCGTCCACGCGCGCGGCCAGCACAAACTCGCCCGCCATGGGATTGTCCGCTGCGAGTGCGGGATTACTCATCACGAGGCCCGCAATTCCGTTGCTGGCGCGATAGTCATTCCGCCGTCCTTCGTCTGACTTTTGGCGCGCGTCATCGTCCTTCTCTTCTTTCGTCGTCACGGGGTTTTCGATGGAGAATGCGATGCCTACATTGGCTGCTATAATGCCGGGGTTGGTCACGCGATAGCGCAGAATTGCGACTGGCAATCCAGAGTCATCCGGCTCATGCGGGATGAAAGGCGAAAACGCATCCAGTTCCACCTTCACTGGCAGCGAGCGATCCTCAAAATCGATATGCGCCAGCGGATACTCGCCGGTGAATGTCGCTGACTCCAGCCTGCTCAGTCCGGGAACATTTCCGGAACCGAGGCCATCCTGGCCCTCGAAGGGCGGCAGCATGCGCGACTCAAGTACGCGCGCGACCGGCTTCCCGCTGCCTGCCTGCGCCCAAATTGCCGGGAACGCATAGGTCGGTCGAAACCCCTTGTTGGGCTTATTGAATATCTCCCAATTCACGAGTTGGCCGCGGCCACCGAGGCCAAGACTCCCTGCCGCGACACCACCCAGAGGAAAGGAGATCATGCGCAGTTGTCGTCCCTGAAACCGCCTTGGATAGCTCGGATCGGCATGCGCGTGACTCAGTTCCTGCGATCCGTGAGTTGCCTGCCCATGAGCCAGAGCAGTCCAGTTTTCGGTCTGCGTTACCGCGCCCACCGCCCCAGCCGCCTGCTTCAGGAAATTGCGGCGATCCAGCCTTAGCTTCTCGGTCATGATGCGTCTCTTTCTTCCGGACTCATTCGCTCAAATTGTATCGCTCACTTGCCAATTTCGATCTTCCGGCGCCGCTGCACAGCCAATTCGCTAATTCCCGAGAACCCGAACAGTCTATTTTGCGTTACCATTCTTACTATCTGGGTTCCCCCCTAGCTTCGCAGCAAAACAATCCCCCTTGAAGGAGAGATTCCTTGAGCCTTGAAATTCGTGGACTGTCCAAGCGCTATTCCAACGGCGTGCAGGCACTGGATAACCTGAGCCTGACAATTGGAAACAACATGTTTGGTTTGCTGGGGCCAAATGGGGCCGGGAAATCGACGCTGATGCGCACCATTGCAACGCTCCAGGAGCCGGATTCGGGCACCATTTTGCTCAACGGCCTGGATGTTGTGGCGAATAAAGATGCGGTGCGGAGACAGTTGGGCTACCTGCCGCAGGAATTCGGTGTCTACCCACGCATCTCGGCGGTGGACATGCTGCACCATCTGGCGGTGATGAAAGGTATCCATAAGTCCAGTGAGCGCAGAGAAGTCGTGGACGCACTGCTCAAGCAGACTAATCTCTGGGATGCACGCAAGAAGGCGCTAAGCACTTACTCGGGCGGCATGAAACAGCGGTTTGGCATTGCCCAGGCGCTGCTCGCAAATCCCAAGCTGATTATTGTGGATGAGCCTACGGCAGGGCTCGATCCGGCAGAGCGGAACCGCTTCCTGAATCTACTTAGTTCGCTGGCTCAGGACGTGATCGTGATCCTATCAACGCACATAGTGGACGACGTCCGGGAGTTATGCCCGCGCATGGCAATCATCAGCAATGGGCGGTTGGTTTTGGAAGGCGCTCCCGAGGAGACACTGCAGCGCATTCGCGGCGGTATCTGGAGCACACTCGTCCATACAGAGGAAGAGTTCGCGGCTGTATCCGCTCAATTCAAGGTTGTGTCTGCAAAGTTGCTGGGCGGCGCGCATGAGATACGCATTCACTCCGAAACCGCGCCGGGCGAAGGCTTCCGACCGGTTGACCCTGCTCTCGAAGACGTCTATTTCCTCACGCTGAATTCGCAGAGCGTCAACTAAGTCCCGCCAGGAGAAGCCGCGTATGTTTCTGGACTTTCTGTTTTTCGAGATCAAGCTTCGCCTGAAGAGCATCTCTACCTATTGCTACTTCGGGCTGTGGGTGCTGTTGACGTTTCTGTGCGTGGCAGCCGAGGACTTTGGGCCGTTGGGGCCGGGCAAAATATTACTGAATGGGCCTTTTGCTACCCAACTCATGGATTTTCAGTTCAGCTTCTTCGGCGCCATCGTCATCGCCGCGATCTTTGGAACGTCCATCCTGCGAGACTTTCAGCGCGACACGTACCAGATGATCTTCACCAAGCCCATCAGCAAGTTCGCCTATCTTGGCGGGCGCTGGGCGGGATCGCTGATAACAACGCTGTTGGTGTTTTCGGGCCTTCCGCTCGGCGAGTTACTAGGCAGCTTTGCGCCGTGGGCCGACCACACGCGCATTGCTCCGGTGGACGTGCCGATGCTGGCCTATCACTACGCGGTTATCGTCGCGCCACAGATATTCTTTTTGGGCACAATCTTCTTTCTGGTTGCCGCTCTTACTCGCCGAGTCATCGTTGTGTACCTGCAGGGAGCTGCACTTTACGCCATTTATTTCATGGGCCTCGTTGCTGTGCAGCAGACACGCAGCCTGAAGCCTTTCTGGCCTGCGGTGTTCGACCCCATCGGACTGCTGCTTGGCGGCAGCGTGGCCCGCTATTGGACGGTGGCTGAACGGAACACGCTTTGGATTCCACTCAAGGACATGTTTCTGTGGAATCGAGTGGTGTGGGGATCTGCAGGCCTCATTGCGCTGGCAGCGGTGTTCTTCTTCTTCCCCATGTCGGCAGAGGCACTGACTGCCCGACGCTATCGCAAACTCAAGAAAACCGAGCAGGAGTCTACCGCTCCGGCAGCACCGCGCTTCCATCACCTGCTGCCTCAGGTTTCAACCCGGTTCGGCTTCGCAACGGGCGTGCGGCAACTGCTTTCACTTACCCGAATTTATTTTCGCAATATCTTTCGCGAGATACCCTTCTGGGCCATCACACTTGTAATGGCTGCTATCTGCATGCTGAACGGCCACTTTGCCGGCAGCACCAACGGATCCAATGTATGGCCTGTCACTTATTACATGTTGCAGGCCATTGAGGGTGGCGGGATTCTGTTCCTGCTGATTGTGGCGACGATGTATGCCGGTGAGTTGGTGTGGCGCGAGCGCGATACGCACTTTGAGCAGATACACGATGCTCTGCCCTATCGCGGCTGGATCGATACGCTTGGCAAGCTTCTCGCGCTCTCCGCCGCTGAGCTATTCCTGCTCACGACAGTAATGATTTGCGGTGTAATCTCGCAGGCCATCAGCGGCTATTACAACTTTGAGCTTATGCAGTACTTCAAAGAGCTCTATGTTGTCACCTTCCCGTCAATAATGATCTTTGCGCTCCTCGCCTTTTTCTTGCAGACGGTCGTTGGCAACAAATTTGTGGCACACGGCCTTGCTATCGGTGCGTTCATAATTCCGCCTATTCTGGAGCGGATTGGCGCACCGGACCGGCTTTATCTCTTCGATGACATTGTCCCTTACACCTATTCGGACATGAATGGCTATGGTCATTTCGTCCAGCCGATTTTCTGGTCGACCTTTTACTGGCTGGCTTGGACCATCTTCCTGGGAGTGCTGGCCAGCCTGCTTGCGCGGCGCGGCGCGGAAACAGGCCTGCGGGCGCGGATGCGGGCCGCTAGGCGGTCGCTGCCTTCTTACGCCCCGCTGCTTGCACTGCCGTTGTTGGCCGCGATCGGCGGCGGCTCCTGGTATTTCTACAACACACACATCCTGAATCCCTTTCTCACGGATCAGGACACTCGTAAAGTGCAAGCGGATTACGAAAAGCTCTACAAGAAATATGAGCGTGCGCCCATTCCGAAGATTGTGGCCGTGGATACCGCGGTGAACATCTTTCCCGAGAGTCGCAGCTTTAACGCGACCGGCACTTATACCGCAGTCAATGAGACCGGCAAACCTATCCAGGACATTTTCGTAACCAATGGCCGCAAGTCAATCAAGGCAATTACCTTCGACCGCTTGTCCACAACGACACTTGCCGACACCAGCCACGGCTTCTGGATCTACCATCTTTCCACTCCGCTGAACCCTGGAGAATCGCTGCAAATTCACTTTCAATGCGGATATGAGAACCCCGGTTTCCGCAACGCGAATGAGCAGGCGGAATTTGCATACAACGGAACCTTCTTCGATCGAGATTACTTCCCGTCACTTGGCTACGACCCGAACCGCGAATTAAATAACCCGGTCAGGCGGCGCGAAGAAAAGCTGGGTCCGCTGGAGGAACTCCCCGACCGCGGCGATGCGTATGGCATGAACACGGATCTGTTCGGCCCGGATTCAAACTTTGTTACCTATCACTCCGTGGTCAGCACTTCGCCCAGCCAGATTGCTATTTCCCCAGGCGATCTGAAGCGCGAGTGGCAGCAGGACGGACGCAGATACTTTGAATACAGCATGGGGTCCACGAAGATTCAGGACTTCTTCAGCTATATATCCGGCGACTTCGCCATAAAGCGCGATAACTGGAATGGAGTGAGGCTGGAGATCTATTACCTGGCTTCTCACACTTATGACCTGGACAAGATGCTGGGCTCGGCGAAAGCAGGCCTGGATTACTACACAAAGAACTACGGGCCGTATCAATTCGACCAATTCCGCATCATCGAGTTTCCGCGGTACCGCAGTTTCGCGCAGTCGTTTCCCAGCACCGTTCCTTATTCAGAGGGAATCGGCTTCATTGGACGGCTGCAGCGGCCGGACGACATCGATTTTACATGGTTCGTAACGGCACACGAGTTAGCGCATCAATGGTGGGGTCATCAGCTTGTAGGCGGTTATGAGAAGGGCTCAAACATGATGTCGGAGAGCCTGGCTGAATACTCAGCGCTGCGCGTAATGCAGCATAAGTACGGCGACGAGCATATGCGGCGGTTTCTGAAGCATGAGCTCGACGGCTACTTGCGCGGACGTGCCGGCGAGGTGCGCCATGAGCCGCCGCTGGTGCTCGTGCAGAACGAGCCCTATGTCTGGTATCAGAAGGGTTCGATGGCATTCTACGCGCTCTCTGACGCTATCGGCGAAGACAAGCTGAACACCGCTCTCAAGGAGTTTCTGGATAAGTGGAAGATGAATGGGCCACCGTATCCTGACACGCGCGGGTTAGTCGAGTCACTGCGCAAGCAGACGCCGCCCGATCTGCAATACATGATCACCGACATGTTTGAGACCATCACGCTTTATGACAACAAGGCGGTTTCAGCCAAGGTGCAACCTACGGCGGATCATAAGTACAAAGTGACCTTGGTGGTGGATGCGCGCAAGATGCGTGCCAACGGAGAAGGCGCGGAGACCGAGATTCCCATTCACGACCTGATCGAGGTCGGCGTCTTCAAGGGCAAGAAGGACAGCGAGGAACTGCTGCACACGGAAAAGGTGTGGATCACGCAGCCGCATACCACACTCACATTTGTTGTGAATGAGCCGCCTACTCGCGCTGCGATCGATCCGTACAGCAAACTCATCGACCGCAACCCGGAGGATAACTGGGCGGATGTGGAGTAATGGGAAGTTATTAGTTCAGGAAAGTGGCGCGGATCGCAAACCCGGACGACCGGCATCAATGAGACCCCGGACGCGCACTCGAGGAATGCGAGTTCGGGGTCTGGTTGTTGTGCTAAAGTTATAGGATTGCTTGCAGGACTGCTCGCCTCATCGGATTCTCTTCACCAGCGGGAGATTGCCAAGCTATCCAGGTACACAGTCGTAGTCCCGCTGGAGCCAAGTCCGTCAACCTGGAATTGAGTATTGATCACAGGACCCCAGCCGAGCTCCGCCGCCCCAAAGGCTGTGGCATTCAAGATGCTCTCGGCTCCGTCGAACCACACAGAGTGATATGTGATGGTGCCGGAGTCATTCCGGGAAAAGCTGGCTTGAACGTGGTGCCAGGTGTTCTGGGACCAGTTACGAGGATTGCACTTTGTTCCGCTCTTGTTGGCCCAATGTGGTTTTGGGTTTTTGGCAGTTCCCTGGTTGACGGTGTAATCCCAGGTACCGGAATAGCCATCGCACTGTACGCCGATCAACACTGTCTGGCCATTGGCCATTACCTGATTCACGTCCATCTCCACATTCGCAATATGACTTGCGGAGTTTGTTATGTAAACCCAGGCATCGTAGAAGAGGTTAGTGGAATTTGTATCGTCTGCGAAGGAAACCGAATAACGTTCGTCGCCACTATTCGAATACTTTGTTACAAACTCTCGCGTGCTCCCATGGAGCGAAGGCGAGCTGACAATCTTGGTTGATCCGGATGAACTGCCCGGTCCCCCGCTATCGTGCTCCGCTGCCCAGTTGCCCATCGCTTGAATACTACTGACGGAGACAGCATTCGAGGGAATGACCGCATCGCCGGATGCGGACGTTGTACCCGCTGTGACATTGATGGTGACTTCGGTGACACATGTGGAACCACTTTCGCCCCACGCCTTCACATGCAACGTATGCGTGCCTGAGGCAGATCCGACCGAAGTCTCTATGGATGTCCCATCAATGACGGTCGTATCAGCGCTGCCATCGAACGAATAGCCCATTGCGGAGACATTCTGCGATGAACAACTTGTGGCGGAAGCGGAGAGGAGGAACGGTGACGCGACACCCGAATTGTTAACAGGGCTGTTGACATTCACGCCTGCCAGCGCGGGGATCGCGAGGACTGTGAACAGGGAGAAGAGAAGGGAGGATGTCTTGATGATTCTCATGCATACGGCGGAGGAAAGGGTTTTCACGAATCTGCCTTAATGGGAAATCTTAACCCGTAAATGTTGAAGTTAACAAACGACTTCCCACGCCGCGCCTTGCCGGCGAAAGAGTCACGTATGTTTGCTTATCTACAACGGGCTGAAATGAGCGACACACTGCGCAATGTGCCTGAAAGAAACTCAGCAACCTCTTTAACTCTCAGGCAGCTACAGAGCGTGCAATTCTATAGCGCCAGACGGATTCAGCCAGAGACCAAGTGAGAGAATGAACGATGCGGCTTCCAGGAAAACTCGCCGCTCAACCTTTGCATAATGGTTCTCAAAATGCTCTACCGCCCAGGCAACGAACTACGATAATTCTGTGTCGAATTGATCAAGCCCAATCATACACATTTCTGCCGGAGATAGAGCTCTCTTGACCGGCAAAACAGTAAGAAAGCATCAAATCCACAAACTCCTATTGACACACTATCAATAATATTCGCACCGCAAACATACGAACGCAATATTGCGCATAAGTCCCAGATGGACGTTATAGGGAATGTCTAAAAGGCGGTGGACAATATCGAAACTGGCGTTCTCCCGCAAAAGGCTCGACTTATTTACTGGCAGCGCATTCGTAAGATGGCGCCTTCCGGGTTAGGCCAGACAGCCAGTGCATATAAGGAGAAAGCCCCACCGGATAGGCTCGATGGGGCTCTTGGTTCTCAGGGGTAGATACCGGCGGTTCCCCCTTGCAGGTCACCAGCGATAGATGGTCAGTTTGTCCAGGTACACAGTGCTGGATCCGCTTGCGCCGAGGCCATCCAACTGAAACTGAGTCTGCACCACGCCCATTTGCCAGCCCAAAGCGAAGGATGAGGGCACGGTTGCGTTGATTGGCTGCTCGGTTCCATCCAACCATACGGAATGGTAGGTCACATTTCCGGAGTCATCACGTGAATAACCGATCTGGACATGGTGCCAGGCGTTCGGCTCCCAATTCAACGGATTACAAGGTTGCGAGGAGTGTACCCATTTCGCCCCGGCCCCGCTATATTCCCAGGTTTGCGAGTACGAACTGCATTGGAAAGCGTAGATTACCGTTTGCCCATTGGCTGTGACCTGATTTGAATCCATTTCAAGGTTGGCGATGGAGCTTCCGGCCTCAATCCAAACCCAGCCGTCATAAACGAAATTCATTGCGGCGGTGTCGTTCGCATAGGACACGCTGAATATTTCACCGCCGGCGCCTGTATAGGTGGAATCAAACCGGCGTGCATTGCCGCTAAGCGATGGCGTGCTCACCAGACTCGTATCTCCAACTGCTGCACCGGGAGTCCCTGCGTCGTGGTTGAAATGCCAAGTGTCAAGCACCTGGAGTTCGCTTGAGGCGGTCGCGTTAGCGGGAATAACAGGTCCGGATGACGCGGGGGGCGAAATGACGTAGTCCGCCCTGGCCAAGCCGCTGTTTGTGTAGCCTGGAGCAATCGCGACCGCTTCAATTACTGTGGATGCGCTCACCGGGATTGGGCCAGAGTACTTAGCCGAGGAAGTTGTTGGCGCGGCGCCGTTGGTGGTGTAGAAGACGGTTGCACCTGCGGTTGCTTCAGACAATGTTACTGATTGCGCGGACTTGAATGTCCCGGGAGCCGGTGAAAATACAGGAGTTGCAGCTGTCGCGGTACTCGCGGCACCGACTGTGATAGCGACATTGGTAACGCATGAACTCCCACTCCCTCCCCATGCCTTGACATGCAAAGTGTGTGCCCCGCTCGCTGCCACAACTTCGGCCTGCACGGATTGAGCCTTCACGATGGTTGTGTTGGAGCTGCTGTCGAGCGAATAGCCCATTGCAGTAACGGTCTGAGATGAACATAAAGCGGCGGTGGCCGTGAGCGCGAACGGCGATGTGACTGCTTTGCCCGCCGAAGGACTGTTGACGATAACACCAGCAGCCGTCGCAGAACCGACGGTTATACTCAGATCCACAACTCCATTCACACCCTGACCCCAACATTTCACATGCAGGATGTGCGCTCCTTGACCGGCGCTTACCATTGCGCTAAAGGACGTCGAGACAATGGTTGTCGAGCCAGAATCAATTGAATAGCCCATGGAAACTGCGGGTTTTGAGTTGCAAGTACCTGCGTTTGCAACCAGACTGAAGGGGGAAGTGACTAGCGCGCCGTTTGCGGGAGTTGTTACGGTGATGGCGTGCGCTGGGACAATAATTGTCGCAAGCGCGAAGATCGAGCAAAGAAAACCTCTCATGGATCAGCCTCGTAAGGAGATGGGCGAGCGCGCATTCCCGTTAACCGTGGCAGCGGCCTGCGCCACCGCTGCGAAGAGCATGTTAACCATGGCTGTCATTGCTCAGAGAACAGTCCGTGCAAATAGTCGCGGGGTCTTTTCTCCTATCGGCATTCGTCTCGCAGGATTAAAGAGGTCTGCTGGTGAGGAATTCGTGGACTAACTTAGGCGCGGAGGAGTTACGCCCATTGAATCACCGAGTTAGGTACGCACTTCAAGGCAGAACATAGCCACCAAAATAGTTGATAAATACTCATGCGACACGGCGTACAGTCGCGGTCGAAGAAGTGGTCCTAAGTTCTCAGTTCGAAAAGTGGTCAAAATTGCTCACATTGAAAAAGTGGTCAAAATTGCTCACTTCGAGAAAGTGATCATAATTATACACTCGCGACAAAGGAGTGACATCCGTCACGCAAGCGCACCGCAGTGCGCTCCAAGGGTACTTATTCAATTTCGCTATGGGTCCCTTAAAACTGAGTATATGAAAACATAAGATGGTCAAAATAGAACTTTATGGTTACTTAAGATACTAAATGCGTCATTGCGACGTCGCAGCGTTTGCAGATTTGCCGGCCTGCCAATAGGTATCCCACCAGAGATCCCAGACCTCGTCTTCCCAGACAATCCCCTTCGACTCGTCCGACGGTTTGTAATGCACCGAAACTGCTTTGTCCCGCAGTCCCGTGACTGCTCCCTCCGCCATCTTCTCAGTTACACAATTGAAGGAGTACTTCCCTGAGTGTTCCGTGTGCACATGGTACGTATAGTCGAAGGCGACCTTCCAATAGTCGACGCCGTTCATTCCTCCATCGACCTTGCGAATCTGCAAGCTCCCCACCGCTCCCGGCGTGGTCGGCCACCCCGCGTTCGATACTTCCGCAGCTTTTCCTTGCAAGTCAGGAATATACCCCAAAGCGCGAGCAATCCGACGATCACCGCGATCTCCCACCATGATCGGAGTCGCAGCAGAATCCATGGCAATGACATCGCAGTTAGTAACATCGTCATTCGAAGCTACTCCTCTAGATAAGTGAGAAACGAGCCTGCTCTCCGGTCAACCAACATTGGTTTTCGTTGCTTCACGAAGCGATCGGCTGCCATCCAATTTCCAGCGCCGCCCTGTCCCACCCGGCACAGTTCGCAGCAGCCTCGTATGTACTCTGCAAGAACTCGAGCAATGCACCGTCGGGGTCCGCCGATTGACGCATGTCTTCATACGGCAGCACAAATTCGCCGAACGCCGCATTGAACCCAGCTTGAGCCGGCGCGATGGGAAACTCCGCGTAGCCCGGCGGCTCCGGATAGGCATAGCTGTAAAAGAAAGGCTCGATGCCGGGTGCGCCAGGCCAAAACCCACAACTGCTCACTTCGTGCGAATAGGCATCCCGCGTCACTCGATCGGGCAGACCAGGCATGCTCGCGTGCTCCGGCGCTGTCCGGCCCGAGAAGCGTGTACAAGCCAGATCCATGGCTCCCCAGAATAAATGCACAGGGCTAACCTTGCCCCTGAAGCGAGCGCGAAAAACGGTGAATACCCGCGCCGTCTGCAGCAAAACACGCCAAAACCGCTTCGCAAATTCCGGATCGTAAGCCTGGTGTACACCGTCCACATCGAATGCAATCGGCTCCACAACCTCACATGGCGTCTTCCAAATGCGCACCGGCGTACCGAGGCTGTCGAGCGCAGCCATCAGCTGCTCGTAAAACGCCGCCACCGTCATCGGCTTCAGCGGAATGGTCTGGCGCGCGCCATCGCTGGTCTCGACCACAAGCATATGTTCCAGAAAATCGAGATCAATCTGCAGCGTCCGCGTTCCATGCGGCATGGGCAGAGTGGTCAGGCCGCGGACAGTGGGATAAAGCGTCACATTCCATGTATGGTTGATGGCCGGTACCAAAGCCAGCCGGACCTTGCCGACCATCTGCATCCAAAGCTGCAGAGTGGCGCAGGTGTCACTCCACGCTGCCTGAGGCAGGGCTGGCCAGACCTCATTGTTGGCAGTTTTCGCGTCGCTATCGGTGGGGATCATGGCGCCTCGCTGCACCATCATAACCCCAATTCCCAGCCTCTTCGCGTACGCTTGAATTATGGATATATTTGACGAAAAGCGCGCCGACCTGGAACGCCACGAATTCATGATGGGCGTCGAGCGAGGCCGCCTGGCCGTAGCCCTCGATCTGCTCACCGACTCCCTGATCATGATCGGCCAGCACGGCGTCTACTGCACCTCCGCCCGCAACCCCGCCAAACCCGCTCTCGACCTGCAAGCCGTTCTCGCCGGCATGAAAGGCGCCAAGGCCCTCATCCAATCGGTCATGGAAGAGATCCGGCAACAACGCGACAGCACCCGCGCCGAGGATGCCCCCAAAGGCTAACCCGGCTCCTGCAATTGGAGTGATTGAGCAACCTTAAGACTCTAAGATATGGTGCGCCCGGAGAGATTCGAACTCCCGACCTAACGCTCCGGAGGCGTTCGCTCTATCCAGCTGAGCTACGGGCGCGCTCTTCCAGCATACCGCACTTTGGATTATTCCGGAGATTCCCCGCGGTCAACCAGCCTGCAGCCAATAAGGGCACGCACCTCGTTAGGCATTTAGACTGAAAGACGTGGCCCGCGCAGCAAGCCGAGCGCAGCCAGGACAAGGCTCAAATGCATCCGAATTTTCACTTTTCGACGGTCCAAATCCTTTGGACGCTCACCTTCGCCGCGCAAATCGTCCTACTCGTCGTCCTGCTGGGCCGCGACCGGATGAAGCGCTTTCCCTGGTTCACGCTGAGCATCGTCATGATGGCCCTGCGCCTGCTGGCCAGCCGCCTGCTCTTTGGCCGCATGCCCACCATCACGTTGAGCGCCATCTTCATCACCATGGCCGACTTGTCCGCCATCGTTGGCTTTCTCGTGGTTGTCGAAATGGCCCGCCGCGCCTTCGCCCCGGTTCGCCGCCGCAACTGGTTCATGGCAGCGCTGGCGGTCCTTGCCGTGGCCGGCGTAGCCCTGTACTTCTGGGGACCCTGGCCCGCATGGAAGACCCTCACTGCCAGCTCCCCCCTCGCGGCCCTGCAACTGATGCAGCTAGGCGCTCAGAAGTTCGACATGCTGGTGGACTTGCTTACGGTTGAGCTTGGCCTGCTGGTCATCCTCTTCGGCCGACGCTGCGGCGCAGGCTGGCGCACCCACACCCAGCGCATCGTCATCGGCCTCTCCACCGCGTCCATCGCCCAATTGGCGGTACAGGCCGTCTGGCAGCTCATTGCGCTTCACTCGGTTCCCCACTCCCAGGCGGATTACGACCGCGTCATGGGCCTGCGCGACAAGTTCTTCAATGCCAATGGCGTTCTCTACATAGCCGTGGTGGTCTGGTGGATAGCCTGCCTGTGGATCGACGAACCCGGAGCCGTCAACTCCGCGGAATCGGAAGATAAAAACACCCCCCACCCCGAGTACATAACCCCCGAACCCGACGATACCCCAGGACCCGTCACTGAAAACTAATCACTATAGATCTTCGTCGTGCTTTGTTTCATCCTTGTTGTTGGGCTGCTTCTGCGCGCCACTTGTTGACTCACCGGGAACCCGCATAAAGAGAGCCCGCAGTCCCCATGCAATCAGCACCAGCACTATCCCAGCCAGCGACCCCAACATCGCGATGAGTTCCAGGATACCCACAGGGACAAATATTGCCCCGAAGTAGAGCCCGCCTCCCGTTGAAATAAACCACTGGAGGCCACACAGTCCGGACGACACCAGAAACACAGCCACCAAGATAACCAGCGCTTTCGCGAAACCCTCTAACTCACGCCCGAAGAGCTTCATGCTTTCCTTTCCATGCTCGAACTTCATCCAGGATGAGAAGAACAATCCCTGCCAGACAGCTCCATTGAATCAGGTTCAATCCATCCATCAATGGTTGCGGTTTGAGAAAGTCAATAACCAGGCGCCACGCTAGATAACTCCCCAGAAAGATCCGGAAGCGCGCACCTTCAGGGGCTAAAGCCCGGGATTGTTTGCGAACGGCTTCGGCACGACTAAAGTCATGCCCTGTCACAGAACCTTCGGTTATTGGCTCTTGAGCGTATTTCTCTTTCGACAGCTGAGTTACCGATTGTTCTGTGACGTTTCTGGTGCGGATAAAATCGTGCCCTGACACAGAGCGTGCCACCGGAACGCTGGACACAACCCATGCTAACAGCGCCAGAAAAACAATCTCGTACACCTGCACGGGATGCCGTCCTATGCCATCGCCAAGGTTCACCGCCCAGGGGAGCCCCGTCGGCTTTCCGTACGTGTCGTCCGCCAAACCGGCCAGCAGGCATCCAACGCGGCCAACGGCTATACCCACGCACAGCGGCAATGCGAACAGATCCCCTGTCCGGCGCGTGATACCGCTCAGCTTCTTGGCAATCTCGACGCCCAGCCAACCACCCAGCAGGCCACCCACAATCGTCTTGCCTCCCGGTGAAAGCAGCAGTTCCAACGTGCGCCCCGTTCGCCAGGCCTCCGTCACCGTTGGCCACTGCTCAGCGAGGCCCAGCACTCGGCTTCCTACCAGCGCCCCAACGGCAGCGGCCGCCAATACCGTCCAGCGCTGCGGCTCGGCAACAATGTCGCCCTGGCGTGCGCGGATGCTCCGGTACACAGCGAAGCCCACCGCATAGGCGAGTGTCTCCATTACCGGGTGCCACACGGGGTGCGAACCGATTGGAATCATGAGGGGAAGTATAGCGGTAGAAGAGAAATAATCCCTGGAAAGAGAAAAGGCCGTGCGCAGCGCAACGAATCCGCGTTCAGGTGGTAAAGCGTCAGGGCCGGCAAAAACTCGGCCTAGTCGGTATCCGACTCCGCGGCATTTTCCGCTTCGCCGGCAACGGAGATTCTCAGCGACTTGAGAAAGTGCAGGTCGGTTTGGGAGAAAGGCCCATCCGCGCCACTCTCGTCCGCGCCGGATAGCTTGGCGGGGACACCTTCCTCGTTGTCTTTGGCGGAGACCTCGTTGAGCCCGATCGTCGCCTCCAGCATCAGCAGCACGTCGAACCCGTGCTTGCGGATATCCTGCACTACCCCGGCAATCTGTTCGCTCTCGATCACCGACTCGTGGATGGCTTCGCCCAGTTGCTGAATTAGTTCGCGCAGACGCGATGTCACGGGAACCTCCCTGCTTTCAGGATCGGCGGCCTGCGCCCATTGAGGAAAGCGCCGGTGGCTTATTACGATTCCTATACCTTACTTCCAACGCCGCCTTTGAGCAACCGTGAATTGCCGATCATCCGCCGGAAGCCCGATACCCAGCCGCACTGTTACCATCAAATCGGAATGAAGCCCCAGTCCATTGGTCGCGCTGTTGGGATCGGCCTTCGCGTCGCCGGCCGCATTGCCGGCCAGCGCGTTGCGGCCAGCGTCCAGGCCGCAGCCAGCCAGCCTACCCCTATTGTGCAGGCACCCGATGCGGCTGCTCGCGCTGCCCAAACCCGTGCTTCTGGAAAGGTCGCCGGGCAGGCTACCAGGGGCGTCGCTCGCGGAGTTGGCGGATTCCTGCGCCCCTTCCAGCGCGTCGGCGGCATCATCTGGCTTGAAGTCGCCGGCGTCTTCTTCTTCCTGCCCGTGGTGGTCTTCGGTCCGACCGTCTGGAAGACTCGCCTGAGCTGGGCGCATGGTCCCGACCACCGCACGTTTCTGATTGCCGCCGGAATTGTGCTGCTGTTTCTCTATCTCAGCGTGACGTCATTCCTGCGTGCCCGCCGCCGGTGAGCTTCCACCGGGCCGGCCGCCGCTTGCAGGAGTCGTGTTCGCAATCGGCCGCGTCAGCGCCCAGACCACCATGCCCACCACCATCAACCCGAAGAGCATAAAGATAAAACCGCCTCCGAACCGTGCACCGAACCGGATCGCGGCCATGCCGAAGAGCGCCAACATGTTTGCAATGGTAATCATTTCCTGTGACCTCCGCGGCTCGGGGCTCTTTGGCCAACCTCCGCATCGGTAGTGACCCGCATCTCAAGAACAAGTTGCATGCGGAATTGAACGCGGTTTTATTTTTTTCGCCGGCTCCAGCGCGGGGCGATTGCGTAATTCAACTGCACCAGCACAATGGCCGCGATGCTTACCCAGGTGTCGATGACGCACAATGCCGCACCGGCTGCGTAAAGGCTCTGTGCGATCACGATCCGCTTGCAGATGCTGGCGCGCACTGCGTCCGTCGTGTCGTCCTTGATCAGACCCGCACGTGTCGCATATTTCCAGCTCCAATAGAGCGTCACGCCCGGCGCCAGGATGTTGAGCCAATAGATACCCAGCGCACCGCGATAGGTAATGAATTCGGCCAACAGGCGGGTCGATAGCGGAAGGAGCGTGATTGTGAAGAGAAATCCAAGGTGAATCCAAGTCAGGTCGCGTGTTCCCTCTGCCAGGTGGTTGAGCTGCGTTTGCTGGCCGGCCCAGAAGATTCCCAGGGTTAGAAAGCTCATGCCATAGGCGACCCACTGCGGGCCCAGGGCGGCCAACGCGGCAAACAGTTCGCGCTCGCCATGTACTTGCGCCGCGGTGGGAATATGCAGGTCGAGCACAAGCAATGTCATGGCCACGGCAAAGATCCCGTCGCTCAAGGCGGACAGCCGCTCCAGGCTCCGGCCTTGAATCCGGTTGTAGAGATTTACCATTCGCTTTCTCCCTCAAACTCTGTCTGCACCTACGGGGCTTAGCTCCGCGGGAGATCGGCCTTCCGGGTGAGGTGCCACACGGCCAACCCTACAGCCAGCACGCCCAGCCCATACGCCATCCAGGCATAGCTCCCCGTATGGATCTTCCAGCCCCGCCAGAACGCAATCCCCGCCGCCACCAGCATCAAAACTCCCCGTACACGATTCATTTCATCTGCCTTCCTGCTTCAATCCCGCCTATCCCTTAGAAGTTGTCCAAAAACTGTTCCGAGATGGGCGATAAGCTGTAAGAACCCGTCCCTCAGGGGCTAAAGCCCTCTCATGTTTTCAGCCACTTGCGGCACGACTGAAGTCGTGCCCTTTCAAAGCGACAGGAGTCTTTATACAGGTTCTTAAACCTGTCTCACAGTGGCTGGTTGACCCCATTGCCGCTCAATCCCTATCGTAAGCACAGTACCAGAGGACCGCCCCATGACCTCCGAAGCCACCACCGTCGCCTCCGAACTCAAGAAGACTCCCCTCAACGCCACCCATCGCGCTCTCAAGGCCAAGATGGTCGACTTCGGCGGCTGGGATATGCCGGTCGAGTACCCGTGCCCTGGTGGCGGCCTCATTGCCGAGCACCTCGCCGTCCGCAACGCCGTTGGCCTGTTCGACGTCACGCACATGGGCGAAATCCAGTTTCGCGGACCCGGCGCGCTCGCCGCCGTGCAGCACATCACCATGAACGACGCCTCGCGCCTCAAAGACGGCCAGGCCCACTACTCCGCGCTGCTCACCCCTGAAGGCGCATTCGTCGACGACATTCTCGTTCACCGCCTCAGCCCCAACGACTATCTGCTGGTCGTCAACGCCGGCACCAAGGACAAAGACTACGCCTGGATTCGGCGGCAGGTCGGCGCCTTCCCGTCCATCCACATCTCCGACTATTCGTCGTATTACTCGCAACTAGCGCTGCAAGGCCCGCGCGCTCTCCAGACCTTGCAGAAGCTCACCAAAACCGATCTCGCCGCTATCAAGAACTACTGGTTCACCTACGGGACTATCGCCGGCGTTCCCAATGTGATGATTGCCCGCACGGGCTACTCCGGGGAAGACGGCTTTGAAGTCTATTTGCCCGCCGACGAGGCGACCACCGTCAAAGTCTGGAATGAGCTGCTGGCGGCCGGTGAGGAATTCGGCATTCGCCCGTGCGGCCTGGGCGCGCGCAACACTCTGCGTCTCGAAGCCGGCATGGCCCTCTACGGCCACGAAATCTCCGATTCCATCAACGTCTTCGAAGGCAATCTCGGCCACTGGCTCAAGCTGGACAAAGGCGATTTCATCGGACGGCAGGCACTGCTGGACGTCCAGGCGGCCGGCGGACCTAAGCGCAAGGTGATTGCGCTGGAGATGGTGGAGCGCGGCATTGCGCGCGACGGGTATGCGGTCCTGAATCTCGACGGCAAGGAGGTCGGCACGATTACTTCCGGCTCTCCCGCGCCGTTCCTGAAGACCAATATCGCTTTCGCGCTTGTGCCCAGTTCTGTTTCCCAATCCGGCGAAGATGTTCTGGTACAGGTTCGCCCGGCCCAGACGGCTCGAGCCAAGCAGGTCCCGGCCCCTTTCTACAAACGTCCCAAAGCCTGAATGGAACCCGCGCCTGCCAGCACGCAAGTCACTGAAATCGTCCGCTTTGTTGCTTGTTCCCTATATTCAAGAGTCTTCGATACCCGCCTTTGAATCGAACCAGCGAACACGATCCCGCTTCTCAGGAGCTTTCCTCATGTCTATTTCGATCGATGAAGTCAATCAGCTGAAAATCGCCCCTGCTGTCGAGGGCGTTCTGCCGCTGTTCCACTCCCGCTGGAGCCCGCGCTCGTTTACCGATCGCGACGTCAGCCCCGCCGATCTTGCCAAAGTCTTTGAAGCCGCTCGCTGGGCCGCATCTTCCTACAACGAGCAGCCCTGGCGTTTTATCGCCGGCGTCCGCAATTCCCCCACATACAAGAAGATCTTCGACACGCTCATGCCCTTCAACCAGCTCTGGGCGGCCTCAGCGCCGGTCCTGATCCTGGGTGCAGCCAAGACCAAATTCAGCCACAACGACTCTCCCAACCGGGTTGCCCTCTACGATCTGGGCGCTGCTGGGTCCTATCTCACGCTACAGGCTGCTTCTCTCGGACTCGCTGCGCACCAGATGGCCGGCTTCGATGCGGACGCGGCCCGCAAGGCCTTTGAAATTCCAGACGACTACCTCATCGGCGCAGTCATCGCGCTCGGCTACCAAGGCGAGCCGGACAAGCTGCCGAACGAACAATTCAAGTCGCAGGAGACCTCGCCGCGCTCCCGCAAGCCTCTGAAGGAAATCGTCTTCTCCGCCTGGGATACACCGGCCGGCCTGGCCTGAGCCGGTCCCTCGCACCGCTGACCAACCCCTCCAGCCTCCTTTAGAGTAGAGGCTGGAGGAGATTACATTTGCCCCCCAGCAACGTTCCGCGAAATGCTGCGCACCGGACCGCCCTGCGCATCCCGCGCACGACCGGCCGGAAGAGACCTGGGCGCAAGTCAGTCTCCTGGAAGCCGCGCCTCGCGCTTGCCGCCATTGCAGCCGTTCTGCTCCTCCTGGCCTGGGCAACCATCGCCCGTAGCCTCGCGCCTGCCTCCAACACATCGCTCACTCGTTTTGACGCCATCATCGTCCTGGGTACCCCCGCGGACAGCGATGGCAACCCCACGCCGGAGCAGCTTGCCCGCGTCACTGAGGCCGTCCACGAATACCAAAGAGGTGTCGCTGCGCGTCTGATCCTCACCGGGGGCGCGACCCGCCACGGCTTTGTCGAGGCTCGCGTAATGGCCCATGCCGCCGAGGCCCAGGGCATTCCCGATTCCGCCATCTTTGTGGAACCGGAAGCCAAAGATACCATCCAGAATGCCTGTTATTCGGCCCGGATTATGAAAGCCCATGGATGGCACTCGGCAGAGATCGTCTCCTCCGCCTACCACTTGCCGAGGGCCGCGCTGATCTTCAACGCACTTCCCCTGGAATGGAGCACGCACACCGCGCCGCCGCTGTCGCCTGCGGGCTCGGCTTACCAAGGGGCCCGCTCAGCCGTCGAAGTCCTGAAGACTGCAAGATACCTGATCTCGGCGCGCTGGGCTGACCGCTGCGAGCCATGACTCAATTTGTGCCTGCGCAACCGATCAGGCCCCAAATCGCTCCTCCCGCGTTGTCCCCTGTCGGCGCGGTCTAGTAAGCTGGATAAAGATGCGTTTCCCAGTAAGATTCTCCGCTTCTTTCCTGGCCTTTGCCGCCCTGGCCTTCTGTGCCGGGACGCGCGCTCAGGCCCAGAGCACCGCCGCCCAAACCGCTGGCAATGGCACGTACATTGTCGTCGACCCATTGGCCAATGTGCGCTATGACAACCGCTACGATCTTTCGCTGGGTTTTGCGTACGATCACATGAAGGCCGGCCCCACGCTGCTGCAAGGGTCCAACCTCGGCGGAATCAACCTGGAAGGCTCCTATTGGCTCGCCAAGCACTTTGCCATCGAGGGTACCGGCCGCGCCTATTTGGGAACCAGCGGCGCCGGGGTTAACGATCTGGGCATTCAAGGGCCGTTCGTTTCGCAGTACATTTTTGCCGCCGGTCCGGAATGGCTGGGCCCGCACAATAAGCACGGTGCCCTCATCGCCCATGCCCTGGTTGGCGGAGCGTATGGAAAGTTCCAGCAGGATCTGCTCGGATATCCGCCCTCGGTGGTCGATTTCTATAACGACCAGTTCGCACCGGCTGCGATCATCGGCGGCCATATGGATCTGAACCGTTCCGCGCACTGGGTTTTCCGCATCACTCCCGACGCCGTGATGACCCACTACAGCACCAACTACGCACCCAAGGTCAGCCAGTTCGATGTCAACTTCGCCATCTCGGCAGGCGTGGAATACAAGTTCAAAAAGAAGCGGTAAAGCGCGTATAACCTCCCGCCAATTCGAAGGCCATCCGTCCAGACGGGTGGCCTTTGCAGTCTTTCCGCTTATACCCTGGCCACCCAGCATTGCGTCCCCGTCATCCAACATCTGCGACCCGAATTCGGCGAATAAAACGTCGGGGCTGCCAATTTCATCTGCGTGTGGTATTCTCCACCGTTCGGGCACACCTCAAGGAAAAGTGCCACCGGAAAAGATGCTGTACCGGATAGCGGCACCCAGATGTTGAACCGCGGGCCCTTTGGCTAAGCAAAAGAAAAAAGGCAGGTTCGAACGGATATGAGAGACACACTTGGAGTACTGCTTGCGGGTGGACAAGGAGAACGCCTCTTCCCGCTTACCCGCGATCGTGCCAAACCGGCAGTCCCGTTTGGCGGACATTACCGCATCATCGACATCACCCTCTCCAACTGCATCAACTCCGGTCTGCGCAAGGTCTATATCCTCACCCAGTACAAGGCCCTCTCGCTCAACCGGCACATCCGCGAAGGCTGGACCAGCATCGTCGCCCAGGAGCTGGGCGAGTTCTTTGAGATCCTGCCTCCCATGCAGCGGACCGGCTCGGCCTGGTACATGGGCACTGCGGATGCGGTCTATCAGAACATCTACTCCATCGGCAGCGAGCAGCCCAAGCACATGATCATCCTGGGCGGCGACCATATCTACAAGATGGACTACAGCCGCATGCTGGCCTACCACAAGGAGAAGAAGGCGGAGATCACCCTCGCCACGCTGCCCGTTGGGCCCGATGAGACGAAGCAGTTCGGCGTCGTCGAGGTGGGCAAGGACGGCGAAGTGCTCGGCTTCCAGGAGAAGCCGGCCTCCACCACCTTCCGCTCGCCGTTCAACCCCAACGCAGTCGACGCCTCCATGGGCATTTACATCTTCAACACAGAGGTCCTGCTCAAGGCCCTGATAGCCGACGCGGAAGACCCCAACTCCAAGCACGACTTTGGCCACAACATTCTGCCCAACCTGCTGGGACAGAAGAAGATGATGGCGTACAGCTTTGTGGATGAGAACAAGCAGCAGGCCCTCTATTGGCGCGATGTGGGAACGCTCGACTCTTACTACGACGCGAACATGGACCTATGCTCCGTTTCGCCGACGTTCAACCTCTACGACAAGAGCTGGCCGATACGTACTCGCGTCCGCCAGTATCCGCCTGCCAAGTTTGTGTTTGGCGAGCCGGGCCGCACCGGCATGGCAGTCAACTCGGTCATCACCGCCGGCGTCATCATTTCCGGCGCTTCGGTATACAACTCCGTTCTCTCGCAGGATGTGCGCGTCAACTCTTACTCCGACGTGGACGCCAGTATCATCTTCTCCCACGTCAACATTGGCCGGCATTGCCGCATCCGCAAGGCCATCATCGATCGCGACGTCCACATTCCGGAGGGGACGGTTATCGGGTATGACCCGGTGGAAGACAAGCGCCGCTATTTTGTAACGCCGTCGGGGCTGACAATCGTTACCCGCGATGCTTCGCTGTTTGAAAACCCCGTCGATCCGGACTTCCTGCAGCGGTATTGAGGCACTGTCCCGGAATCGCCGTATGGCCGGCGCAGAGGCCTCTTGTGCTTGGCATCACCTGTTGCACACCTGTGTGCCTGAGAGGCTATAAGCACAATGAGCCCGAACCAGATTCTCCGCCGAGGTCTTCCTATAGCGCTTTTACTGACTGGAACCATGGCACACAGTCAGGTCGCGGCGCCAGCCACCCCGAAGGCCGTTCGCCAGCACCCGCCGGAAGTCGTCTCGCCCGAGGTGACGCCGGATCGGAGAGTGATCTTCCGCATCCTTGCGCCCGATGCCAAATCGGTTACCCTGCAACCCTGGGACATGTTGGACGCATGGGCCGCCATCGGCCAGGCGCCAAGAATCCCCGACCTCGTGAAGAACGACGACGGCGTTTGGGAGGCGACAACCAATCCTGTTCCGCCGGGCGCATACCGATATCTGTTCAAGGTGGACGGCATCCAGATTGCAGACCCAGGCAACCCTGCTACAAGTGAATCGAACGCCATGGTCTGGAGCCTGGTGGTAGTGCCGGGGGCCGATTGGATTGACGATCGGGACACTGTGCCCCACGGCTCGGTGTCGGAGGTTTTCTATCACTCGAGCGCGCTCGGCCGCCAGCGCCGCATGCATATCTGTACGCCACCTGGGTACGAGACAAACAAGGAGAAATACCCGGTTTTTTACCTTCTCCACGGTTCCGGCGACTGTGACGACTCGTGGACCTCGGTTGGCCGCGCGAACTTCATTCTGGACAACCTGATCGCCGACGGAAAAGCCGTACCTATGATCGTCGTCATGCCGGCCGGCCATACGGGCCGCAGGGATTACGACCCGCCCTTGCTGAACGGGAAGCCGCGGCGGGATGAATTCGTCGACGATTTCGTCAACGACATCATGCCTTATGTGCAAAAGACCTACCGCGTCCGAACGGACCGGGCTCACACGGCGATTGCAGGTTTGTCGATGGGCGGCGAGCAGTCGCTGAACATCTCCATCGCGCACCTGGACCGTTTCGCCTACGTGGGTGTCTGGAGCGCCGGGGTCTTCGCTGGTTCGAAGCGCCTGCCGGGCGGAAACGCATGGCCGCCGGCCGCCGTCGCTCCGGAATGGGTGGAGGAGCACACCGCCGATCTCGACAATGCCGCCGCCAAGAAAGGGTTGAGGCTTCTCTGGTTTGGCACCGGCGGGGACGACAAGCTGCTGCCGATCTCCAAAGCGACCATCGCAATGCTCAAGGAGCATGGATTCAATCCGGTATTCGTCCTGAGCGCGGGCGGTCATTATTGGGGCAATTGGCGCGATTATCTGAACCAATTTGCGCCGCAGCTTTTCCGCTGAACGGTTCGGCATTTTGCGGAACCCGCTCATCGCGCAGCCCCGGCAGGCGCACTTTCATCCCCTCCACCGCCGGAGCCGTCAGCCCCATGGAAGCTGTCTCAAGGCTGTACCACCAGGTCGTCGGCAAGCTTGAAGTGTACGATCGATTCGGCGGGAATATCGAGATCGCGGTTGCCGGTCAACCCGGCCGCTGCGGTTCCAGCGCCGCCGCCGATCAGGCCTCCCACAACCAGGCCCACGCCGCCAGTGGCGATGCCGCCGACCAGCATTCCGAGTCCCGCACCCCCACCGATGAGGGCAGTTGAACGCCTGCCCTTACCCTTCTTTCTTTCCGCCAAGTCCCGCGTTGTCAACGGGTACTGGGTTCCATTCAGCGTAAGAGAGGTCAGGCGCAATTCCAACAGAGATGCGCCCTTGAAGTGTCCACGGCGGTGGGACACGTCTACCACTCCACCTACCAGGGAGCCCTTCGCCACCAGGATGCTGTTGTCCGAGGCCAGGACAGGGTCAACAATTTCGCCGGTGAACTTGTCTCCGGCACGGCTGGACTTGGCGCTGATGCGCTGATCGATGCGGATGGCGAGGTTGGTGCCTGCCGGGATGGTGACGTTAACGGGGACGACTGGGGGCGGAGGCGGTGCGGCTGAAACGTTGGGGCCCGAAGGTGGCGGAACGGGCGCTCCGGCGGTTGGAGGTGTCACTGTGGTTGTAAGGGCCTGGGTGGTTTGCCCGGTGACTGGGGGCTGCACAACCGTCGTCGTGGTGATCCCGCTTTTGTCTACGGTGACCACCTGCTGCGCCTGGCCGGTTTTGGCGGCCTGCTGCTTGGCTTGGTCCAGCGCCTTTTCTTCTTTCGATGCACAACCGGAAAGGCCGGCCACAACCAGCGCAACCGCAAGAACCGGGGTCAGCAGTGAGGAAATTTTGCCAGGAAGGCGAGAGATCGGGGATTGCATGCTGGACCGCAACAAGTATGAACTGGACATTTTCTGCTCCTTGCTTACTGAGTCTTTGTTGAGTTTAGGGGCTGGCGGAGCCCGACTGAGCCAAAGGCACGCGCCGGAATCCAGCGCGGGTAGTTGGATGCATTTTCACCCGGCAGAGCTGTGTTCGATCGGAGATTTCCTGGGTCGTGGCACTTTTCCATGGGAGCGGACCCTTGGGATATGGGCGTTTCAACATGGCTCAAAACAAACTGCGTGAACAAGAGCACCATGGAACGGACTGCCGGAAGATTCCGTAGTAATCTCAGTACGTCCGTTCAGGAGGCGCCATGTTTTGCAGCGGATGTGGTCAAGCTTTGGTACAAGGCCAGCCGGTTTGTGCGCAGTGCGGGCGCCCGGTCGCGCCCGTGGTTCCCCCGGTGCCCGGCCTTCAGTTTCAACTGGAAAGCTACGCGGGCAAAGTGAGAGCGCTCAGTATCGTCTGGTTTCTTTACGCGGCGATCTCGCTGCTCTTCGGATTGGCGGGGCTGACGTTTGCGCGCGCCTTCTTCTCCAACCACTTTGGGCCATGGGGGCATGGCCCCTGGTCTGACGGGGCGATGCCTCCCATGTGGCTCGGTCCTACGATCTTCCACTTTATCTGGGTGGCTCTGGTGTTCCGGGCAGCGTTGGCGCTGGTTGCCGGATGGGGCTTGCACGAGCGCACGCAATGGGGGCGCATTGTGGCAATCGTTGCCGCCGTGCTCAGCCTGCTGAAGTTCCCGTTCGGCACGGCGCTCGGTATCTGGACCCTCGTAGTTCTGCTGGGCTACCAGAACACGACGCTGTACGAACAGTTGACCTATGACCCGCAAACCGGCCCCTATCGCTGACGTGGACCGAATCACCGGTGTTGGGCGCATGGCCTACAATTCAGGCTATGAGTTTTCCTGAAACGCGGATGCGCCGGCTGCGGCGCAGTGTGTCTTTAAGGTCGCTGGTGCGCGAGACTTCCCTCGAGCCGGGCGACCTGATCTACCCACTTTTCCTATGCCCTGGCGAAGGGGTTCGGCGGCCGGTTGTGTCAATGCCGGGCGTCTTTAACCTCTCCATTGACGAAGCAGTGCGCGAAGCTGAAGAGGCCGCGGCGCTGGGAATCGGCGGGCTGTTGCTGTTTGGCCTCCCGGAGACCAAGGACGAGGAGGGAACCGGCGCCTGGGACGAGAACGGCATTGTGCAGCAGGGTCTGCGCAACCTCAAGAATTCTGACTCTTCAAAGAAACTGGTGCTGATTGCGGACGTTTGCCTGTGCGAATACACCAGCCACGGGCATTGCGGCATCGTGGCGGAAACCGGCGACGGATGGACGGTTGAAAACGACCCTACATTGGAGTTGCTGGCACGCACGGCGGCGAGTCTGGCGTGTGCCGGAGCCGATGTGGTGGCTCCGAGCGACATGATGGATGGGCGGGTTGCGGCGATCCGGCGGGAGCTTGACGATAGCGGCTGCGCGGATACGCCGATCCTGAGTTATGCCTCGAAATTCTCTTCGGCGTTCTACGGGCCGTTCCGCGAGGCGGCCGACTCCGCGCCGCAGTTTGGCGACCGCAAGACCTATCAGATGGATGGCGCCAATCTGCGTGAGGCAATGCGCGAGATCGACCTCGACCTGGAGGAGGGCGCGGACATGATCCTGATGAAGCCGGCGATGCCCTATCTGGATGTGATTCGCGCAGCACGGGAGCGCGTGGATGTGCCGATTGGCGCCTACCAGGTTTCCGGCGAATACTCAATGCTGCAGGCGGCGTTTGAGAAGGGCTGGCTGGAAAAAGACCGCGCTACTCTTGAATCGCTGCTTGGTATTCGACGCGCAGGAGCGGACTTTATCGTTACTTACTTTGCGAAGGAAGCGGCGAAGCTGCTGGGCTGAATAGGCTGCGGCGTTGTTGCATGGATAACGTCGAAGTCGGCTACTCCGCGACAGATTACTGAAAGGCTACCTCTTCAACTGCGGCCCGAGGAAGGCTGGGCTGGCAAGAGGAGACCAAGTACGGCCAACGCGCATTGGTTGAAACCGCGATGGGCCGATACAAGGCCATCATCGCTCCCTGCTTGCGAGCGCGGAGCTTCCCTGGCCAGAAGTCCGGCACAGTCAGCTCGTGAGCCGTGTGCCTACCGGCTCCATCCAGAAACATGACGCAGTGTTCGCGGGGAAACCGGGCCGCGGTTTGCGCCGGAAAGATGCTCATCAAGCGGGTATCGGCCCAAGGCAAAATCATGGAAGACATTTGACCGGCGGCGGGGCACACGGCCACGTAAGCGTAGACATATTCGCGGACCAACTGACTGCCGACTGTAGGCCGCAAGGGCAGCGGCGCCCAACAGCTTCGAGCGTTTGCGGAAGTTTTTCTTGAAGACCCCCACGATCGCCGGATCCTGCTTGGCGCGATGTGGACGCGGAGTCAGTTTGCGCCATGGATGACGATGCACCAGACCGTAGATGTTGTCGATGGATATCTCTTGCCCGAGCTTCTTCTCCAACGCGGAAGCAAGCTGTTTGGCGGTCAGCAGATCCCAAAATCTTCCATTTGCAAATATGCCCCAGGGAACCGGACGGGCTGGCTACCGCTCGTGCTTCTGCCAATGAAGCATATCGTGGTCGTCTACAGTGATCTTCGCGGGCAGGGTCAAGCCACAGGTTTTGCAAATCAACACATCCCTGCCGATTTCCCAATGGGTGCAGGACTTGCATTTACAAACCAAGAGTTCGATTTCTTTCTTATCGCTCATTTACAGCCTCCTGAATTCTTCTTTTACTTCTCGTACAAAATCGGTGAATCGAGGCGTCGTGATGATGGCTGGCTGCCAACACAAATCCTTGTCAATTAGATTGTACTGTTTAACGATTCTGGCCCCTGGTTGAGTCTTTCCTTCCTCGTCGGGGCCGTGGCCCATGAGCCAAAGATGATCGGCCACGGAGCAAGCAGCGGTCACGTCGTGGGTCACTACGATGATGGTATTCAGATCGTCCATGTCAGCAACCTTGGCGATCAGCTCGCAGGTCTTTTCAAGCATGATCAGATCGAGACCGGAAAACGGCTCATCCATCAGCAGAAAGTGTTCGCTGCACAGAATCTGCTGGATAATAGCGCATCTTTGCCGCTGTCCGCCGGATAATTGCGCGGGATAAAGGTTGTACTTGTCTTCCAAGCCAAATTCTTTCAGAAACTCCATGACCTTGTCATGAGCAACCTTGGCGTCCTTCTCTTTCTTCCGTGCGCCCAGCATGAGGTTTCCAAGCACAGTGCGATGCTCGAAGAGCGGATAACTCTGCGCAACCACGCCGACTTCTCCGGCCATCACCGGGCGATCGAAGCCATTCACCGAAACCCGGCCCGACGTGGGCGGGAGCAATCCAGCGATGATGCGGAACAGAGTAGTTTTACCGCAGCCGGAAGGACCGAGAATGCCCACCACCTGCCCTTTTACGCAGCCTGGCACGATGATGTCGCGCACCTCGGCGGTGACACCGCTCAACACGGGGCGGCCATCGTACTCGAGGGACACGTTGTCGATCTTCAAAAGAGTCTTGCCGAAGCTGTAGGAAGTGATCGCCATTATTTCCGCTCCAGCGTTAGTTCCGCATACGGACAGAGGAGGCTCTTTGCCAGGCCGATACCGTAATCCTGGAGCAACCCCAGCAACAGGATTGTCAACTGAATGGCAAATACCGCAGCGAGCCGAAAGTGGTGGTTCTGGTCGAGCAGAACCGTTCCGACTCCGCCCTCGGAGCGGACAATCCCTTCCACCATAGTCAGCATCATCCAACCCATCGCCGCATTCTGGCGGAGGACGTCGAAAACTTTGTCAATCTGGCCAAGAACGATGACTTCCCAGACGACCCGCCATTCGCCCATCCGCAGCGTGCGAGCCAAGTCGAACATTTCTTTCGGGACGCCGTTGATTACATCGGCCATTCCAGTGACGAAAAACACCGAAACTGAAAACACGAGCAACGACAGTTTCAACTCATGCCCGCTTCTAGCCATCAGCGTGAAGAAGAAGGTCAACCCTACAAGCGACAGAAAACGCAGCTTGCTGAGCAAGGCTACTATGGGGCGAAAAAAGGGCATCACCGTTGCATAAGCCAGCAGCAACGAAACGACGGTGGAGACCGCGATGGCCTGGATGTTGAGATAGAAACTCGTGATCAGTTCCGCTCCGAGCCCCTGTTCCCACAAATCTCCAAAGGCGCTCCAAACTTCGCCCGGTTTGGGCAGCAGCACGAAAGGACTGAACACCCATAAAAGGACAACAATGGCGACTTGGACGGCAACCAGGGCGCGCACGGCGTTCTTGTTCAATACCGCATTCGGTGAGAACACTGCTACAGCATGGTTCATGATTTCCACGTGGATAGAAAGAATCGGGGAGGTTTGAGCCTCCCCGTTTAGTGCGTTTCTACTGACCTATCTGAGTGATTTCAACTCGGCGGTTCAGAGCCTTCCCCTGGGTCGACGCGTTCGAGGCAATTGGATCCTGCGAACCATGGCCCGAGACCTGCTTGAAGCGCGAGTCGGGAAAGCTCAACGGAGCCACCTTTTGGAAGTAACTCTTGACGGCCTGAGCTCGCTTTTCGCTTAAAGGTATATTCACCGAATCGCTACCCGCATTGTCTGTATAGCCTTCGATTTGGAGAGCGAGTTGCGAGTTGATGGCCAGTGAGTCCTTGAGTTCATTCAAGGTCGGCAAACTGTCGGGGAGAGGCTGGTCGGAACCCGACGCAAAGTTGATGTACACGGCTTTGTGCCCCAAAACGGAGCCGGACTGGGCTTCTTTTGCATAATCCACTGTCTCCGCACTCGCGCTCTGGACTCCGCCAGTATTCAGCAACGCCTGCGCGCTGAAGATAAATGAAGTATCGACCGCTTCCTTGTACGGTGGAATGGGATTGTCTTTGAAAAGCTGCGGGTAATTCTGCGTGGCGATCTTGCCGAAAGTCTCATAAGTGGCGCGCATGTTGTTGTTATGCTTGCCGTCCAGTCCGAAGTAATTCACGTTGTCTTCGAGACCAAAGACCGCCGAGCCGCCCAGCATCTGACCTGACTTGGAATCGCGCAGGCCTGCGTAGTACTTGTACCAGTAGTCGCCGTTCTGGTCGTTGTAAATCTTGGCAGAAATGTCACCGGCCTTGCGGCGAACTGCGTCGAAGGCCTTGACCTGGTCAGCGGCCTGGAAGCTGGCAGCCAACAGCCCGGAGATTTCATCGCGATTATCGTTGAAGAACTTCTTGATGCCCAGGATCACGGCGGGCATCTGCGAAGCGTACTCATGCGAGGAAACAATCTTGGTCGTGCCCGGACGCCCATGAACGGCCTGCTCGTCGCCCGGAGTCCATGTGACTACACCGTCGGGGCAGACGTTCTTGGTTTCCCCGGTTGGACGGCCGTCCTTGACAACCTTGCGATCTTCGCAGCGATTGGGGATAAAAACGTCAGTTACAGCCTTGATGTAGTCCTCATCCGGCGCGGCAATCCAGTTGACCGCATCCGGATCCCATGTCTTCAGATCGGGGTTGTTCTTGAGGCCGTTCGAACCCTCGTAGTTCAGCGCGATGTTCCAGTCTCCGTCGCGAATCACGCCGACTATCGTCTTCCCCTTCATGCTCTGCGGATTTGATTTCCACTCCGCGGGACCGAGCAGCGCATCCTCGCCGTTGGAGCGGCCCACAGCGCCGATGATGACTGCCTGGTAGTCAGGCCCCAGCTTCTTCAGTTGCGGATTCAGATTGGATAGCCACTGACCGCCGCTATCGCCCATCACGACAATTGCCTCCGCTCCCTTGGAGCAGGTTTTCTCGCCGTCATGAAGTTGCTTGGCGCAGTCGATCAGGTCGTTGCCCATCTGGGTGTTGGAGTCCTCGCGGTGCAGCGTCAGGTTCACGCCGTTTTTCTCCATCAATGAGCCCTTGGTCGTGTCCGCGCCGCCGTTGGCATAGATCAGCGAGAACATCGCGTTCCATTCCCAAACGTCGAAAACAGCATGCGTCGCCGACACATTGGCCGGCGTGGTTGTTGGGTACGGCTGAGCCTGCACGTTGGCCACCTGCGCCTCTTCCTGAGGCGGCAGTTGAACGCGCGACGCTACGATCGACTTCATAATGCCGGGGGTTGGGATTAGCCCATGCTGCATGGCGGCGCGAAGTCCAAAGACCGCTCCCGCTCCAACTACCACAATCAGGACTAGCTTCGCTTGAGGCTTCAAACGCGGCATTTCATTCTTCCCTTCGGTTGACTTTCGTGGACTTTACTACTTGAATATGACTACTTGAACATGCTGTCGTAATCGGTGTCAGGCTTGGCGCTGGACGCGGCTACGCTGGAAAGATTTCCCGGGACCTTAGCTCCGGCAGGCACATCCATCCCCGGAACGTGGATCATGTCGGCTCCGGTGGACTGGCTGCCCGACGTCAATAGTTTCTGATTGAACTCCGCAAACTTGGCTGCCGCATCGTCCGCCGCCGCTCCGGACTCGATCTGATCATCCGTCAGAAGCTTGTCGGTATAGCGCGAGAATTCACGTATCTCCCCGAGAGTCCGGGATGTGTCGTCTTCAAGATAATCCAGGGCCATGTCAACCATCTTCAACTGCTCTGGATTCCCGCGCAGCAACTGTTGGCCAACGCCTAGAGTGGCCTTTGCGTCCAGGATCATCTTGCGCTGTTCGGCAAGGAAGTTGACCTTGTTCTCGGTCCGCTGAATCTTGCTGTCCGCGATTTGCGACCAGTGCTGAAAGGTCTTCAGCATCTTCGATGTCTGATCTTCAAGCGCCTGGAGCTGCTTCACGCCCTGCATCAGCATCCCCGCCTGTTCGAGGAATGTCTGGCGCTCCAGCGAGAGCCTCTCACGCTCCATTGGGTCAGCGGCGGCGTTCGCCATCTGCTCGGCCTTGGCGGCCTTGCGGCCCTGGCCGTTGATCTCATCGGTCTTAGCGGCAATGCTGCGCTGAAGCCTCTCGTCGCTCCCTGCGAACCGCTGCAGCGTTTGATCCAGGCTAGCCTTGGCCTTCTTCATGTCGTCGAGGTTGTTGCGGAGAATGCCGATCGGATCGGTCTCCACCACCCACGAAGCGAAGAATCGAACTGCATTCTGGAACAGGTTCGAGACAGCCGTGCGAAAGGTGGGATTGACCGCCAGCCAGAGGATCGCGACTAGCACCGCGGCAAGGGCAACCGCGTGAATCGTGTCCGTCAGCAAGGAGATTATGTACGGCAAGATCTCGTACAGGCCGATTCCACCAGCGATGATCAAAGCCGCCAGCGCCGCGATGCCGAACGGACCCTCAGGGCGCTTCCAGAACGATTTCGGTGTATAGCCTTGAAGGTTCTGGGTGAAGTTGGGAGTCACCGGAGAGAGGCTCATAAGAATCTCTTATCCTTTCAGCAGCGAGGCGTAGAGCGCCTTCTGCTGTTCGAGTTCGCTGCTACGGCGTTGCACGGCTCCCTCAAATTGGCTTTGCGCATGGGTGCCTTTTCCTTGCGCGTCCACTAGCTCGTTCGACAGGCGAGCCAGCTCCTGCTGAAGTTCCGTGATCTGGTCGGTTATCTTCTGAATCTGATCTTGTCGCCCTTTCACTTCTTTAGCGGCGAACAGTTGTGCTTTTGAGCTGAATGCGTCCTTCTCCTGCTGCAGCTTAGCCTTCAGCGTGTCAAACGTTCCCAGGATTCCGTCTTCCGTCAATCCCGCCTGCGCCGAAGCCTGAAGCACGGCGGTTCTGAACTTCACATTCGTCGGCATCACCGTGTCTGGAATAGCCTTAAGCGGGTCGAGAAACTTGTGGATCGTTCCAGCCGTAGTCGTACCCTCAAAGTCCGTCTTGCCCAGGAGCATCTGGTAGACCGAGTCGTTATCGGGCACAACTCCGGCGTCGATCGACGCATAGGCGGTCGGCGGCGCGTATGTTGTCGGCGGTGTCGCAGCCTCAACCCGCGTCGGGACAAAGGCCGTCGCGGCAAAGTTCGGGGCGGCTGTCGGCGTTGTATGCTTCTCCGGCGGCGCCGGTTCGTCCTCAAATGCCACGTGCTTCAAAGCGTCGAGAAATCCGTGCTTTTCACTCATAACACTCTCCACACGATTCGAGTAGCCAGGAACCGTTCGGAATCCTGTAGCCGAATTCGAATCCTGTAAATGATGTGCTAAGAATAGCCCTGACTAGCTCGACGCGGCAAGGGGACAGTTGGAAACACGAGATGTGCCTCGGCTGGTGACTGCTCATTTCGCGCCGCTTGCCGGGAATCGAGAGGCTCCCCGGCATAAGGGCATCGTAGGCTTTGGATTTGACAGACGATCCCGCATCGGCCTCGAGCCGTTTCGAATCTGGATTTTCACGATCGCGGCGGGGAAGCTGTGCAGTGTGCAAAATCGCAGGCATCGAATCCAACTCTGCACTATTTACGCATACCCGTCCTACTAAGTTCCATTCCGATTGATTCCTTGGATAATAACGAGGGTCGACTTACCATTCGCGGGATGCCGTCGCTTTGGCGTCGCCGCAAGACGGGACTTGCGGGCTTTCATCCTCTGCTATACTTCGCGCCATGGACAACCGCTCTTTCAGCGATGCCGGCGGAACTCCCGGCGGCCTTGGCCATTTTGCATTGGGTTCCGTCATGGCCTGCATTGGCGGATACCTGCTGGTCAATCAGGTTACGGTAATGGGCTCTTACTGGAACTTCCATGGTGAAAATGCATTCGGCATAACCTTGTTGCCCATGCTTTTCGGCATCGGCCTGCTCTTCTGGCGCGGTCGAAGCATCGCTGGATGGGTTCTCACCATCGCCGGCGCACTTTTCATCTTTGCCGGCATAATCGCGAATCTGCACATCTATTTCCGCCCCTTGAGCCTTTTCAATACCATTGAGCCTCTTGCAAAATTCCGGCTTTAAGCGCGTTTAAGCGTGGGGATTCCGAACATTAGAATAGGGTTAGCAGACCAAACCTAACGTATAGGAACCC
>Ga0302275_10000199_pt1 | contig 67765 bp, 51 predicted proteins | sample III_Bog_N2_2_FD_200229 | JGI IMG/M metagenome (GOLD analysis project Ga0302275, IMG submission 200229) | Peat permafrost microbial communities from Stordalen Mire near Abisko, Sweden - III_Bog_N2_2 | ecosystem: Environmental > Terrestrial > Soil > Wetlands > Peat | place: Sweden: Abisko... | reverse complement strand
TTCCAGCGTTTTCATGCCACCGTCGAATCACAAGCCGATTCCCTGACGCAAGCCCTGTCTCAGCCCCGAGTCAACGCGTCGCACCCCACAAACCGCAAATGCGACTCAGCCGCAGTGAGAACCGCTGACGGCTCTGGACGCATGCATAGAATCTCGACTATTCTTTGACAGCGTGCCCTGCGTTCACCACGGTCTGACGGGCAATTCCGGTCATCAAGGGTAATTCGGCCAAAGGCTGTTCCTCATACAGGGCTTTTGCCGCTAAAGCGTACTCATACCAGTGCGGCAAACCAGAGGGCGAAAGAGAGATCCCGCCATCGGCATTCCCACCGGACCACAAAGCCATCCACACCAGCCGCTCGGCCCAGATTCGGCGGCGAGGCTCAATCACTACCGTCAGTACGGCATCAATGGCTTTTTTGGGTGCCCGACGATAGCGAGCGCAAATCTCGCGTGCGTCCTCATCATCCTCAAACCATGAATCCGTCAGATTTGCGTTTGAAAACCACCGGCCTGTACCAAGCAAAGTGGCGGTTACGGCGGCAGGAGACGACAGATCCGCCGGCAAGCCTCCCAATAAACGCTCAAGTTCGGCTTCGCTATTCAGTCGCTCCGCCCGCCATTCGGCGGCCCCTAGCGCCTCCGCCACCGCGAGCAAGGCCAACGGCGCCGTGCGATCGTTCGCGACCCCGGTGAACAAAGCGTGCTGAACCACGCGATCCAAATAAGACCGTCCCACCGAGCGGCTCAAGACCTGGGAACCGACGTCGGCTAGCATGGCCTCACCGTCTCGCCGGGACAGGCCGCGCTCGGCCAAAACATCGCGGACACCGAAGCCTTGCTTGGTCAGAATTCCGGCGAAAAGATGACGGTTCCCGTCCTTGGCCACTGATAGCAAACTTTGGCACCCGGATCCATCAATGGTGGTGGCGATCACCGAGCGAATCTGACCCGTCGGCCAAGGCGCACAATCGACGCCCGCCAACCGCGCCCGGCGGATCGCTTGATCCACAGGCCGCCGCTCGGATTCGGGCAACCAAGAGCGCAATGTGATCAGTCGCCGCAAACCGGCGGCTGTCAGGCGCTTTTCGCTGGCCATGCGCTCCAGGGCTGTCCCCGCCGCTCGTCGGCATGCCTCCTCTGGCGCCAGCAAAACCAACGGCAAGACATCGCGCAGGACCGGCAATGGCGCTCCGGCGATGGCGGAAACCGCGAGATCGGCGAAATCCGGCGGCATCATGGTCATGGCATCGAACATATGAGACGCGATCCGGAACGGATCCCCGCCGCCGGTTTCGACGATCTCCTCCATGGCGCGCACGATATCGGCCACGGGCGGCGCGACCTGAACCGCCCCCGACACCAGCTCCACCGAAGCCGCGCGAATCTCTGGCCTGATCGGGATCTTGGCGCGGTCAAGCACAATCACCAGGGCCTGCCATGTCTCAATATCGACATCGGGCTGACCAGCCATCGCCAACAAATCGTCTTGATAACGATCGATCATGCTAACGGCCCAATCATGGCCGTGCTCGGCCTTAAAACGGATGCCCTCCAACTGCCGTTCCAACACAATCCGCCAGACGATCGCCGCAACAGGCTGGGACTGAGACTGGGCTTGTGATTGAGGCTGCTGCTTGGCCTGAGCCCGCTCGATGAAGCCATCTCGCAGTGCCCACAATGCGTCCGGCGTGTCTGCCAGAAAACATTCGTCTTCGACCGTCAACCCTTCTCCCAGCCGATCCGGCATTGCTGCCACCACCAACCGATTCACAATCCGCGCCACCTGCGCCACAATCGTTGGATCCTCGAGCTTGGTCGGAAGCGCTTGGCTTTCCTCAAAGGCTCGATCAAACATTTTGATAAAATCACCAGTGACCTGAAGAGCATTGGCTCGATCACCGACAAAACTCTCAATATGAGCCCTCAACACCTCTATATTATGATAATCGTATAAGACAAAGATCTCGGCTTGGAATTTTTTTTCGTGGATGAGAACCTTGAATTCCGCTTCTTGAGACAGGGCCAAAACCCGAATGGTATAATCTTTGGATCGACGCCAGACGTTCATTTCAAGGGTTGGGGCCGGGGCCGGAGTCGCACCCTCCGCCTCGGTAGGACTGGGAGTCGGTGGCGTCCGTTTAGCCGAACGCCGCCCTCCCGACTTCCGCTTGAGACTCGCTAACCAACGGCAATAATCCTGCGTTAGAGCGTCTTGCTCAAACGTCTCACACAGCACCATGGCGGCCAGATCGATCAGCCGATAGCAGACGAAGTCGCGGCCTGGATCAAAGACCCAACCAGAGACCGGAGGACCGGAAGGAGGAAGAGACGAAGCGGTCATGGCCTACCGACGACGAAAAAGGGGGGAGACGAGAAGACGCTGGACGCGCCGATACCATCACGGCACGCCGCACCATATGGCACGCCATCAACCATGGGCGCAAGCGACAGCAAGAAGAGCCACAAAACCGGCGAGTGGCGATGATGCGCGGAACCAGCCATGACACGGAGGGCTTGCCGCTGTAAGGCATGGGTCGACTTGCGTGATTTGGTAACCGTAACCGGCGAGTCCTGACAATGACGCAGCGCCGGCCCTCGGGCCGCGACGGCGGCCCCGCGCGCGCATGCGCGCAAAGCCCCCGTGTGATGCCGGAGAGCCGCTTTAATATATTAACATTAAAGCTCGATGGTATAACATCCCGGCCACGGGCGCCGCTCTGAACGCTCGCCGCCGCTCTTCCGCAGTCCATAGAAGGCCGAGGCGGAGAGACAGAACGGAGAGCCTGCTGAGGGTTTCGGTCTTTTCGGTCAGCGTAACGTTGCCCAACGTGACGCCAGCCAACCGGGCATTACCACAGGAGAGTCGACCATGGTGACCTTAACCATAAACGGTCGTCCCGTAACGACGACGGTCGCGAATGATACGCCGCTCTTGTGGTTATTGCGTGATCAGCTCGAACTGACCGGCACCAAATTCGGCTGCGGGAGCGGCATCTGCGGCGCCTGCACCGTGCTGGTGAATGACGAGGCAATCCGGGCCTGCTCCGTGACGGTTGCGTCCCTAGCCGACGCCCAGATTGTCACCATCGAAGGATTGGCTGGCGAAGGGCGGGTTCAGCAACCTGATTCTCTGGCCGAACAGGTCATCGCCGCCTGGATTGCCGAACAGGTTCCCCAATGTGGGTATTGCGCGCCTGGATTGATCATTGCCACAGTGGCATTGCTGCGCCGAACACCGCACCCCAGCGACGACGACATTGACGCCGCCATCACCAACCTATGCCGCTGCGGCACCTACCCACGCATCCGGAAAGCCATCCATCGCGCGGCTTCGGCCTTGCCCCAGAGTTCCCATGCCCAGAGTCCCCATGGAACCCCTCCTGCGCCCTAAAGAATCGCCGATGGCCCCCCGGACTCAGGACGTGCTCCCATGTCGCCGCTGATCAATCTCAGCCGCCGCGCCGTTCTCAAGGGAAGCGGCGCCTTGATTCTCGGGTTTCATCTGCCGTTCCTGCCGGTACCAGCGGCGATGGCCGGATCCAGTCCGATGGCAATCAATGCCTGGCTTAAAATGTCTTCGGATACCGTGGCCGTCATTGTCGCGCGTAGTGAAATGGGACAGGGCGTGTTCACCACCCTGCCGATGCTGGTCGCGGAAGAGTTGGATGTGGATTGGCAGACCGTGCGCGCCGAAATGGCGCCGCTAGATCCGGTCTATGCCAACCCGCTGTTGGGCAGCATGAAAACCGGCAACGGAACCAGCCTGGCCAGCGGCTTTCTGCCACTCCGTCAGGCTGGTGCGGCGGCTCGGCTGATGCTGATGGCAGCCGCAGCCCGCATCTGGCGAGTGCCCCTCACCGAACTCACGGCCACCGCCGGCGTGGTCGGTCATGCGCCCAGCGATCGCCAAGCCAGTTATGGCGCTCTGGCCGGATTGGCCGGTCGGCAGCCGGTCCCCCCGGATCCGCCATTGCGCGACCCGACGACCTGGACTCTGATTGGCCGCTCACCCCCCCGACTGGACAGCCCGGCCAAAGTGATCGGCCAAGCAACATTCGGCGTTGACGTCCGTTTGCCCAATTTGCTGCACGCCGCCATCCGGCACTGTCCGGTTTTGGGTGGAACCCTGGGCAAGATCGACGATTCGGCGCTGAAGGCCAAAGCAAAGGACAAGGAGCGGAGTCCCACCGGCTATCGACCGGGCGTGATCGCGGTGGTTCCACTGACCAACGCGGTGGCGGTGGTGGCGGAAAGCTGGTGGCAGGCCCAAACCGCATTGGCCGACATTGCGGTATCCTGGAACGAGGGCGCCAACGCCGACTTAACCAGCGCCAGCCTGGACTCGGCTTTGACCAAAGCCCTCGACACCACAGACTCTCACGCCATCGCCATTGCCGTCAGCCATGGCGACGCAGACCACGCGATAGCCGGCGCGGCGCGGGTGGTCGAGGCCGTTTACCACCAGCCCTTCCTGGCCCATGCGCCCCTGGAGCCCATGAGCGCCACCGCCAGCGTAACAGCCACCGGCTGCACGCTTTGGCTGCCGACCCAAGACCAAGAGCAATACGCCAAGCTGCTTCCGCCCTTACTGGGACTGAAGCCCAGTCAGATCACGGTCAACACCACCTTTCTTGGCGGCAGTTTTGGCCGACGTTTGGAGTCTGATTTCGGTATTCAGGCGGCCTTGCTGTCAAAGGCCGTGGGCCGTCCCGTGCGGCTGGTCTGGTCACGGGAAGAAGACATTCGCCATGATTTTTACCGCCCGGCCAGCGTCAGCCGGGTCACGGTCGGTCTTGATGCCGCTGACCGCCTGATTGGCTGGCGTCATCGGATCGTTGCTCCGTCGATTCTGGCACGGGTGGACCCAGGCGCCCTGAAAAACGGTCTCGATAGTGCCATGATCGCCGGTCTTGACGACCAATCCTATGCTCTGCCGGCGCTTTTGATTGACTCTGTTCGTCGCGATACCGGCGTGCCGGTGGGATTCTGGCGCTCAGGGTGGCACAGCAACAATGCGTTTTCTACCGAAAGCATGATTGATGAGGTGGCGGCGGCCATCGGTCGTGATCCTGGCCATCTGCGGCGGACCCTGTTGACCGACGTCCCTCGAACGCTGGGAGTTCTGGATCTGGTCATCGCGCGGGCCCACTGGGACCGCCCCCTGGCGCCGGTGACGGGTGGACGGCGAGGCCGAGGCTTGGCCCTACACCAAGCCTTTGGCAGTGTGGTGGCCGAAGTCGCCGAGGTGACGGTTTTCGATGACGGGCGGTTGCGGGTTGACCGGGTGGTGGCCGTCGTGGACTGCGGCTTGGTGGTCCACCCGGATGTGGTCAAAAGCCAGATCGAGGGTGCAATTTTATTTGGGCTTTCGGCGGCTCTGACCGGCAAAATCACCTTTGATAAGGGACAGGTTCTCCAGAGCAATTTTCACGATGCCAAGGCGCTGACTCTGGCCGAGGCCCCAACCATCGAGGTCTATTTGGTGGAAAGCCGCGAAGCCCCCAGCGGGGTCAGTGATGCTGGAACGCCCCCCATCGCACCGGCCCTGACCAACGCCATCTTCGACGCCACCGGCCAACGCCTGAGACGCTTGCCGGTGGCGGATCACGATCTCCGAGCCCAATAGGCAACGCCTAAGCCAGATACGCTCTTCAAAGAAGAGAAAGATCGATCCGTGTACGCCGTGAAAGAAATTTTTAAGACCCTTCAAGGCGAAGGGGCACAGACGGGTCGGGTCGCGGTCTTCTGCCGTTTGAGCGGCTGCAACTTGTGGTCTGGACGAGAGGCCGATCGGGCCGAAGCCATCTGCCGGTTTTGCGACACCGACTTCGTGGGCACCGATGGCGACGGCGGCGGTCGTTTTGAAACCGCCCGCGCACTGACCGACGCGATCACTGCGGCTTGGGGCCCAGAACGGGATCGTCGGTTCGTGGTGTTTACCGGCGGAGAACCCCTGCTTCAATTGGACGCGCCCCTGATCGCCGCCTGTCACGCCGACGGTTTTGAAATCGCCGTCGAAACCAACGGAACCCGCCTGCCGCCTGACGGCATTGACTGGCTCTGTGTCAGCCCTAAGGCTGGCGCGCCGTTGTTGCTGCGTTGGGGTCACGACCTCAAACTGATCTTTCCCCAAGACGGTCTGGACCCGGCAGACTTTACGACCCTTCCCTTTGAACAGTTTTGGCTTCAACCCCAAGACGGCCCCAATCGGATCGCCAACACATCGGCTGCGGTTGCCTACTGCCGGGACCATCCTCGGTGGCGACTGAGTCTTCAGACGCACAAGCTCATAGGAATTCCATGATTTTTTCCGTGACCCGCCAGATCGCCATTGATGCCGGCCACCGCATCATGACGCACGGCTCGAAATGCCGTCACCTGCACGGGCACCGCTACACCATCGAAGCCGTCAGTGAAGCCCGCCATCTTCACGCTAGCGGCGAGCAAACTGGTATGGTGATCGACTTTTCCTTTCTCAAGGATGAGATGATGGCCGAAATCGACCAGCCTTGCGACCACGGCTTCATTGCCAGCTACGACGACGCCGATTTCCTCTGCACGCTCGCCCCCCCGGACAGCGACCCGAACGTCTGGCTATCGGCCCTCCGCGATACCGTCCGAGCCACGGGCTACGCCGCCACCACGCACTGTCGGCTTGGCACCAAGCTATACCTGATTCCCGGCCAACCCACCGCCGAGTGTCTGGCCAAACATTGGTTCGAGCGTCTCTCTCCCCGCGTGATCGCCCGCAGCAACGGTCTTGCGGTCCTCAAAGCCCTGGTAGTCTGGGAAACCCCCAATTGCCGGGCCGAGTACCGACCGGGTGGGTAATCCCAACGGCCCTAGACAATGTGATCCGTGCCGTTGGTACCGGCGGCGACCGCCGCCGCGCCCCCCATGGCGCGAAGCCAAGGGCGCGGATGCGCCCGCCCGGCGTTTGAGGGCGCTGCGGACGTATTATACTGGCGAGCCCTGATACTGACACATCGCCGGTATCGGGCCGCGACGGCGGCCCGGCGTCTGAGGGCAGCCTCGATGAGTCAACATCAAGGCTCGAGGGTCTCATTGCCATGGGCCGCCGTCAGAGCCTAACCGCCATAAAGGCAAGCCCCCAATCGGTGCCGGGATAAGTGGTTGGGGCTGGCTTTCGCGGCTTTTTTGATGTCGGCGATAACCGAAACGATATGGTCGAGGCTGCCTTGCCGTGGGCCGGCGGGAATCTCGACGATGGCGGCACTGCAACTGAGCAACGGGAATTGGGCGGGTTCACCGTCGCGGCCTTGGGCGATGATAAAGCCTTGGACACGAGTGGGCGCGTCGTAAAAGCTCTCGATGTTGGTGCGGAACGCTTTTAGCACCTCCAACACCAAGGCTTCGGTCTGCTCGATAGCCAGGCCACGAAGTCCAGCGAAAAAATCGTCACCGCCAATATGACCTAGAAACATTGCAGGCCGATTCAGTTTGACTCGCATGACATCAGCGAACATCAAAATTGCCCGATCCCCTTGACGAAAACCAAGAGCATCGTTAAAGGGTTTAAAATGATCGAGGTCAAAATAAATCAAGGCATAATCAGAATCCTCGTCATCCAGCACTTCAGCAAGATAATCACCAATCGGATTGTTGCCAGGAAGTCGGGTTAACGGATTTTGGTCGCGAGCCGTCATGAGGTTTTTTTCATTAATAACCTTTAGTAACGATTCGGGCCGCAACACTCCCAGATAACGGAAATTCTCGGTGACCAGGATCGGCGCGGTTTCAGTGGTGTGAGCGTACATGGCCAAGATCATCTCGGCATCGGTATTGACGTCGCAAGCTGTTGCCGTTGAAATAAAATGGCGAAGACTACGACCACTAACTTTATTCTGAAGCAATTCCTTGCCAAATGGAGAATAAATATAGGGCTTGATGTCGCACTCCCGGACCACTCCGACCGGATAGCGACGAGCATCAAGGACCGGAAAAAACCCACAGTTGACATTGGAGCGGAAGGTTTCAAAAACCGTGGCCATGGAGTCGCTCAGGGATAAGGTCGGCAGACAAACCAACTCATCACGCATAAGCCGTTGATCTCCAGGGCGCTCCCGTCGCTCTCGCCGATTGGTTTCGGTGACAATCGGATAATATTCATCCAAAGCGGAAATATCGGTGGTTGGGCGGGCGACATAGTAGCCTTGGACCAGATCGCAGCCAATTTGTTTACAAGCCCGGAACTCGGCTTCGGTCTCGACACCTTCAGCAACCACAGTCACGCCCAGGATATGAGCCAGATTCACGATGGTACTGACAAACAAGCGTTTGCGCTCATCATCGCCGATGCCGTTAACGAAAAAACGATCAATTTTCAAAATGTCCGGGTGATGATCATACAGCAATTGTAGGCCAGAAAAGCCTGTACCAAAATCATCAAGAGCAAATAAATAGGCATGATGTCGATAAAAGCGCATAATTTCAGAGACGCGCACGGCATCAGGGACAGCATGGCGCTCGGAAATTTCCAGGCAGAGCGCCGCCGGGTCTAAACCATGATCCGCCAGAATTTCGCTGGTTCGGTGAGGTAAATAATCGGCTGATTGCAGAACTCGATTATCCAAATTAAAGAAAAGGCGCGCATGAGTCCGTTTTAGAGAATCCGCAGCGAGAGAAATCGCCTTTTCCTGTAAAATCATGTCCACCTGAGGAAGCATTCCGGCGCGATGGACGTGATCCAGCAGGGTACCGACACTAGCGAATCCCAACCGCTCATAGCCGCGCGCCAGGGCCTCAAAGCCAAAGCATCGCCCGGATCGAATGCACACAATCGGCTGGTAGGCGTAGGTGATGTGGCGAGCAATCCCGGCGGCCAGTTCGGCCTCTTCGGTATACCGAGGGCGAGCGTCGCGATGCAACTCGGTCCCAACTCTTTGGAGCGGCACGGTCATATCCTCGAGCTTTCATGTTAACGCATTATGCCCAACGCGGCTGCTCAGACGCTAGGCCGGCGCACAGGCGTGCGGAGCCATCCATGTTTGAACGAACCTGTGATGGTAGGTTCTCAAAAATGCCCGTCGACATGGTCGTATAGCAAAAAACCGTGATAATTCTGTGACAATACCAATCCCAAGACGAGGACAATGCCTAGCCGCATTGACCTTAATACCGGCGAGCCCTGATACTGACACATCGCCGGTATCGGGCCGCGACGGCGGCCCCGCGCGCCCATGCGCGCGAAGCCAAGGGCGCGGATGCGCCCGCCCGGCGTCTGAGGGCAGCCTTGATGAGTCACCATCAAGGCCCGATGGTATAAGACGTCACGGGTCCAAAGGACCAAAGGTCTTTATGCGCGAATCGAAGTGACAAAACGACCGGCATCACCCTGGAGTTGTCTAAGCTCCTCATGCAATTGATCCGCCGAGAAAATCATCTCGATGGCCGATCGGCCTGTTTCGGCGGCATTCATCGCCATATTGGCGACGCTTTCGGAAACCGCTGAGGAATTGGCGGTCGCGTCGTCCACGGCGCCGACGATTTCCCGAGTCTGGATCAATTGGTCCTCCACCGCTCTGGAGACTTCGGACGATAGCGTCTCGACTTCTTCAACGGTGGTTCGGATGGCGTGAATGGCCTCGACCACGGCTTCGGTGGCGGTTTGGATGGCGTTGACTTGCCCGGCGATTTCGTTGGTTGCATTGGCGGTTTGACTAGCCAAGGTCTTGACCTCTCCCGCCACCACGGCAAATCCACGACCGGCTTCCCCGGCCCGTGCCGCTTCGATGGTGGCATTCAGAGCCAACAGGTTGGTCTGGCTGGCAATCCCATTGATCAATTTGACAATTTCACCGATCCGACGAGAACTGTCGGCCAAAGCCCGCACCGTGGCATCGCTGGTTCGGGCATGTTCCACCGCCCGCCCAACCGCCGTTCCGGCGCTGCCGACTCGTTGGCCGATTTCGCCAATTGAGGTGGACAGGGCTCGGGAAACGCGGTTGACGGTGCCGACGATTTCAGCAGTTTTCTGGGATTTGCTGGCGGTGTCGGCAGCCTGCTCGGCCATTTTCTCGGCGGTATCGCGCATGATGTGCGAACCGTCACGGATACGCTCGGCTGCTGTGCCGACAGTGGCTAGTACCCGACCGAAAGCACCATCGAAGTCGTTGGCAACTTCCAGCAGCATTTGTTTACGAGCGGCCTCTGCGCGCCGCTCACTCTGGCGACCGTCTGCTTCTAGTTGGCGGGTGTGGCTCAGATTTTCCTTGAACACCTGAACCGCCCGCGCCATTGCGCCGATTTCGTCACCGCGTCGAGTCCCTGGAACCTCGGCGGTCTGATCGCCGCCGGCTAGGCGTTCCATCGCGGTTTCGATGGCCCGCAACGGCCTAGTAATGCTGATCGCCACCAGTAGAGCGAAGAGAATAAATGCCACCACCAGCGCCGAGCCAATCAGTACTGTGGTCCGAACCACCCCATCTCGAACCTGTTGTTGTGTGGTCACGGCTGTATTCATGCCGTTACGGGCGGCTTCCAACAATCCGGTAAAGCGCGGTTCCAGCGCCTTAATTTGATCATTGAAAATAGCCAGCTCGCTCCGATAGCTTTTGGTAGTATCAACAAAAGTAGCAAAGTCAGTTTTATAACTTTTAGACAACCCATCTAATTTTTGTTGGGTCTCTGGGTCCAGCCCGACATCGCCCAACTTGAACTTGAATTCGGCAAACGCTTTCCGGTGCGGTCCTAAAAAAGAGGGATCATTATAGATTATGAAATCTTTTTCGTTCAACCTCATCGTGACCATCGGCACGATGAGCTTGTCAAGATTGGGCCAGAGTTTTAGCTCGGATTCAACAGCGCCAGCGGATGCTTGGAGCTGGCCCCTCAGCCCGGAATTGTCGGTCAACCCCAAACGCTGGGCAATGTCGACCAGACTCGTGAACCGCCCTCCGAGGGCCGCCACCGCTGCGGACAGGGCATCAATTTCCTCGCCCATTTGCGCCGCGCCCGGAGCCTCATGCAGAGTGTGCAACACACTCTCGAGCCCCGTTACGGTGTCGTTGACGGCGGCAACGGCGGTCGCGTCCCGTTCAGAGAGAAACCGCAAAGCCTGAAACCGCATTTCTCCGGCCTGTCGTTCAGCCGTCGCGGTTTGTTCGAACACGGCACGAAACGCGTTCAAGTCGCTGGTGGCGCGATCGATCCGCCATTCGCCGACCGCTGCCGCCGAAACCAACAACGCCAACGTCACCAGAGACGCCATCACCAGCAAGCCGATGCGGACGCCGATGGGACTCTTCGACAGCATGAAATCGCCCCTCCCAGGCCAGTCATCACAATTACGGAGGCCGACACTGTGCGGCCATGCCAAACGACGTGATGCTCTAACACATCGCCTTTATAACTGTCACCTATGCAATAAAACCATAACAAATTAGCAATACTATTGTCATTCAATCTCAGTTCTTCATAGATCGGCCATCAATCGATGGTTTGCCCGCTGATCATCGGATCGCAAGGAGGTACCCCAGGATCCGGCGGAAGTGAGGCTGGTTGACCTTAGCCAACGGGGCGATTATTCCTGCCCGGAAGCCAAAGGTGAAAAGAGGACGGCGTCGTGATGGCAAGAACACTGATTTGGGACGAGCATTATCGGATGGGCATCGATCAGTTGGATCAAGAGCATCAGGCCCTGTTTGACCACTACAATTGGTTGATTGAGTCTCTCGAAAATCCCGATAGCAATCCGGCCGAAACCATCGCTATTACGGTTGCGGTTCTGGAAGAGCATGCCTCCAGTCATTTTGAACATGAAGAAACTTTAATGATTGATAGCCATTATCCACACTTCATTCCCCATAAAATCGATCACGAAGCCTTTATGATCGAATTACATCAGATGAAAAACCGACTAATAGCCGGTGATGATGTTTTGAATGATTTATGCCGGTTTGTTAAGAATTGGTTGACCACGCATATTGTCATCCGGGATATGGGAATCGTGTCCCATCTTCGTGGCCAATCTGGCTCATCGAGCTAATGTTGTAATACCAACGGCCCTAGACAATGATCCGTGCCGTTGATATCGGCGGCGACTGCCGCCGCGCGCCCCATGGCGCGAAGCCAAGGGCGCGGATGCGCCCGCCCGGCGTCTGAGGGTGCCGCAGACGTATCGGCGGCGACTGCCGCCGCGCGCGCCATGGCGCGAAGCCAAGGGCGCGGACGCGCCCGAGTCCCCGTCGACGCCTTCATCGGCAGCTTGCTCGATCGGCATTAAGGCCGCGCTATCTCTTTAGCCTTTCGTGGGCTCCGCCCACACCCGCAAAGGGCCAGTCGGCCCTTTGAACCCTTGAGGTCAAGGAGGTTTGCGCCTCCTTGCGGATGCGAGCAACGCCCAGCCTAGCGGTTCGTCCCGCCAGGATCAGATATAATGCTCCTGCAACGGCGGAAAGCCGTTGAAGCCGATGGAGGCGTAAGTGGTGGTGTAGGCGCCGGTGGCCAGGATTCGAAGACGGTCACCAATTTGAAGGTCCAAAGGTAGCCGGTAATCGGCCCGTTCATACAAAACATCGGCGCTGTCGCAACTCGGACCTGCCAAAATCACCCGTTCGGTCTGGCCGGTTCGGTCGCAGTGGATCGGATATTGGATCGCCTCATCCATGGTCTCAGCCAAGCCGCCGAACTTACCCACGTCCAGGTAAACCCAACGGCAATCATCGTTGGCGGACTTGCGGGAGATCAGCACCACTTCGCTCTCAATCACCCCGGCATTGCCCACCATGGCGCGTCCGGGCTCGACGATGGTTTCGGGGATACGATTGCCGAAATGGGTGCGAAGCGCCTTGAAGATGGCCGAACCATACGCCTCAGCCGAGGGCACATCCTGGCGATAGCGAGTCGGAAAGCCGCCGCCAAGGTTGACCATCTTCAGCTCGACCCCCTCGGCCTCCAGATCCCGGAAAAGCTGGGCGGTGGCGGCAAGGGCGGCGTCCCATTGAGTCGGATCGCGCTGCTGGGAGCCGACATGGAATGAAACCCCAAACGGCACCAAGCCCATCCCGGTCGCCCGCAACAGCAGATCGCGAGCCATGGCTTCGTCACAGCCGAATTTACGGGACAGCGGCCACTCGGCACCGTCGCCGCTGGTGGCAATGCGGCAGAACACCCGAGAGCCCGGAGCAACGGCGGCGATCTTTTCCAACTCGGCGATGCTGTCGAAGGCGAACAACCGAATGCCTCGGTCGTAAGCGCGGGCAATGTCCACCTGCTTTTTGATGGTATTGCCGTAGGAAATGCGTTCGGGTGAAGCCCCCGCCGCCAAGGCCATATCGATCTCTTGTACGCTCGCCGTGTCGAACGACGAGCCGAGCCGGACCAGCAATTCCAGGATATGAGGCGCCGGATTGGCTTTGACCGCATAATAAATGCGAGCGTCCGGCAAGGCCGTAGCCAAAGCGGTATAATTTTCTTCGACAACATCCAGGTCAAGAACAAGACAGGGAGTCGCCGGTCGTCGCTCTGCAAAGAAGCGCGCGATTTTATCGTTCATCCCAGGTCTCCAGGATAAAGCGGTTATGCCAAAGGATGCGAATGCGGGGGCCGTCTTACACGAACGTGCGGTTACACGTTCGCGCCCGTACTTATCGGCTCCATAGAACCGGCGGAAACGCACTTCGCCTGGTCAAATCGAGAGGCTCGACGGAACGGCGGAAACCCACCGACAACAACATGAAACATCGTAACCTCCACGTCGGTCACCCTGTGCGGGCGGCGGGCCGGGGATACGCGTTACGTCGTTGCATAACCACTTCTCGAGCAGCTCGAGGGGCGGGCCAGCGGCACGTGCGCTTGCGAGTGAGCGGTAGATACGTCGAAGCGGCGGGCTTGGAAAGAGGAAAAAGACACCGCGACAAAAAAAATTTTCCCTTTGTTAACTTTTGGAGCCCGACATCAGACAGGCTCAGAATCCCAAGACTTACCCAGCGCCTCAGCAACAGCGGAGTGAGTGATCCGACCGGCATGGACATTGAGCCCTGCGGCCAAATGCCGATCCTCTGAAAGGGCCCGACGCCATCCCTTGTCCGCGAGACTCAGCACAAAAGGCAGCGTGGCGTTGGTCAAGGCCAAGGTCGAGGTCCGGGCCACCCCGCCTGGCATATTGGCCACGCAGTAGTGAACGATGCCGTCCACTTCGTAAGTGGGCGCAGCGTGGGTGGTCGGACGGCTGGTCTCGAAACAGCCCCCCTGATCGATGGCCACATCCACCAACACCGACCCCGGCTTCATCGTCTTCAGTTGATCCCGCCGAACCAGTTTGGGCGCGGCCGCGCCGGGCACCAGAACCGCACCAACCACCAGATCGGCATCGGTCAAATGGCGTTCGATGGCCTCAGCCGTGGCGAAAACCGTTTTAAGGCGCGGTCCGTACACGGAATCCAGCTCGACCAAACGAGCCATGGAACGATCCAACACCAGCACATCGGCGCCCAACCCCAGCCCCATCCGAGCGGCATTGGTCCCGACCACGCCACCCCCCAGGATGACCACTTTAGCCGGTTCAACTCCGGGAACGCCCCCCAGCAGCACCCCCGAACCACCATGGGCCTTTTCCAGACTGGCTGCGCCAACCTGGATCGACATCCGACCCGCAATCTCGCTCATAGGCGCCAAGAGCGGCAAACCGTGACGCTCATCGGTAACGGTCTCGTAGGCAATCGCGGTGCAGCCGCTTGCCAACAGAGCCTCGGCCTGTGCAGGATCAGGGGCCAAATGCAGATAGGTGAATAACACCTGCCCGTCACGCAGCCGCCCGCATTCCACCGGCTGGGGCTCTTTGACCTTGACGATCAACGCCGCCCGCTCGAACAGCTCTTCAGCGGTCTGGACGATTTCCGCGCCAACCCGAAGATAGTCCTGATCGGAAAAACCGATCCCGGCCCCGGCCCCGGACTGCACCAATACCCGATGCCCATGACTGGCCACCGCTTCGCGCACCCCTGCCGGCGTCATGCCGACTCGGTATTCGTGAACTTTGATTTCTGCGGGAACACCAATCAGCATGGAGAGCGGCTCCTCGACTGTGCTGGGAAGGGCTGCCCCCTCACCCAACCAGGGCTTTGCCCTGGATCCAACCTTTGGCTATGGGCCTTTGGCTATGGGCCTTTGGAAAAGGGCCTTTGGAAACCGTGACGTCAGATATGGTAATCGGGCTCAGGCAAGCTCTGATCCATCGACAACCCCGGCACCACCGCAGTATCGCGACACCAGCCGACAATCCGGGCCGGGATTCCCGCCACCGTGGCATAGTCCGGCACATCCTTTAACACAACGCTCCCGGCCCCCACCTTGGCCCGACGTCCGACTTTGATATTCCCCAGCACCTTGGCGCCCACCGACAACAACACCCCATCACCAACCTTGGGATGGCGATCGCCATGCTGTTTGCCGGTTCCCCCCAGCGTTACCCCCTGAAGGATCGACACATCATCCCCGATCACCGCCGTTTCGCCGATCACCACGCCCGTTGCATGATCGATGAAAACGCCACGACCGACCGGCACCGCCGGGTGAATATCGACGGCAAACACCTCGGAAACCCGGTTCTGAAGGAAATGCGCAACCTCCCGCCGCCGACGGTTCCACAGCCAATGGCTAATCCGGTGCCACTGAAGCGCATGAAAGCCTTTATAGTACAAAAACGGCGTTAAATAGCTGTTAGCGGCGGGATCCCGAGTCAAAGCCGCCATCAAATCGGCAATGCCAGTCTTGACCAGTTCGGGATCATCGGCGGTCGCGGTCCTAACCAAATCTTCCAGACGTTCCGACGAGATATGCGGACCCCCGAGCTTACGGGCCAACAACGAAGCCAATGCCGAAGAAAAGTCGTCATGCGCCAACACCGCCGTGTTGATGAAGCCCCGCAACGTCCGCTCGTTGGCAACGACCCGGAACGCTTCGCCCCGAAGCGTCTCCCAAACCTCGCAGCCCATATCCCGGTTATTTTGCTCTTCGGAAAAATATTTCTGTGCCGCAAGCGCGATTGAACTCATGGCTCGGTGACTCCTGCGCACCCGATGAAACCTGCCTTGTCACGGCTCCGGTGTCCGACCCCCGGTCAGAAACTAAGCTCCGGGCCGCCACCGACAAGAGGGGCAATACGAAGGGTCGGCATCGGTGACGCCTTGAGCAAGCGCCACCGATTCCAATCAGACTCCGCGATGGCCCCGTCCGCTTTGGATCCGCAACAGAGCTGCGATCAAAGCATCGATATCCTCGCACGTATTATACAACGCCAAAGACGGCCGCACCGTGCTCTCCTGACCAAAACGACGGAGGATCGGTTGGGCGCAGTGATGGCCCGAACGAACCGCAATCCCTTCCTGGTCCAAAGCCTGACCAACCTCTTCGGATCGGAACCCGTCCAGGACGAAAGACAACACCCCGGCCTTCTCTTTGGCGGTCCCAATCAAAGACAGCCCCGGCACGCTCAAAAGCCCCTGAGTAGCATACACCAGCAACTCGTGCTCGTACCGGCAAATATTGTCCATCCCGATCCGTTCGAGATAGTCAAAGGCCGCTCCCAAACCGGCGGCATCGGCGATATTGCCGGTCCCGGCTTCGAACCGGAAGGGGGCCGGATGGTAGATCGTCTTTTCAAACGTCACATCCGCGATCATATTGCCACCGCCTTGCCAGGGTGGCATGGCGTTCAGGACATCTTCCTTGCCGTAGACCACACCAATGCCCGTGGGTGCGAACACCTTGTGGCCGGAAAAAACGTAAAAGTCACAATCCAGATCCCGCACATCGACCCGCATGTGCGACACCGCCTGAGCCCCATCAACCAGCACCCGAGCCCCATGACGATGGGCCATGGCCACCATTTCACGGGCCGGCGTCACAGTTCCCAGCGCGTTGGAAACCTGGGTGAACGAAACGATCCGAGTCCGAGAATTCAGAAGCCGGTCATACTCTTCCAAAATCACCTGACCACTGTCATCCACCGGAGCCACCCGTAAGCGTGCCCCTTTTTCGGCTGCCAGTTGCTGCCAGGGAACGATATTGGCATGATGCTCCAGCCAAGTGATCAGGATCTCGTCGCCTTCGCCGACATTGCGTCGACCCCAGCTTTGCGCCACCAGATTGATCCCCTCAGTGGCGCCCCGGACGAAGACGATTTCGTTGGTCGAGGCCGCCCCCAGGAAACGCCGGGTTTTCTCGCGAGCCGCCTCGTAGGCGTCGGTGGCCCGCGCTGCCAACGCATGGGCGGCCCGATGAATGTTCGAGTTTTCGTGCTGGTAAAAGGACGAAAGCCGATCAATCACCGCCCACGGCTTCTGCGTGGTGGCCGCATTATCGAGCCAAATTAACGGCTTGCCGTGAACCTGCTCGTCCAAGATCGGGAAATCGCGACGAATCGCCCGAGGGTCGAACGGACGAGGCGCAATCCCCAGGTCCGGAATCGTCTCGGGACGATGGGCTTCCGGCAACAATCCCAGATCGAGGCCGAATCCCAAACTCCCCGGCGTTGGAAGACCCGCCGGAGAGGCCGGAAGCGCCGGAGTGGTGGGAAGCGCCCGCACACCGCCACCCGGTCCCGAACCCACCGCCCGCAGCTCATCAAGGAAGTAATAGCTCTCGCCAGGAACGGCGGGAGCTGCCGCCGCCGGGGCCGCCGTCTCGAGAGACTGCGGCACCAGGGACAACGCTCCCCCCAACGAATGCACCAGCGCCCCAAATTCGGCGTCGCCCGAGAAAGGCGATACCGGAGCCGATCGGGTCACGATCCCGACCGGAGGAGCCCCCGGAACGGCAGGAGCCGCCACCAGCGATGGCACGGCCCCAACCGAAGGAACGGCCCCCGGAAGGGCCGGCGCTGCCACCAGCGACGGCACGGCCCCAACCGAAGGGGACGCCGCCCCAACCGAAGGCACGCTTCTGACCGACGGCACCGCCCCCACCGAAGGGGACGTCGGCAGTACGTCTCCGACCGCTGGCAATGACACCGGCTGCCCCGGCAATGCCGAGAAGAAGGCGTTCGCCATGGCGGCGATTACAGCCGGGTCCGGCGCCGCCGCCAAAGCCGCCGCTTCTGCGGGATTACTGCTTGTCATCGAAATAGTTCCCGACATCGACGTCCTCCAGCACGGCCAAAGCATCATCGGTCAGGACCGCCGCCGAGCAGTACAGCGAGATCAGGTACGAAGCGACGGCCCGCCGATCGATGCCCATGAATCGCACCGACAGACTGGGGGCGACCTCTCCGGGAATCCCCGGTTGGAACAACCCGATCACGCCCTGCTTCTTTTCTCCGGTGCGCAGCAGCAGGATATTGGTCTTGCCTGCGGCATCCACCGCCAGCTTGTCGCACGGTACCAATGGCAGCCCGCGCCAAGTCAGGAACTGCGAACCGAACAAGGACACGGTGGGGGGCGGCACGCCGCGCTTCGTGCATTCGCGACCGAAAGCAGCCACGGCGCGGGGATGGGCCAGGAAGAACGCCGGCTCTTTCCAAACCTTGGAAATCAACTCATCAAGATCATGAGGTGTCGGCGGCCCCTTGAGCGTCTTGATCCGTTGGGACGGCGCGGCGTTATGTAAAAGACCATAGGTCGCATTGTTGATCAGCTCGTTTTCCTGACGCTCTTTAACCTTCTCAATGGTCAAGCGCAGTTGTTCACGAATCTGATCATGAGGGCTGCTGAATAAATCAGAAACCCGCGTTTGCACATCAAGAACCGTGGTCACCGCGTTAAGCGTATATTCCCGGGGCTTGTCCTCGTAATCAACGAAGGTTTCGGGGAGATTTTCTTCACCCGCTGGGCTGCATTCCACGTCAGCGCGGCTCTTATCCTGAGCCTCTTTGACTCGGTTGACCCGATAAGTTCCGGCCTCAATCGGCGTCCAAGGCAAAAAGGTAACCAACCAACGCGGCGTGATCCCCGACCACTGCGCCTGCGTCTTGGTGGTATTTGCAAGCTGACGCGCTCCCAATTCACCTAAGGTGCGGCGAACACCCGTCTCTTCAGCCATCCGATCAACTCCTTAAAATTGTATGGATTTTCTAAATCGCTTCAATGCTTGACGCCAATGGCGCCCCCCATCGAGCCTACACTGCTCTTGCTACACAAATAACAGTGTTTTTTAGGGCAACGCGGAGAATTTTATGCACTAGATCAGTAGTTTTGTAGGCCGTTATTTTTTGCATATCTGATATGATTTTTTTTCATAAATTTTCTGCGCCGCAACAATAGCTGTGACCGTCCGCCGCATGGCATCACGCTTCCTGATCGTTATGCTGTGCGCGCTCGCACGCGGGGAGGTCTTATCATGAGCAATACAGTTGAGCCGCTGGTCTGGGACAAGCGGTACGCCATCGGAGTCGAACGGATCGACCGTGAGCACGAGTCGTTGTTTGAAAATTACAATCTGTTCGTCCAGTCGACTCATAATGCCGGCGATGCGACAGCGGTCAAATTTGGCATCGATTTGCTTTCAAATTACGCCGCAAATCATTTCGCCAACGAGGAATCGGTGATGCGAGCGGCCAACTTTCCCGAACTGCGCCCCCATATTCAGGAGCATGAACGGTTTTTGGCCGAGCTTTCCAAGATGAAACAGGCATTTTCGGCCGGTGAGCCGGTCTACGAAACGATTTGCCGTTTTTATCGGACCTGGCTCATCAATCACATCACCATTAATGACAAAAAACTCAGCACCTTTGTGTATGGACTTGGTGGCTGATACCATCGGGCCTTGATGCTGACACATCAAGGCTGCCCTCAGACGCCGGGCGGGCGCATCCGCGCCCTTGGCTTCCACGAGGACGCGGGGCCGCCGTCGCGACCCGAGGCCCCTCGGGCCTTGATGCTGACACATCAAAGCCCGAGGGTATGGTCTCTATTCCCAATGAGCCGGAACCAGCACGAAAGCCCGGTCCTGCTCACGAAACCAAGCCCTTCCTAAAACGGCCAACGCCCACTGACGGAGTCCCGTCAGTGGGCGTTGGCTTTAAAAAACAGAACGAAGAGGCCAGAACGCCTCTTCGTCGTCGGCTTATCGACTTACCCCACCGTCCACACCGGCGGAGAGGCTTCCAGGCGCTCGATCAGATCCTGGCGCTCCCGCTCCAGATCGGCAGGCAGGTGACGACCAAAACGGTCCAGCAATTCCACCTGATCCCGCGCTTCGGCCAAGGCTTCTTCGCGATCAATGTTCATGATCGCCTCGAACTGAGCCCGCGAGAACTCTAAGCCGGTCCAATCCAGATGCTCGTAACGCGGCATATAGCCGAACGGGCTCGCCACAGGCTCGGGAGCCCGATCGCGCACGCGCTCAACAATCCACTTCAGCACCCGCATATTGTCGCCAAAGCCCGGCCACGCGAACTTGCCGGCCTGATCCTTGCGGAACCAATTAACTCGGAAAATCCCCGGCAGATTTTTGACCCGCTTTTCAAAGGTCAACCAGTGGTTCCAGTAATCCCCCATGTTGTAACCGCAGAACGGCAACATCGCGAAGGGATCCCGACGGATCGCCGCCTGCCCCACCGCTGCCGCCGTGGCTTCGGAGCCCATGGTTGCAGCCCAATAAACGCCGTTGCGCCAGCTCGAAGCTTGGAACACCAGTGGGAAGGTCTTGGACAACCGGCCACCGAAGATAAAGGCCGAGATCGGGACGCCCGCTGGGTCTTCCCACGCCGGATCGATGCTCGGGCACTGGTGGGCCGGCGCCGTGAAACGGGAATTCGCGTGGGCGGCAGGACGACCACAATCAGGCGTCCAATCCACACCGCGCCAATCGATCAGATGAGCCGGCGGTTCACTCAGCCCTTCCCACCAAACGTCGCCGTCATCAGTCAAGGCCACATTGGTGAAAATGGCATTGGCGCTGAGGGTACGCAGGGCGTTGGGATTGGATTTCAAGCTAGTGCCAGGAGCCACCCCAAAGAATCCCGCTTCGGGATTGATGGCGCGCAGGCTGCCATCCGGCTGCGGCTTGATCCAAGCGATATCGTCGCCGATGGTCCGAATTTTCCAGCCGTCAAAGCTCTGGGGCGGAACCAGCATGGCGAAATTGGTCTTGCCGCACGCCGACGGGAACGCCGCCGCGACATAAGTCTTCTCGCCTTTGGGATCCTCGACGCCCAAAATCAGCATATGCTCGGCCAGCCAGCCCTGCTCGCGGCCCATCGCCGAGGCGATTCGCAACGCAAAGCACTTCTTGCCAAGCAGGGCGTTGCCGCCATACCCCGAGCCGTAGGAAACGATCGAGTGCTCTTCGGGGAAATGAACGATGTATTTATGGGTTTCGTTGCACGGCCACGGAACATCGGCTTGGTCGTCGGCCAGCGGGGCCCCTACCGAATGCAGGCACGGCACGAAATCGGCATCGCCCAGCTCGTCCAGAACCGCCTGCCCCATGCGGGTCATGATCCGCATACTGACCGCAACATAGGGGGAGTCGCTGATCTGCACCCCGATATGGGAGATCGGCGAGCCGAGTGGTCCCATGCTGAACGGAATCACATACATGGTCCGCCCCCGCATACAGCCCTCAAAGAGCTGGTCAAGGGTGGCTTTCATCTCGGCGGGCGCGATCCAGTTGTTGGTCGGACCGGCATCTTCCTTATTGGTCGAACAGATGAAGGTCCGATCCTCGACGCGCGCCACATCTCCGGGATCTGAACGGCACAGGAACGAATTTGGGCGTTTTTCCGGGTTCAGGCGAATAAGGGTTCCGCTCTCGATCATCAAGGCGGCAAGAGTGTCGTATTCCTCCTGAGAACCGTCGCACCAATGCACCCGCTCGGGTTTACACTTGTTGGAGATTTCCTCCACCCAAGACAGGAGTTTACCGTTCCGTGTACGTTTTGGCATCTTTGCCTCTCCCATAGTCCTTGCCGCAAAAAAATCGGGTGAGGGCATGCCTCAGGGTCCGGCGCCTTCGGGGCGGCCTCAAGACGGGCCGCGCTCAGGACCGAAGAGCCGGAATGGGGATGTCCCAAGTTGCTCTTGTTATAGCCAAACATTGCGGCGGCACCCTACTCCGTCCGCCGCTCCCACGGCAAGGGCCGAGGGGTTCTGGAATTTGGCCTTCGTCAGTACAATTTCAGCCCACAATAGCCAGAGCACCGGGCCACTTGGCTGACACGTTCGGCGACGATGGTCGCAGGCGGCTTCGGCACCCGGCTGGTTTGATGGGCCGCTTCCGGTGCACGCGCTGAAACATCTGCCGATTCCGCCTTCGGCTGCGCTTCGGCCCCGGTGTTCAAGGCTGCCCGCGTCGGCGCTTCGCCCTTGGCCAGGGTCGTTCCCCCCACCTGCCCACGATGGCCGTAAATATCCCGATACACATGAACCACGCCACCGTCATCGACGGTCGCTTGCCAATAGACGATCCGCACCGGCAAGGGGTGGTTGAGACCGATCCCCTGGGTCCGCTCCCGACCCACCGCCGCCGTAATCCGTTCGGGACTCCACCCTTCCCGCCCCAGCAGCAGCTCGGCGAGCTTCCGGGGCTCGGCCAACCGCACACAGCCTGAACTCAACGCCCGGTTCTGGCGAGAAAACACCGAATGATCGTTGGTGTCGTGCAGATAAATGCTCTCACCGTTGGTCAGGTTGAATTTGAACCGGCCCAAGGCGTTTTGATCGCCAGGAGACTGAACCACCTTCAAACGATCGGCTGTCACCAACGACCAATCCACCAAAGCCGGATCGACCTCTTCGCCATCCAGATAAATCGTCGCCCCTTCGATGCCGGGATGGCCGGTCCTACGCAAAGACGGAAGCTTGTCCTTAGCCAGCACCGTGGTTGGCGCGGTCCAGGTGGGGTTCAGAATCACGTCGGTAATGCGGTCTTCAAGCAATGGCGTTGGCCGCGATGGCCGCCCCACCGCCACCCGCATGGACAACTCCACCTTATCGCCTGCGATCAGGTAAGCGGTCTGGGAAGGGACATTGACCAGGAAGAACTCGCGCGGAGCACTGGCCGCAAGGTGGCGCACATTGGCCATAGTCGCCGTCAACGCCGCTGCGGTGACCGCCGGAGCGCGGTCAAAAGCCTCGAGGGTCGCATCCCCCACCCGCCCGTCAGCCGTCATACCCTCGCTGACCTGAAAGTCGCGCACGCCATGCTCGACCGCATCGTCATAGACCCCCTGATAGGTTCCAGCCGCCAAAAGGCCTCGTGCGGTCAACTGCGCCGCCAACCGATCAACCCGTTCGCCGCTGGCGCCTGTCTTCAACGACGGCCCCGGCCCGATCGGAGGCGCCACAGGAGCCGCATTGGGATCAATCGCCGCCAATTTGGCCGCCATCGCCGCCTGCCAACGATCAAGAACCGGCTGACCGGACCCGCCCTCTTGAGTGGGGGAAACCGCTTGAGCGGAAGAAACCGGAGGACTGACTGTCGCTTGACCCGAAGCCGGGGAAGCCGAGGCCGCCGCAGTGACGGGAGCACTGACAGAAGCGGGAGCGGGAGCAGAGGCCGAACCGGGAGACACCGGCCCCAACCCTGCCGCTTGACCCGAGGCTACAGGTTGACTGGAAACCGTTGCCTGATTGGAAGTCGGGGATTGAGCGGGTGGTGCGGCGGCATCCTCAGCCAGCGCGGTTTCAGTCGCCAGGACTCCGGCAGCAAACAGCACAATGGCGGCAAGGCTCGAGACGACGCGGGGGCGCTTCAGAGAGATGTTCATGCTCAACGGCCTTCTGGACGGGACTCGTTCTACGGCGACAGATCAGTGGACGTCTGTGCCGGACCCACCCGATGCCTGTCAACAACGAGACGCCTTTAAAAGCCGACCGGGGCCCGGAAAAAGCCATTTTTCTTGTCAATGCGACATCTTTACCTTGGCAGATAGACGCCACAGTTCACCTGATAACAACGAAACCCGGTCCAATGGGTTGAAAAACAAAAAACCAGGAAGTCGCCTCTCTACCCTTGAACCTTACGAACGCCCGACCAGGGCCGCCCCTGGGCCCACAAGACCCAAGAGCGGTGATCATCCTGGACTGAAATCCCCTGGGCTTTGAAAGGCCCTGCGGAACTCACGACTAAAATTCCTTCCATTCCTCATCAAAATCATTTTTTGCGTGCTTCAATGCCCCGCCTTCTCGCGCTTTCAGCGAAAGGGTTGAAACGGTCTCGGAAGCCCGTCCAGCCTTGGCCGGTAAGGCCGGCTTAACAACGGCCGAGCGGCGCCCCACCGGGTCATGAGCCGCCGTCCCCTGGGCCCGCACCGCTGACCCGGAACGTCCCGTCGCCATCACAGGTCGCGACGGTGGCGCCTTCGACGCTTTCGACGCCTTCGAGGCAGGGCCGGTGCCAGAAGCCGCAACCGCCTGTTTTTCGGACCCGAAGAAAGCCATCATGTTACGCAGATCGGCGGCTTGGTTGGACATGGCCTCTGCGGCAGCCGAGGTTTCTTCGACGAGTGCCGCATTCTTCTGGGTCATTTCATCCATAGACGACACCGCCACATTGATCTCATCCAAAGCCGTGGCCTGTTCCGTGCTGGCCGAAGCCATTTCGCCGATCAAGGTCGCCACCTGCCGAACCCCGCTGGCGATTCCCCCGAGCGACTCGCCAGCCTTTTTGACCAGCTCAACACCGTTCTGAACCTGATTGTCGCTGTTCAGGATCAGAGTCTTGATCTCTTTGGATGCTTGCGCCGAACGATGGGCCAACACCCGCACCTCTTGCGCCACCACGGCAAAGCCCTTTCCGGCATCCCCGGCCCGTGCCGCCTCGACCGCCGCGTTCAAGGCCAACAGATTGGTCTGGAAGGCAATTTCATCAATGACGCCGATGATCTCGGTGATCTTGCGTGAGGCCTCGGCGATCAGCTTCATGGCATCAATAGCCGACCCGGCGACCACGCCGCCCTCTTCAGCGGCACGCCGGGCATCACCCACCATTTTGTTGGCGCGCTGGCCGTTTTCGGCGCTGGTGCGAACAGTGGCGCCCAATTGCTCCAAGGACGCCGCCGTCTCCTCCAGGCTTGACGCCTGTTGCTCGGTACGCTCCGACAAATCGGCACTGCCGGCGGACACTTCGCCAGCGGCAGATGAAATGGCGTCCGTTGCCATGGTGATCTGACCAACAATTTCAGCCAATCGATCAGACGTCGTGTTGAAATCAACCGTAAGCTTTTGAAAAGCGCCCTGATAGCTTTTGGTAACGCGATTGCTCAGATCCCCCTTGGCCACCCCCTCGGCCATTATGGTCAAATCGGCAATAACCGCCTCGACAGTGTCGGTCAGATGATTGATGCCTTCGCTCATAGTCCGATAGAAACCGTCCTTGCCAGCCAAATCGACCCGCTTGGTTAAATCGCCCTCGCCCACCGCCGCAATCAGCGCCGCAATCTCCTGGCCAACGACCCGCTCCCGCTCGCGTTGAGCCTCGATAGCGCGACGCTCCTGCTCGATACGCTGCTTTTCGGCAACATCCATGTGGACCTTTTCGATGCCGGTGTCCTTAAACACCTGCACGGTTGCGGCCATATCGCCGATTTCATTGCGAAGCCGGGTAAACGGCACCTCCACCTGATGATCACCCTGGGCTAGGCGAACCATCACTCGGCGCAACGTCGTCACTGGACGTGTAATACTCCGAGTGATCAACAGCGCAATCACCAAAGCCATCACGATCGCCACAATCAAGATGGCACATGTGAGCTGGATCGCTTGATCCCGCTGGACTGCCGCATTTTTATAGAATGCGTTAGCCTTGTCGGTGGCAAAGATTAATGCTTCTCGAATTTCAGTCCGGGCGGCCTCGGCCTGTTGCCCTCCCTGCCCCCGGATGATCTTGAGGGCCTCCTCCCGCTTACCTTCCCGAATCAGCGCTATGACCTCGTCACGAATCGGCTTCCAGTCCGTAAACGTCTGCAACGCCTTCTGTATCTTGGCCTTATCTCCTAAGAAACGCTCCAGCATAATCTTGAAGTCGGCGTAGGTTGCGACTTCTAATTCATCGATTTCTTTAATAGCAAGGTCGACATCATCCGGTGTTTCAGCCAGCGCCGCTGATACAACCTGCATACGAATACTCACGATGTTCCCGCGTGCATCCAGCGCCGCGTTCGTCACCGCCATGGGGTGCTCGTGAAGATTCTCGGTCAGTTTCGCCAAAGAATTCATGGTATTGAGCGAAAGCAAACCCAAAACCACAACCAAGGTGGTCACAGCCCCGAAACCCAGACCCAAGCGAGTCGCAATATTCATGTTTTGCAATGACATGAGAGCCCCTGCCTTTCGATTCCGACGGATATCTCGCCGATCGACTGCGCACCCAGGCATTCCGTCTGAATCGACGAGTCGACCCACAGATCGAACCCACCTCGGACGAACATCGTGACAGGCCCTTTACTGGGACGCAACATCGTTTAGATGTGGCCAAACGCCGCCGCCCCCCCACCAAAGCGGGAAAGACGGCGATCACATTAAATTCTTTTAAGCCTAAGGTCTTGATCACTTGGAAATCAAGCCGCCCGCGCAATTGTTACATTATCTTGCACAGTTCCGGCAAATCGAGGAACGAAGGCCGCATGTTCCGGGGTTCCGACATCAAACTTGACATGGTAGCCCCCCTCTTTCGGTCCCAGAACGCATCCGGACATGCTTTCGGAAAGACCCGCGATGGTTAATAATACGCGTTGATCGCGACTGAGCCGCAGCCCCTGACCAACAAGGATAGCCCCACCTTCAGAACAGGTTACGACCTGGGCATGAGACGTTCCAATTTCGGTGGAAATCATCACCGGCAGGTCCACTCGATAGCAGGGCTTGCGGCGACGATCCACTTCAGCAGTGGCCGTGCGGACCAGATCGATTAAAGTGGCGCGCAAACCTTGAACAGACGTTGCAACCTTACTGGCGATTCCAGAAACTTCGTCGGCGCGCTCATTAGCCATGGTGGCATCATGAGAAACGTGACCGATCCCTTCAGAAACCTGATAAGCGGCTTCACTGATCTTCACGATACTGTCGGTAATATCACAGGTCGCCGCATTTTGTTGCTCAACGGCAACGGCGATATCCGTTGATAAGCCCGCCACATCGTGGATAGCCTTGACAATCCTCTCTACCGCCGATACGGCCTGATCGGTGACGGTCCTAATTTCGAGGATTTGCGTACTGATCTCTTCGGTAGCCTTGGCGGTTTGATTGGCCAGAGTCTTGACCTCACTGGCCACCACGGCAAATCCTTTGCCAGCCTCCCCGGCCCGCGCGGCCTCAATGGTGGCGTTCAGGGCCAGCAAGTTGGTCTGACCGGCAATTCCGTTGATTAATTTAACAAACTCGCTGATTCGCGCCACCGCCGTCGCAAGGTGGCGAATGGCCTCCTGGGCGCTCCCAGCCGTCTTCACGGCGACGGCTGCGATCTGGGACGAACTTTCGACCTTATGGCCGATCTCGTTGATCGAAGCCGAAAGCTGGTTGGACGCCAACGCCACGCTTTGCGTGTTGTTTTGAGCCTCGGTCGCAGCCACGGCAACCCCATGCGACGTTCCACTGACAGCCCGAGCCGTATCGGCCATCGCTCCAGCGGTCCGAGCCATATGTTCGGTCACCTCGGCAACGCCGCTAAAGGCGGCACGAGTTTCCTCCTCCACCTTCTGCGCCATAGCCCGCAATGCCAGTGCTTTACTCTGTTCGGCCCGCTTGCGCTCCTCTTCACGGGCCCGCCGGGTGCGTTCGGCTTCCACGGCATGCTTCTTGAAAACCTCCAACGCCCGCGCCATGTCGCCGACTTCGTCCCCCCGAGTCCGATAGGGAATCTCGACCTCCAGATCGCCGCCGGCCAGTCGGCCCATCGCCACCGTCGCACTGGTAATACCGCGATTGATATGGCGGGACAGCAGCAGCGTGATCACCAGCGTCACCAGATACGCAACGCCCGCCGCCAGCAGCACGATCCAAACCGCCTGGGTCGCTGACAGGGCTGTTTCCGCCTGAACCGCCTGAACGGTCTGATGTGCGGCCTTATCCACACGTCCCACCGCGCCTTGAAGCTGACTGTGAGCCTCCGTCACTTCCGGCAACATCGCCAAGGCCGTGGCAGGATCGGCACTCAGCATCTCCAACACATCCGTTACTGCTTTGCGATAAGCCGAAACAGCAGCCCCGATGGCCTCAAACTGGCCCTCCACGACCTCTGCGGACGTCAGGCTGGTCTTCAGACGGCCCATGGCCCTATCCATGTCCTGAAGTTGTTCGTGGCACAGCGCATAAAGTTCGTTCATTTTGGCGTCGCTGACTCCGGCATTACCCAGTGCCGCCGCCTGATAAAGCGTTCCTCCGGTCTTGGCCACCGTCAAAGCAAGATCATCCAGAAGACTTTGACGATTAAATTCAACAAATAAGACCGAATTTATCGTCCGATTTTGTCCTTTAATTGTGACATAAGAAATCCACACAATTGGACTTGTTGTTGCAATGACCGCAATAACGATCAAAAATAACTTAATTTTTAATGAAAAATTTGAGAATATCCGTACCATGACTGAATCCCCCATAGCCCAACGGATGCTTGGGCGACTGGCTACGTCATCTTTTACCCAATCGACCAATCGATCCACACTGCTTATATAAGCATAGATCGAGACCAAGGAACGTCAAGATAATTCTTACAATAAAAAGGTAAATTTCGTTAACCATTGCAATAATCATTATGGTTAATGACAGCATAATTCAAGATTGTAAAAGATATTAAGAAAACAGCCAGGCCCAAGCTACATCCACGATGCTATGCTATCATACCATCGAGCTTTAATGCTGACACATTAAAGCGACCCTCAGATGCCGAGCGGGGGTGTCCGCGCTCCCCTAGAGTCATACCGGCGAGCCCTGATATTGACACATCGCCGGTATCAGTCGATTTTTATCGGGCGCACTGGTACAGCCCAATACCCTTTCCGGCATCACAAAAAACTGTAAGGGTCGATATCCACCTGAACCCGAACGCTCGACGGTAGTGGCGTTGCGGCCAGCCACGCACGAATAACAGGTTGAAGAACGACCGAGCGCGGCGCCCGGACCAACAACCGGCGACGATGGCGGCCCCGCAACAGTGCGAGCGGCGCTGGAGCCGGCCCCAAAATCTCGATCTGGTCACTGCGGGGCGCCGTCCGACCCAACAGAATCGCGGCCCGATCCACCGCTTCCATCTCCGGCCCCGAGACCACCAAAGCCGCCAGCCGACCAAAGGGCGGCAGATGGCCATATTGCCGCTCCTGCGCTTCGGCTTCCAAGAAACGGTCGCGATCGCCCGAAGCCAAGGCTCCGATCACCGGATGCTCGGGCATATAGGACTGCAACAGCACCCGCCCCGGTCGTTCGGCCCGCCCGGCCCGGCCCGAGACCTGATGCAAGAGCTGATAGGTGCGTTCCGCAGCACGCATGTCGCCCCCCGCCAAGCCTAAATCAGCATCAACCACCCCAACCAAGGTCAGCATGGGAAAGTGATGGCCCTTGGCCATGATTTGGGTACCGATCAGGAGATCGACATCTTGTTCGGTGACGCGGCGAACCAAGGCATCAATAGCGCAGGGCCCGGCCAACGTATCCGAAGCCATCACCGCCACTCGCGCCTGAGGGAATAACTCGGCCACCTCTTCGGCGATCCGCTCGACCCCAGGACCGCAGGCGGTAAAAGAATCGGCTTTTTCGCAATTTGGGCACAAGTCAGGAATCGGCATAGCATAACCGCAATGATGGCATTGCAGGCGCTGGCTGGCCCGATGCTCCACCAGCCACGCCGAGCAACTGTGGCATTGCAAACGAAAACCACAGGCGCGGCACAGCGTCAGGGGAGCGTACCCTCGGCGATTGAGAAAAACCATCGCCTGCTCGCCAGCCTCCAGAGTCTCAGCCAAGGCCCGACGCAAGGGAGGCGCGATCCAGCGGCGCGGCTCCAGCTTTTGGCGGCGCAGATCAATCACCTGAATCTCGGGCAACAGCGCGCCGCCATGGCGATCCGGCAGATGCAGCCGCTGATATCGACCCGACTCGACATTGACCTGGGTTTCCAAAGACGGCGTGGCCGACGCCAGGATGATCGGGATGCCCCCCAACCACGCCCGCGCCACCGCCATATCGCGGGCGTGATAAATCACCCCTTCTTCCTGCTTGAAGGCCGGATCATGCTCCTCGTCCACCACCACCAGCCCAAGGTCGGCATAAGGAAGAAACAGGGCCGAACGCGCTCCCACCACAATCCCGGCCCGGCCCTCGGCCACAGCCCGCCAAGTGGCCCGGCGTTGACCGCCGGTCAGCTCCGAATGCCACAGCGCGGGGGCCGCACCAAAGCGACGGGTGAATCGATCAAGCCACTGGCTGGACAGCGCGATCTCGGGCAACAGAGCCACCGCCTGTCGCCCAGCGGCCAGACAGGCAGCGATAGCCTCGAAATAGACTTCGGTCTTGCCCGAGCCGGTGACGCCGTCCAACAGCGTCACGCTGTAACAACCGGCAGCCACCGCCGCGCGCAACGCTGCCGCTGCCTCTTGCTGGTCTTCGGACAGAACCGGCCCCGGCAGAGTCCAATTGGGTTGAACCGACGCCTCTTCGGAGGATTGGGGGACGGCCTCCAACACCCCGGCCTCGACCAAACCGCGCACCACCGCCGGCCCGCAGCCAACCGCCGCCGCCAGCTCGGCGGCAGCCCGAGGCGGCCCTTCCGCCGCCAGCGCCAACACCGCGCGCCGGGCCGGAGTCTCTTTGAATCCCGCCGGAGCGGCCTTTCCGCTGGGCCGGCACACCACCGTAACACGCGGAGGCTCCAAGGCTGCCGGCACACTGATCGCCATCCGCAACACTTGACCCGCCGGAGACACCGTGTAATTCGCCACCCAATCGATAAAGCGGCGGTTGATTTCAGGCAGAGGCGGCACCGGAAACCGCCGGATCACCGACCGCAGCCGGCCAAAATCCAGGTCTCCCGCGCCGTCGTTCCACACCACCCCGGCCAATCGACGGGGCCCGAACGGCACCTCGACATAATCGCCCGGCTGAAGCACAACGCCTTCGGGAGAGCGATAATCATAGGGGCCAGGCAAAGGCAGCGGCAGCAGCACACCGACTCGGCGCGCACCGGCCTCCCCGCCACCGGACACAGCCTCGCCTTTCCCCAGGAAACTGGCGCCATCGCCAACCATGGACTAACCTACCCGGTGATGGCTGGTCCATGGCACCAGCCTGGAATACCACCCAATCTCCAACAGCATCATGACACCCATAACCACAACCACGGGAACGCGCCTGTTATGAAATTCTTCGTCGACACCGCCGATCTCCAGGAGATTCAAGACCTTGCGGCCACTGGCCTTCTGGATGGCGTCACCACCAACCCCTCACTGGTCGCCAAGACCGGGCGTCCTTTTTTAGATCTGGTCGCCGAGATTTGCGAGGTGGTCGAGGGGCCGGTCAGCGCCGAAGTGACCGCCACCGATTTTGAGACGATGCTGGCCGAAGGACAAAAGCTCGCGAAGATTTCACCGAAAATCGCGGTGAAAGTCCCCCTCACCCCGGCGGGCCTCAAGGTGTGCAAGCAGCTTTCCGCCGATGGAACCATGGTCAACGTCACCCTGTGTTTCTCGGCGGCGCAGGCTATTCTCGCGGCCAAGGCCGGCGCCGCCTTCATTTCGCCCTTCGTTGGCCGACTCGACGATGTGGGCACCGACGGCATGGGGCTGATTGCCGACATCTGCCAGATCTACAGTCGTTACCCCAGCTTTACCACCGAAGTCCTGGTGGCATCGGTTCGTCACCCGATGCATCTGATTGCCTCCGCCAAGTTGGGCGCGCATGTGGCAACAATGCCACCAAACGTCATCCGCCTTCTGTTCGGGCACCCCTTGACCGACAAGGGGTTAGCGCAGTTCATGGCCGATTGGCAGAAGACTGGACAGACCATATTGTCTTGACAATCATTGGGTTGCGTGTGATTGTTGATCCAACGCATTAGCAACCCGATCTGACCCTCCCCTCCCCGGTCGCCCGCCTTCCGACGGTGCTGGCCGGGGTGACGGGGCCTCCGGGGCCCGCTCGTGTCGTTAGGCGATTTCGGTTGATCCCGGTCGGGGGCACGGTGAGGGAAGGCAGGAGACACATGGTTCGCGAGCATGGACAGAGCCAACGGATCAGCGGGGCGGTTAACGCCGAAGTGGTCTCGGCATATTTGCGGGATAATCCAGATTTCCTGATTCGCCACGCTTATTTGATGCAACATCTGAAACCGCCAATGCTGCGACGGGGTAGCAATGTCCTGGACCTGCAATATTACATGGTTGAGCGCCTCCAAACCGAAGTGGGCCGGATGCGCGACCAGCAGCGGGAGTTGATCGAGGCATCGAGAACCAACCTAAACAATCAAGGCCGAATTCATGCGGCGGCTTTACTGCTTTTGGATGCCCAGAGTTTCGAAGAGCTGATTCAGACTATCACCACTGACCTGGCGGTGCTTTTGGATTTGGATGTGTCTTGCCTGATCGTTGAGTCTGGAAACTGTGACATTCCAGGCCCTGACACATCCGGGGTGCGCGTCGTCAAGGCTGGCTCCATTGACGCCTGGCTGGGTCGGCGGGAGATTGTGTTGGCTGGCAATGTGTACGGGGATTCATCGATTTTTGGCGGTGCCGCTGGCCTGGTGCGCTCGGAGGCCTTGATCCGCCTCCATATCAGCGGAGAAACCTCCCCCGGCATGCTGGCATTCGGCAGTCGTGAGCCCGGATTGTTCGAGCAAGGCCACAGCACCGAATTGATCAGCTTTCTGGCCCGCGTGGTTGAACGCTGCATCCGGTCGTGGCTGGATCTGCCAGCGTAAACCACAAGCCCCCCATGCCCAAGGACCGGCGAACTGTTGCCATGACACATCGCCGGTCCTCGGGCCGCGATGGCGGCTCCGCGCCCGCCCGCGCGCGGAGCCAAGTTCGCCCCACCATTGCCAAACCGCCCTCATTCAAACCATCGTTAGCGGGTTGCCAACAGGATCAGAAACGGATAGGATCGGGCGCGTCGGTTGGTGGTTAGGTCCGCGTAGCTCAGCAGGATAGAGCACAAGTTTCCTTGTTTATCAAAACTGGGCGTTGCGTTTGGAAACGGCGCAACGGATTCGCTCAAAGTCGGGGAACGCTACGGTGCACGTGCCCGTTGCCAATCCCGAGCCAAGCCCCGGTTGGGGAAGGTGTAGAGACTGGATGGGCGACACCTAACGGCTTTGGCCCATGGTGAAGGGACAGTCCAGACCACGAACGCCGCGAGGCGGCGGCGAAAGCCGAAGTGGTATGAAACTTGGGGCCGGGGGTTCGAGTCCCTCCGCGGACGCCAACACACTTCCGACCATCCCGAAGCTATAATGTGCGCCGACACTCTTCCAGTCGCCCGAAATGCCACAACTCTTATATCGAGGGGATGTTGAACTAATATTATAAACCAGAGGAAGCGACGCAAACCCCAGTCATAAATCCCTTTCCAAGATTTTTAACCGCCTACCTAGGCCCATATGTCTGCCTTGTAGCTAAGAATTTATGTATTTTGATCTCCACATCCTTCGACCTCAGGCCTAACGCCAACACCCAACGCGCAACAACGATGCATTCTCATCTCCCTTGACAGGGATGGTACATTGGCTTTTGAGCGTCAATAGGCAATGAAAATGCCTCGCCACCCTCTGGATATACAACCACACTTTGTTTGCCGACCCCAGACCTCAAACCACCAAAACACCGCGAGCTTCCGCTATCGAGACCACCGCTTGCGTGCCGCTGTTGAACGCCAGGAAATCCGCCTCGATGCCGTCGCTAAAAACAACGCCGTCCTCTGGCATCTGCGAGACCAGACGAAGGCACTCGCCTCCGCCGAGCCAGCCGATGACCAGTTCTGTCCCCAGACCCCGACTCGGGAAGGGTTCGCGGACGAACCAATGAAGCCGATCCGCATCCCACGGGAATGACGGCTCACTCATCGACCCAGCAGGAACGGCGTTGGAGCCAAGCACCGTCCGGGCAGTGGCGGCCCATCCGGCATAGACGCTTTTCAACCAGCCCGTCGAGCCCAGCCCGGTCGAGATGATGACGCCGCTGGACGATTGCCCCTCTTCGCGCCCGCCAACCTTGACGACATAGCGGGCGGACGCGTGGGTTTTGCGGCCGATGAACAGGTCATTCACCGCCAGTAGCCGCTCACCCGTGTTGAGGGTGGCCTGGGCCATGCTGACCGCCTTGACGGGGCGTTTGGCTCCCGCCTCGTCCCGCATCACACGACGGAGATCAGGCACATGGAAAGGCAGCAACACACCATCCCAACGATTCGGGTCCGGATTGACGGCAACAACGCGCTGCCCTTCCAGATATTTAAGAGTGTTGGCCACCAATCCGTCCGGCCCCAGGACAATCACAGCATCTTGGCGACCAAAGATAAAGTTCGGCAGGAAACGCCGATCCAGACGCTGAACAAGGCCGAAGTCACGAAGGATCGCCTCGGTTTCGGCTACGGCCTCCTGGTAGCGGCGATGTTCGGCCACATAGTCTGAGAAGTCTGCCCCCAGATGCTCGACATAGAAGCGCGCCTGATCGGCAGTGTTGTAGCGCACCACCAATTCATCGAGTCGCGTTGCCCGCACCACCAGCACAATTTTTTTAGCCCGATCGTCAGCCATCTCAGCGGGCCTCCCGTGGCTCCATGATTTCCCGCAACAGGTCGGGCGAGATATTAAGTTGACCAATTTTATCGGCGTTGTCGGCGATCTCGCGGAAGGCCAGGGCCATCAACTGCCCAGGCTTCATCCCAACACTGGTCAAGGCCTGGAGCACTCGAGAATCGCTGCCGGCAAACGCCTTCATCACGGCATCAATACCGTAAGCCTTGGCGTCGGCCTCCTGACGCGCGTTGGCGGCGGCTAGTTCGACCAGTTGGCGACGGCATTCTTCTTGAGCCACCTGCCCTTCCAGCTCTTCCCGTTCGATGGTGCGGCGCTTCTCGCGCATCGCGCGGTCGGCATCCATCTGAGCCTCTTTGACTTGGCGCCGCTTGTTCTCAACGGCAATCTCGGTGTCGAGTTCGTTTTCCTTAATGGTCCGCTCCTGCTCGACCGCCGCATTGCGTCGACCATAGGTCGCCTCATCGGCCCGGCGCAGCAGAGCCTCCCGCACCTCGGCTTCCAAAGCCCGAGCCGTCTCCGGTTTCGGTTTAACCGCCAGGATCGACAGGCCGAGCACCTCGACTCCCAGAGCCGCAACCATCTCGTCGCCTCTCAAAGCACGAGAGGCCCGGAGCACCAGACGATCACCGCCGACCAGGGCTTCGGTTAAGGTCATGGTCCGAACCTCGTTCATCACGGCCACCCGAACCTTGTCGATCAGGCGTTGGGACAGTGTCTGCGGGTCTTCCGAGACATACCGGCCTCGGGAATCGACCGAAAAGTCAAGAAGCAGAGCAATCCGGCGGGGCTCCACGATCCGATAAACGAGTTGTCCCTGAAGAGTTACCGTCTGGAAGTCGACGGTGGCCTCTTCGAACATGAACATCGCGTTCACGCTCCCGGTTGGAACCACCACCATGGCGGTGGTCGGCGCAAAGTAGACCATCGACAGTCCAGCCCCCTCGCGGATGGATTGGCCGTCACGAAACACGATGACGTACTGGGTCGGTTGCGTCTTGATGAACGTCCACCCGAACATGGAACCCTCCTACAATGTTTGTTGAAGTCCGGCCTCGATGACAATCACCCTACCCCACTTCGTGTCATTTAGCAACTAACTTAGTTGTTAAATGACACGAAGTGGGGTGATGGGGTAGAGAGAGGGACTGACGAAACCGAATGGAGGGGAGAATGGCTGGCGTCACCGAAAGAACCGACCAGAAAGACAGGGCGTCAGACCCAGAGACGACGGTCACCGAAGGGTTCGAGCGACCGTTGGTGACGGTTGACGTGGTGATCCTGACACTGCGGGCCGGCGTCCTGCATACGCTCCTGATGAAACGTGGAGCGGACCCATTCCAAGGAACCTGGGCCCTGATCGGCGGCTATATCCACCCTCAAGAAGACGAAGACCTTGAAGCGGCAGCCCGGCGCATCCTCCGCAGCAAAGCCGGGATCGATACGCCCTATGTCGAACAGCTTCAGGGATTCGGCGACGCCCGCCGCGATCCCAGAGGTTGGACGGTGACCTTTGCCCATGTCGCGCTGATCCCGTCCGACACTCTGTCGCCAAGGCATGGTGCGAATGCTGAAACCGTAGCCTGGTGGCCGGTAGACGCCCGCGCGGTCGCTCCCCCCCTTGCCTTCGACCACGCCCGCATCCTGGCGGCAGCGGTCACACGGGTGCGCAACAAGGTGGAATACACGTCACTGCCGATTCACCTGCTGCCGCCACGCTTCACACTGACCGACCTCCAACGGGTTTATGAACAAATTCTCGGTCGCCCTATCGAGAAATCCCAGTTCCGCCGACGCATCGCCGAAGCGAATTTCCTGGAAACCGTCCCCGGCGAGTTCCGGCAAAGCAGCAATCGCCCAGCACAAATTTATCGGATCAAGACTGGCCTCTCGACAATTTTCTTTGATAGAACGATCTGATCTCAATGAAACTTGGGCCTGAGAGCGTGAAGCAGAGTCGCTCACATTGACAAGCCGTGGGGGGACTCTTTTGGCATATAATACCATCGGGCCTTGATGGTGACTCATCAAGGTCCGATGGCATTAGAAACAAGCGTGATTTTTTCCTCTTCGTTTTTTGAAGGTTTTCATGATTAAGGTGATTTTACCGCCCAAGATTTGGTAACATAACTCGCCGAACAGGTTTGTGGACGAATCGTGTATAGAAGTAATAGCCGGTCGCATCGGGCAGATGATCTAAACCAGACTCTTTATCGGGTTCGCTGGTGCCTTCCCGATAACTGAGCTGTTCATAGCAACGGATCGAAAGTTGGCAACGGGGATCGACAAAGGCGCGACGACTGCCATCGGCAGCCTGAAAACGAGCATTGACCAGATTGATGCGATCCCGCACCCGAGGATGGCTGTCGGCGGCAATGACGGTTAGGCCTTTGGCGCGTAAAATCCCCAAATCGGTCTGGCCCTGGGCACTGGTCCGCCGCTGCGCCCCCGCTGGATCCGGGTAGATCGTAATGTGACCCAGGCCGGTGAGCCGCCCATAGCGCCGGGCGATTTCATCGGCCATTTCGTGGGTGTTTGACGTTGGAATCACCACTTCGTCCACCTGCCACAACAAACCGTCGCGTTCCTGCCAGACGGTGGCGGACATGGGGTTGATATTAAAATCCATGCCGATATGAAGCGGCAATGCCGGGTCATGGGCGCATGGACGAACCGACTCTAACCGGGAAAATCCATAATAAACCCGGCCAAGGAAGGTCTCAAAACTGGCGTCATATTCTTGCGCAAAGGTTCGAGCATCCAATTCAGATCGGATCGTAGCTAGTTCTTCGGCAGGAACATGGCCGCCTTGGAGTGTCGTATATTGCCAAGAACGCGTGTCGAGCTTGCCGCCGGGTTGCCCCGACACAAACCCTTCGTAGAAATGATTGAACCCCTTGGGGGTTCCGATGAACAACGCATGGCCACTGCTGGTGGCCAGCATCGGTCGGATCACTTCGTTCCAGGCCTCAATCGGGCAGTCGGCCCATTCATCACCAATGAAAAACCACAAGCCCGACCCTCGCAGCCCTTCGTAATGGTCGATTCCGACCAGACGAACCACATGACCGCTTTTCAAGGTGATGGCGCATTCGCTTTCATTGGCCCGCCCACTGCGCCAATCTTCGGGGATGGCCCGTTTCAGACGGCGCCAAAAGACCCGCTTGGCTTGGGTGCGAGTCGGGGCGCCGTACCAGATTTCATGATCGGGATGGATATTTTGACGCACTGCCAATCGGGCGGCCCGCAAAATCTCAACCACCGCCAAATGGGTCTTGCCGAATCGCCGGCCACAGACCGCAAATCGAAAGCGAGCCTCGGGCTGCCAGCCCCAGGCGTAGATATTGGCCTGCTTGGCCGTGAGGGTAACGGCGTCACAGGACGGGGTTTTCCGGGATGGGCTCATCGGGTCTGATCACCAAGGCATCATCGCGCTCGGAGCCAACGGCGACTTGACCTGCGCCAGGCAAACCGAGATAGCGAGCCAGCGCATTGAGCGCCGGGAGTTTATCGAATTTGACCCGCACACCGTCGCGGGTGCGGGTGAGTTCCGTGATTGCGGCGGCCTGATCGCGGGTTAACAACGCCGAGTCCCGAATCGCCACCTGATCGTCGGTCCAACTCACAAAGTCGGTGATGACCGCAAACCCGATCCTGGCCAGCTCTTGCAAAACCCGGTCAGCGGTGACGCCCACCCGAGCGACTCGGGCGGCCAAGCCGGCCTCAATGGCGGCCTGAATCTTGGGGTCTTCCAGCCAGCTCCGGCCTTCGAGGGTCGCCGTCACCAGCGGAATCCCGATCCGCCGCATGGCAGCCGCCTCGTCTAGGTCCACCAGATATTCGGCCACAAACAGCCGTTGTCGTGGCGATAGGCCACCGTCCAAGGGCGACGGTGGGTCTGGAGGCGGCGCTAGGCGCGGCGGAGCCGGATCGGCCCGCCCACCATCCTCTCGCTCGATCCGGGCCGTGGATCGGTTCTTTTTCTTCGGCGCCAGCCACCCTTCCGCCAAAGCTCGCCGGGAAAGAGCCGCTCGACTCACCCCATAGTCGCGCGCCAACGTGGTTATGGGGTAGTGCGCGGTCTCGTAAGCGTCTCGAATCCTCTGCCAATCGATTTCAGTCATGACTGACCTCCGATGTTCGGGATCTTTCGGAACGCGCAGACGCAAAAAAACCCGGCACAGCAAGCTGCCCAGGCTGAATATGATATGCGTTTAGCGTGCGTTCCCACGTCTCGGGACGATATATATTTGTAGATGAAACTGCGCCAAAGCGTCAAGAGGAAATTTCATCTCAAATCACTTCTCTAGCGACCGAAAGCTTCACCTTCAGTCGCGTAGAGCGAACACACAGTCCTCACACCATTTTGTAAACGCGCGCCGCAGCCATCAACCCTTCGACCAAAGCCGCCATCCATGGCCCTGTGTCTCGAGAGCGGCGACTTCCGGCCAAGTCCGTCAGACTTTGGGCCTCTAACACCACCGCCCTGACGACAGGCCACGCCAGCGGACCGACGGCCTCGATGGCTGCCTTCGCCTCACGAAGACGAGCGGCGCAACAGATCTGAACATCGATAAAACACAGCTCTGCCTTGGAAACCCCTCGGGTGCTTTCCCGAGGCTGGCGAGCCCCGACGGCGGTTTCGGCATCGCCCCTGAGGGCGTGGGCTGCTCGCACATGGATCAGGTTTATGGCACCTCGCATCTCCAACATGCTCACAATGTCCCGAGTCCGTCGTTGCCGTTTAACGCCCGGCTGGCCTCTAGACGGGGGCTTAAGCGAACGCTCGGCCAAAGCCATGGCCTCGATGGACTGCAAGACCTGCACCGCCTCGGCTCCGGTCTCGGCCACCGGAACCAGAATCATGCCGGGGCTGTGTGGCTCCTGCCAATCCAGGGACGTCTTCGCGGCGGCGTTCCGCTGGCGCAAGCGATCGGCTTTTGCCCACCGTCGATGACGACTTTGAAGTTCCCGCAACCGCTGTGCCGCTTCGGCGCCCACCGTTCCCGCCTGCCCTCCCCGCTCCACCATGGCTCTCCCCTCACACTGCGAGCGGGTACCGCCCCCGATGGACGAATCGTCGCTCTGTGACCGCATAATCGCGGTATACAGACCGCTCAATCAAGGTCTTTTTTCCGGCTTGGCACATCTTCGGTATGCGGGTATAGAACCGCACATGGAAAATATGCTCGCCGACCGAATTAACGCGCGATTAAGGGCGCTTGGGTTGAGTGCGCGGGGCGCTGCGGTCAAGGCTGGCCTGCACCCGGATGCTATTCGCAGCATTCAAAGGGGAAAGTCTCTCAACCCTCGCTCAAGTAACGTCGCTGCCCTAGCCCGCGTTTTAGAAGTTCCCCTAGAATACCTCACCAATGCCGTGCGTGAGTTGCCCACCCCATCGACGCCGAGTCGCAGGCCCGCCATTCCGCTGGCCATGGTGTTTGTCCAGGGCACTCTTCAAGGCAATGTCTGGCGGGACTCCCTCGAATGGCCTGGCACCGACTGGTACGCGCTCACCGTGCCCGGCGATCGGCGGTGGCCCGGAGTCGAGCGGTTCGCGCTGGAGGTTCACGGACCTTCCATGGATCGGCTTTACCCTCCCGGCAGCATCCTGGTATGTGTTCGCTTCGCCGAGATTGACCGTCTGCCCGAACCCGGAGACAAGGTGATCTGCCTACGACGGGCGTCTAGCGGCGGCTATGAAGCCACCGTCAAAGAGTATCAGTTTGACAAAGGCCGCCATGTCCTGTGGCCGCGTTCTCACGACCCCGACTTTCAACAACCCCTGATCCTGCCAAGTGAGCATGTTCCGACGGTTCGAACACAAACGGCGGCCCTTGATTCTGCTGGTGCGTTTGGCGCTGGCAGCGCCTTCCCCGAGATCGTGATTGCCGCCCTGGTCACTCAATCGGTTCGACCGGAATAAGGCCAGCGAACCTCACACGAACTCATCGCCCGCTCTTGGGCCGCGACGGCGGCCCTGCGTCCTCGTGCGCGCGAAGTCCCACCCCCAGGGATTCTAAGAGCGCGGACGCGCCTGCCCGGCGCCTGAGGGCAGCCTTGAGCTATCAAAAGGGCTGGGCCCCTTGAGCGGAGCCCTGCGAAAAACAACAGAAATGGTACTAAAACCGCATTTTCTATTGACGTGGTTTCTATACCGCAATAGCCTTGACCAATCAGCACCGCATACAGAAAAGCTGAGGAGGGCCAAGGTGTGCCGAAACCAAGACCGACGCCATGATGCCGAATTTCAGGCCCTCGATGAGGGTGCCTCTGATTGGGCGCTTCACCGGGCCCGGATTGCCGACCAATACGGAAGAGCCCATGTCGACCACGAGCTGGCCACCAAAGCCAGTGATGCTCAAGTGGCCATGGCCTGGCGAGAGGTTGCGCGCCATCGTTGGGCCTTGGGGGCTGCCAACACGCCGCCGACTCGGCGCCGCCGGACGGCCCGGCATCTGATTGCGGCTGGACGCTGGCTACAGCGGGCTTTTTCGGCACGAATGGCCCTGGATACCCGGCCTTTGGACGCTTTGCCCCCACGCCCTTGATGCGACAAGAAAGACCGCGACGATGCCCTACACCGCTCGAGATTTAAGCGTCCTGGCCTACGCCAATGGGTTTACCCTCTGGCATTACCGTTCCCCGGACCCCCTCCCCAGACTGATGTCGGACGACTACTTCGCCCCTGGCCGAGAGATGTTCCGGTTGGGTGATTTTCTGATGGTCAATGCGGGCGGTCAGGGCGCCACGCTCATGGTAGCAAGACGGGATAGCAATGGCGTCGGAATGGTGACGCTGGCATCTTCCGGCCTAATGTCCCCTGCCGTCAGTGACAACCCGGACGACGCGGCAAGCCCGTGGTTGCCGGCTTGAGCTTGGTCGAAAGCTCCACGGCGGCATCCAGACTCACTTCGGGCAAGCGGAAATCCCGATAGCCTTCCCGAATGATCTCCAGATACTCGACAGATGGAGCGGCGTATCCCTCGCGGTTCATCCGATAGAGCATGGCCTCCACCGAATCGCCACCCGCCAACCGCACCAAACGATAGTCTTTTCGGTAAAGCCCCGGAAAGCCTTCGTAATGGTCAAGCGCGATCATGTCATCCGGCCCCAACCGCCACACCACCCCAACCGCAGTGGCTCCGGCATGGGGCTCGAGATCGGCGCCGTGGCGAAACACGAGGCGATGATCCAGCAGAACCGCCGTCCCCAGCGGCTCGGCGGTCGGACAGCGATCGGCCATCCGATCTCGGTTGAGGTTCGAGCCATAGGCGAACAACAGAGTCATGGTCCTCGCCCCTCACCGCCGTTCATCAACATCCTCGAATGTGCTCCCCTCACCCCACCGAAACAAGTCCCGAACCACAGATCTGGGGCGTTAACCTCATAGGTTTTCGTGAGAGCCGCCCCCACCCATCACCACCCCTCGGCGTCAAGGCTATCGATCAGGCCGCGAACCACCGACAAGCCCTTGTCCCAAAAGGCCGGATCTCCGGCATCCAGACCAAAAGGTGCCAACAGCTCCCGGTGGCCACGGGTGCCGCCGGCGGATAGCAGGGCGGTGTAACGATCGGCGAAACCGTCGGGCGATTCCAGATAAACGGCATAGAGCGAGTTGACCAGACAATCCCCAAACGCATAAGCATAGACATAAAATGGAGAATGGACAAAGTGCGGGATATAGGACCAATAATGACGGTAGCCATCATCAAAACGCAACACTGGCCCCAGGCTCTCGCTTTGCACATCCAGCCAAATCTCACCCAACCGATCGGCAGTGATTTCGCCTTGACGGCGTTCTTGGTGAACCCGAACCTCGAAGTCATAGAAAGCAATCTGGCGAACAACAGTGTTCAACATATCTTCGACTTTGGACGCCAGCATTGCCCGGCGACGACGCGGATCGGTCTCGGCGTCCAACAGAGCGCGAAAGGTCAGCATCTCGCCAAAGACTGAAGCGGTTTCGGCCAGCGTCAAGGGCGTATCGGCCAGCAAATGGCCCTGCCTCCCAGCCAAAACCTGATGGACGCCATGGCCAAGCTCATGGGCCAACGTCATCACATCACGGGTCCGCCCTTGATAATTTAACAACAAATAGGGATGGACGCTGGGAACCGTGGGATGAGCGAAAGCACCAGGGGCTTTGCCCGGTCGCACCTGGGCATCAATCCAGGGGCGATCGAAGAAGCGTTGGGCAACCGAAGCCAAGGCCGGCGAAAAGCGGGTATAGGCACCAAGAACGGTGTCGACCGCGCTGCTCCACGAATGGATACGCTCTTCCACATCGGGGAGCGGCGCGTTGCGGTCCCAATAGTCCAAGCGGTCACTGCCAAACCAGCGCGCCTTGAGTGCGTAATAGCGGTGGGATAGCGATGGATAGGCGGCCTTGACGGCGGCCACCAGGGCATCAACCACTGAATCCTCAACCCGGTTCCCGCGATTACGGGCCGACGTCGGGTGCGGGTAACGGCGCCACCGATCCTCAATCTCCTTGTCCTTGACCAGCGTGTTGGTGATCAAGGCAAAGGTCCGTATATTGTCTCCTAAAACGTGACCGATGGCTTGCCCGGCGGCCCGACGTAGGGCCGGATCCCGATCCGAAAGCTTGTTCTGGGCCTCGGTGCAAGTCAGAAGCTCACCTTCCACCGGGAAACGGAGCGCCGCCACGGTTTCGTCGAACAGCCGATTCCAGGCCGCTCGGCCAACCACATATTTTTCGTGAAGCAGGCGCTCCAGATCGTCGCTTAACTGGTGGGGGATAAAGATGCGGCTATTGTGAAGCCAGGATGCATACCGCGCTAATGCCGGCTCCTGATCCAGCCATACCTTCAGGATCTCTTCATCGAGCTGGTTGATCTCCAGCGTGAAAAAGACCAGATCGGTGGAAATGTTACTGACCTGCTCTTGGAGCGTCTGGTAAAATTTACCAATCTGTGGATTGCCCATGTCTCCGGCATAAACCAGACTGGCATAACTGAGCAGGCGACTCAGGGTTTCGTCGATGGCCTCGAATTCGACGATGGCGGCGGCAAGCCCCGCCGCGCCCAGCGCCGGGATGCGCCCTTTGATCCGCTGGTGAAAGTCCTTGGCCGCCGCCGCCGAGCGCGTCAGATCGTCGGTTAGCGCCGGGGTGTCCCGACCCGGATACAGATCATCCAGAACCCAAGCCGGTAAATCACCCAAAGGCGGCGGTGCCGGTTGCGGGCGGATCATGTCATTCATGGCTGTCTCCCGAGGTCCCATTCTGGGTGTTCCTTCAAGACGGTCGTTCGTGACGGTCTCAGCCCCGAGGGGCGTGTTTGTTGAGGATTCGTTGGAGCGTGCGTCGATGCATCTTCAACCGGCGAGCCGTCTCTGAAACATTGCGGTCGCATTGTTCAAAGACGCGCTGGATATGCTCCCACCGCACCCGGTCGGCGGACATGGGGTTGTCGGGGGGCGACGGCAAAGGCCGACCATCCACCAACAGAGCGGATTCGATGGCATCGGCATCGGCGGGTTTCGGCAAATAATCCACCGCCCCTGCTTTGACCGCTGCAACGGCGGTCACGATATTGCCGTAGCCCGTCAGCACAATGATACGGGACTCGGGCCGGGCGTCACGCAAAGCCGCCACCACGTCAAGGCCGCTCCCATCCATCAGCCGCAGATCCACCACGGCGTAGGCCGGAGCCGACTCCTGGGCGACCTCGATCCCCAAAGCAACGCTGTCCACCGCCACCACGTCGAAACCGCGACGCTCCATGGCGCGGGCCAAGCGAACCCGAAAGGGCGTGTCGTCGTCAACGATCAACAGGCTGCGCGACGCGTCACCGCTGAAGGTCAACTTAATATTTTCAATGGGTTCGGCGTCATCGGACGACATGGCACTCACCGCTCCCCCTGCGGCGGTCGAACACCCGACCACCGAAACCGTGTTCCGCCGCAAGTTTCATCCGATTCCGTCTCCCTCCGCCAAAACATCCCGACGCCGCCGCGACCCGTCTTTGGGTAGGATGGGGTCGGGACGAACCGCCAAGCAATTGGGGCCAGCGTCGCGTTATCGTAATCGAGTTGCCACATAAATCAAGCACTTGCCACCGAGTCATAACGAGAGCGGAAAGATCGACGGGCATCCACGGCCAAAAAGACTAAGATTCTCCTCGATCTCCGCTTTCCAAGGCCCGCCGAGGCCAACGAATCTCCACCCGCGCGCCTCCCTGACGCTGATTGCTGAAAGCGACGCTGGCGCCGGTTCGCTCCAACAAGGTTTCGGCGATGAAGATACCAAGACCCATATGGCCCGAACTGTCGCTCCGCTGAGAGATATAGGGCTCGCCCAACCGACCGAGTAGGTGGGAGGAAAAACCGGGACCGTCGTCGGTAATCACAAGCGCCACTGATTCGTCATCCCAGACGGCTTCCACCTCGACGTGGCATTTGGCGAATTGCAGAGCGTTCTGCACCAGATTGCCAACCCCGTGGAGGATTTCCGGACTGCGGCGGATCACGGGTTCACGGGCGCCGTTGGCCGGACGAACGGTGATCGACAGCGCCGCTGGCGTGGTGCGGTGGGGGGTGGCAGCGGCTTCCAGCAGCGCGGTCAGAGGCAGACGCTCGAACGGTGGACCGCCATCGGCTTCGGGCTTACGACTTAATTCGGCCAGAATTTCCCGGCAGCGGGCGCTTTGGCTCCGCAGCAGCGCAATATCTTCGGCGATCGGGCTGTCGGCAGGAACCTCGCGAGCCAGTTCGCTGGCCACCACGGCAATGGTTCCGAGCGGCGTTCCCAACTCATGGGCAGCGGCTGCCGCCAGCCCACCCAGGGCCGAGAGGCGCTGCTCGCGGGCCAAGGCCAACTGACTGGCCGCCAGAGCGTCGGTGATGCGTCGGGATTCGTGGGCCACCCGGAAGACGTAACACGCCAGCATCACCGATGCCATTGACAGCCCGCTCCAGACTCCCATCGCATAGAGCGGCGGCAACTGAAAATGCGCGGCAACCCAGGGTAAAGGATAATGCCAAGTCGCGATCACCGCCAAACAAAGCTGATTCAGAACGGTCAAAAGAATAACATTGTGGATTGAAAGAATCGCCGCGCCCACGGTCAGCGGTGCCAGCAATAAAATTGTGAACGGGTTGCACATGCCGCCGTTTAAATACAGCAGTAGGGTCAATTGCAGAGTATCGAACGCCAAGTGAAAGGTGGCATCCCGATCGGTCAGTCGGGGTTGAGAGCCACGCTGGGCCATCACCACCACATTCAACAAGACCGAAGCCCCGATGGTGGCCAGCACCGGCAGGATCGGCATTTGAATGTCGAGACACCCGGTAATCACCGCCAGCGAGGTCAATTGCCCCGAGATGGCGATCCAACGCATCAACACCAGCGTCCGCCCGGTGACCCGTCCATCAAGGCGATGAGGCGGCGGCGCCGGGAATGGGGCCGCGTCTTTGGGATCGGAGGCCAATCGCCGAACCATCGGTCGTCGTTTCATACTGCCCCTGCTTCCGGCTTCATGCCGCGCTTATCCCGCATTTCCCGGCGAAAGTCGACGGCTCGCCGCGAGCCATCAAGAGAGTGATACCATCGGGCCTTGATGGTGACTCATCAAGGCTGCCCTCAGACGCCGGGCGGGCGCATCCGCGCCCTTGGCTTCGCGCGCATGGGCGCGCGGGGCCGCCGTCGCGGCCCGATACCGGCGATGTGTCAGTATCAGGGCTCGCCGGTATGACTCATCAAGGCTGCCCTCAGACGCCGGGCGGGCGCATCCGCGCCCCCTAGAGTCCACACACGGGGGCTTCGCGTCCACGAGGACGCGGGGCCGCCGTCGCGGCCCGCTGCCCTCCTGAACCTCAGTGCGCCATATCCGTTGACAGGCGTCGCCAAAACCGTATTCACTCCGGCTCATGAGCTTGCTAACGTCTCTCCGAAAACTTCTGCGGCAAATCGCGCTCGGGGCCATCGGGCCGTTTGTCTGGGGCGGGATCATCCTTTATTTTACCTACTACGCCATTTACGGCGATCGTGGGTTGATGGCGATGCGCCAGCTTCAGGTTGAGAAAGAACAGGCCCAGGCCCGATTAGACGAGGTGCGTAACGAACGGGTTCGCCTGGAAAACCGGACGGCCTTGTTGCGCTCGGATCATCTTGATCCCGACTTGCTCGACGAGCAGGTCCGCAAGATGCTCAATTATAGCAATCCCGACGACATTGTGATCATGCTGCCCAAGCATGAAGAGGCACCAAGCCCCGCGCCGACTCCACAGACTCGCTGAACTGAGAACGGACACCGGCAAGCCCTAACACGGACACACCGCCGGTATCGGGCCGCAACTACGGCCCCGCGTCCTCGTGGACGCGAAGCCCCCGTGTGTGGACTCTAGGGGGTGCGGACGCGCCCGCCCGGTGTCGGAGGGCAGCACGGAATCCCGTACCAATCGCGTTTTTGTGTCGCCTACCCTTTCGGGAATCGGCTGACTCTCTTGGTGCGGGCGGGGGGACTCGAACCCCCACCTCCTTACGGAGTCCAGATTTTAAGTCTGGTGCGTCTACCGATTCCGCCACGCCCGCGCCGAACGACAGGCAACCCCGTCGAGTCCGACTATATTCGCTGATTTGGTGGACACAAGCCTTTTGGCGACGAAAAACGGTGTTTGTTGGGGAATTCCCGTCGCCGCTGAGATCATAAACACGGACTCGTGAGTGCCAATCCGGATCAGGCCGGGCTGGCTACCGACGAGTCCACCTTAGGGTGGCCATAGAGCGACTCGGCGCGATGCTCAAAGGCCATGACCATCCGTTTGACCGCTTCGCTGAACAAGACAGAGATGATCTTTTGCAGCATCTTGGATTTGAACTCGAAATCCACGAAAAAGTCGATCTGACAGCCGCCGGGAGCGGGCTCGAAGATCCAGTGATTATTGAGATACTGGAACGGCCCTTCGGCATAGGTCACGTCAATCCGACCCGGCGCCATCAACACCGTCGAGGTGAATCGCTCGCGGACCATCTTAAAGCCGATCATCAGGTCGGCGTAAACGATGTTACCGACCCGCCGCTTGATGCGTGCGCCCACGCACCAGGGCAAGAATTCGGGGTACCGCTCGATATCGGCGACCAATCGATACATCTGATCGGCGGTATAAGGGAGTAGCTTTTTCTCGGCGTGTGTCGGCATCGATCTTCCCTGGCGTCACCGGTTCTGGTACCACCTGCCGCCCTGCCGGAGCCTACGGCTTCGACGAGCGAAACAAATTCGGTCATGATTCGTGCGTAGCCGCGCCCTGTCTACCTGTCTACCTGTCGACTTTGCCATCCCGAGCCGCTTTCAACCGCTCGAAATCGTCGCCAGCAAAGTAGGACGACCGGGTTAACGGCGAAGCCGAAACCATATGGAACCCTTTCCCCCTAGCCAACGTCGCATAACCGGCAAATTCCTCGGGCGTGACAAAGCGATCGACGGCGGCATGCTTGGGCGTGGGCTGAAGATACTGACCGATGGTTAAGAAATCCACATCTGCCGCCCGTAAATCGTCCATCACTTGGCCGATTTCCTCCCGCGTCTCCCCCAGGCCGACCATCAGGCCGGATTTGGTGAATACCGATGGGGCCAGGGCCTTGGCTTTGGCCAGCAACGCCAGGGAGGTAAAATAGCGGGCTCCGGGTCGGATCGTCGGATAGAGCCGAGGGACGGTTTCCAGGTTGTGGTTGAACACGTCGGGGCCGGCGGCCATCACCGTTTCCAGCGCCCCCGGCTTGCGCATGAAGTCGGGGGTTAGCACTTCGATGGTGGTGGTGGGGGAAAGTGCGCGGAGGCGCCGGATGGTTTGGGCGAAGTGCTCGGCGCCACCATCGGGCAAATCGTCGCGATCCACCGACGTGACCACCACATGCCGCAACCCCAGCTCCGCAGTGGCTTCGGCTACGTGCTCAGGCTCATCGGCATCAACGGCATCGGGGCGACCTGTGGCCACGTTGCAAAAGGCGCAAGCCCGCGTGCAGATGGCGCCCAGGATCATAAAAGTTGCATGGCGATGCTTCCAGCATTCGCCGATATTGGGACAGGACGCCTCTTCACAAACCGTATGCAGCTTCAGGCCACGCATCAGTTTCAGGGTATCCTGATACTCACGCGAAACGGGCGCTTTTACCCGAATCCAGGCCGGCTTTCGCGCGACCAGATTGTCGGCCCGATTCACCTTTTCTGGATGCCGAACCCGCACCGCCGAATCACCCGAGGTCATAGGACTCCCCCAAAAAACTGGGACTTAGGGAGCGATGGCCATAGGCGCGCGGAACAGGCTGCTGCGTGGGCCTTGGCCCCCACACCCGCAAAGGGCCGACGGCCCTTTGAACCCGTGACGTTCCGGGGTCAAGGAGACAAGCCTCCTCGCGGGGCAAGGCGGGGCTCTGCAAGCCCCACGGCCCCTCGCCCAATCCTGGCGTCTATGGGAGCCCGCTCCCGGCCCCCCCGCTCAAATATGAAGAGCCCGCCCGTAAGCCGCAAGTACCGACTCGTGCATCATCTCGGACAAGGTCGGATGCGGAAATACGGTGTGCATCAATTCGGCCTCGGTGGTCTCCAGAGTCCGGGCGATGGTGTAGCCCTGGATCATCTCGGTCACCTCGGCGCCAATCATATGCGCTCCCAGCAATTCGCCGGTTGCGGCATCGAACACGGTCTTCACCAACCCCTCGGGCTCGCCCAGAGCAATGGCCTTGCCATTGCCCATGAACGGAAAACGCCCAACCCGGACCTGATACCCGGCGGCCTTGGCCCGTGCCTCACTGAGACCGACGCTGGCCACCTGGGGGTGAGAGTAGGTACAGCCTGGGATATTGCGAGCCTCCAGAGGATGGACATCCGGCAGCCCTGCAATGCGTTCAACGCAGATAACGCCTTCGTGACTGGCCTTGTGGGCCAACCAGGGCGGGCCGGCCACGTCACCGATGGCGTACAGGCCGGACTCGTCGGTTTCCAGCCAGGGATTGACCACGATATGGCCGCGATCAATGCGGGCCTGGGTGGTCTCGAGTCCCAGACTCTCGACATTGCCGGTGATTCCCAACGCCAAAATCACCCGATCCACGGTCACGGTCTCGCGAGTCTCGCCGACCTCTAGAGTGGCCGTCACGCTGTCGGCTCCGGTCTCCAGCGGCCCGACTCGGGCATTGGTCACGATCCGCATGCCCTGCTTCTCGAAGGCCTTACGGGCTAGGCCCGAGATTTCCTCATCCTCGGCAGGCAGGATGCGGTCGACCACCTCGGCAACGGTCACCTGGGTGCCCATGGCGTTGTAGAAACTGGCGAATTCGATTCCGATGGCTCCCGAGCCGACCACCAGCAGCGACTTCGGCAAGGCTGAGGGCACCATCGCTTCCTTGTAGGTCCAGATCAATCGGCCATCGGGTTCCAGGCCGGGCATGGTGCGGGCACGGGCGCCGGTGGCCAGGATGATATGCCGAGCCGCCAGCACCGCCACCTCGGCCCCGCCGGCCTCTACCCATAGCCGATGCGGTCCAACCAGTCGGGCGTGGCCTTCGATGACCTCAACCTTGTTCTTTTTCAGGAGATGCTTGACGCCTCCTGCCAACTGTTGGGCAACCTGGCGTGAGCGTTTGACCACTTTGGCAATATCGACGCCGGTTCGCTCGGCGGAGAGGCCATAGGTGTCGAGATGCTGGAGCAGGCGGTTGATTTCCGCCGAGCGCAGCAGCGCCTTGGTCGGGATACAGCCCCAGTTGAGGCAGATCCCGCCCAAATGCTCGCGTTCCACCAGCGCGGTTCTCAGCCCGAGCTGGCTGGCTCGGATCGCCGCCACATAGCCGCCAGGCCCGCCGCCGACGACAATGAGATCGAACTGTTTTTCGGCCAAGACCGCTCCTCCTCCGTTACGCCGCTTTCGACGACCAGAACGCCCGGTATGACAATGACTCTTCGTCGGTTCTTCCGACCGCGACGGCGGCCGCACGTCTCCGAGGACGCGAAGCCAAAGGGGCGGGTGCGCCCGCCCGGCGTTTGGGCAAGCCTTGATGGGGTCAACATCAAGGCTCGATGGGCCTTACAGCAACATGGTGAGCGGATCTTCGATCAGCCCCTTAAAAGCGGCCAAAAGCTCGGCTCCAACAGCGCCATCCACCACCCGGTGATCCACGGATAGAGTGCATGACATCATGGTAGCGATGGCCAACGCCCCATCCCGCACCACGGGCCGTTGCTCGCCGGCTCCCACCGCCAACAAACAGGCTTGGGGAGGATTGATGATCGCCGCGAAGTCGCGCACGCCAAACATCCCCAGATTGGAAAGAGTGATGGTGCCGCCCTGGAAGTCTTCGGGCTTCAACTTGCCGTCCCGCGCCCGTGCCGCCAACGCCTTGATTTCGGCAGAGATCACCGCCAGCCCTTTGGTATCGGCGGCCTTGACGATGGGGGTGATCAGGCCGGTTGGCGTGGCCACTGCAACCGAGACATCGACGTGCTGGTACAGCAGCACTGCGTCGTCGGTCCAGGCGGCATTGGCTGCCGGAACCTTGCGTAAGGCCAAGGCCAAGGCCCGGATCACAAAATCATTGACCGACAGCTTGTGACCGCCGGCCTTGGCGTTCAACTCGGCCCGCACCTTTAGCAGCGCATCAAGGGCGCACTCGATGGTGAGGTAAAAGTGGGGGATCGTTTGTTTGGCTTCGGTCAGGCGCCGGGCGATCACTTTACGCACGCCGCTGTTGGCCACGGCCCGATATTTCAGCCCGACCTGATCCGACCAGATCCGGGCATCGGGACCAGCGGACGTCGCCTTCGCCGCAACCAAGGGCTGGGGCGGAACCAGGGCGGCTGCCGGGGCTGGCGTCGACACCGGAGGCGCTGTTGAAACCGGCCCTGACGCGGAAGCCGGGGCCGCCGGTCCACGGGCCAGCGCCGCCACGACATCGACTTTGACAATGCGCCCGCCGGGTCCGCTGCCGCCGACGGTGGTCAGGTCCAACCCGGACTGTGTCGCGATTCGCCGGGCCAGCGGGCTGGCGAGAACCCGGTGTCCCGATCGCGGCGACGACACCGCGCCCAGCGATAAGAGCGTGGGTGATAGGGGGGCAGGCACTGCTGGCGTAGGGGATGCGGCAACCGGCAGCGCCGTTGCCCCGGTTGGGGCCGCCGTCGCGGCTGTCGTCGCGGCTGTCGTCAGGGTCGGGGTCGGGATCGAGGCCGGAGCCTTTGCCGTGCCGCTGTCACCCTCGGCGCGCAGGATGGCGATGGGGGCGTTGACCGGGACCGCTTGGGTTCCCGCCGCCACCAGAATCGTTTCAAGCACGCCTTCGTCGACCGCTTCGACCTCCATGGTTGCTTTATCGGTCTCGATTTCGCAAATGGCCTCGCCAGCCTTAACCGCGTCGCCTTCCCGTTTCAGCCAGCGGGCTAGGGTGCCTTCGGTCATGGTCGGCGACAACGCCGGCATCAGAATGTTGATCGGCATGGTGTGCGCTCCCCATTTCCGTTTAACGGCGGTAGCAGACCGACTTGGCCGCCTTGATGATGGCTTCGGGCTGGGGCAAAGCCAGTTGTTCGAGGTTGGCAGCATAGGGCAGCGGCACGTCGCTGCCATGGACCCGCACCACCGGAGCATCCAGCTCATCAAATGCCCGCTCCATCACCAGCGCCGAGATCTCGGCGCCGATGCCGGCATAGGGCCATCCTTCTTCCACTGTGACCAAGCGATTGGTCTTGTGGATTGACGCCACGATGGTGTCGCCGTCCAGGGGTCGCAAAGAGCGCAGATTGATCACTTCGGCTTCGATCCCCTCGGCGGCCAGCTTCTCGGCGGCGATCAGGGCGAGGCCGACCATTCGGGAGAAGGCAACAATGGTCACGTCCCGGCCCACCCGTTCGATCCGCGCCCGACCAATGGGCAAAATGAAGTCGGGATCGTCGGGCACCGAGAAGGTTTGGCCGTAGAGGATTTCGTGTTCCAGGAACACCACCGGGTTGGGATCCCGAATGGCCGCTTTCAACAGTCCCTTGGCGTCGGCGGCCGACCAGGGCGCCACCACTTTGAGTCCGGGACAGTGGGCATACCAACTGGCGTAGCATTGAGAATGCTGGGCGCCCACCCGAGAGGCGGCACCGTTTGGCCCCCGGAAGACAATGGGGCACCCCATTTGCCCGCCGGACATATACAGAGTCTTAGCCGCCGAGTTGATAACGTGGTCGATGGCTTGCATCGAGAAATTAAAAGTCATAAATTCAACGATAGGCTTCAAGCCGCCGAAGGCCGCACCGACTCCGAGACCAGCAAAGCCATATTCGGTGATGGGAGTATCAATGACCCGGCTGGCCCCGAACTCTTGGAGTAGCCCCTGCGTCACCTTATAGGCGCCTTGATATTCGGCGACTTCTTCGCCCATCACAAAGACGGTGGAATCCCGACGCATTTCTTCGGCCATGGCATCTCGCAGCGCCTCGCGCACGGTCTTGCGGCTGCTTCGAGCGTAAAACCGGGCCTCGTCGTCCACCAAGGCCGGGGCTAGGGCTGGCGCCGGGGGCGCTGAAAGCGGGGCTGGCGCTGGCGCCAAAACCGGGGCGGGGGCGGACGCAGGAATGCTGGACAGGTCCGACTCCTCGCCCTCGCGCAAGAGCACCGCCACCGGCGTATTCACGGCCACGCCTTCGGTTCCGGCGGCAATCAGAATTGTGCCGAGTCGGCCATCATCCACCGCCTCGACTTCCATGGTGGCTTTGTCGGTTTCAATCTCAAACAGAGCCTCACCGGCCCGAACCGCCTCGCCTTCGCGCTTCAACCACCGGGCCAGCTTGCCCTCGGTCATGGTCGGCGACAACGCGGGCATCAAAATTTTGATCGGCATACCCAACTCCTCCGGCCCCGAGCGAATCTCCGGGAAAAAACAGTCACCCTGGTCTTCGCCATCAACGGCGATTCTAAAGCGGCGTCAGGCTTCAACCAGGACATCGGTCCACAACTCGGCGGCATCCGGTTCCGGGCTTTGTTGGGCGAATTCGGCGGCGTCGGCCACGATGGCTTTGACCTCGCGATCAACCGTCTTCAGCGCCTCCTCGTCAACCAACCCCCGCTCCTGCAACAGCCGGCGGAAGTTGTCGATGGGGTCGGCTTCGGACTTGACCTTGGCCACCTCTTCTTTGGAACGGTACTTGGCCGGGTCAGACATGGAGTGGCCGCGATAACGATAGGTCTGCATTTCAAGAATCACCGGCCCTTCGCCGGCCCGCACCCGCGCTCCCCACTCGGTTGCCGCCGCCTTGACCGCCAAAACATCCATACCGTTCACTTGAACACCGGGAATGCCATAGGCCAAGCCGCGCTGATACAGTTCCCCCGCCGCTGCCCGTGCCTGGGCGGTGCCCATGGCGTATTTGTTGTTTTCCAGAATATAAAGACAAGGTAGCTTCCACAGCGCCGCCATATTGAAGGATTCGTAGACTTGTCCTTGATTAATCGCGCCATCACCAAAATAAGTGGCAGAGATATGGCCATCATTTTTGTATTTATGGGAAAAAGCGAGGCCGGTTCCGATTGGCACTTGGGCGCCGACGATGCCGTGACCGCCGTAAAAGGCTTTTTCGCGGCTAAACATATGCATCGAGCCGCCTTTGCCCTTGGAATAACCACCCCGCCGCCCGGTCAATTCGGCCATCACGCCCTTGCCGTCCATGCCGCAGGCGATCATGTGGCCGTGATCACGGTAACTGGTGATCACCGAGTCCCCCGGCTGCAACGCCGCCTGAACTCCCACCACCACCGCTTCCTGGCCGATATAGAGGTGGCAAAAGCCGCCAATCAGCCCCATGCCATACATCTGGCCAGCTTTTTCTTCGAAGCGGCGGATCAGTAGCATGTCGCGATAGTAGCCCAACATCTCCGTCGGCGAGACATCTCCGCCGGTGACCTCGGCGACCGTTGCCGCAGGTGTCTTGGACGTGGCCAAATGCCCCTCCCTTTATTTGCTGTTCCGGCGCGATGGATTTGCTCTTGAACGGTAGCATCCGAATTTCGGGACATGAAGGCGCCCGATTTCAAATCATCGTTTCCAAATCACCCCATCCCGGTCGGCTACAAGGTGTACCGTTCGGTCAGGAGACTTTCAAGAGGACTTCACGGTCATTGGTGCGAGGATCATGGCGACATTTGATCACAGCCTAGGCTCGCCTGTTTTATGCTGCGATACAGCAAAAATCGATCCAATCGATTCTTGCGCCCGATCTCAATGATTTTTGAACTTATTGCGGTCGGAGCCCGTTCCGGGATTGGGAATTGCGTTGACCATCGGTCATGACAAGATCGAGGTTGAGAGCACTGCGCCCAAGACAATGCAGTCATACCGAGAAGCCATGACAATCTGCGCCCCCGCGTGCTTGTACGCGCGAAGCCAAGGGCGCGGATGCGCCCGCCCGGCGCCGGGGTCTGCCGTCGCCCGGCGTCTGATACCGGCGAGCCCTGATACTGACACATCGCCGGTATCGGGCCGCGACGGCGGCCCCGCGCGCCCATGCGCGCGAAGCCAAGGGCGCGGATGCGCCCGCCCGGCGTCTGAGGGCAGCCTTGATGAGTCACCATCAAGGCCCGATGGGGATCACTCCTTTTTTGCCTCGTCTTGAGTGTGCCCGTCCAAAGCCGCGAGCAGGGCTTGCCAATCGATGGGCTTGGACAGAATCTCATCAACCCCTGTCGCCCGATACCGTTCGCGGCTTTCCATCATGGCGTCAGCCGTTAACGCCAGAACCGGCAAGCGGTTTTTGGGAAAGGGCAAGGCGCGAATCAATCGGGTCGCTTCCTCGCCATCCATTTCCGGCATTTGCATATCCATCAAGACCACATCGAACGCGCCGGCCTCGACCGCCGCCACCGCCAAACGGCCATTGTCGACGATGTCGACCTTGTGGCCGAATTTCCGCAGCATAGTGGCCACCAAAACTTGGTTGATTCGGTTGTCTTCGGCTAGCAAGACCGACAAGGATCGTTTGGCAACGAAAGAGGTTGTGGGAAGGGTGGTTTCGGCCTCTGGTTTGCTGGGAGCGGATGCGGCGCGCATGGGAAGCGAAAACCAGAATCTCGAGCCTTTCCCGCTCTCACTCTCTACGCCGATCTCGCCCCCCATCAACGCGACCAGCCGCTTGGTGATCACCAAGCCCAGCCCCGTCCCGCCAAAGCGGCGCGAGGTCGATGCCTCCAATTGAGAGAAGGGTTGGAATAACAACGATAGCCGATCGGAGGCAATGCCAATGCCAGTATCGACCACCTCCACCATCACCATCACGACAGCGCCACTTTGTTTTTTCCCCGAAACGCGGATCTCAATTCCGCCCTGTTCGGTAAATTTAATGGCATTTCCCGTGAGATTGAACATCACTTGCTTGAATCGCGCCGGATCGCCGACGACATGACGCGGCAGATCGTCGGCCACCTGCTGCGTGAAGGTCAGGCCCTTTGATGTTGCTCCGCTCTGAAACAGTGCAAGGGTATCGCGAACGGCTTCGTGAAGAGCAAACTCGGTTTCCTCCAGAACAATTTTACCGGCCTCGATTTTGGAAAGATCAAGAATATCATTTAAAATAATTAGTAACGTTTTAGTGGAAGCCGCCAAAGTATCAAGATAGCCGAGTTGTTCCTGATTTAACGGGGTGCCCCGCAAGAGATCCGCCATGCCCAAAACGCCGGTAATGGGTGTGCGAATCTCATGACTCATCATCGCCAGAAACTCGCTTTTGGCAGCATTGGCAGCATCGGCCCGCTGCTTTTCCTGCTGTAATTCAGAGGTTCGGCTTAAGACTAAGAATTCGAGTCTCTGTTGGCTGAAATTGAGGGCGTCAACCAGCGTCCCCAACTCGTCGGCATAGGGATATTCAATCGGCTGTGACTCTCCTTGCTCCAGTCGGAGAGGCCAATTTTCCACCGAATCGGCAATATGATTGAGCTTATTCGATAGTTTTGATTTGACAATGATTACAAATATCAGCCATAAGCCAACAGTGACAGCCAATGAGTTTAGGACAATCATTAAAAAACTATGTTTTATTCGATCAAGAACAACTTTTAATCCTGAATATACCGTCAAATGTCCGATCAGGATGGATCGACCAGACTGATTAGCCATGACCAAGGGAACGCTATAATGACGATAACGATCAAATAAAAATCCTTCGGCTCTATCCCCTGATAACTCAGGAATAAAACCGTCTTCAACCATGCGAATACCTTTATCATTAGTTATTATTACGCCGATCACGACTGAAGATTGCTTAATTCCTTTTGCCAACGAGGCCAGCAAAGGCCGATCAACAGCCCACATGGCATCAACCGCTCCTGGTTCGAATGAGCGGGTAAGGCCTTCGAGTTCGCTATCAATCACGTGATTAACCGCGAAAAACTCGATCAGAAGTTGGATCGCTGTTACACTGACGGCTAGGAGCAAGTACCAGCCGAGAACAGCCGCGAACAAACGCCCCGCGAGAGTGGTCCGCCGCATGATGGCTCCTGGCGTTGATCGATTCCGAAAAGCGGTTGGGCGACGGTATGGCGTGTATGTAGCATGGAGGCCGCCGCTGTGGAATTGACACCGATGTGCAAACGAAAATATCTGTCAAAAATTCCAGCCTTGGACTCTCTCCGTCCGATGCCCAAGAGAAGACGCTGGCGGGCTGTATGGGTCTTGACCGGCCTGATGACCGGCTTGTTCGCCTGGGGAACGCTTGGGGCCGAGGCTCGCCCATCGGCGCTCCACTTGTGCTTTGATGACGACCCCAATAACAAGCCGGCCATTTTTGCTTTGCTCAACCGGGTCAGTGCCGCGCTGTCCGTCCCGTTTGATATCGTCCGCGTTCCTTGGGCGCGCTGCTTGGTGGATGTCCAGGCCGGTGATCAGGATGGGGCGATCGGCGCCTCTTATCTCCCCGAACGGGAAGCGATCGGCGCCTTTCCCATGGACGGACAAGGGAAACCAGACTCGACCAAGCGAATCAGTATCGAAGGATACTATCTTTATACTCTGAAGGACTCCGATATCGACTGGAATGGTCAGCAGCTTTCACACAGACAGGGACCGATTGCGGTTAAAATTAACGCTTCGATTATTACTAAGTTAAAGTCATTAAATGTTCCCGTAATCGAAGTGAATTCTGGATGGGATGCCTTATTTGAGATGGTAGTATCCCATCATGCTCAAGCAACAGCGATGTTGTCTGATCGTGGCGATCGTGCTTTGGCTCAAAATAAAGAGCTATCCGATCAAATCCGTAAAATCCCGATTGCTCTAGACGAAAAGCCTTATTATGTGATGTTTTCCCATCAATTAAGGACTGCGGATCCAAGTTTTACGGACGAGGTCTGGAAAACAATCGAAGCCGTGCGGGAACAGCCCTGACAAAGAAAGGACTGCGGGCACTTCCAAGACGCTACACCGCCGACTCTCGGACCACGACAGGGCCCAGCACGGCCGAGTGCGTAAAGTTCCAATTTAGACGCGCGCATCCATATTGAACAACCGGCGGTATTCAAGCAGCGCGTAGCGATCCGTCATTCCGGCGATATAGTCAGCAATGGTCCGCGCCCGCCCGATCATCTCGGCCTCTCCGATGAATGCCCTCAAATAGCCTTGCCATTCGGTGGGTAAACAGGTGGGTTCGGCCATGAATAGGGAAAACAAATCGACAACCACTCGCCGGGCTTTGCTGGTTTCACGATTAACTCGAAAATGCCGATACATTCGCTCTTTTAAAAAAGCCCGCAGGGCCTTCTCCTCCTGCGCCATGGGCGCGCTAAAGGCCACCACCGGACCTCCTGCCAAACGAATCTCGGTGGGTGAGAGAGGGGCCAAGGCCTTCAGGCGCCGTTCGGTCTCGGCCAAAAGGTCGGTCACCATGGCATCGATCAGGCGCCGGATGGTCTCGTGAATCAGGCGCGCCCGTTCCAGATTGGGATATTTTGCCCGGACGGCGGCAACAATACGCCCGACCAGCGGCGCTTCGCTCATGTCATCGATGGTGAATAAGTGAGCCCGCAAACCATCATCAAGATCATGGTTGTTATAGGCGATATCGTCGGCCAACGCCGCAACTTGGGCCTCAGCCGAAGGCCAAGTCTGACACTCCAAGTCATAATGACGCTGATACTCTTGAATCGCAGAGGGAGGCGTGAAGGGACCGTTATGCTTAACCACGCCCTCAAGGGTTTCCCAGGTCAAATTCAAGCCGTCGAATTCAGCATAGCGCCGTTCTAAACAGGTGAGAATGCGAAAGGTTTGTTCATTGTGACGAAAACCACCATAAGACGCCATGGCATGATTGAGGGCGTCTTCGCCGGCATGACCGAAAGGGGCGTGCCCTAAATCATGGGCCAAGGCCACCGCTTCGGCGAGATCGTCGTTCAGCGCCAGCGCCCGACATATAGAGCGCGCAATTTGAGCGACCTCCAGACTGTGAGTCAGTCGCGTGCGGAAATAATCGCCTTCATGGTAAACAAACACCTGGGTCTTGTATTTCAGCTTACGAAAAGCGCCAGAGCGTAAAATTCGGTCGCGATCACGCTGAAATGGCGTCCGACTTGGACTTTCAACCTCCACCACCAAGCGCCCTCGGCTGTGGGCTGCCCGACACGCATAGGGCGCGAGTAGGGTATCATGATTTATGACCGCCATAACGCCACCTCAAGAGCAACCCTTGTGAGGGTACGACCGGCCCGCCCTCGCCGCAATCCCGAAAAAACCGCCGCAGACGCAAGAGAATTTTCGACATACATAAATCCAATTACGTCGGTCATACGGCATACTAAGCGCCATACATGACCGTATGACAAAGACCTGTCCCAACGCCTATAGGACAAAATCTTAAAGATGGGGAGCCGAAAGAGACCCAATATCAAAAGCCGACGGCGCCCGCCCTGCCTGATACTGTGACCACAGGGTCGCAAACGCCCGCTCCAGGTGGCCCGCAAAACGATCGGCATCGCAAAGGGGCGAAGCGGTTAGACGGGGACGCAAAGCCGCTCGCGTGGCAATCAGTCGCCCTCCATCCAAAGCCAAGGCCACGGCCTTGTCGACATACTCATCGACAGTTCTGGCCGCCAAGTCTTGAAGTCCGATGACAGACAGGTAGCCGAGCGAATGTCGACTGCACAAAGTTTCACCTGCCACCGTCACCACCGGCACCCCGAGCCATAAGGTCTCCAGGGTGGTCAAGCCGCCATTGTAAGGGAAAGAATCCAGAGCGATATCAACGCTGGCGATGGCTTGGCGATGAGCCAAAGGGGAACTTCCGCCTTCCATGCGAATACGCTCGGCAGCGATCCCACGGGCGGTAAACTGCCGAAGACAACGCAACCGCGTCTCTCGACAGTCAAAGGCCGATGTCTTCAGCAACAGCCGGGAGCCCGACACCCGCTCCAAAATCTGGCTCCAGGCGGCGATCACCGGCACGGTAATCTTCTTCAGGGTATTAAACGAGCCCAAGGTTACGAATCCGTTGGACAGCATCGGCAACGGCCCAACCGGCTCCGCGTCATCCGGCGGCTGATAAACGACATACCCGTCAGGCAACCGAATAACCCGCTCCTGATAATATCTCTCGGCCCCACTCGGCACCTGAACCGGATCCGCCAAAAGATAGTCCATCGCCTCAAGACCCGTAGTGGCGGGATAACCAATCCATGCCACCTGAATCGGCGCGGGCTTCCGGGCAAACACCAACAGCCGATTCAAGGCGGTATAACCACTGAGGTCCACCAGTATGTCGATGTCATCGGCCCGAATCTGCGCCGCCAGTGCGGCATCCGACCAGCCGAAGACAGGCCGCCATACGGCAGCCGCCCGACGAATGCGGTCAGTCAGCGCGTCGTCGGTCGCCTGATTGGCGTAACAATAAAATCGGTGCCCGGCCCGCGCCAACGCCTCTAAAGCCGGCAGCACCAAAAACCCCACGGCATGGGTTCGGAAATCGCCCGAAACGAAACCGAGACGATAGGCGGTCCTCTCACGATTCTCCGGAGTCGGCGCATACGACACAGACGGGTATGTCGCCGCATACCGATTGGCCCAGTCGCGAGCCGCAACGGCAATCCCGGCTAAATCCGAGTCAGGCTGGTACAGCCGAGTGAAAACAAGCGCCGCGCCCGCCGCCGCCCAATCCGGACGCAGAGCCTGCGCCCGCTCAAAACAGACTACGGCCTCCTCAAGCCGCCCCTGCTCTTGAAGCGCCGCGCCCAAATTCAGATACCCCTCGGCCTGATCCGGGAACAAGGCCAAGGACCGCCGAAACCGATCTTCAGCCTCGGCCAGCCGGTTTTGGCGCCGCAGCAAAACCCCCAAGGCCATGTGACCTTCGGCGCTGTCGGGCTTCAGGGCCAGCGCCCGAGTCAACGACTCGGTAGCCTCGGCCAACCGCCCTAACTCCATCAAGGCGGTCCCCAAATTCAGGTGAGCCTCAAGGCAGCGGGGCCGGCAATCCACCAAACGCCGCCACACGGGAACCGCCAAATCCAACCGGCCTTGTCGCTCCAGTGCGATCCCCAGATTCAGAGAGGCCTCGGTCAGATCCGGCGCCAACACCAAAGCCTGCTCGCAGCAGGCCACGGCATCGGCATAACGGCCAAGCTCCAGCATCGCCGTGCCCAGGTTCAAATGAGCCTTGGCATAGCCGGGCTCCAGAACCAGCGCCTGCTCAAAGCAGGCGGCGGCCTCCACCGCCCGCCCCTGCCGTAACAGGGCAACCCCCAGATTTAAATGGATTCCGGCACGATCCGCCGCCAAAAGCAGCGCCCGCTGAAGGCGGGGCACCGCTTCGGCGGGACGCCCCAGTTCCAGCAATGCGAGCCCCCAATTCACCCACGCCGCCGAATCCTCCGGCGACGCCACCACCACCCGCTCAAAACAAACCGCAGCCTCACCCAGCCGCCCTCGGTCCAGCAACGCCAAACCAAGCGCCATTGATGCCGCCGTCCCGCCATCCGTCCCGGTCACGATATCAGGCAGACATATCGGTCAGTTTTCGGGGAGCGGCTCCACCCGGTAAGGGCGGCGGCGGGGCGGGCGCCCTCAATGGAGCCGACCCTGCGGCGGCGGCAGGCTGCGCCCCCCCTGCGGGCAGGGTCAACAAGCCACCAGCAATTTCACGGTTAATACTGATCAACACATCCAGTTTTTCTGGCTGAGGATCCGCAACAATTTTCAAACCATGGATATCGATGAACTTGGTTAGCCTCAACAACGCATTCCGCGTCTCAAGAGGAACCGCACAGTCCGGCTCCAGCAAACTGGCCTGAATAATCGTCCACAACCTGCGATTCAGTCGCACGGCCTCCAATACGGCTTCGGGATCGACCGGATCGCGCTGGGCGGCCTTCATTCTCACCGCCACCTCCATCAACGCCCATCCCTCGATTTGGCGTGGATCGGCGGAGGCATCCGGCGTGTTTCGGTAAGGGTTCGACCGCAGGGGCGGGGGCATGGTCTGGACTCCTTGTTTCCAACACCACGAGTTCTCTCGAGGGCGTCGGGTCATCGATGGCGTCAGGTCGTCAATAACGCGAGCAGCACTGATGGAGGACCGGCCCCAACCCAGGAAAACCGCAAAAACCCACCGCTGCCAAACACGTCCTCTCCTGACTTCAAGCGCTCGCCTTCACAATAAGCGTATTAAGACATAGGCTCAAGGGGCTCGCGGGACAATCGCAGACGCCCACCGGGCGAACGATGGCGAATTTGCTGAGGACGTTAAGCCGTTAGTCCCGTTAGAATTTGAATCGTTGAATCTCAGTCCTGGTCCGCTCGGCTAGGCGCAACAGCTCCATCATGGTGGCCGTAACCTCTTCCGCTGCGACCGCATTCGCTCCACCGATGCGCAACAGCTCCTCGATGCTGGATCGTATTTCCCCCACGGATGCGGTCTGTTGTTCCATGGCGACGGAAATTCCGTTGGCTAATCGTTCAAACTCCGCAACCACAGAGCAAATATGATCAATACTGACTCCCATCGCTTGGGCGCGTCCAACGCCGTCATGGGCATCTGTACTGGCTTTCTGAATCAGGGCGGAAATTTCATCGGCAGAGCGCCCAGAATGGTCGGCTAATTTTCCAACTTCTTCCGCAACCACAGCAAATCCCTTGCCAGCCTCACCGGCCCGCGCCGCTTCGATGGCCGCATTCAGGGACAGCATGTTGGTCTGAGTCGCAATCCGCCCGATAACATTGGTAATTTTCGCAATGGCGCGGGAATTTTCGGCAATGGCGTTGACCGAGCCAACCATGTCAATCATGTGCTGCCGTCCCGCATTGACCTGCTCCGAAGCCTCGGCGGCGTTCCGACTGGAGATCCGGGCATCCCCCGAAACCTGCTCCATCGCCTGGGCCGTCTGGCCGACACCAGAAGCGATCCGCTGGACCGCATCGGCCTGATTCCGAGCACCATCGGAAATCTGGCCGATGGCCATACCGACCTGACTGGTTGCGGTTGCTACATGATGAATATTCGTCATGGTGTCACTAAGAGTCTTGGAGAGTATCTCCATCGACGCATTAATGTCATCTTTCAATCGGCCAATATCGCCGTGAGCCCCCACACCCACGCGAGCCGACAGATCATTGTCAGCGGCACGGGCCATGACCGAGCCAATGGCGGTCACAAGGGCGTTCAATTCAGCCAACAGACCATTAAACGCCTCCGAAGTCTGCCCAACTTCGTCACGACCCGCGACTGTTGCTCTTAAAGACAAATCCCCGGTGTTCCGCACCATCGAAATGGTCCGCTGAAGGTCATACAAGGGCCGAACAATCCGGCCTCCGATCCAAAGCGCCAGAGCCATCCCCAACAAAACCGCCAAAGCCGCCGCAAAAGTGAAGAGGCTGCGAACGTTGTCCATATCTTCCGTTAAATTTTGAAGAACCCGATCCCGCTTCGCTTCGACTGCCTGCACCACATACGCCAACGAGGTTTGAAATTTGGCGATCGAGGCTTCTGTGTCGGCCATAAAGGATAAAGCCGTTGCAGCGTCGGAGTCCGCCATCTCGACCACCGCGTGGGTGTCTTTCAAATAGGCCGCAAGATCAGTGTCTACGGCCTTAATTTCGGCGGAATCACCAATCAGCGTAATCAGCAATGGCTTCAGGTCATCGAATTGCCGTTGAACCCTTGCCATCTGCTCATTGGTTTGCCGAACCGCCTTCTCAATGAGAACCACATCGGAAACATTGGCGGCAATCGACGTTAATCGGAAAAGCTTGCTGGTGAGGGATTCGGTTTCGGCCCGAAAATCACTGACCCTGGCCACCGACTGAATCACCGTTTCTTTCAGAATGACAATAGCGGCTTCATTTGAGCGCATAACCGTGATGGCATAACCGCTCACAATCAATAGAACTGCGATTAAAATCGCCGGGACCAGTCCGACTTTCACGCGCAAAGACATATCCACCAACCGCATCATAACACCGTACTCCAGAAGCCTTTCCCGACGTCCCGCGCCAATCGATTACCAGGATGGCGGAGGCTCCCGCAAGACGCGTTCATCTGCGATATCCTGGCCAAATTTTTCCCCATCCGAGAGAACGGATTCCAACGCCGCCAGGAGTGGCTGAAGAAACGGTCGATAGCGGCGCCAGCGTCCAATGGAGCCGCGAAACAAAGGCTGACGCACCTGGGTTGCACTGGCGGTCAAAATCGCCCGTTGGGTCTCATGGAAAGCCAAACAACGCTCATCCCAGGGCAAACCGCAATACGCGATCAGACGGCGGGCGTGGCCCTCCAGATCATCGACCAGGGATTCGTAAGAGATTTCCAACAACCGCCCCGGAGGCAACACCCTGCGCCAATGAGCCATCAGTCCATGATAAGAGCGGTAGTAGCGGCCTAACTCGGCCAGATCAAAACTATAGTCCTGCGCCTCGGTAAAAAGCTTGGAAAAGCAGGAAACGCAGGTGTCGACCGGATCCCGCATCGTGTGAATGATCCGCGCCTGGGGCAACATCAGGTGGATCAAACCGATCAGCATAAAATTATCCGGCATTTTGTCGGTGATTCGGGTCCGCCCTGCGGGCAAGGCCGGCAGTCGGGCCAAATAGGCGCGTCCCAACCGGGCAAAACAAGCAGGATTCTGGGACAACAGAGCCCCCAAGACCACCGCCCCCGACAGATCACCGTCGGGCCCGTTTTGCGCAACGTCTGCCAAGTCTGTCAGTTCACCGGCACCATAAATCTCGGGATGACTGGCCAGGATCTGTTCAACCAACGTGCTGCCGGATCGCGGCATACCGACGATAAAAATCGGCACATTCGACTCTTCACCGCATCCCTGAAACCGCTCAAACAGACTGGCGTCAAACAGCTCGGCCATACGGCGAAACCGGCCCAGTACGGCGACCTCGTCATACGGCAACAAACGGCGCCGAGCGGCATTCCCCTGCAATAAATGCTCAAACGCCCGTTGAAAATCGCCGACATCCTCCAGCGCCTTACCCAAGGCAAAATGCAGATGAACGGCCTGGGATGGCGACATCCGCCCGGACTCTGCCGCCAGCGTCTCCAACGCAGCCAGATCGGGATCCCCTCGCGTAAAGCGTTTGACCTCACTCTGGTTGAAACGTGCCTCGACATACTCGGGCTTTAGCGCCAATGCCTGACGATAGCAGGCCGCCGCTTCATCGAAGCGCCCCAACCGGAACAGAGCGACCCCCAGATTGTTCAAGCTTTCAGCATCGGCAGGACGAAGCCGCAGCGCCTGCTCAAACAGCGAGACGGCCTCTTCCAACTGGTCCAACTGAAGCAAAACCACCCCGAGGTTATAATAGGCAACCGGATCTTTGGGCTGGGCCGCCACCACCTGCCGATAGCAAGCCGCTGCTGCCGTCCAGCGGCCAGACTTGAAGGGAAGACTGCCAGCATCGGCCCATTTCAGCAGCGCATCGCCAAGATTGCTATGAATCCTGGGGTTTTCCGAATCCAGCGCCAGGGCTCGCCGCAGTCTTTCGACTGCCTCTTCCAGTCGCCCCAAACGCGTTAACGCCACCCCGACATTCATCAAGGTCTCGGCATGATCGGGATGAAGCGTCAGGGCCCGCTGGTAGCTCGTCAACGCCTCTTCCAGCCGGTCCAGCCGAACGAGGATAACGCCCAGATTTTGGTGCCCTTCAACGCGCTCCGGTGCCAAAGCCACCGCCCGCAGAGTCTCGGCCAGCGCCTCCTCAAGCCGACCCTGGTGCAACAACACCACGCCCAGATTCAGACGAACATCGGCCAGATCCGGCGATAACGACACAGCCCGCCGGTACTGGTCCTCGGCGAGATCCAGCGCCTTTTGGGCAAAGCGAACATTGCCCAAATTCAGATGACCCTCGGCGTCATTCGGAACCAAAGCCAAAGCCTGCCCATAGGCGGCGGCGGCCTCGTCCAACCGACCCTGACGATGGAGAATAACGCCAAGGTTGTTGTAAGCCTCGGCGCATTGGGGATCGATGGCCAACGCCTTCCGATATTGAGCCATGGCGTGATCCAACCGGCCCACCTCAGCCCACTGATTGCCCATCCCCAGATAAGCCGCCGGGCTGCCGCGCCGAGCCTCTCTCTGCCTGCCGTTTCGGTTCGCGTTTTCAGCCAATCGACGACACCCGTTTGAAAATCGGAAACAGACACCTCCGGCACAACGCATCCCGGAACTCCCAAAGAAGGAGCCCGCAACGCTTTCGCTTGCCACCGAAATCATGGCATATCGAATTTCGAAAATCGTTAATTTTTGGATAGCATTCCCGATGAATTCGCCACGACATCACGAGTCCCCGGCTCCCCTTCAGGCTTGGCTATTGGTCGCAGTCAGCTTTGTGGCGCTCAGTGTCACCATGTCGACCCGTGCCTCGCTGGGCTTGGTGATGCCGGTGTGGGCCGATGCTTTCGGCTGGTCACGGGGGTTCATGTCCAGCGGCAGCGCATTGGCCTTGATCCTGGTGGCGGCCCTATCGCCGATCGCGGGCAATCTGGTGGATCGCCATGGACCGCGCCCGTTGATCACTGGCGGCCTTGTGGCCGTCGGGCTGGGCATGGCTGTGGTTTCGGTGATGGACCAACCCTGGATGTTTCTCCTGGGCTTTAGCGGTCTGGCCGCCATCGGTTTTGGCACCGTGGCCAATCATGTGGTGTCGACGGCGGTTTCCTTGGTGTTCGAGCGCGGGCGGGGTTTGGCGGTGGGCATCGCCACGGCTGGATCTACGGCTGGCCAGTTGCTCGTGATCCCGGCCTTGGCTCTTTTGCTCAGTCATGTCGGCTGGCGCGCCTGCTTCGCGGCCCTGGCCATTGCCGCTTTGGTGCTGGCGCCAGTCGCTTGGCTATTAACCCAACCGGCGGCGGCCAAGAGCCGACCGGCGACCGAGCCTTTGCGTTACCGCCTGACTGTCCTGGCCACCAGTCCGGTTTTCCACGCCCTGTTCTGGAGCTTCGCCATCTGCGGCTTCACCACCACCGGAGTCATCGAAACCCATTTGCTGCCCTATACCGTCACCTGCGGCTATCCGCCTTTGGCTGGGGCTGAAGCCTATGGTCTCTTGTCGGCCTTTAACATGATCGGCATGGTCACCGCCGGCTGGCTAACCGACCGCTGGCACCGCCCCCGGTTGCTGGCCACCATCTACGCCGTCCGGGGCCTCAGTTTCATTTTGCTGTTATTTATCGGACAGGATGCCACTCTACTGGTGTTGTTTGCGGTCCTGTTCGGACTGTTCGACTTTTCAACGGTCCCGGTCACGGCCAGCTTGGTCGCGTCCCGCCTAGGGTTGCCCATCATGGGGCTGGCCATGGGCCTGATCGCTGCCGGCCACGCCCTGGGGGCCGCAACCGGCGCCTTTTTAGGCGGCTGGTTGTTTGACCTGTTCGCCCGCTATGATTGGGTCTGGCTGGCGTCGACCGGCTTGGCTTTGTCGGCGGCCGTACTGGCACTGACCATCACGGAAACCCGAGGCCGTAACGATTTGCCGCTGCCGTCCTGATGCTGGCGAATATTCGTGGGCCCTGCCCACACCTGTCAGACCATCGGGCCTTGATGGTGACTCATCAAGGCTGCCCTCAGACGCCGGGCGGGCGCATCCGCGCCCTTGGCTTCGCGCGCATGGGCGCGCGGGGCCGCCGTCGCGGCCCGATACCGGCGATGT
>Ga0302275_10000192_pt1 | contig 68256 bp, 99 predicted proteins | sample III_Bog_N2_2_FD_200229 | JGI IMG/M metagenome (GOLD analysis project Ga0302275, IMG submission 200229) | Peat permafrost microbial communities from Stordalen Mire near Abisko, Sweden - III_Bog_N2_2 | ecosystem: Environmental > Terrestrial > Soil > Wetlands > Peat | place: Sweden: Abisko... | reverse complement strand
TTTCGTTGGCTTCATTCTCATGCTGGTAAAGTTCCTCGCCCTTCTCATGTTGCAAAAAATAATCAAATTTTTAAATTAGACGATCCTAGATTGTGGCAAGGGCCGAAAGCAGATCAAGGTCCGCCAGTATGGGCGATTAACTGCCGCTGCCGCAGAATTCCTGTTATTAGATAGGAGAAAACATAAATGCCATTAATTCAAGGTAAATCAGAAAAGACTTTAGGAAAAAATATAGGCAAGGAAATTGGAGCGGGCAAAGATCCTAAACAAGCCGCCGCGATTGCGTACTCAGTACAACGTAAGGCTAAGGACGCAAAGGACTTACCGGTCATTTTAGCCGCGCTACGTGACGTCCTTACAAAAATTCGGGAGTGTTGCCGATAATTATCACGAGGCAAAATCACTACGTGGGAACGATAGGTAACTGATTTATATAGGGAAATCGACTTCGTTCCCACGTAATCGGCAGAAAATCAATATTTAATCTTTTTATAGAGATTTCGATAGTGAACAACCTATTATTTTTTTATATTCTAATATTATCCGTTATACATGGTAAAGTAAGTACATATAGAAAATCATAGTATTATAAAACAGTAACTTACAGAACTTTAGTTTTATCACATCACGTAAAATTTGCCTTAATCTTCGCGGTAATCCCGACTAAACTCGCGGCTATATTATTAATACTTAAGATATATTGATGAATCAATGTTGCCGGGATATAATCATAGCAATTATATTCATGGAGCACTGACAATGCCACAATCGGCTAGAGAGACGGACGCTAACGGGTTCCTTATCGTTCGGGGGTGTCCTATCTCAACTTTTGGAGTCTTTGAGTATAGCGCCGGGCAGATAGGTTTAGAGGGAGATCCCAACAGAATCGTTAAAGTATTTCGTCCTGAATACGCTGTAAACGACCCCCTCGCTATAGAATCATTTCGAGACATTCCCCTAGTAGACGACCATACAATGCTGTCAGGTTTTGAAGACGACAGTATCAATATGGACCCGGATGAAAAGGGAGTTTCTGGAATTTTGACGAATAACGTTTATTATGAAAAACCCTGGATGCGGGGAGATATAAAAGTTTTTTCTCGCGGAATGAAAGACAAAGTCTTAGCACAAATTAAAGACGATCTTTCATTGGGATTTGGATGTAAATATAAGTTGGAACCGGGCGTCTGGAATGATCAGGAATACGAAGTAGTTCAAGATCATATTCGGGGTAATCATCTTGCTCTTGTAAAAGAAGGACGTATACCGGGCGCTAGAGTTTTGGATGGCCTATGTTTCGACCATTTAAACTTTGATAAAATTTCACATAAGGGCATTGAAATGAAAAAACCAGTTCCGTATAACAAAGCTATTTTTCTGAAAAAGAAAACGTCGGAGTTAGCTAGGATGGCAAAAGACGCTAAAGATTCAGGCTTGAAAGATGGAGAGCAAGCTCTTGATGCTGAAAATCCGGCGGCGCAAATTTTAGCCATTTTGCCGCAGCTTACTCAAGCACTGACAGCATTTTTCGGTCAAGAAGAAACTGAGCCCGCACACGAAGATCTTGATCCTGGCACAGATCCCGGTACTGACCCGTCTCTTTCTGAAGAAGACAACTCCACCGATCTTCCGGCCAGTCCAGCACAACCAGAGGAAAGCGCTACAGGCGAAGAACCTCTAGCAAATCCGCCGGAAATGACGGAAGAAGGCGGCGAACAAAGCGGTAATCCAGATTTGGCTTCTCTCATTTCGCAAGTAGAAGCGATCCTAGCGCAAATTAAAGGCGGCGGCGCTACGGATGAAGAATGTCCTATGCCAATGCCAGCGAAAGCCGGGAAAGACGAAGAAAATTTATCGGAAGAAAATACCGATGCGATTGAAGGATTGCAGGAAAAAAGTGATAAAGGGGCGATGATGAAAACTGAAGATCATAAGGTCACGATGGATGAGGCTTTTAGCCGTTTTCGTCAAGATGAATCGAAAAAAATTAAAATTTATAATCGCGTTTCTAGGGCTGTCGGCGCTTTCGATCACTCCGCGATGGACTCAAAACAAGTCGCAGTATACGGTATTAAAAAATTGAATATCCAGTGTCCGAAAGGACAAGAATCGATTGCCCTCGATGCATATTTTAACGCAATGGAAGCTGCGGCGAAACAGCAGAAAGCGATGCAGTCCAAACAGCAGCAAGAAAGAGCGACGATGGATAGCTCTGTCTGGGATACGCAGTCAGGCATTCCAGAACTTAATTCTTATTTAAATGGGGGTAAATAATATGCCATTTCAAGGCGTAGTTAATCGATCTTATACTACCAGCTTTCCTGGCAGTATTCAGCAGGGCGGTCCGCATCGCGCACGCGTCGCAAGAATTTTGTCAGTAAATGATCCGGCAGGTGTGAACACAAACCGAATTTCACGTGCCTTTGGCTGGAGCGCAGATTATGGCAACATTGGTCAGGGTTCGTCTCTTACCGTTGCCGCCGATGGGTTCCAAGTCGTTCTCGGCGGGTCACGCTTTTTCGGGATCCTTTTCAATCCGAAACATAACGCGCTATCCGGCACGACTCCAAATGGTTTAACCGGGGGATCCTTGGGCGCGACTTTAGATTTGCCGGAAGGCACTGAAGCGGAATTTACGGATATGTGTACCGGTCTTACTGCAGAGCTGTACAATTTTACAACCGGCGCAGTAACGCCAAGTTTCGGCGATCCTATTGCATATGTTCCTAACACGATTTCGACCGGCAACAATCCCCTCGCCGTTCCTTATGGCGCTTTAGTGTCGTATGTTGCTGGCGCGGCAGTTCCTACTGGCTTAATTGCTATTCCGAACGCCTTTGTTGTAAATTCCGTGGCGATTAGTGCTTCAGCGGTCGGCGCTTTGGTATCCGCTTACACTATTATCCAACTGACGCAGTAAGGAGATTATAAAAATGAGAGCTGAAATAAGCGTAACTCGCTCAACTATCAAGCCACGAAATATCGTTCGCGGTAATTTTTTGGACTTGAAATCTGTTACTGACGCAGCAGTTAAAGATTTATCACGGATTGGCGTCAATTTCGATTATGGTTTTGTGCGCGATCAAGTTAATACTTTAAGCGCAATGGGGGCTTTTACCGGTAACGGTATGGACTCGAATTTTACTCCATCTATTACGACTCCCTCTATCCCGACACCAATTCAGTTTTTGCAAATGTGGTTGCCTGGATTTGTGAAAATTATTACCGCAGCACGTTCTATCGATGAAATTGTTGGTATCAAAACCATCGGTTCATGGGAAGACGAAGAAATTGTCCAGACCATTGTTGAACCGGCGGGTACTGCCGTGGAATATGGTGATTTTACTAATATTCCATTCACAGATTGGAATCCTAACTTTGAGCGCCGGACAATCGTGCGTGGCGAGCTGGGTCTTATGGTCGGTACTTTGGAAGAAGGGCGTGCTGCTAAAATGCGTTTGAATTCCGCCGATATTAAGAGGAATCAATGCGCTATTTCTTTAGAAGTTATGCGTAACGCCATCGGATTTTTTGGTTGGAATTCTGCGAATCAACGTACTTTTGGTTTCTTAAACGATCCTAGTCAACTGCCGTTTATTACTACGTCAATTGTCGGCGGCGGCGGGTGGGCTACCGCAACGTTCCAGGAAATTACTGGCGATATTCGTATTATGGTTCGTCAGCTTCGTATTCAAAGCCAAAACAATATCGATGCAAATAAAGTTGAAACAACTTTAGTTCTGCCGATGACGGTCGTAGATTACCTTTCCGTTACGACCGATTTCGGTATTTCGGTAAGCGATTGGATCACTCAAACTTACCCGAAAATGCGGATCGTTTCTGCCGTTGAATTGTCTGGCGCTCACCCGTCTGATAATGATAATATTGCAGTGTTGTTTGCTGAATCTGTCGATTCATCTATTGACGGTTCTACGGATGGCGGCGAAACGTTTATTCAGATGGTCCAGACTAAATACACAACTCTCGGCGTAGAAAAGAAGGCAAAATCTTATATTGAAGATTATGCTAACGGTACTGCCGGGGTTATGTGTAAACGTCCCTATGCATCTGTTCGTATGTACGGAATTTAACTAAACAGGGGAGTAGTGCTCCCCTTAATTTTAAGAATCTTTACGCGCTGTCGGGGCCGTAAGATCATAATAAATAGGACGACATTATCATGACTAAACATATTATTTCTACAATGACTTCAGCAGTTGGTTATACTTTTTATGAAAAAGTTGCCGGTTACGAATCTCCAGAAAATAAAAGAATGCCATCTTTGCCGCAAATTCCTAGAATTTCAAAAACAATTCTGATCAACGGCGGAGCAGGTATTCCGTCAGAAACTAGCGGTATGGGTGAAATGGTAAAAGATAAAAACGGAATTCCGTTATGGACGGCGCACGGCGTCGTAACGTCAATTTCAGATCAAGATTATGAATTGCTGCGAACTAATGTAGTATACAAAAAGCATGAAGAAAAAGGATATGTTCGTTGCGTCGAAAACGATATTCGCGGCAATAATAAAGCCATTCTTAAAGAAGTAAAACAGATGGCAGAACACGATCAGTTCGCACAACTTAATAATGAAACCTTTAAATCCAATATGAAAATGAAAATCGAAAGCGCAGATAAGAATAGCACTTTCGACAATATTCCAAGAAATTAAAAATAGGCGGATATGATGGCTTACAACGATCCCGCGTTTCGGCTGCAATTTCCAGAATGGGCTGATCCGACATTGTATCCGGCTATTACGATTAGCAGCCAATACGATGTCGCAACGGTTTTTATTGATGACGATAATTTTCCATGTAGAACTTTGAGTGGAAAAAAATTAGATTTGGTATTAAATTATTTGACAGCGCATCTATTGTATTTAACAAAAACTGCATCTGAAGCAGCAAGCCCGATTAATAATGGCGGCGGAATGGTAATAGGGGCTACTATTGGAGAAATTAGTGCTCAGAAATTAGCGCCCCCAGCGGCAAATGGCTGGCAATATTGGCTGGCAAGTTCCCCTTACGGACAGGCTTTGTGGGCTCTTTTACACCTTCTATCTGTCGGCGGAACTTCGTTCGGCGGTCTTCCTGAAAGCGAAGGTTTTCGACGGATTGGGGGAGTTTTCTTATGATCCCCGGAATCAATCTTTTGAACGTTGCGTCTACTGTTATCTCTTTAATAAACGTAGATTATTACCCATGGGTAAGCAGAACGAAAGACGCGGTAGGAAACTGGGTAGCAACTTACGGAGATTCTTTCCCATTAAGATCTTCTGTTCAGCCAGTCCCAAGAAATAAATATGCTTTTTTGGGACTGGATTTTCAAAAAAAATACGTCAAAATATTTATTCCTTATAATTCTATAGATTTAAGTCGGGATGTTTCTGGAGATCAGTTCATCTATAAAGGAGAAACTTTCGTTTTTGAATCTAACACGGAATGGTTTTCTATGGATGGATGGAATAGTGCATACGCTGTGAAAGTTGGCGGAACTTTTAATGGTTGATTATGATTTGATTGTATTAATTATAGCAAGAATAAACGCCGCGCAAGCTGCTTTAGGCTATTCTTATGAAGTAACAAAAGCCGTACAGCCTACTCAACAGGGCGCATCTACGCAATCCACTATTTATTATCAAAAATTATGGGATATTCCTTATGGGTTTCCTATGACGTCGTATTCTTTTAATTCAGAAAATCAAATTGAGAACGAAATTACTACGCAATTGGTAGAGAGTACTTTTCAAATAGCGACTTTTGTAAATGAAATTCCAGGAGATCCAACTATTCCTACGGCTTCAGATGTTTTGAATTCGTTGCAGAGATATTTATCTTCTCAAACTAATTTGCGCGTAATGCAATCCAGCGGCGTTAATATGTTACGCATAAGAAACGTTACAAATCAATATTTCGATAACGATAGATCTCAATATCAGCCAATGCCGACATTAGAATGGACTTTAACGCACCAAAATTCGATAACAAGTCCAGTTCCATTCACTTCTACGGTTAACGCTACTATTTATAACGTAGATCAAGGCGAATCATAATGGAATTAAAAACTTATTTTGCACAAGATCAATTCGGAAATATAATTCCTAACGCTACTGTCACAATTTATTTGACAGGGACATCAACGTTAGCGACTGGACTCGAAGACGTTTCCGGCGCTCCCCTTACGAATCCGTTTACGGCGGATGGAAATGCAAAAATAGCAGTTCAAGCCCCAAATGGAATTTATGATATAGTAACAGAATCGTCAACTTATACCGCGCCAAGAATGACCGTCCAATTTCTCGACGGACAGACGGTAATTGATGATGCCGCAGAAATTGCCGCAGCGGTTATTACCACAAACAATAATGTCGTTTTAACGAACAATTACGCTACCGCTGCCGGAACTTCCGCAACAAATGCAGCGACATCTGCGACTGGCGCGGCAGGGTCGGAATCTTCATCTTCCACTATTTTAACTGAATGCCAAGATATTCTTACAGCTATTCAATCTGCATCAATTACGGATAAAGTTTTTTATCTTAATCCACCGTCAGATCCAGACGGAACAATAGCAGGTCTTGCTGGGACTTCTGTCGGCGAAGGGTTTTTTGTAGTTCAAGGCGCGAACGTAAGTCCGGCTTTTAAATTTTATCAACACATGTCAGACGGCACTGCAATGTTATATGCAACGCTTCCGGGACAGTCTGCGATTAATAATAACGTCAATGCGGCAGCAACTTTCGCTAGTATTCCGGGGGGAGCTGTAGGATTTTGGTTAGTGGCGAACGATGAAACGAAAAATATCGGTCCTACTTTTTATTATATAAACGCTTCCGGTACTCGATACTGGTTTGCAATGGTACGGGACAATTAATCATGGCCTTCCCAGTAACGACTACTCAATCTTCTACAACTAAACACGATGCTAGCGGAACAATAACGGCGGGAGGAACATCCCAAGTAGCGTTGGCTGCGAATGTAAATTTAGTTGGATATGAAATTCAAAACTTGTCTATGACGACGACTTTGTGGATAAACGATACCGGATCAACCGCAGCGTCTTTCACCCCTAGTTCTATCGGATTGGCCCCCGGTTCTGGCTCTGGCACGACTCAGGCCCCTGGCGGTTACGTTTCTTCCGCAACAGTTGCGGCGATTGCGCTTTTTAGCACGCAAACCGGTCATCCGTTCACTTTAAAATGGTGGTAATTTTATGATAGTAGAAAATTGGGGATACGAACAACCATCATCTTCCGCTGGTGGGTCTGGACTAATTACCGTTCCCGACGCCGGGGCAGTAAACGCTTTAGCTGTGACAAGTACAGATCTCGCAAGTTTAGAAGCTGGGAATGTTTTTACAGTAACAAATATTGTTGCAAGCAATAACAGTTCGGCATCGATTTCTATTAATAGCGCTACTCCAATTAATATTGTAGGATCTGGTGGTTCTTTATTGCAGGGAGGGGAATTGACGATCGGGTGTGATGCTGAATTTATTAAAACATCAACCGGACTTATTTGTCTGTTAGGAACAACTAACGGTACTGTTCAAGTAAAATCTGGAACGCAATCTAATCATGCGATAAATTTAGGACAATTAACGGCATCACAAAACAACGATTTAAAAACTGCTAATAATTTGTCAGAAATTTTTAATAATGGATCTTCCGCACAAACAAGCGCAAGAACTAATATCGGTGCGCAACAGAGCGGAATTTCTTTAATTACTTCTAATTTGCTTTCTGAAATCGCAGCATTGGGAAGCACCGCACAATCTACCGCGCAAAGTAATTTAGGAATTACGGGTGGTGGCGTCGGCGGCGGAACCTCTGGTAGATTGTTAGGAATAGCACTTATTTCTACTTCGCAAACTTTTACTTTAGCGTCAGGAACTAATACTATCATTGCAGAAGTGATCGGCGGCGGCGGCGGATGCCTCGGGCTTGCGGCGACCGATTCTACTCACTTTGGCTATAATCTTCCCGGATTGCCTGGCGCATGGGCTTTAGTTGAAATTCCTGTATCTCAGCTTTCTACTGGTTCATCTGGAACCGTTATAATAGGTATTGGAGCTGGAGGCGCATCGACTAATAGTCTAACGGTTAGCAATTCTGGATCTGCAACCACTATCGATACTTCAGTCGTTATTGCCGCAGGAGGGGCTGGCGCGGTTACAAGTCCTAGTGGAAGCGGAAACTATACAAACACAGCCGTAAATATTACTTACCCGTCTGGAACTTTAAGTGCTGTCTCTGTAGTATCTCCTTCTGTAATTTTAAAAACAAAAACTTCCGCCGATTATCTTTCGAAATTACCGATAACAATGGGGACCTTTTCGGCAACAAGTTTATTAGTTGCGAACTCTACGGGTGGAAATGTTGGCGTTAGTTGTTATTCAATATCTTTTTTTGACTCTAATAATACTTTCCCTAGATATGGGGTCGGAGGCAACGGTTCGTTCTTACCCATAAGCCAACCGGCTAGGGGTGGTAACGCAGGAATTCAAGGCGCGGTACGTTTATGGATGTATTCTTAAAAAGAGATTTCTATTATGGGAACAAATAACTGGGGTTACGGTGAAGAAAGTTCTGGAGGTGGTGGAATGCTTACATATCCCGATACGGGCGCGGCAAACGCTATCGCAATTAATACCGCAGCAGTTGTTTTAGTTATAGGAGAAATCTTTACTGTAACTAATATCGTAGCAAATAATACCGGTGCAACGACTATCTCTATTAATAGTGCCACTCCTATCGAAATCGTAGGAATGGGAACGTCAAATCTTCAGGGAGGCGAAATTGTCACCGGATGCGATCTCGCATTATTAATAAATTCGGTTGGAACGGTAACGCTAATATCTACTAGCAACGGATCTTTGCCTGTCAAAACAGCGACACAATCTAATCAGGCTGTAACGCTCGAGCAATTAAATACAGATCAACTGTTAGATTTAAAAACTGCAAATAATCTTTCAGAAATTGCTACGGCAGGTTCCGCTGCTCAATTAGCGGCAAGAAATAATCTCGCTATTCCTGTTCCAGCTACATTTTTACAAACGTCTAACGATCTTTCTGAAATTGCCGCGCAAGGGTCTACCGCACAGTCTAATGCTCGAACGAATTTGGGCGTCAATACTTCAAACTTTTTGCAAACGGCTAATAACTTGTCTGAAATTGCAACAGCAGGACCGACAGCGCAGACCGCAGCAAGAACAAATATCGGAGCTCAGCAATCCGGAACTTCTTTGCAGACAGCAAATAATCTTTCCGAAATTGCTACGGCTGGATCTACGGCACAATCGGCTGCGAGAACTAACTTAGGCGTAGACACTACGCAATTTTTACTCAAGACTAATAATCTTTCAGAAATCGCGACAGCGGGAACTTCCGCTCAGTCCGCAGCTAGAACTAATATCGGTGCGCAACAGAACGGAATTTCTTTAATTACTTCTAATTTGCTTTCAGAAATCTCAGCGTTGGGATCTACCGCCCAAGCTACTGCCCAAAGTAATTTAGGGATTAGTGGTGGTGGCAGTAGTATAGGACGATTTCTAGGGACGCTGTTATTAACCTCTTCTGGAACTTATACTCTAGCGACTGGATGCCGACTCATCATTGCAGAAATGACCTCTGGTGGTAGCGGCAGCGGCGGAATACCTGGAACCAGTTCTACTCAATGGGGAATCTCGGCACCTGGATTTCCAGGCTCTTGGATGATAATTCAATTTTTAGTATCACAATTATCAACCTCTGGAACAAATCAAATTTCAGTAACAATAGGTTCGGCAGGAGTAGGAACAACAACGACAGGAGGGACTTCTGGCGCTACGTTAATAGACGCTGGATCTGTTGCCGCTTGCCCAGGAGTAACAGGGGGACCTGTAGGATCAGCTATTACTACGACGGCAAGTCTTGTTTTACCTAGGGCTTATCCTTCTGTAGCGTTATCGATAATTTCTCCGGCCGTTCTAATTGCTAGTAAAACTCAAGATCATATTCTTTCCATAAGCCCTTTGTATGGCTCTATTGCTGGAAATCCATTGCCTTATTCCAGTACTTCAGCATCCAATAGCGTTGGAATAAGTTATTTTTCGGAAGGTGTTTACGGACAAGCTGCACCTGGAGGTTTTAACGCGTCAAGTTCAGCCTTGAGATCTGGTGCCAGCGGATCTCAAGGCGCGGTACGTTTATGGATGTATTCTTAATTAATAAATGAGGAATTAAAATGTCAAATTATGCTTACGTTGAAAATGGTGTAGTTACTAACGTTATTGTTTGGGATGGAGTAACGCCTTACAATCCAGGTCCGACAGTTACTTTAGTTTTACTTCCAGACGATTCACAGGTATCTATTGGTTATTTATATGACGCGGATACAAATACCTTTAGCGCTCCTCCCGAAACAGATCCACAGCAATAATGAAAAAACCTAAAAAGTCTTTAGTTCGTCAGCATATTGAAGCTCTGAAGGCATTAAAAGGTTATACGATAGAGGCCGGGTGGTTTGAATCTGCCCGGTATCCTACTGTAGACGGAAATCCAGGCCCGCAAGTTGCATATATTGCTAGAATAAATAATTTCGGTGCGACAATTCAAATCCCTGAACATACTCAAACTATAATAAATGAATTTAAATTAGACAAGAAAGGTAATGTAATATATAAATTCGTTAAGTTCGGCACTGGGAAATATGCTCAGAAAAGCGTTGTCGTTATTCCCTCGCATACTGTTGTCATCCCGGCGCGTCCATTTATGCCTTACGCTTATCAATTGTTTGTGAAAGGAAAAGAACGATTCTTAAAGCGCTTAGCGGATAGAATGTTTCATGAAAATATACCAGCAAATCAAGCCCTTAAAGAGATTGCGGATTATCTAGAGTACTGTATAGTAAGGAGTATTCAAAATGGCGACTGGGAACCTAACGCCCCGAGCACTATACGGCGTAAGGGTTTCGATAAGCCATTGATAGATAAGGGTACTATGTGGCAAACGGTGACCAGCCAAATTGTTAAAAAGGAATAAACATTGTGATTAATCAAACAAGATATGTAAATATTATTTCAGGCGTTGGCGCTGGTACTGGAGTCGCTCAGCGCTCTATTACTTTGCGTCTATTGACTCAAAATTCATTAGTTCCGCCTAACGTTATTTTTCAATTTAGTAATCCTGACGACGTAGGATCTATTTTTGGTTTGACGTCTGAAGAATATTTAAGATCTCTACAATATCTGCCTTTCGTTAGTAAAAATATTACTTCGCCGAAAAGCATTAGTTTTGCACGCTGGGTAAATGTCGCCATCCCGGCGATGGTGGTTGGCGATTCCGTAACAAAATCTTTGGCTCAATTTATTCCAATCACGGCCGGAACGTTGTCGATATTAAGCAATGGCGTCGTCGTTCCGATTACTACAATTTCATTCGCTACCGCCGCGGATTTGACAGCCGTCGCTACCATTTTGCAAACGGCAATAAGAACTTCGACGGATACTCAACTGGTAACGGCTACTGTAACTTATAATACAAATACCAATCAGTTCATTTTATCCGGCGCGACTTCTGGGACCGGCGTATTAAGCGTTGTCCCTACCGGTTTATCTACTGACGTCAGTACTTTGGTAGGTTGGACGACTGGCGGCACCGTATTAGTCGCAGGTCAAGCTTCTGATACGCCATTGGCCGCAATAACGAAAAGTGTTGCAATCAATAATAACTTCGCGACAATATCTATTTGTACTCCGGCTACTCCGTTAGCTAATACTGACATTGCATCGATTTCTCTTTGGATCGCATCGCAAAATAATAATTACGTTTATTCTTTTGCTACTTTGGCTTCTAATCTTCAAACTATTTTCCCTTTAATTAAGGCTAATAGCGGAACAGCAATTCACGTTCTTAGTGCTACGCAGCCAAATGATTATATAGAGCAAGATCCTGCTTGTATTGCCGCTGCGACAGATTACACGGCTGCGAATTCTACTCAGAATTTTATGTTTAATCAATTTCCTTCGCAAAATATTACCGCGAATGACGACGCTACAGCGAATTTGTACGATGCGAATCGCGCGAATTATATCGGACAGACTCAAGTTGATGGCGGTGATTTATCATTCTATCAACGTGGAGTTTTGTGCGGAGGCACCAACGACGCGACGGATATGAATACTTATTACAATGAAATTTGGATGAAATCGTCCATTTCTGCGAATATTTTTTCGTTGTTGTTGAATTCTGCCATCGTTCCTGCCACTCCAAACGGTTCCGCCGCGATTCTATTGTCCATTCAAGAAATAGTATCTAACGCAAAAACTAACGGTGTTATTTCTGTCGGGAATTCTTTATCTTCCGTTCAGCAACAATCCATAAATAATTTAGCCGGAGATACGAATGCTTGGCGACAAGTTCAGACTATTGGATATTGGTTAAACGTGACATTCTCGTCGCAAACTAATGTAAATAGTGGTCTTGTGGAATGGTTTGCAAATTATATTCTTATATATGCGAAGAATAACGCAATCAGATCTGTCACTGGTAGCGATGTTTTGATTTAATAGGGGAATAAAAAATGACTCAAAATATATCAGGATTTGGTGAATCATCATTTATCAAAGCGTCGAATACCTTTCCACAAGGTTTTCCTTTTAACGAATACGCAGATGATGCTGATCCTATGGACTCTCCAGATTATCAAGTAGCGGAAACTGCGTTCGGGTTAAACGGTCATATGGTTTATTGGGTGCGTGCTCAAGGGATTGAAGTTGTTTATAACATACTTCCTTCAGTTCCGGGAGATATTAATCTATCCATTTTGGCAGAAGCAAATCGTGCCGGGTACGCTAAAACGTCCGCTGGGGATATTATTCAGTTAACGCATACTTATCCTAGCGGATTAGTTGTTACATTAACGGATGGCGTTATAGTAACCGGGAACTTAGTTCCAAGTACTGCAACAAGTGGACGATTGAAAACGCATTTATATCGTTTTCGTTTTGAAAACATGATCAAATCGAATATTACGGCATAATCATGCAACAGATTTCGTTATCTAATATTGCTAATCAAGGCCGTTCGTTTAATATCGATGGCGCTTATTGGCAGATTCATATCTATACAAGCATATCCTATGTCTGCGTGGATATTGTTAGAAACGGAATAAACATCATCAATGGGGCTCGCGGGTTTGCTGGGGTTCCATTGATTCCGTTCTCTTATTTGCAATATCCTTATGGAAATTTTATCTTTGATTCTGATGCAGATTGGAATAATTTTAATACGACTTGTAATCTCTATTATTTAACTGCATCCGAATTTGAAACTTATCAGGATACAGTTAAGGAGACACTAATTTATGGCAATAGTAACGCTGCAAGTTAATAGTGACAACGATCTGTTTTTACCTGATGGTCGAAATTTTGGTATACTATCAGGCGAAGAAGCTCTAGCGCAAAATTTGCCGTTAGCTGGGAAAATGATACCAGGAGAAGATCTATACGATACCACAAACGGCGTCGATTATTTTAATGACGTTTTTTCTCAGCAAGAAAATTATGACATGGCTAGATCTTCCATTTCCAATGCTATTTTAAAAAAACCTGACGTTCTTAGTATCAGATCGTTAGTTTTAAATATTAATGAAAACGTTTTTTCGTATACCGCTGAAGTATCTACTATTTACGGAAACTTAACTATAGGTAATTAATTATGGCCGATAAAATTCAATTTGCTAATGGTGTAATGATTTTCGCGAAAGATTTCAGTAAAAGAGAAATCTTATCAAAAGAACCAAATGTAGTAGAAGAAAAAAATACGGAAAAAGAGCCTGCCGCGACAAAAGAATCGGAATCTGTAAAAGTCGTTAATGTTGCGGCGAAAGAAGTAGATATTGAGCCGGAAACGGTTGCCGTTGCTTCTAAAACTCCGGCGGCAAAATAAGGAATTTTTATGCAGAACATAAGCGGGTTTGGCACCACAATTGATCTTTTGGCAATACAAACTTTTCCTTTAGGGTTTTCTATACGTCATTTTGCCGATGACGTAGATCCGCTTACTGCCGAATTAGTAGAACCTTCAGGATTCGAAATGCTCTACGACGGAACATTGTTTCCTTTCTCTAAGGCCGCCCCGATAAAAGTCGGGGTATCCGTATTGGCGGATAGTGATGATGACATTAATTTAAAAATATTAATGCAGACTAGAAGTATTAAATCTAATTTACTTCCAATAGACGATTTTATTAGTTGGTCTATTAACTATCCAGATAATAGCAAAATTTTATTAAGTAATGGAACGATATTAACCGGACAATTATTAACGTCAATTTCTTCAAGTGGAAGGAAGAAAAGTAATACGTATAATTTTGTTTTCGGGGTTTTTGCTGGAGCGCAATCCGCAACTGAAGTTGTCGCTACTATCGCTACAAATGTTTTGAGTTTAATATAATGCCTAATACTTTAGCGCAATACGTAACATACGGGACCAGTTTCTCGATAACAAATTTCGTTAGCGGATCTGTATCTTTGGATGGAATTCATATCCAACGTGTAACCATTCATTTATCCTCTATGATTTTTGATAATAAGAAAGAAAACGGAACAAGCATTATAGACGCTAGAGTCTTATTGCCAACTACGATTGAAGTTCAAGTAATATGTAGCACTTTAGATGCTGTAGAAAAAATAAATAATATATTATTGGATATTAATTCTATCTATTCCATATCATCGAAAGGTCTTATATTTCAAAATATGCAGTTGAACAATGATACTATTTTGCAGTCTCCCGACGTTTTATCGGCGGCACCTCTTAAGTTAAATTTTCAGCAAAGAATTTTACAAAACAATAATAATCCTACTTGCGTACAAACTGGTGATTCTACATTAGTAGACAATGGCATAAATTTATTAAAAACAACTGCCTCAAATGTAGAAACTTTCACTACTAATTTATTTAATTCTGCATTTTCATAAGGCTATTATTATGCCTAACACAATTCTTTCACTTCTAAGCAGTAGCGGAAAAATTTCGATTATTGACGAACGAAATAAAAATCCGATAATGCAAAACTTAAAAATAAAATCTGTAGAAATAAATAATTATGCCGACGTGAGTAATTTGCCGCTTGGTGATACTCAATTAACTAGTGTTGTAATTTATCAATCGACTCAGCGTAGTGATTTAGGTGCTGGCAAAATAATTTCTCCTACTAAAGTCATAGTAACATCATTTTCTTCTGACGTATCTGTCACTTCTAGCGTGTTTTCTGTCTTAGCGGACCTAGAGTCGTCTATACAAATAATAACAAGATCTGTTATAATACCACACCTTGTCATTTCTGAAATCATAGTTATTCAATCCCCAGAAATGACCGACTCAGTACAAATAAATATCACGCTACAACAGACGGATTCGCCATTCGGGAACCAATTTTCCCCGGCACAATCTGGAGACGATACGTTAGCAGGGGTAGCTTTTCAAACTTTAAAATCATTACAAAGTACAGTCGATGATTTTGTATCTCAAATATCAAACACATTAGGATTTTAAAATGGATAACAGCATAGAAATTATCGTTAATAATGAAAAGAAGACTATCAATCTTTATAAATTCGCGGCAATGGATGGATGGGACTTACAACGAAGATTTGTAGAATTCATTGAAAGCAAGGATAAATTTGAACGTCGGCAATTTACGTCTGATGTTCTTGCTTATGCAAAAGTTCAATTAAAATCAACCGAATTACCATTAACAACAGATGCGTTAATTGATAACCATCTTCAGACATGGGAAAATTTGAAAATTGTTTTTGAGTCTGTCCTCGGATATAACGGAATAGATCCTAAGAAACATGCAGAATTAGATATAAGAAAATATTGGAGCCTTGCTGGGGAAGAAATGGCAACTTCTTTCCTCGCCGAAATACAAACTCTTATGGGACCTATTTTAGAATATAGCAAAAATGCTAAGGATTGATCATGTCCGATGACTCCACGACAGATAAGTTTGTTTTACAATATTCTACCGATGCAGCTCAAGCGTTGAAAGATTTAGACTCTCTTACTTCTAAAATGGATAAGTTAAACGAAAAGGCAGAGAAAAGCGAATCCAAACTTAAAGTGGTTGGAAAATCAGTCGGAGAAAATCTAAGTAAAGTAACTCCTGAAATCGCTGGAATTATAGGAGTTGTTGGAGAATTATCAGGGGCCTTATCTGTCGTAACTACTGTGATAGCCGCGATAGTCATAGGATTCGTTTCTATGAATAAATTAATGAAGGAATACAATCAACAAAGAGATTTAGCTTTCAAATCAGGAATGAATGTCGGAGATATAGAGAATTTTCAGCGGCAATTAAATTCTTCTTCCGGCGGTCGTATCGGTTCTGAACAATCAAGATCTATTATTGACAGGACGCAAAGTCTTGCTTTTGGCGCTTACACAAATACTAATCCTTTGTCTAGAGAATCTCTTATGCTTAGGGAAGCGGGAACAAGTCCTTTCCAAGCGAACGGGAACATTAAAAGCACGAACCAAATTTTAGACGATATGACAAAAAAATTCAAATCGGTTTCCGACACCATGGCTCAAGCTATTGGGCAGACTATTGGATTTACCCATGATGAAGTTGAAGCAATAAGAAATAGAAACGAAAGTATTAAAAACACCGTAAACATGACTACGGAGGAAAGAATAAGAAGAGAAGAAGCTATTACCTCCATGGATAAACTTAAAAATGTTACTGGAGATATAGGGGAACGCTTTAGACAAATAGGTAACGATATTGGAGCAGAATTAGTTCCAGCGTTGGCAGAATTTTTAACCTGGATAGATAAATTAATAATAAAAATTCAGGGATTGGTTAGAAGTGTATTGGATAAAATGGATTTCGCTTCTAGAGTTAGAGATCAAATAGGTTTAGATTACGCGAAAGATGGGGTCAAGCCACACGGAACACCTTCTATAGCAGACTATGCAAGGGCTGCATCCGAAGTTTCTGCATCGGATAAAAATAGAGCAGATGAATTACAACGCCAACAAAATCAAAATACGCAAGATAGCCGAGAAGCTACCGCCCTTTTTACTAGAGACATAAATTTATTTTCTAGTGCCGTATCGACTTTTGCCGGTGTTATCGATGAAAGAGCTGCTTTAGCAGCGTGGGCAGGTGGCGCAGGTCAGGCTTCAGGATTAACAGCAATTCCAAATACGTCTACTGGAGGATCTTCGAAACCGTTGGCGGCGGATATGATGGTAGCAATTAGACAGGCTGTTAAAGGAACTAATGTTCCTCCGGAATTGCTGGCTGGCGTCGTATCGACTGAATCGGGCGGCAATGTTAATGCTGTAAGCCATGATAAATATGGGACTCCAATAGCTTACGGTGCGGCTCAGATCAATAAATCTAACTTTGGTAAATATCATATAACAAATCCTTTTGATTTGAAGCAAAATTTAAACGCTGCCGCGCAGATTTTGAATGAAAATCTGGCGAAATCTGGCGGCGATGTTGAACAAGCCTTAAGATATTATAATGGCGGATACGATCAAAGAAACTGGGGACCGCAAAATGCCGCCTACCCTGGTAAGGTTCTGGGATATACTAATTCTATAAATCCTAATTCTCAAGGATTTCATTCTGTCGGTTATCAAGGTTCTCCCCGAAATATTGGATCTGATCAATTAGTAGGGACTGGATCTGGTGGTCGAATAAAAGGACTCGTTCCACAAGATTTAGGATTAATGAATGCACAATCGGCAATTGCTAGTAATTTAGGAATTCATATTGCTCAAATACAGCAAGGGGGGCGCATAAGTAAGGGAGATATAGACTTCTCAAGAGAACAATTAGAATATGGAGTCATGGCGCAGATTCAGAGAGACCAATTAATGATGAACGCTTCTGGAGCCTTACCGAAACAACGCGCTCAAGCTGCCATAGACTTAAGGACTCAGTCTTTTAATTTACAATCTTTAAAAAATTACGGTCCACAAGTAGAAGCTTCTGGGCGTATGGGCGGAAGAGAAATTACGGTAAACGAGAAAGGCGTCTGGATACAAGTAGATGGTGCGAGAGACCCTTTAATAACAGGAAACGCTGTTAAAAACGCATTAACCGGAGCCTTAAGCCCTGACATAGATCAGATGACCAATAGTGTTGTTAGTGGTATTAAATATTAATTAGGACTTTATATATGGTCATGAAAACTAGATTGTTAAGAGTGACATTAAATATAAACGGGGAAGACGTTGTCTTAGATGAAAATTTAATGCTGCAAGTAAGAATAAAAAAAGCAGCTTTATCTTTAAGGAATAAAGCTACAATAAATGTAGGCGGTCTAACTCAACAAAGAAGAGAACAACTTTTAACAAATTTTACTGCCTATAATCAAAGGCTGAGAAGTCAGGGATTGTTAAATGATAATTATATTCCTGTAACTATACAAGCTGGATATTCAGTCGGCGGAGTAGTCACTCTTACTCAGATTTATAAAGGGCAAGTCGTTTCTTGTGATTTAGCATCGCCGCCGCCAAACGTTGTCGTACAAATAACTTGTTATACTCAACAACAAGATACTTTAAGTTTTATTACGACTCCAGCTCCGACCGCCATAACTTACGGAGCCTATGCGGAGTGGGTAGCTAAACAGATGGGGCTTAGTTTATATCTTGACACGGATTATGCAAACACGATAGTGTATAATCCAGGGAGAACATGCTCTCACGTAGCCGCACTATTATTTGATCTTCAGCGGTATGATAGAAATAACATATCTGCTTATATAGACGATGATCAATTGATAGTAAAAGATAAGAATAAAATAGTAAATACTTCAAATATTTCTACGATTACAGATTTTTTAGAAATGCCAATATGGAATGAATGGGGAGTTGGATTTTTAATTTTATTTAATAATTCGATTAAATTAGCTGGAGGATTATTTTTGACGTCTATTCTTAACCCTTCTATAAATAATACTCCATTCGTAATCGTACAGCTTGAATATAATTTAGAAAGTAGGGGAAAGCAATTTTCCATTAATGTAGGCGTATGTCCATCGGCGTAATGCATATGAAAAAAATTAAATATTTTGATATTTTTGGTGTAGAATATAAAACTGTGCAATTCAGCGCGGCGGAATCCTTTCCAATGATAGAAAGAATAGCTAAACTTAATCCATTAGATATTTTACCTTATACTAGTGTGAAATGTAAAGATGAATATATTATTTTAAATAATGAAAAATCAATTAATAAATATGTAGTGGATAAAATAAATCATGTGCCGAATTTTTTGGTATTAAGAGCTTTATTGTCAATAGTTACTGATTTTAATTTTAGTTTCCTTGCAAATTTTAAACCTGTCAAAATTCCTTCTAAATTTGCAAAAGAATCAAAATCTGTATTTTCCAAATATATTGACATCCCGTTATCTCAATTAATACAAAATCAATTCGCAAGTCTGAAAGAACTAGAAGAATATTATTCATTAGAAGATGCTTTTATCCTATTTGATGTTATGATATCTAAAGGAATAAATGAGGCGTATTCTATTGATAACGCTGGTAAATAGGATTCTATATGGCTATTCAATTAACAAATGCAAACGTAACAGATAAAAATTCTTTGTTATCTGCCGTTAGTTTCATGTTTAATCAGAGCACGGTCGAAGATGATAACTTAATTCCGTGCCGCGTAATAGGAGTTAAGCGCGCGGCTGGAACTGTTGATCTTCAGCCAATGATTATGTTAGTTAAAATGGATAATTCAACTTTAAGCCGCCAATATTTAAATGATATAAACATTTTATCATTAGGTGCCGGTGGATTTGTTGTTAATTTTCCCGTAAAAGAAGGAGATATTGGCTGGTTATTCGCTGGAGATAGAGACATTTCTTTGTTCAAACAATCATTGACTGATAGCGCTCCCAATTCAGGTAGGATGCATCAATTTGCAGATGGAATTTTTATTCCAGATGCGGTTAGAAAATTTTCTATTGCTGAAGAAGATAATGATGCGATGGTAATTCAGAATACTTCTGGAACTGTAAAATTATCTATTCAAGATGATAATATTATTATCGCCGCGCCGACTAAAGTTTTAGTCAGAACAGCTTTAGCCGAATTCTCACAAAACATATTAGTTAACGGAAATTTAACGGTGGCTGGGCTTACATCCGTTAATGGCGGATTTACGGCTGAAGTCGGATCGGCTGATATATGTGCATTACCTGCAACGACGACAATAAATGGGATCAACGTTGCAGGTCACGGTCACGAACAAGATGGGACTTCTGGGCGAACTGCTGGTGGGATGGAGGCGTAAAAATGTCAGCGACATATAGTTTAAATATTGATACCGGAACAGTAACCGCGAATACGGCGGATCTTTTGACGGACGTAGAAACCGAATGGCAAGCTGTATTCGGAACTTCTTTAGATACTGACGCGAGCACTCCGCAAGGAACATTGATTCAAAACGAAACATCGGCAAGAACTAGCGTCATGAAAAATAATTCTGATATGGCGAATTTATTAAATCCCGATCAGTCTTATGCATTATTTCTTAGCTCTATTTGTTCTTTTAATGGCATAGTTCCTCCTATTGATAAACCAACAGTAGGCGTTAACGTGGACGCTGTTAATAGCGGAACAACTCCTATCGTGATACCTTCTGGAAATAGGGTGCAAACTTCAAACGGTGATTATTTTCAGATTGTTAATGATGTTTCTGTTGACGCAGGAGCTACGGGAGAAATAACTATTTCGTCTTCTGCCGAAGGGCCAATACCGTTACCGGTAGGATCTTTGACAATTGTTGATGGCGTAATTGGCTGGGGGTCGGCGGCGGTAACTTCTTCTACTTCTATCACACTGGGAACGCTTTCTTTGTCTGATTCTCAACTGAGAACAGTAAGAAAAAGAATGCTCTTTAAGCAGGGATTAAGCTCTACCGGCGCGATACAGGCAAACGTTCAGGCTGTTGATAACGTGACCAGCATCCAGGCTGTCGAAAATAATACCGGCGCGGCAGGGTTAGTCAATGGGATTACTTTTACATTGCCAAGCGCCATGTACGTGTGCGTCTCGGGCGCTGGTGCGATTGCAGATATAGCCTCAGCATTATATGCCGCGCACGGTGCGGGGTGTCCTTGGGATTATGGCGCGGCAGGGGAGGGTATTCCGGTCAACCCGCCGAACGGGGTTCAAGTTGTAGATCCCTATAATCAAAAACCCTATTATGTAAAATATTGCACTCCGATATTATTTGATTGTTACGTACATGTAACGGCTGATCAGGGAAATAGTAAAGCGTCAGAAATTGCAATTCAAAATACGGTGGTTTTATGGTCGACTGGCGGCGTTTCCGGGCAGCAAGGATTAGCCGACGGTGTCGATGTATCTAGCTATTTGATTTCTGGTGCGATTGCCACTACTTTCCCTGGAATTATAATTTCTGAATGCTCCGTCTGTGTTTTAGCTGCCGGGTCTCCGCCGCCAAGTTATCCCACTGGATACGTTCCTTACTTTTCAATGCTACCTTATCAGGAGGCGAAAATAAAAGTCGGGAACGTACAGGTGGCATTGTCATGATAACACCATACAATACAGATCAGACTCAAGTTCTAAAATGGATGCATAACAATGCTCCAAATATTACAAAACTTATAAAATCAAAAGCAAATTGGTATGCTATAAATCAAACTCAATTTTGGAGTGATTTTTATACTAATATTTTTAATCTAAAAACAGCAAATATTTTCGGAATATCTATATGGTGCATTATTTTAGGAGTTCCGTCAAAACTTTTCGGTTTATATCCAATAACTAACGCTTGGGCTTATGGTATTAATCGAGAAAATTTTGCTACGACTGGTATTACGGTCTTTGCATTAAACGAATGGAATGATGTTGTAAATAGTAATCCTGTGATACCTACGCCTCCCGCGTATAATATTGGCGGTAATTTTTATGGCGGCGGAAATACCACTATAATAGATCTGAGTGAAGTTGTAAAAGTCTTGCAATTAAGATACGCAACTCTAGTTTCTAACGGAACTACGCAATACATAAATAGAATGCTAAATTATATTTTTAATAACGGCGAACCTTGGGATTATGATTCTGGAAATTATTTTTATTTAGCTGATAATACTATTGTTCCTTCTGCTACAGTAGACCCTATTACTCAAGATTATTATATGGAATATAGGGTAGGTCCTGGACTTAAATTATCAGATCAGTTTATCACATTATTAAATTCTACCCAATATGGGATCATCCCGACTTTTGCCGGTACGCGTTATTTAGTCGTCAAGGAGTCATAAAATGCCAGATCTAATAGTAACAGCGTTTAGCGTTGATGGGGATAAAACAGTACCGCCCCAATTATCACCTCAAAATTTTGTTAGTTTTGAACAAGGTTATACGACGGATTATGAAGAGCCTTTAAACGCCGGAAATCCAAACGCAAAGCCGGTCGAAAGACCCATTCAAAACTATCTTTTTTATGTTACAACAGATAATATTTCTTTTTTACAGCAACACGGATATTGCATCTGGTATAATACGATGCCTGGAGGTTATGGAGTAAACGATAAGGTTGTCCGTCAAAATAATGACGGAAGTTGGCTCCCATTTCGATCTTTAGTATCCTCGAATATCACTGACCCTTTAGTAAATTCTGCTAGCTGGGAGTTTGATTATTCAGTTACCGCGATTAACGCCGCAATCCCAATGCCATCGGGCGGATCAATAGGGGCAAGCACTCCTTTAATTACGTCTTCGATAGATTTAAATTTCGTTTCTATTGGTACGTTTGAAATTGTAACTGATGCTGTTGCGCAATCTTGTTCTAACATACCCGCGCAAATAGGGTCTACCGCTCAGGCAGGATTGCTGGAAACGATCACATGGACTTTTAATTCAGTAAATTATTCTGTTCAACGATATACGACAAGAACAGGAACAACTGCAAGTCGCGGCAGTATCAACGGAACATGGTCTCCGTGGGTGCTATCAGCTTCATCTTATGGCCGATGCGACGGAGTCCTAAATTACAATGCAACCGCAACATTAACAGCAAGCGCAGGCGGAAACGTTGTGATCTGGAGTGGGGCCGCAAGTGGCTCTTTAACAATGCCCATAAAAAGTTCTCTGATTACTAATCAATTCATATGGTTTTATAACAAAGGGGCGACTTCAATAACAATCAGCACTCAAGGGTCAGACATTTTGAATGCCGAGGGAGTGAATTTAACGTCTTTAATTTTACAACCTGGAGATTCAATGCAGGTAGTTTCTCCTTCTGTCGCCAATACATATTATATTATTGGTGGGACTATTTTATTGTCCTACTCGACGACAAGAGGCACTCTTGCACCTTTAGGAGATAATTCCCTTCGACTTGCGACAACTTCTTTTGTCCAAAGAGATAGTGTAAATACGGTTTATCCAGTGGGAATAGCCATATTTTTCGCTCAGAATAAAAATCCTAACTCTTTATTTCCAGGGACTTCATGGGTATATACTGGAGAAAATAAAACGATAAGAACTGGATTGCAAAACGGTAGCGACGTTAATACGTCAGGAGGATCAGATACTCAATCTCTTAATAGCTCGAATCTTCCTCCACATAATCATACTGGCAGCGGAACAACTTCTGGGGAAAACGTGGCCCACGTTCATGGAGTGAGCGCCCATATAGGGATAGTAGGGACTTTGACCGACCTAGGTAATGTAGGTGCTGATAATACTAATTCTTACCCAACAGCCGTCATTGATCAAACGATTAATGTCAGCACAGGCAGTGAATCGACTGGGCATGAACATACCTATTCTTTTACCACATCTTCAACCGGTAGTAGTTCGCCCTTCAGCGTGGTAAACTCATATATTAAACTTATGTGTTGGTATCGTTCTGCTTAATTAAGAGGCTAATATGATTATTTCTAAAGAAGTATTGATGAACGGCACCGGATGTGCTTCCGGGGTAGCCGATGTATGGCTACCCTTCATACAAGAGGCATGTGATAAATTCAATATCAACACAGCAAATCGCATTGCTGCTTTTTTAGCAAACGTAGGCGTTGAATCTCAGCAATTGACGGTATTCTCCGAAAACCTTCATTACAGCGCAGTAGGTTTGGCTAAAACGTGGCCGTCTCGATATGCAGTAAAGAGCGCCGCAGAATTGAAAACGCCTAACGAGTTGGCCCTATCCCTTGTCGGGGACCCTGAAAAAATAGCGAATAACGTTTATGCTGATCGGTTGGGAAATGGAGACGAACAAAGCGGAGACGGCTGGACATATCGCGGTCAAGGTCCGATTCAAATAACGGGTAAAGCGAATATAACGCGCTGTCTCGCGGCTATAGGAAAAACGGGGAATCCTCCTACAGTCTTACAGGACCCTGAAGCTGGTTCTTTATCGGCTGCGTGGTTCTTTTCGTCTACGGGGTGTAACGCTCTAGCAGATGAAGCAAAAATTTCAGAAATCGTGAAGGTAATAAACGGACAGATCCCGTGCGTAGCAAATCAAGGAACGCTACGAATTAATAGATTTAGATCTGCCGCAGCCATGATGGAATAAAAGAAAGGCCGCAACTCGCGGCCTATTTTGTTTGTGAGAAATAAGTCACTACATCATGAAAAGATAAATTATTAATATTTCCTGTCATGAAAAAGTTTCCAAGCGCACTTAAGATCCCGATCACTATTGCTCTTAATAGTCTATCCTTTATTGAATTACCAACGAAGCTAAGAATAAAAGAAAACGACGCATCTAATATATCAGGCAAGAATAAATCAACAAATTTTTTCGAGACCTTTTTAAGTTTTTCATTCACAACGCCCCCTAAACATACTTATTACTTCCCGAAATTATAGAGATCTTTTGTAGGGTGACCGTTATCATCCCACATGGGGTTTAGAATTGAGAACGTCATAATTTTATTTGAAGTTTCATTATAGTAGATATCTAATCTTCTGGATGTAGGAACATAATAAATAAAATCCTCGACGTGTTGAGGTAATATAAGTTCTACTAAATTATCATGCCCATAATCCATGACTTTTTGTATTACATAAGTTCTTGTAACTACAGTACCATCTACTATTTTATATTTTATCTGTATATAACTGTAAGAATTGTTTGGCTCAAAATAAACATCCGTTGGGAGATACAAATAAACTCCCTCTGTTGCTCCCGTAGGATCTTTTATTTCGTTTTGACAAAAATAAGGCTTTCCATATTTCGGATAGTCCATTGTGCTTTGCAAGCATTCGTCTGTATTTATCGTATTACCGATCATTTTTTTATGCGAAGTAAGCCATTTCCCATGTAAATCTTTCATCTTGAAATCAACATTATCATTCCCATTACTTGTATCTATGGTGCCGGATAAAGCGCTCGGAAGTGTATCACCAAACGAATGCAAAGACGTCATAAAAACAATTGCTGCCAGGATCAAAGATTTAACATTGAAAGTGATAGCTGACATTTCGTAACTCCGATGATTATATAGGATTATGCCTATATAATCAATTGTCAAGATATTGTAAGTTTTGCTATAGTTATGTATTCTAATTATAGCAGTCTATTGTTTATTGGATTTTGAATTCTGTCCAGGCGCGGCCATCATCATACGCTAGATTTTATCTGGCCGCGCCTAAAATCGGTTAAAAATTAATCAACAATTTCAAAAACGCCATGACCGGAATTCGAAAGATAGATAAAAATAAGATCATCTACATCGTCTCGAATAGCAACGTAATTATCGTTTACGCCGTCTGCTTCTGGGTCTTTATTGCCATCGATGCATTGATAAACTTTACCTACTGTCAAATAAGGTTCTTTGTCTCTTCCATTGCTAAACATTTAATTTTCATTTTCAAATCCTCTCTACAAAGGCCCATGCTGCATGATAAACGGTTGCTCCGGGCGTATGATTCATACAAATGGTATCGACTGGAGCAACTACGCGATAAAGAACCGGTTCGCCGCCTATAGATCTAGCAGCTCGACCGGCATAGATTTTTGCTAATCCAAGATCTTCAGTAAAGAAGACTCGTTCTAAATTTTTCTTACGTCCTTTTTCACTAATCGTTCCAGTATTGGATGGAGGGAGAAGCAAACTATCAATTCCGGCAATGGTACAAGAACCATGATAAAAAATTTTTCTTTCGTCGCGGCAATTGATAGTTTGCATCTTATCTCCTAGGCCCGGAGGACCGGGCGACCAAGCTAAAGAACGAACACACCGCTAAAGGTGGCCAGCATGTCATCTTCATCAACGCCATTGGTCATGCCGAGAAAGATGACTTCTTTTTCTTCTTCCGGTTGTGCCATATAGGCTTGAAATTCCTCTAGCGTCATTTCCTGCGCGTTTTTCATTTTAATTCCTCTATCTCATTTCGATGTAGATATAATAAAGCCAATGAACACCGCTGTAAAGTGTTCATTGGCTAAAATAGAAAATATTTTTAGTAATCGGTTACATCGTCTGGATGTCGAAAAGCTTTGAAAATTCCGTGGCGTGGAACGTCCTTAGCGCCTTTAGGAAAATGCTTGTAAGTGACTAACTTGCCTTTATCTTCTTCAAAAGAATCCCAGCGGGCTTTCCGTTCAGGTGCTTTCATGCTGCCGCAGCTTACCTTAAATTCTTTTTCGTATTCAGATGACTTTACCCAATACGACCCAATAATTCCGGAGCCGAAAAGACCATCTTGATCGGAAGATCTCTTTGTGTGACCGAGTTCGTCAATGTATGCGGAATTTCCGTTATGCATTAATTCTTCGCGTCCAATTATAACCGCTTCAGCGTCGACAAACCGTTTTACCTTCAATAACCATCCCTGTTTTACTGTGCTACGTCCAAATTTATACAGACCGTGAGGAGCGCGGATCATAATTCCTTCATATCCATTATCGACTTGTTCAGATTCATAAGCGTCAAGCTCTTCAAGATTATTGATTAAAGTTTGCTTTAGCACTTTAATGCGCGGCAATAATCCGTTGTTTAATAAAATCTGATTTACCACGAAAGCCCGTTCTTGAAATTCCTCAAATCTGTCAAGGAAAGGAATGTCGAAATTGTCCCATGTGTCGAACATGTAAAAATAGAAATCTGGTTCTCCCTTTATAGACATGACTCCAGAAACAGAACGTGCATAAGTTTCCGCATCGTTTGGAGCGCCGACAATAAGTTCTCCGTCATCGCCTGTAAATTCTGAAATTGACAAATGTTTCCGGATGAACAGATTCGGGATAAGTTTATTTGTATTGCTCAATGGAAGATCATCAACTCCATGGCAACGAATGCCATCTAATTTTGGAGAGGCTATTACAGGAAATTGCAAAAGTTCGGGAATATAATGTTCCGCTTTCATTGGCTTGATGATTGCGTGATTATTTTTAATAGGCATTATATCTATGTCCTAATGTTGAATAATAAAGTGCTGCCGTTTGTGCGCTTGGAATGGTACGGAAAAGGCGTATCGCTGGAACTTGTAAGATTCTGCCGCCCTGAAATTTTACGTAAATATCGGCGCGGCATACTTCCTCTTGCAAAATAATTTCTTTTATTTCTCCACTCAAATTTACATAATAGGCAGTATCGCCCTTTTTCATGTTCATAAAATTAATCCTAATTCCTTCATGATTTTAGGATAGCGAGCGTCATTAGATTTTATGAATGCGCCATTATACATAACTCCTTTACGATCTTTGATTTCGTTATAAGCGTATTTTACGCAATCAATATAATCAAGTTCGTATTGTTGAGCTAACATCTGTAAATATCCTAGGGAAAGTCCTATGGATGTATAAATAATATCCATGTCATTTTTTAAAATCGCATCGCCTAAATTTCCGAAACATATTCCAATGGATAACATATGTCCATCATAGAGGGCCGGATTCCCTGGAAGTGAGTCTATATAAATAATATCATTAAAAGCAATATTATTTTGTTCAGCAATAATACGCAAAACGACAGAACAATCGCCAATATCATCTTTGATTTTATTAGTGTAATGGCTAGCATCTAACGGCAAAGATGAATTTGTTATATCATCTGCCAATTCATAGATATGATCGCACAACTCACCGAATTCTGAAATCAATTTAGCAAATTGAGCTAACGAATTAGAACCTTTAATAAGATTTCTTTCTTCTGCCCAAAACTTGATTTTATCAAACGTGCTTTCGATGGTTGACATTATTTTTTATCCTCCAAGCTTACAGATCCAGGAGCGGTAGCAAAGGCCGTGATTGCATTCGTCTGATTCGACCCGTCCTTTGTCATACCGAAATAGAAACCATAAACCTGTTTCAATTCGTTGAATAAATATCCTAAGACGGTGCCGATTATTGCCGCAGATGTTGGATTAGTTAATTGCGAGGAAGCGAATCCGCCAAAAATTAATACAGTCAAACAAATAACTCCCACTGTTAATATGATGGCAATTGATGGCCGTATCCAATCTTTTGGTTGTTGCGCGGCAAGTTTGCGGGCACTATCCCGGTCGGACGCTTCAGCCTGATATTGCGCCGTAGCCGCCACTAATTGATTTTGCGCGGCAGTCACTTGTAATTTTTGCAATTCGTTTTTTGAATTGATTTGAATTTCTTGCAATTTTTCAGCTAATGCCGGATCGGCAGCAATCGCCGCATTCAACGCGTCCGGCGTATTCGATATTCCCAGGCTTGAAGAGATCAAAGCCCCTACTGCCCCACCTGCCGGGCCTCCCAATAATGTTCCCAAAATAGGCGCGGCCTTACCAATGGCATTTTCTAAATCGCTCCAGTTCATGATTTTCCGCCTTCTATTAATAAGTAATTTTTCATTTCTTCCGGGCTTTGATACGATTCATATCCCTGCATCATTAGAACGTAATAGCCGCCTATTTGAGGATCGAACGAATCGACATAAGATTTGTCCACGAAAAAATCATGGTCACTGTCAAGACTCCGAATTACCGCGCCGCCTTTTATTTCTGGAATAATTTCACTTATTTTCGCCGCCCATATATGCCAATTAGGGCGATATTTTGGCAATTCAATTTCTGTCATTTTAGGGAATATCCTTTTTCGAATGGTTCGGCAGGAGAAACCGAAAAATATCCGTCTTCGTAATATACGATATAAGACCCAACGACAGGATGATGCCTATCTATAAAGGTCTTTGGCAAATGGTATGCTCCAGACGTATTTTTAAGAAAAATAGAAGCGTCTCCGCCTTCGTGAAAAATAATTTGTGTGATCTGATCAGACTTTACGACTTTATGGCATATATATTCTGGCATTTCGTCAAACATAATAAGATCCTTATGATACAAAAATTAATAGGTTAACTACAATTGCAATGACTATGATAACAAAGATATCAAAACTCCATTTCTTAAGTTTTCTTTTCATTATTCACCCGATGCGTTTTTATTTATTCGATCTAATTTTTCCGAGATATATGTTATAACAACTTCATCAACGAATGTTGACCATGTTCTATGATTATCTTTTCTACATGTATCATGCCCGCATCCAAAAACAAATTCGTTTTCCGCCCCGGGAATAGGACCGCGAAAATAGGCACCATAAGGATCTCCGTTTGTGTGCTCATATCCCCAAGGGCATTTTATTCTGTATTTTCCCGACATATTTTGAACCACGTCACCGCCAGATCCTTCCCCCATTTTTAAAGCTGACGTTATTTTGATCGCGAGCTTTAGCCAGATGGCGTCCATTTTGTATTCATTTTCATCAAATACTTGTTCTCGCTTTATCGGAATAATAATTTCAAACTGAAACGCCTGAGCTATTTCTTCAGGAGTATAACGATTAGCATAATCAGATTCTACAATATGGACTTGATATTCTCCGTTTTCATATTTATAAGCCCCCGTTTCATTACGCTTGTTATTAACGCCGCAAGGCATTCGACCATAACGCGATGCGTCTTTTATAGTATGGTCTCCGCCAGCCTGCAAAACGTTAGCGACGAATCCAATTAGGAGCGCCCTAAAATAGAGAAGATTTTCTATCGGGTCTTTTAAGAAATACCATAATTGATAATTATTTGGAGACGTTTCCACGATGACTGTCGGCGGCAATATAGACTTGAAATGATCTAGATCTAAGCCACCCTTAGACCCTGTTCCGTGTCCTATATCATCCACCATTAGGGCCAATCCATGTCCAAAAGATGCGTCGCCGCGCCAGAAACGCATTTCTCCGTTTTTTGGATTAACTGTTTTTATAGAAGAAGAAATACAAGCGTAGCAATTAGCGTTTACATTAATTGGTTTTCCAAGTTTCCAAGGAACAGGCCACCATCCAGCATTTAATTTTTTTCCGGTAGCGTCAGTTTGTACTGTTGCCTCGCTAGCATAACCGGCCATGACACGTTCGGTGTCTGGGATCGTGCTTTGCAATTCCGTTAAAAATTTTTCTGCAATTTCTGTCGTTTCTCGTCTATTCATTCGTAAACCTTTAATTGTCTTTAAATTCTTGATAACAGTTTCGCATTTTTGTTCATTAGAATCAAACGATTTCTATTGAAAATTTTCTTAATTTGATTCAAAATTGGCGCATTACTTTTCATAACTAAATTGACCAAAAATGACAATAAACAAAAATCTGTATGTCGGTACATTGATCATGAACGGCTTAGGAGACCGCCGCGACGTATCCCTTAAAAAAGGGGTTCTCTCGTGGCTGACGGCGAACGGGGGCCGTTACCGACACTCTGATGGGACTTTAGTCGGTAAAAGCGTTCTGCGACCTGTCTTACAGACGTCTACTGTTTACTTAAATTTAAATCCTGACCTTTTATACAGGGCGATTACCCACACGGCGAGAGTGAGAGCGTTTAGAGAAAAATTGACCTTCTCAAAACCTATCTATCTTATTGAAACTAAACGATTTTTTCTCGGCGAATACGGAGAAAAATTCAGCAAAAAGACGGGTTGGGCGATGGATAACAAAAATCAGATCCTTCTCGAAACGATTAATTTTTTTATTCCGGAATGGATGGCAATTGATGACGACGACGATAAAGCTTAACGCACAGCAGGAAAAGGCCGTAGCTCTTGCTGTGCAATGGTACAAAGATTATAAAAAAGGGATTACGACTAAGAAATATTTTTTTCTGTCTGGCGTTGCTGGAACAGGAAAAACTTTTATTGCAAAATACATAGCGGAACTTTGTTGCGGATTAAAAAATTCTATTTTTATCGCGCCAACTGGGAAAGCTGCCAGCCGACTACGGCAAAAAGGATGCCGTAACGCCCAAACAATGCATCGTTTTATCTATAACTTTAAAGGAGAAAATTCAGACGGCGATTTAATTTTTTCAGACAAAAACGAATTAGAATCTCAACCGGATCTAATCGTATTAGATGAGGGGAGCATGGTAGGTTTATATGATGCCAACAATATTTTTTCTTATAAAATTCCCGTCCTTGTGCTGGGAGACGTGGATCAGGTTCCTCCTGTTCGAGATAAACCGTTCTTTACCAAAAATAATATGGACTGCAAACTTACTCAAATTGAAAGACAAAAAGAAAACTCAAATATTATTAGAGCTTCAATCGTCATTAGAGAAGGCTTTTCTTTGCCAATTCGAGAATATGACGATGTAGCAATAAGAGCTGGTAGACCAACTTCCAAATTATTAAAAGAATATGCCGCTGAAGATGCTCAGATAATCTGTTCTCGCAACGCAACGCGTCATTCATATAACAATCTTATTAGGGGCCTCCTAGGGCATGTTGGGGGAATGCCGTCTATTGGGGAAAAATTGGTCTGTATGTTCAATCAGCACAAATATGATTTTATGAACGGTGAACAATGTATATTAAAGTCTTTGGAGACGCTCCCTTATTCGGATACCAACGATAACGACCTGCCAGCCATTATGATGGCTAACGTTTTTAGCCTTACCGATAATAAGATGATACGTGTTAAATTCAATCCTGACTCATTCAGCCCGGATATAACGGTAAGAACAGAAGCGCTAAAGCATGCTGGCGGTTTTGATTTTGGATATGTAATGACAGTCCATAAATCACAGGGTTCGGAATGGCCGAAAGTTATGATACTGGAAGAGGTCCTTTCTCAAGTCCCTTACCGTTTGATGATGTATACGGCAATTACTCGTGCGATGGAAAAATTAATCATTTATCTAAATCCATAAATTATTGTTGGTAATGAACAATAGCGGTGATATACTACAAATCTCGATAGAGAAACTCACAAACAAAATTTTAGAGGTTAAAAACCATGGCACATACAAAAAAAGCAACAATTGAAGATTCCGCCCCGATTGACATTTCACTCGATAGCGTCGTATTGAAAGAAGACGATACCGCTCTCACCGATGACGGAGCACAGACTGAAGCTTTTCCCGATCCGCAGATTTCTGAAGCGGATGAACTTGCAAACGCTTTGGCTGTTGAAGATGCCGCCTTTCTCGCCGCGCTGAAAAAGCTGGACGATCAGGAAAACGAGCTTAAGACCAATATTGATTTACTCGACGCTGCCGAATGGGAAAAATTCGACGCGAAAGAGGAACTGCTTGTCGCTCTGGCCGGTCAGGAAAAACAATTTCGTGTCGAACGTTTCAAAGAAAAACTGGCTGACAAACACGCAAGCAAATTTTCGTCAATTACTGAAAAACGTCTGCGTCTGATCGATAACGCCGAAGCTTTTAAAGCAGAGCAAAAGCGCAAGTCTGACGAAAAAATCGAAAACGAAAAGCGCAAACTGGCAGCAAAGATCGCCAAAAAAGCAGAACGCGCTGAAAAGACCGCTGAGAATAAAAAGCTTCGCGAATCCTCTCAGAGCGAAATCAAAAAGCAGAAAGAAAGTGAAAACCAAGAACGTAAAAATCGGCTTGACGAGCGTAAAGCAGAATTGGAAAAATTCCCAGGTCGTCGTCGCAAGGCTACCGATTTCGTTTATATCGGCGAAGGTTTTTCAACTCCGCAAAAATTTTCAGTTCGCGGCAAAGTTTATCAATTTTTGAAAGATAACTACACCGTCGGTTCGACAATCAATGTCGAATCCTTTGGCGAACAGGTTAAAGGAATGTTGTTCGGTGCCAACGTTCGCAGCTTCCTCGGCAAGTTGGAAGAATTCGGCCAGATCGATTTTGTAACTCCGGTTGATGTTCCGGTGGAAGCTGAATCCGACAAGGTCGCGCTGCATGACGATTTTGCAGATGAAGATGAAGATGAAGGCGATGACGATTTTGCAGACGAATCGGAAAACCAAGACTAATACTTAAGATATTCTAATGTTTTAAGTATTTGTATATTAAGACAATGAACGATATAATGCTAGAGGCCAATAACCTTTAGCATTTTTTATTTTAAGGACGAAAAGAATGTCTCTTCAAGAAAAATCAAAATTAACAATCCCTGCAATCGAAATTTTAAAAGAGGGTATTTCCCTTTTGGAAGAACGTGCCGGAGCCTATAAATCAACAAACGATCAGATAGCAGATGTACTAAAAATTTTATTCCCGGATGGAGTATCGTTAGATTCGTCAGTTTCCCACCAAAAATATTTTAACCTAACCTACATCGTTACCAAATTGGTCCGTTTTGCAAATTCTAGAATGACGCATAGAGATTCTATGATGGATCTAATGAACTATGCCGCGCTTGAAGTTACAGTTTTAGACAAGGAAAAGAATAATGAAAACTATTGAAATAGCAATACTAAATAGTAAGGGATCGAAAATCATTCACGAAACTATAGACGAAGTTAATTATATTAAAATAGAGTTGGATGATGATTCATTATACGATATTAAAGAAAAAATGGATTCAGAAAACAAGGAAGAAAAACATGATTAATATATTAGATAGTTTTCCTGTTTTAGAAAATATTAATGTAGTCGAAATTATCATTCAAAGCGAAGATATTGTAGTTAATCAAGATAAATTAGCTGGAACAACTCGCCTTTTAATACGAACTCCAGGCGCGGCAACCCTTCAAATAACTGGCGATGCAGAATTTTCTGGAGACATCGTTCATATCCATGAGGTTCATAAATGAGTAAATTGTTTGCAGTCTTCGATACTGAAACTACTGGACTACCTCTTCACGAAAATGCAGACGTCAATTTACAACCAAAAATTATTGAATTTGGCGGCGTCCTTACAGACGGAATTGAAATTTTAGATCGATGCAATTTTATTTGTAATCCAATTGTTAAGGGTAAAACTGTAGAGCTTAGTCCTGTCATTACTAAAATAACCGGCCTGACTAACGACGATCTCGATGGTGAGCCCATTTTCGAGTTTTATATCCCAACAATAAAAAAGTTTTTCTCAAAAGCAGACGTTGTCATCGCTCATAATCTCAGCTTCGATAAGGCCATGGTGCTTTATGAAATGAGAAGATTAGGAAAAGAGCTTGAAGACGTTTCCTTCCCTTCCATAGAAATTTGTACTGTTGAACAATGTGTAAAACAGTTTGGTTATCGCCGCAAGTTGATCGACCTCTATAATATGTATTGCGAAGAGGCTGTCCAGTCGCATAGGGCCGAGGATGACGTAATGATGCTACACGAAATTTGTAAAGCTATGGGAATTTATAACTTATTTGATTGAGGATTAAAAATGAACTTTCCGCAATTAAGGGTGAGAACTGGATATAGTTTTAAGAAAGCCTATGGAACTATAGACAATGTGATAGAACGATTGAAAGAAATAGAATGCAATAACGCAGCAATGGTAGACTTTGAAACATGGGGACATGCGCGTTACGAACAAGCAATGGTCAAGGCCGGTTTAAATCCTATGTTCGGCATGGAAATCCCTATCAAACATACAATAGGCGATACTGATTATTTCCCACATGCTTGGTGTTTGGCTAGAGATACAAAATATTTTTATAATTTCACATCGAAAGCGTTGTCTGGTGTAGAAAAATTTCCGATTGGAACAGAATTTAGAAAAATTTTTCGGTTTCCTGGCGCGGCAATTAATGCTTTGTCTCCTGACAATTATGATTATGTTGATATTAATCCGTCAAGTTTTCTATTAGCAAAAGACGGTTTACGTATTGCAGAACAATATAAAAAGCCCATCGTTCTCACGTCATATAATGACTATCCTTCTACGAAACATAAATCCGCTGCTTATGCGTGGGGAGTCGGCGGATCTGTTGCTAACAATACTATTTGCGGCGTCGATGAATTGTGGGAAAAGCTTAAAATTATTATGCCGGGACCTGTCTTTGATAAAGCGGTAGAGAATACTTGCGCATTAGCGGAGTCGTTAAAAGGAATAAAACTCTCCAAAGCTCCAATGATTAAAGCGCTTGGGAATCTTCAAGATTTAGTTGATGAAGGGATCAAGAATCGATTGAAGAAAGGACACCTTAAAAAATGGACAAAAGAATATGAACTTAGAATCGCTGAAGAAATATATCAAATTATGTCTAAAGATTTTGATAGTTATTTTATTGTCGTATCTGATTTGGTTAGATTTGCAAAAGAACATATGCTGGTGGGCCCTGCCAGAGGATCTAGCGCTGGTAGCCTTGTATGTTATGTCTTGGGTATTACCGAAATCGATCCGTTGGTACATAATTTACTTTTCCAGCGCTTTATTGATATTAGCCGTGACGATTTACCAGATATCGATATAGATTTTCCAGATGATAAAAGATATATGGTCTTTGATTATCTGAAAGAAAAATATGGTTCTGAATGCGTGGCTAAGGTTGGCAGCGTTAACACTCTCAAAGCCTTGTCTGTTATCGCACAAGTCAGCCGTTACTTTAATCTTACCGATGATGAGAATAGAAACATTAGAAATTCTTTTGTCGATTACGCTGCTAATGATGACCGTGCCGCACACATGTTACGCGACACTTTTTTAATGACAGATGAAGGCCGCACATATCAAAAAGAGCATCCCGTCGCTGCACATTGCATGGTCTCTCTTGAAAATCATCCTTCCCATTCAGGGGTACACGCTGCCGGTATTTTGGTATGTAACGATCCTGTAAGCGATTTTTGTACCGTTTCAGAATTAGGCATTGCTCAAATAGATAAAAAGGATATTGAATATCTTAATCTGCTAAAAATAGACGCTCTCGGACTCCGAACGTTAGGGATTATTGAAGACTCACATGCGATGACGGCTGACGAACTTTATTCCTTGCCATTAGACGATGAAAATGTTTTGAATATTCTAAACAACGACCGCGTATTAGGCATATTTCAGTTTGAAGGCGGCGCGGTACGTAACGCCACACGTTCTGTTTATGTAGATAAATTTTCAAAAATAGATAACCTAACAGCTTTGGCGCGGCCCGGTCCCCTTTCTTCCGGCATGGCAAATAAATATATCTCTCGGGCGAAAGGTTCGACTAAAGTTGAATATGATTTTCCTGAACTTGAAAAACATTTGAAAGATACTTACGGCGTCTTACTTTATCAAGAACAAATTATGAACATCGTTCGGGATATCGGCGGACTGGATTGGAAAGAAACTTCTGCCGTTCGTAAGGCCATCGCAAAAAGTAAAGGCGATGAAGCTATTAATAAAATGAAGGGACATTTCATTGAAGGCGCTCTTAAAAAGAATATTCCTCTGGAAAAACTTGAAAAGCTTTGGTCTGAGATTGTTCAATTTGGTGGTTATTGCTTTAATCAAGCTCATAGTTGTTCTTATGCTGTCGTCACTTATTGGACATGCTATCTAAAATATTATCACCAGTTAGAATTCTCGGCGGCATGTCTTAGAGCGTCAAAAAGTGAAGAACAAACTATCGCTATTTTACGTGAACTTGTTCGGGAAGGCGTAGAATATACAGCCATAGATCCTGATTATAGCGAACTAAATTGGGTTGTCGCTGATGGTCGCTTAATTGGCGGCATCATGAACGCTAAGGGATACGGAAACGTTAAAGCGTTAAAATATATCGAAGCAAGAGCGGAAGGGAAGCTAACAGATAAAATGAAAAAAACTTTATCTGAAGCAGAAGTACCTTATGCAGATCTTAATGCCGCGCATACAATTTTTGGAGAATATTATAAAAATCCTTCCTTATTAGGATACGATAATATCGATTTCATAGAAAATATAGCGGAAATTGAAAAAGGGGCGAACGGTTTTTTTATAGCCAAATTAGTTAAAAAGAAAATATCTGACGAAAACGACGAACAGCGTCTTAAACGTCGCGGCGGAGTCCGAAAAAACGGCAATACAAAATTCATGGATTTGGAATTCATCGACGATACGACAGATGCCCCGTTTAAGTTTAGAATTAAAGCCGCTGATTATCCTACTCTACAAGTAATCGCTGACGAAGCAACGAAAGGACAGTGGTTTTTGATTAGCGGATGGCGGATGCCTAATTTTGACATGATCTTTATTAATAATATGGTTAAACTTAAGTGAGATTGTAATGGAATTGAGAGAAAAGAACGCATGGAAAGCTTTTAATGGACATGCCGAAGGGAAACTACAACTCAATCGCGTTGAGAATACAATCGGTGATGGAATGCCAGACGTAATTGGGACTAATTGTCATGGCGTAGGATTTTGGCTTGAGCTTAAAGACCTTACAGATTGGCCTGCAAGGGAGACCAGTTGCCCGATGAAGGGAAAGTTTAGGCCAGGACAAATTCCTTTTTTGCTGACATGGAAATCATGGGGATTTAATTGTTATGCTTTGGTGCGGATCAAAAAGATTTTCTATTTAGTGAATCCATCTTCTGATATAGAAAGTATTCCGAAATCTCTTTTTAATTTGCACATAATAAAAACAGGGTATAAAGATATCATCGAATATCTTGGGGAATTAAAATGAAATTTAAGCCGATGGATCATCAAGAAAAGGCGCTGGAAAAAAGTAAAGGGAAAAGAAATTTTGCTTTTATTATGGAACAAGGAACAGGAAAGACATACGTTGCTCTTGCCGATGCAGAACGACTTTTTAATGCTAGATTAATAAATGCCGTTCTTGTTGTCGCTCCGAACAACGTACATAGTAATTGGGTTCGTAGAGAAATTCCTAAACATATGGACCTCTTCACGATTTCACATTATTGGTCAACTAAGGTCGAGACGTTACGCGAGAAAAAATGTTTGGAAACTTTGTTTGCAGATCATTATCCTGCCGATAAACAACCTTTAAGGATCTTCGCTATTAATATTGATGCGATTAACGCCAAAAGAGGTTATGAGGCGGCAGAAAGATTCCTTAAAGCCTTCAAAGTTTTAATTGTGTGCGACGAATCGACCCGCATTAAAAATCCTAGAGCCAAACGCACAAAAAAAGCAATAAAACTTTCTCGCCTAGCAACGGCGCGGCGAATTCTTAACGGTACTCCAATCACTAAAGCGCCGACTGATTTGTTTTCACAATTTCAATTTTTAGATGATGAGCTGTTAGGGACATCTTCTTATCGTGCTTTCGTGTCAGAATTTACGGTTTTACTGAAAGATGACGACCCAAAAATGGTAGCAATTAAAAAGAAGATAACCAATTCTCCAGTCCTACCGCAGATTGCTCAGAGGGATGAATTCGATAGACCTATGTATAGAAATTTAGACAAGTTAAAAAAATTACTTGAACCGCATATTTATAGAGTTACGAAAGAGGATTGTTTAGACTTGCCGCCAAAAATTTATCAGGTCGTAGAATTCGATCTTGCCGTTGAACAGCAAAAAATTTACGATAGAGTTTTAAAAGAAAATCTTTATTTATTTAAAGATGGTGACATTTTACGCGAAATAGGATTCGAAGGTATAGGCGTTCGCGCTAAGCTTAAGCAAATAACGTCAGGATTCATCAATATTTATGGCGAACCTGTTCTAATGCCTGTCGAAGATAATCCGCGCATGGCTCTGTTTAAAGATTATCTTGAAGATCTTGCTATAAACGAAACGCCATTTCTTGTTTGGGCCATGTTTAAAGAAGAAATTAGGCAGATCATGGCCGCGCTTGAAGAGTATGGCATTACTTGTGCTTCATATTATGGCGAGACAAGACAAATAGATAGAGAAAATGCCCAAGACGATTTTCAAGCGGGACGAATTCAGGCAGTCGTGTGTCATGCAGCGGCAGCGGGGATCGGAATAGAATTTACTCGGGCAGAAATGGCGATTTATTACAGTTGTTCGGATGATAATGGATTACGTTTGCAATCTGAAGATCGCAATCACCGCATAGGGACCATAAAGTCTGTTCTATACATCGATTTGATCGCAAAAGATACTCTAGATCAAACAATTTATGATAATCGTGCCTACAAAAACGCTATAGCGAAAACTGTTTTAGATGATGACTGAATGAACAACTTGTGATAATATAATCTCTCACAATTAGGAAGGACTGTTTATGACCGGTAATGATAAAACGACGACTCAAGATCCTGGCGAGGAAGGTCTTGATTTTATGTCTGGAGACGTTGAAAAAGCTCCTCCGTCTGAGAATACTCTCGAAAGATTGTCTGCATTGGCCGAAATTGCACAAAATTTGACCGACGAAATAAATCAAGATTCACAAGAAACGGATAAAAAATCAAAAGAATTGGCAAATATTGTTCGAGTTCTGATCCCAAACATCATGGATTCTTTGGAAATGAAAGATTATACCATGATGAATGGTGTCAAAATTTCTGTAGAAAATAAAGTTCAAGCTTCTATAAGCAAGAAAAATCAGGACGCCGCTTTTGCGTGGCTTAAACGCTATCGCTTGGATGGCATCATTAAAACAGTTATTGTTTCTGAATTTGGAAAAGAAAAATACGACGACGCTAAAAAAGCATTCGCTCTTTTGAAAGAGCAAGGCGTCGATGCTGAGCTGATCAGTTCTATTCACGCCGGTACATTGAAATCCTTTGTTAAGGAGCGTCTAGCTGCCGAAGAAGAATTAAAAGAAACAGTCCGCGTTCCTACTCGCGAGACTATTGTTACTACGCGTGAGGAAGAATGGAAAGATTTAGTTTTTGACGATACTAATAGTATCGAAATGAATCTAGAAACCATCCCACCGATCCCGCAAGATATTTTCGGCGTATTTGTTTTTAAAGAAGCAAAAATCGTCGTTCCTAAATCTAAATAATCCATCATTCAAAAGAGAAAAAATATGTCAAAAGAAATTGCCGTAGACAATAAAGAATCTTCTGAAGTTTCCGAAGTGAAAATCACTCTTCCGGCTGTAGCGGAAGAAATGTTGTTCAGTGAAGAAGATTCCGGTGCAGGATTTGAAGGAACGAGTGTCGAATCATTTGCAATTCCTTTCATTCAGATCCTTCAGAAAGGTACTCCGATGGTAGACGAAGACAATCCGCATTACGTGGAAGGGGCAAAAGCCGGGCATCTTTTCAACAGTGTCACGCGTCAAATTTACAACGGCAAAGAAGGTATCGATATTATTCCGTGCGCCTTTCAACGCACCTTTATTCGTTGGGGCGGCAGGGATTCGGCCAATCCTGGATTCAAGGGCGTTTTGCAGGTAGAAGAAATCGACCGCCTGAAACATGATCCGGCCCAGATTAAAGAAGTCGAGGGCCGCCTTTATGTCCCGAATGCTGACGGCACCGTTGATACAAAGAAAAACGATTATTACGCCGACACACGTAGCCATTTTGTATTGATTATCGATCCGGAAAGTGGCGACTTTAGCCGCGCCTTGTTCCCGCTGACTTCGTCTCAGGTTAAAGCATCGAAAACATTGCTAACGTTGCTCCATGAAAAAATCATCAAACGTACAGATGGCAAACGTATCAACCCGCCAACATTCGCCAATTTGGTTCACGTTAATACGAAACCGCTGACGGATAACAAGGGTAATTCATGGTCAGGCGTTGAATTTACTCCGACGCGTATTCTTGGCATTGAAGATCGTGACCTATATGAAGCGGCAAAACAATTCAATCGCGATGTAGTAAGCGATGCGGTCCCGGTTGATTATGCTAAAGCAGATTATAACAATGGTGGGGCCGATGATACTGAAGGGGGCGAAAGTTTCAGTAAGCCTAAAGAAGCGAAAACGTTTTAATTAATTATAGTCGCGGCTGTCATGGCCGCGCTTTTATTACGGTGAATAAAGTGAAAAGAATCAAAGGTGTATAACGGTTTGACAATCGCAATATTCACAATGTTCTTAATCATAATATTATTTTTCATGTTCTCATTTAACTTAGGATTATAATTATGTCTAGTGTATATGTCACTTGTTGCACTCCTAAATCCAAACCAGTTCTTACCGCCAATATGTTTACAGAATATTGGCGCTCTCCCGATGATGGTTGGCACGATGAACCCGATATCGGTTATTCATTCGACGCCGGGCATCATGGTGTCATTACTGTATTAAACAGAATGACCGGTTTCGGCTATCGAGACGTTGAAACCGGTTTTCGAGATAGTTATGCAATGAACGCTAGAGGTAAAATGAATTATGGCAAAAACTTCTGGCTCGCCTCCGGCATGTTCGATATACGAGAAGGAATAAAACTTTATCGGGATGAAATGCCTTGGGATGTTGCCGTAGCGTTGATAAAAGAAAACGCAAATAATTGCGTAGGAGAAGAAGAATGATAACGAGATTTATTAAAAATATTTTATCCGACTTGCTAATGTTAGCTTTAATTTGGTATGGGATCATAATGCCACATCAATATTTAGATAATATAGCAACATATTTCTTTTGGCTCATGTCTATATTGGGGATATTTTTCACGATATTAAATAATGATAAAAAAGACAAAATTAAAATAGTTAGGAGAAAAACGTTTATAAAAAGAACGAGTTTGCAAATCAATTATCAATTTGTTATAACAGTTGTTGAGTTTTGCGCGTTCGCATCGGTTGGAAGATTTTGGCTTGCGACGATCTGGTTTATATCCAACATTTTAATGATAGGGTTTCAGGGCGAATTAGAAGAAATGTACGACAGGGAGTTTCTAAGATGAACAAGATAATCGTTATCGTGTTATGTATTTCCTTCGTTTATAGCTTTTTTGGTTGTATTTATTTATCGATTAAACAGGAAAAAAGAGCGATTAGAGATCAGGCGTTTTTATGGTCACTGGTATACGCTTTATGTTCTTTCTATACTATTATTCATTGGTGGTAATTTAATATGGATTACGAAGAAAGCACTTCTACAACGCTTACTATTTATAAAGATTCATGGGGAACGCCGAAACCAGTTTATGATTATTGGAATAAAAAATACAACTTCGTAGCGGATGTCGCGGCGTCAAAAGAAAACGCTCTTAATAAGAATTATTTTACTAAAGAACAAAATGCTTTAATTATGCCGTGGCATATTTTCCGAACTAATCCTTATTATTATGTTTGGTGTAATCCTCCTTATTCTGATGTAACGCCATGGATAAGAAAGGCAACGCATGCGCAACGTTTAGGCGTTGGCACGGTAATGCTTTTACCTAATCAAACATCAACGGCATGGTTTAAGGAAGGACTCGCTTCGTGTGATGAATTTTTTATCGTTACGAAAGGGCGACTTTCATTTATCGATGCATATACCGGCAAGCCTGACGGAACGCCGCGCCTAGGATCTGTATTTTTTATTTGGAATACGGAGGCGACGCATAAATTAAAAGTAAAAACGATAGACAGAGATACCTTAATGAATGGCGATCAGATCATAAATTTACCTAAATCTTCTTGACATTGGAGAAAAAAGTCTTTAGATAAAAGACGGTATATTTATCCTTGGAAAGGTGGAATAATAGAAAACAGGCATTTCGTTGAATATGCTCACTTTGTCCGACTTAGGGTTTTATAAAGGACGTAACACCATGAATTCTAAAGAATTATTTCTTAACATTTATCAAATTAAAGCAGATCCATCCCTTAAGTTTATTTTTCAGCTTCGCAATCTTAATCATTATGACCGGGAAGTCTCTGTACATGTAGCGCGTAATTCAGGGAAACATATCAGTCATATAACAATGGAGTTCCCGGGGACAAAAGCCGTTTATCTTTGTGTTCTCACCTTTAATACTCCTAATGATCTGGGAATTGGCCTTTTTGATTTCGCCATGCTCCACGACAAAACAACCTTACCGCAAAAAGCCCTCGTTTTACTTTCTTGCTTAAATTATCTCGTTGATAATAAATTTTTAATTGCCGATTTTGATTATTTCAAAGAAAAAATTGCTATGGATTTGAAAGACTATGATCGGGCTATTTTCGAACAGTACGAAAGAGTTTGCTCTGTCACCACAAAATTTCTTGATGAAATAAATAACCCTCTCGATTAAATATTTCGGGAGATAATTTAAAATGACTAAGAAGGATAATGAAGATGGACCAATTAATATCGACAGCATTTATAACGGCATCGGGAGTATTCTTAGTGCAGACGATGATTCACGGAATGATTTCTCACTCTCGGAGGAAAACGTTACATCCGAAAGTCAAATATCTATTGACGCAGAATCGGAGGCCCGCGCAAGAAAAAGTAGAGTATTAAAACAAAACGAGGAAATGGAGCAAGAGCGAAAAAAAGTTTATAACGAAAAAAATATTGTTGCTAGAGCTAAACTTTTATCGTTGCTTGGGACTAACGCGATTAAGTATATTCACTATATTAAGCCGCGCCAACAAAAAGATCGCCCTATTGAAATTTCAGTGCGACCTAATCCTGCAAGCGAATTGAATTTGATGGCCGCATTTGATGCGCTATATGATTTCGGATCTGGCATTGTTCCGTTTCCACACATGGACACGTTTGGTCAAAGGCTTGTGGATGAATATGACGAACCTCTTTCCAATAAGAATATACGTATCCGTGAATTAATGATGGCGCTGAATATTTGCGGCATGGATAATCCGCGTTCTATTAACGTTTTATCCGCACTAAAAACATGGGCTATTGACCATGAGTCGGATTTTTTGCAGGAGCATTTCGAAAAGACGATTCCCAAATGGGATGGTATTAGTCGATTAGAAAGCGAAATGATAAAACTTTTTAAGTGTTTTAATACCGATCTTAATCGTGAATTCGGTCGTTATTTTTGGCTTTCATTATATAATAGGATCATGAAACCAGGGTGTTTAGCTCCCCTTTCATTAGCATTGATTGGTGCGCAAAATTCCGGTAAATCTTATTTTTGCGTTCAAATCTGTAAGTATTTGATGGGTGGGGATAGATATAAGCCTGTACAGCTAGATTTAAGCGTGAATAATTATAATAATTTTTTACGCGATATAACTGGCGCGTCGATTATAGCTAACGTCGGCGAAAAAATTGGTTTAAAACGAAGCGAAATGGACCGTGTGAAAGAATTCGTAGCTAAAGGCGCAGACGATCTTAATTTTAAATGGGAAGGATCAATACAAAAACAACGCCAATGGATTATTGTTATGGACGGCAATAGTTACGAAGGGATACAGCGCGACGAAACCGGCAACCGCAGATTCTATCCGATGTTTGTAGGGCAGGAGTCTGATAAAGAAGGACAACCATCATGGCAACAGGATTACAAGGCTGATTTTAAGAATTTTGAGAATAGTTTGTGGCAAATTATGGCAGAGTGCCGCGCCTGGATGAAAGAAAATGATTTTTCCGGCTATATAAAAGTCGTTGATGCTGTAAGCGAACACGTTCTTAAGTTCTCAGCGAAAGAACAAAAAGAACTTCGCGGCACAATACGTGACAGCTTTATAGAAAATAATTTGCAAGAAATTTTGTTAGGCTGTAAATGGAAAAATATTACGAAAGGTGGGAAAGTACAGGGCTGGTTTACTTCTACCTTTGAAATTTGCCAACAGTTTTTGAATAAAAAGAAAAAAGAACCTTATTATAAAGGATTAAAAATGTATATGGAGAAATTAGGGTTCGAACAAAAACAAATCGCTTATCGAGGATATTTTTTAGAGTCTGATATAGACGAAAGAGATTTCAAACTTTTTCTTTTAAGAAATGGCATTTCTACTGATAAGTTTGATATGGATGAATTGCTGCAATTTGAAGCAGAATGCGACGTTTTGATAGGGTCTGACCAAAGATTTACTAAGGGATCTTTTTAAGAGAGGTTTGGTATGTTGAGCTAAAGGAAATTGTAATGAAATTTTTTAAAATTATTTGGAACAGATTTCTTAATCTATTGTTTGAGAATATTCAATCTAACACAAAGGTAAATACTATGAGCGATCTTAACGTTTTGAACGACAATGTTATCCCGAATCAGGCGCCTATTCTTCCTTCACTGTCCGATGGCGCATCCCAAATTGGGTCAGGTGTTGCCGCTCCTGGATCTGCTACTGTTATTGGTGGCCCTGGCGCTAATGTATTGACAGCAAGTGTAGGCACTTCCCCGGCACAAGCCGCAGCCATCGTAGCAGCACAAGCGCCTGCACAGTCCGCAGTTCCTCGCACGCTTCAGAATAAAATATCATTGTACAAAAAATTCAAGGAAGTCTTAGGGACAGACTTTGACGACGTAGAAGACGATTTTATTAAAATACTTGATAAACTCGTCTAATTGTTGCAAATAAAGGCTCATGGACGGGCCTCTATTTGCAGTTAATGAGAGGTTTATATTATGGCTTACACTGATTATACGACCGCTGTTGCTGATTCTTACGACGAATTAACCGACGTCATTTCTTTAAACATGGTTTCAGGTTGGCAACCTTACGGTTTCCCTATTATGATTTCTAGAAATAATTCACGTTCTTTTCAATTAATGCAGGCCATGGTAAAAGGCGGACCGGTTGAAGCTACGATTACGGCTGACGATATTACCGACGCGGGCATTATGGGAAAAACGCTTATTCAGTCGAATGTTGCTTCCGATGTACAATCCGCTCTACATTACGCCGCTTCCGGTGCTAACTCCGATATCACATCACTTTCAGCGATCACGACACCGTTTACTGTCGCACAGGGAGGAACCGGCAGTAATATTGCCGCGACTTCTCGAACAAATTTAGGTGCGGCTGCATCCGGCATTAATTCAGACATTACGGCGCTCAATGGATTAACAACTGCGTTGCCGATTACGGAAGGAGGAACGGGAAACGCTTTAGGTAAAGCCGCAGCCCTGACAACGCCAAGCATTGTTTCATTGACCGGTGGAGCAACAGCGGTCGGCGTTTCTTTTGACGGATCAGCTAATCTTTCTCTAGCGACAGTGTTGGCTACTCCGACCACAGTCTTACGCGGCGGCGCTTTACAGATGACATTTACAACAGCGCTTTCTATTGCGCCCACTGCGATAGATTTTAATGCTCTTCTTACTAAATTAATTGGTGCCGGATTGATGGCCGCGTCTTGATTTTGTACTTTATTTGAGCAATTTGGCTGTCCAGTTGGGCGGCCTTTTCAGCTTTAGAGGTCGGAGGATTGACGTAAAGTGTAAGTAAGTGTTGCGAAAGCAGATAGTTGAAAAATCGATTGACAAAGCATAAAAATTGTAATTTTTCAGAATTTTGGGAATTGCCGCGAAAATGTACAGAAATCGGTTAAGTTTTAATCGCACGTTCCCACGTAATCGGGACGAATTCTCGTGATAAGTCTCATGCGATAAAACTAAGGTCCTATAGGCTACTGTTTTATATAGATATAATTTTCTAAATTGCCTTACTTTACCACGTACTCGGCAGAAAGTTAAAATTTTCATTGTTCCATAAGAACGAGAATGTACTCGAGCTTTCTAAACTATATATACATACTTATATGTTATACATGGTAAAGTAAGGTGATATAGAAAATAGTAGATATAGAAAACAATGACTTACAGAACTTTAGTTTTATCATTCGGCAAAAAATCACGACTTTTTTTATCGGCAGACGACTTTTTGTAATGCACACCTCGCGGCAATAGTCAAATTTATTTCATCCATCCAAATCGGTCATAAAATGACCATAAAGGATTTAAATGTTTGCTTGCTGTCGCGGCCATAAACTTTTAGAATTTACATATGGTTTTAAATGGAATTTTTATATGGCATATAATTTTAAAGATGATTACGTATTGGAGGTGGAACAATTTGCCTTACGCAACTACGCAGACGAAAACCGGGCGTCATTCGATTTGTATATCGAAAACAGGCTGCGCGGCGCGGCCCCGATCACGTGCTTAATGGTTAGCTTTGGCCTGGATTACATATCTGACGGCCATGGAAATAATCGCACTATCATGCTTGAAAGTAATCCATATTACATCGAACAATTTGAATCACGGCTGCAAGATCTAAAATTGATGAAATTATGGAATCCAGGTATGTCGGCGCATTCTCTCGTTTCTTTAGTCAAAAGCGATGAGACAAAAGATAACGTCAGATTGAGCGCGATAAAAGAGCTGAATGTTATTTTCGGCATTACTGTTGTCGATGAGAACGGAAGGACCCGAGCTGTACGTAAATTGGACGATTTTTACAGGGAAGAGGCAGATATGGCCCAGGATGACGAAGAGTTGGACGACGAAGAGACCGAGACAGACGAAAATCCTTCACCAGCGGAACAAGGTGACGATTCAGAGGTGTAGGCATATGATTGTATTGGCTAACCAGATAAAAGCCCGTAGCGTTCGATTTACGGGCTTTCTTTTGTAATCGTAATGTTAAATAAGAGTAATAGAAATGATTGGCGCGGCAAGTTCGGTAAAAACTCTTCCTTTTTTATTTCTAATTTCATTTAATAAGAACGTTAAAAGATTTTTTAATGCACTCACGCAAATATAACTCTTGTATCCGAACTTCACGACATTTGTCGTAAAATGTTGGATAAGCCAAATCATTCAGCGCGGCTATATCAAATTTATTTAACGAAACGGCAGGCATGACAAAATCATAAACTGATTTGCCAGATCTAACACCGCCCAAGTTGCTTTTATATTGCTCATATTCTTTAGCCTCAATCTCAAATTGTGGTAGTTCTTTCGGCAGCAAAAATCTTTCAGGAATGCCAAACAAAGTTGACAAATCTTTCATGACTTGTTCGTGAAGGCGTTTAAGTTCAGAGTCGTTTATCATTAATGAGATCCTCTAGTCGCATAAGGCATTCAAGCTCTTGACGCAACATGATTCTATTGATTGCATCAAAAACTTGAATGCCTGTATTGAATCCATATTCGTCAAACAATTCATCAAAAGATTTAAATTGCTTCTTACTTAATCCCGTTGACTCGCTTGTAATCGGAAACTTGTTTTGCATAAACTTTTCCTAAATAAAGGTAGCCGGTTTTCGTCCATTTGAAATATTCGAGAGCTTGCCGGTGACCGTCTGAAAGGGTAATCGCGGGTTCAACCGCGTCCGCCGTCCAGCATAGAGGCATTACGACGATACCCTGATTATCCATCACATAGGCGTCATACTCGCCTGGAGAGCATGGCCCCTGTACATTCGTCAACTCAAGCAGTTGATAGCGTGTGATGGCCTCTACGGCGATTACGTCGGGGTGCGTCAGCTTTTCCTGTATCGTTTGGTCCTGCGCCTGGAGAACGTCGCCGACCTGTCCAGGGTAAATCGGTGCCGAAACAGCAGAAAATCCTGTCATCAAAAACGAACATAAAATAACCAATTTGAGCTTGTTCATTGTCGTTTACTCCTCATCTGGATTGAAAAGCTAATCAGTGAAAGGCTGACCATAAACGGAAATAGCTTTATCTCGCGCTGAACGTTTTTCAGTCTCCATGTGACGCGCAATAACGTCAGATAAAAACTTACAAAACTGTTCATCATTCATATCTTGAACATCTACCGGGCTGGTTGTTATCGAAACTATTTTGTCAGTGTTTATCATTTTATCATTCCTAGAGCGTAAACCTTTCATTCTACTTTCTTCCATTGAGAAAACGTTCCATCAAGAGAGCAATAACGAGCCTCGTTTACATCATCAAAAATGATAAATCCGTTATATAAAACTTTTCCGCCACAAGCAATGTCTTTGCCACCAGGGCCAACGACTACAGAATAAATTTTGTTCATCGTCAAATCTTCGACGAAATCAGACATTCCAATTAGTTTTACTTTATCGCCAGCTTTCATTTCTTCACCTTATCTAAACACGTATCAAGATTTGAAATCATACGCATCATCATTATATTCTGAAGAGTTTCTATGCAATCAGGATCTTCACCATAAATAGCCATGCATTTTAAACATGTGCCACCGCAATTGTAAAATTCTGATTCGGTATCTTCAGTTAAAGGATGTTTGCATATATCGCAATGAAATTTTGAGTTTTTCATTTCTTCACCTCGAATTTATACGTTTTCCCGTTATAAACAAAGTCCAAAGCGCCAACCTTTTTCAGTCTCGTTCTGAATCTCGAATGTTTATACAACGGTAAGCCCAAAACGTTGAAAGCGTGGGCGACGGACTTGAATTCGTCCACGCTTTCGTAAGGAAACCATTGCACAAAAACATGATTGCGTGTTGTCCTGGCTTTAAAAATTCGTGGATTGTCCCACGTCTCTTTTATTTGAGAAGATCTCTCTTTATTTCTTTTCTTTTCGTCCGAAATAAAGTTCTGATCGAATTCTTCTTTTAATTCTTGTTCAGTTTTCATAACCCTATCATCCAAAATCAATCTACATAAACGTCAATGAACAGTATGCCCTTTCCAGCCAATGAACGCAAGAGCTTTCGATACTTAAGAAAAACTGATATATTAGGAACATAAAAATAATGAGGAATTGTTGTTATGTTATCCGATTTTAGATTCAACGCCACGACTAAGGGATTTAAGCTCAACCCGGCGCTACGCAGTACGTGGAGCAAGCCCTCAGATGTGAAAGTGATTTACGGCGGACGGGCAAGTTCAAAATGCTTAGGACTAGGTACCCAAGTCATGATGTTCAATGGCACGTTAAAAGCTGTTGAAAATATTAGAGTAGGGGATCTGGTCATGGGACCGGACAGCTTGCCACGAAAAGTTCTGGATACGACGCGCGGCAAGTCGCAACTTTATTTAGTGCATCAATCAACTGCCATGGATTACATAGTCAACGATGAACATATATTGTCGTTGAAGCGCACCAAATCATCTTACAAAAGCAAACCTCTTGCAAATGTGGAAGGATATTCAATCCGGTATCCTGAATATGGAGACGTCGCAAATATATCAATCAAAGAATATATGGCAAGATCTAATAAGTTTAAGACTAATTTTTTAGGGTACAAGGCTGGACTTATTTCTTTCGAAGAACAGGAAATTAAAATTGATCCTTATTATTTAGGATTGTGGTTAGGAGATGGGGATCGTGATAATGCAATCATCACAACAATGGACGAAGAAATAATTGACTACATGGAATCTTTTTCTATCAGTCAAAATATGAAAATGTATTTCGTTGGAAATAATGGATCTAAAGCGTCTAAATATAGAATAGCTGAATATCAGAAGGGCGGAAAAAATAGAATATTAACTGCCTTAAACGAATACGGAATTTTAACATATTTTACTAGGAAAGATAAAAAAGTAATCAGAAATAAAGTAGACAAAAGAATCCCTAAAGAATATATAAATAATTCAGAAGATATTAGATTAAAATTGTTGGCCGGATTGATAGATACTGATGGAACCTATTTAAAAAAACGTGCATCAATGGTTATTGTTTCTTCATGCGAAAACATGGCTAAAGACATAAAACTTTTAGTTGATACATTAGGGTTTAAATCTTCAATTTTAAAAAGAACGACTACAGCTCAAAATAATTTTGTTGGAACTGCATGGTCAATAACATTTTCTGGAAATCTTAACAGAATTCCAACCTTATTGCCTAGAAAAAAAGCTATAGAAAATAAAATTAATTGTAAAAATCATCTTACAACATACACAACCGTTTCAGATTATGGTTATGGAGAATATGCCGGTTTCTCTGTAAACGGAGATCATTTATTTTGTTTAGCAGACGGAACCGTTACGCACAATTCACATGATGCAGCCGGTCACGCCATCTATCTCGCCCAACGATTTACTTTACGATTTCTTTGCGCGCGGCAATTTCAAAATCGTATCAGCGAATCCGTTTATACATTGCTTTGCGAAAAAATAGCCGTCTCTGGATTTAAAAGTGAATTTATTATTACCAAAAATTCAATCAAACATAGATACACCGGGTCGGAATTTATCTTTTATGGTATTGCACGCAATTTGTCAGAAATAAAATCTGCCGAAGGAATCGATGTTCTCTGGCTGGAAGAAGCAAACTATTTAACAGAAATACAGTGGACGACAATTGAACCTACCATCCGCGCGAATCATTCTGAAATATGGATAATATTTAATCCTGGCAATATAACTGATTTTGCCTATCAACGCTTCGTCGTTAATCCACCTAAAGGCGCTATCGTTAGAAAAATAAACTGGGATGAAAATCCATTTTTATCTCCAAAAATGGTACGCGTTATTAAAGCAGCGTATGCCGAAAATAAAGAACAGGCAGATCATATTTACGGCGGAGAACCAATGACCGGCGCGGACAAATCTGTTATCAATCTTAAGTTCATACTTGCGGCGAAAGATGCCCATCTTAAAATTCCTGAATGGCCTAAAGATAGTGTGCGTAGGAGTGGCTACGACGTTGCAGATGATGGAGAAGATCTTAATGCAATCGTCGATTTTATTGATAATATTATCTGCCATGTCGAAGAATGGAAAGGACTTGAAGATCAGCTAAATAAATCTGCGCATCGCGTTTATAATCATGCAATGCAAAATAATACGACGGTGACATACGATGCGACAGGGCTCGGCCGCAATATGGGATCTAATTTCAAAGATTTTAATGCCGTTAATAAAGAAAAAAATATTCCTTTCAAATTAATTTATGATGCCTTCAATGCGGGGGCTGGCGTCCATCATCCAGATAAAGTTTTTCTTAAGCTGCCACATTTAAATGTTACCAATAAAGAATATTTCGAGAACGTGAAAGCGCAAGGATGGGTAGAAGTAGGGGAACGGTTCAGAAAAACATATGAACGCGTTGAGTTAGGAATTATGCACCCAATAGAAGAATTGATTTCTATTGACACATCTAAAGTAAAAGAACCTTATCTTACGAAAATGTGTTTTGAATTATCAACGCCATTAAAAGACACGAGCAATAATGGTAAATTTATGGTCGAAACTAAAAAGGATCTGAAAAAACGCGACATCAAATCACCTAACATTGCCGATGCCGCGATTATGGCCGTGATGAAACCGGTACGTAAAGCCATGGGATTCTTTGATTAATCTTTCCTTGGAATATCAGCTATCAGGAAAGGGTCTATAATAATTGACGAACCATTATCGCTCAAAGCAAAAGACTGATCATCTTTTGCTTTGACTATAGATTCTATCGATGTTCCATTCAATATTTTCAACGCGGTATTCGCTTTTAAAATATGTTCCTTTGAATACTCAATTTCGTTAATTTTTCGATTATAAAAATTCGATAAAGCTTTTTCTTTTGTGTCTTGAAATGAGGAAGTTTTTCCTTCTTTCAAAGTTTTAAAAGTGTTTCGTTTGATAGTTTCTTTTGAATATCCAAGGAAATTAGAACTGTCGTTTTTGTTTAAGTTCCAAAAATATTCATCTACCGAATAATAATATGCAAGAGTTTCTTTTATTACAACGCGTTTTCTTAAAACGACGACTATCTGCTTCCTTTCGTCGGTATACGTTTCAATGGTATACTTTTCATCATAATCATATCGATATAAATATTTCATAATAAAATCCTAAAATTAAGCCCTGAAGAACCAGGGCTTTTACAAATTAAATTTCACCTTTAAAAGAAACTCCGCCGCCATGCACAGTGACTTCAGTAAGGATAATTTCTCCAGCTCCTTCTATTGCCTTTTTAACGTGTTCAGGCAAACATTTTTTCAACGTTGTGATGAATTTTTCGTAAGCATCTTTTGTTGGCGTAACAGAACATCGACAATTCGGTCCGGATGGATGGAACTCTGTCAAGAAACCGGTATAATCCTTATCTTTAGCATGATCCCATTTTGCCATAAAAGGATTCTGATTCCAAAAATCCTCTTTGTTTTTATTCCAAACTATATTGCTTAAATTTTTATTAGTTTGTGTAAGCTCCTTGACCTTATTGATTAAATCTTTATTTTCTCGTTTAAGCCCTTTGACTTCATCACGTAAGTTATCAATTCTTTTCTTCAAATTATAAGCCGCCTCGCCATCGTTAGGATGATAAACAGTTCCATCCTTGGTTTGAAAATCTTTAAGAGGATTCAATTTCTTAATTAATTCTTCATTTTCATTGCGTAATTCTATAGTCCTCTTAGAGAAAATATAGTGCGATTCTCCGTCACAAGGTTTATATACATATCCATCGGGATCAGTATAATCTTTTAGATTAGGAAAAACTTTTTGATCCCAATCGTTGCGTTTTGCCAATTCTGCCTTTAGATTTTCATTATCTTTTCTGTAAGCTTCCACTAATTTAAATTGGTCTTCATTTCTATTCTTTAAAGTGTCATTCGAGAATTGTAAATAGTTACTTTTATGTTTTAAACGATTAACCTCTGTATCGGAAAGGGATCTTAAATAAATATTTTCTTCTCTATATTTTGAAATAGAGTCTCTAGCCGCTGATAATTTACGTTCTAATAAGCCGATGCGTTGTTGACAATCGCCAACAAAAGACTTTTCATCAGCGACTGACAAAATGAATTTCGCCATGGCCGTACGATCTTGCATCGTGAAAAATGGTGAAGTTCCGTTGATAGCTTTGATTAGTTCATCTTTGCTGATCTGTTCGAACAATTCTTCTGTAGTCATAAAATTTACTCCTATTCAAAATATTTTAAACGATTTGGGCCAGTCCAACATTCGCGGCAAAGTCTGCGAGATTGATTACCGTAAAATATTTTACCACAACTAATGAACTGGCATACATGTTTTTTCTGAACGGTATCTTGATCATAATCTGACGGAGTTAGAGTTCTCATAAAACTTTCTAATCTATCAAAATCAAGAACGCTATGATGTTTATAGATAGACATGAAACGACCGTTAAGAACGCAATGGCGGAAACCTTCAGGATCATCAAGATAACTGAAAAGAGTACTCCTCCCTATGCCTAGCTCTATTGCAAGTCTAGTTTTAGTAATCTTAAACGTTGCTAATATTTCCGGTATGGTAGTGACGTGAAAATCTGTCATAAAAATCTTCCTATAGTTCTAGGCCAGCGCGTAATCTCCTGATCATGCCACACTAAAATTTGAGTTTTTCTTTTAATATAAAATTTTTTCATAAACGAATCATTTTTAAAATCTAGTCCTCCTCGGATCACAAGGCAGTCGTCAATCGTAGCGTTTTCTAACGGTGAAAGTACTATAGTAGGAGAAGAAATAGATTGACAAATCCTTATCATATCGTCATATAAATAATTTAATAAGGAAAGAGCCAATTCTTTTAAGTGTTGTTCTCTTTTCACAATATTTCCTCAAAATGGGATATCGTCTTCTTCATTGCGTATTCTATTCCAGAGTGAAGAAGAATAATCGAAAGATTGAATATTTCCGCCAGAATAGACATTCATTTCGCTAGCTATTTTGACGGCTTCAATTGCGTGATGCCCGGCTTTCATTATTGCTTCCGCAATCTGCCATCCGCTTCCAAGAGTGGCCCGTTCTTCTACTATACAATAACTGGCATTCGTTTTAGATTCTGGCTTGACTAACTGAAAACATTCTCCTCTATCAGTGACTAAAAGAGCCATAAAATTTGAGGAGTCTGTCCACTTTGTATCGTAATCAATGCCAAGCTTTACTTTTAGCCTATGAATCAATTCAAATTCATCGCCAGCATTGCCAGAGGAAGCGAAAGCAATAATTGTATGACCGTGAAAGATCCAATCCTCGAAATTATTGACGTAAAGTTTCTTACTCTTAAGAGAATTGACGGTATCACCTACGCTGGATTGACTATCAGCGGCTAAAATATTTCCATCCCATGCAATTGTTGTCATTTTTATTTTTCCATTTTACATTCTAAAAAGAGATTTTCTTTTTCTTCAACTTTCTGCTTTTTAATTTCTATGAGTAATTTTTCTAAAGAGATTTCTGTATATCCATCAAAATACGTCATTAATATAACATAATCCTTTCCAGAATTATATCCGATAGCTGCGGCTAACTTATTTCTTATGCTTAAACTTGCCATGGTTAATCTATTTCCGCGTCGTTTGGATGGATATTCCAACATTTATAACAGGCAGCGTTTACACCATCCTCAACGCTGAAAGCTAAAACTTATTGTTGATGGCGAGGTAATTGATCTTCAATTTTTATCCATTTCATTTTCGTAGATTCCAATCTTTCACTCTTTTTAGTAAATCTTCGTTATTTATAGTAATCGTGGATTGTCCCACGTCTCTTATGATGAAGTTGCACATTCTTTCCAAAGAGGCCCGGATAGCCTTAATATCGGTCGCCATATCCTCAGAATCAGCCGCCTGTTGTTCATTGGATTTTGAAATCTGGGACTCATCGTCGGCAAGCGTACCCGAGATTTCAATGTCATGCATTATCGAATCGGCCAATTTTTCTACAATTTGGATATCATAGATTCTGGATGCGATAGCCTTAAAAATTTCAGTTCTCAATTTGTAGTCCATAAGAAAACCTCTTTATACGGGAGTTTATAATAACAAATGGCGCGGCGACAAACTTTGATTTAGAACAATTAATCTTTAACAAGTAAATACCGTGTTCTGTTCATTTCGACTCACTCATAGTTAAAAATCCATCTAAGAAACTTTCTGCCGTTTGTATTTCTATTCTAACAAGCTTTTCATCTTTCCTTTTACGTCTAGCGATTTCTCGTTTTGGAATTTTATACAGATAATAGAGGAGAACGATTTTATATAGATTACGATCCTTTGATCCAAGTGAAGACAATGCAAATTCTATTGGTGATGTGTCATAATTTTTTAAATTTCTTTTGTTTTAGGAATGATATCGCGAAATCCATCGGTAACATTTAAATAATCAACTCTTGAGCGATCGTTTGGTGTCGAATCTGCCCAATTTTTAAGAACTTCTTTTATGGACATTATTTCGCATCCTCTTTTGACGGGGCGGCGAGAAGCGCCTCTGTTTCGCTTACCAAATGTCTAGGCAGCTTCTCGCCAGCCTCTAAACATGCTCGGCCATACGATAGCCAACGTTTTAGCATGTGCTCAAAATCCGGCACCCGGCTTGCTGCGGGCGGGGTAAACGTTGCAATAAGTTCCCGAAGCTTTTTAAATTCAGCCCTATTCATTTCGAGAGACATGTCATCGTAATCAGTGCAACGGTCTAGCAAGTCTTGGATAGTCCAGCCCTCAAAATTCGGATTATCACTCATGGTTCGCCCCCTTGTCGCCGTTGGCGCGGTCATCAGGCCAAGCGGCACACGGGCCATCATGACCAGCACCGCGAGTACAGCACCAGCAAGGTGATGGTAATTTGCATTCTTCGCCTGGGAAAAATTGCGGTGAAGGAGTGGCTATACCAAATGGGTCTATCGGGTCTTCGTGTTTATTTATGAAAAAGATTCCCTGTGTAAGTACAACGTTTAGGATTTCATCCATTAACCTGCAAAGCGGCTCTTGTTCTTCGTAACTTAAATTAAAGTCGTTAAGTTTTAGAATATCTAAAGCCACATGACAACACTCATGAGCTAGAAACTGAAGTATTTCAGTTTCTGTGAATGGTTCTCCTGTATGCGGATATTTCTCCCCAACCAAAATTATAAAGGTCTGGAAATTATTATCTGAAGCAACATCACATAACCGAGAAACAAGTTCAACCTCATCTTCATGCAGTCGAGTAGAGAAAGCAACACGAGGCTTATATGCAAAACCAAAGTAATAGTCTGTGCTGCTATTTGAAAAACCTATTATTAAATTATAAACATTTTCTTTGTAATATATTTTAGTTGTCTTCATAAATACCTGATAATTATTGGGGATAAAAATATTATTTAATCATCTGAAGACTTGAACATCATTTCCTCAGACATCATTTATGCTCCTTATTTGGCGAGCATATCTTCGCGACATGCGTTATACCCCTTTACCCATTGAATATAGTTGCTTGCTTTGATGTGACGATTGGCAAATGCCTCAGTATCCGTCATTTCATCCGGTATATAAGCTGGTTGAAAAATTGATTCAGCGATAGCGTTATCAGCAATATCAACCGCGCTGGATAATGCATCCCACAATTCCTGTGCTTGAATCTCTATTGGCCTTTCTCGTGGTAGATGCTTAGCTAAATCAATGATTTTATTGAGCGCCACCTTGGCATTATTATCTGGTTCTGGTGCAGCGCTAACCGGAGGCTGCTTGTCGAGCATGGCGGCGCGGTAACGGGTCAATACGTCAGCAATGTATTCTTTCGTGACTTCTGGAACGTCGCGCCCATGGGAGATTAGCGCAGAGAGCGCCACGCCCAGCGCTTGGATAATTTCGGCTATAGGCGCCGCTTCATCCGGCACGGCTGGCGCTAGCGGTGCGGCATAGACTTTCACGACTCTATCGCCTTCAATCAGTGTTTCATCGTGGATGGTGACGTGGGCACAGACGTTCGCGTCTTCCGACTCGTAAAGATATAGTGTTGTCACAGGCTCACCCGCCAGCGCATCGCGCCGATTGAGTTCGGCCTCGGCTATTTTGGCTCTTTCATGTAATACTGATTTAACGGTTATATCTGTATTGTGAATTGCAGTCAGCGCTTCGATATGTTCGAGTAATTGGATAATTACACCGCCACGAATGAAAGATTTTTCACAACGTTTAATACTTTCCAATTCTTCCTGCGTCAATAGTTTGCTCATGATTTACCTCAATAATACTAATTTTATATTACCAATTTCAGGATGGCTTCTTAAAACAGCGTTGCCATTACAAACCACGTCTATGAATCCTTCCCATTCATATTCTGGCTGGTCACCTAATTGATGCCCAACTTGAGCATTAGCCGGGAATTTTTTTAGCTCTTTTATTAATTGGCCGACTGTCATACCCACCTCCATAAATTCCAAATCACAGTTATCGGTAACGCAATAGTGACAGCCGTAAACGGCAAATTATTCAGCCATCTGTCAAGGCGTCTATCGGGTTGCGGTTTCATTCTTCAACTTTGAAACCGGCGGTTTTGATGGCTATTTCTAATGCCGAAATATATCTACTTTTATATAAATATCCATCTGGATTATAATCAAAGGCGTCTATATCTGGAATCTTAACCGGCACCTGCAACCGCCGTTCAGCATCACGCAAACGGTCGATGAGTTGAATAATCATCATGCATGGATTGTCGTTAGTAATTTCATCGGTTAAAACGGCGAAATCCCACATATTTCCGTCATCGCTCGCGCCAACTTGCGCGGCTGATTCGTAGATTTCTTGAATATTTTCGTCGGTTAATTTATTCATCAAAGTCTGTCCAGTCAGTGTCTAAATCAGGATCAAAAGAATCTATTTCTTCTTCCTCATCCCACTCTACGTATCCTTCAGATACACCGTCACAATTGAAATTTCCTTTATGACCACATTCAGGGCATGTGACAATATCACCATCCCAGAAATAGCCATCACGCGCTTCTAGCGTGTCAATTTCTACAGGATTACAGCCGCAGACCGGACAATCGGTGAAATCAATTTCTTTTTTCATCTTAAAATTTTCCCAGTAGTGAGAATTTGGTGGTGGGCGGTTTTTATAGCAGTCATGGCTGCTAGCCATGAATAAGAAGGAGTGCAAACTTTGCTACAGTTGCGACCGACTTCTTTACCGTAATCGACCATTTGGAAATGTTGGGATTTAGTGAGAGTCTTCATTAGTGGTTCCCCTTTATCTTATGAGAACCACTATAACGCCAATGAACACTTTTTACAAGAGGGAGATAAAACTTTATAGAAGATCTTCCAAAGCTTTTACGCCTGCCTGAAGAATCAAAAGAACACGCTTTTCATTTTCTTGGGATAAACCGATTTCATCTAATAAACCGATAATGGGTCTTTCAGGATCTTCATTATCTTTTGATGGAGGCAAACGATCAAGTCGATTCACTAGAGACCAAACTCTAGAACAAATCTCTGACGAAAGCATAACATTGCTGTTTTGATTTTCTTTAATCCCTTCCAAAGGGGTCAAAGGTTTAGTGTCTTCTCGTGAATCGATATCGAGATCAGACCTGATTTTCTTCGCCGTCATTTTCTTTATTTCCTTTTGTTAAATTAATTTCAATAGAACTTCCGTCGTTAAACTTTGCAGATATATTATTCAGTCCATGATGATCTAAAACGATGGATAAAATTTCCAAAAGAATAGTCATTCTTTCGCCTTCGTCTTCGATGATATCCAGCGCGTCGACGACGTGCATTAATTTATCATTTTTTGTCATAGTCGATTTTTCCTGATTCGAAAGCGTTGAGGATTTTCTTAGCGGCCCATACATAGTTCCCGTTAGAAATTATGTCTTCAATCTTCTTTAGCGCCCCGGCATGTTTATCAATATAAGGCTCAAGCGCATGTTCTTTCACTACCATAGAATATTCTTTATTGAAAAGAACAAAATTATCATTTTCAATATGAACAATTAACCATGCCCTTAGATTCGGCAAAACTAATACTTTATCCCCAACCTTAAACTTTGGCATCTTTGCTTTCTCCAGCATTTCACGGGTTACCACAGAAGTAGACCAGTCAGAACATAATTTATATTTACCCAATTTATTGGCATCACGCATACCCCAGATATGACCCTCTAAGGACGGATACCTATAATCACTCCAAAACCTCTCCATTCCAATCCTGCGCAATGAAAGCACCGTCCAAACCTTCTTTAATGCACAATTCTAAAAGCGTCATTTTTATTCACCTTATTAATTATCTTTGGTGATGTGGTGGCCGGTACTGAATTTCCGGCATATGTGTGCGTCGAACCGAGTCATTACGCATGGGAGTTGCACCCATCACACCTCTAGCAGATACGTATCAGCCTACGTATTCACCACATCCCAAAGTTAATTTGCGTATTCGCTCGCCAGCGTTACCTGTTACATACAATATCCCCAACGGTTCACATGTTTTAAGGTGACATGCTCACTCAAGAGTCTTATTAATGCGCCCGGAAGCAAGTGGACGCAGTGTATAAGGCTATTTGTTCTTTGCAGCCTTAGCGGCAAGAATATAAGCATTGCGATTGCGAATACGTTCGTCGGCATTTAGGTTGTAGTCGTCTTTATAATTTACCATCGCCTGCATGTGGCAAAAGCGCGCCATGCGTAAGTTACTTCTGACAGTGATGTTTTCCATCTTTCATTCTCCAGGCGCCGCCGCCGCCGTTAGTTATTACGTGACGCGAGATAGTTGCATCGCGCTATAGCAATGCTCAGTCCGTCTTCGTTCAGTGAATACGCACTATCCGATTCTGAATGAATAATTCCCACTTTCATTACAAAATAAGCGTTTTGCTGTTTGTTCTTTAATACAAAATATTTTCCATTTTCATGTTTAATATCAGACTCACGCATCATTATTCCTCTCGTTAGCCATCCCTGGCGTTAAGCCCGGCGAACCGGGCGGTAAGATTACCAATCTTCGCCCAAGGCGTCGATTTCGTCACGTTCGATTTGATCGACTTCTTCCTGATCCAAGTCACCCTGGAATTTGAAATCATCATCCGCGTCAGGAAAAGTTTCGCTTGAGAAAACTTCTGCAACGTCACCGCGAACATAAAACGGCATACCATTTTCGTCGAAACTTTTTACTCTAACATTTTTGTCGCCGTTATCCGAGGTTTCACCTGACGTACCGTTAGTTAACATTACAATTCGAATGGTTTTCATTTTATCTACCTATGTTTTGTTTCGATAGACTCAGTATACGCCAATGAACATGTAAGGCAACTGTTCATTGGCGAAAAATGAAAATTATTTTTCAGTATGAATCATTAGGCTAAGAAAAGGCACTAAATAAACTTTATCTGTTAGATCGAAAGGATAAATTTCTCCGGTATCGAGTCGCGCTGCCATTGGGTTAAGAGGGATATTAGGGAAATCGTGATTTCTTATTTTTATATAGAAACAATTTCTTTCTTCGTCACCAGTTTCAGTTTTTTGACGAACGACAGATGAGAAGGCGTCACCTTCTTTTAAATCTTCAAATTTACAAGACACATTCGACGGTTCTATTCCGAGCATCATATTATAACTCCAGTTAAATCATGTTAATTTTTAACCCTTAACGTTTACAATTGGCGTTACATGAGTGATTACTTGAATTAAATCTTTTTGTAAATCCATTACTTCGTAAATATTTTTGTATGACATGGGAGATTCATCAATTCTTTTTACGTCTACATTCGCGGCAGGAACGTTAATCATAGACGCCTTAAATTCTTCGAGCGTAATTCGTTTCTTTGCTTGATTCCGAGACATTACGCGCCCGGCACCGTGAGAAGATGAATTCATAGAATCAGGATTTCCCTTTCCCAGGACAATAAAAGATCCGTCTCTCATATTTCCAGGGATTACGCCATACATGCCCGCGTCGGCATGAGTCGCACCTTTCCTATGTATCCAACGACCATTAACTAATTCTGCATGATTATGATTACGATTAATAAAATCGTTTACTGGAATCCTTCTTCCAAAAATTTCATCCATCAAATCTATTACTATAGTAATCATCAATCTACGATTCATCAAGGCGAATTCTAAGCAATAATTCATGTCGATAATATATTGCTTACCTAATTCACTATTAACGTCTAAAGCACTTGCCGTTTCTGCTTTTCTTTCATCGTTATATTGTTCTGCCGCTGCTTTCATATAAAATTCAGCCGTGGCATGTCCTAACGAACGAGAACCAGAATGAATGATAATCCAAGTAGAATTATCAGTATCATCTTTACCTATTTCGATAAAATGATTTCCGCCGCCAAGCGTTCCTAAACATTTAGGACCGTAAGGAATATGACACGAAATATTGTCAGTGAATGGCAAAGAAATATTGTCAGTGAATGGCAAAGAAATATTGTCTGGATAATCTTTTGCCAACTTTTCTTGAGCTTGATTATTTTTGGCAAATCCAACAGGAATACGTTTCATAATTTCTAGTTGAATAGTATTTGCCATAGTATAAACAAGATCGGCATTAAGATCGAGATTGACGGCGCACATTCCGCAACCAATATCATATCCGACGAATGAGGGATAAATCGTTCCAATCGTGGCAACTACCGCACCAATTGGCAATACATATCCGGTATGCGCGTCTGGCATTAACGCCCCCTGGACTACGTCAGGAAGTGCCATAACAGCATCATACTGTTCTAAAGCTGACGGTTCTAATACTTCAGCGTAAATTTTTGAAGGTTTCATTTAAAATCCTATTTATTAGTTAACAAATCACTCATCGTTTTTGTCGTCACGATTCCGTTTTGATGAGTGATTTTAAAATAATTCGTCAAGCAATATGGGCATGTGCTAAAAGTGTCGCCAGGATCCGGAGAAGTCTTTAATATTTGGCGGCAATAAGGACATTTAAAGACTAAAAATTTCTCCCCTCTTCCTTCTGCGTTGTTGATATATTTAAGATAATTTTCAAGTAAAGACATATTTAATCCTCACAAATAATGGAACCGTGTCGCATGATAGAATTAACCATCCATTCATACCCGCAGAATCCTTTGCTGCCTTCAATAGCCTTGTCTCGCTTCTTCGATCCATCCACAACAGCAACGGAGATCCCGGCTCGCCAACCATCACCGAAAGAATAAGAATAATATTGACCGTCTTGAATTTTAACGGCGTCGTTTCCAATTAATTGCCGAGCGATGCAGTATTTATTTTCTTGTCCAGACCATTTTCCATTCCAGGAATTATTTCCAGGCATCGATAGCGTAAAGATCGCATGTTTAGACATTTTATTTCCTTTAGATTTCAAATTTTACTTGATAGCCGCGCTTGACTAATTCTCCGACGATTTTTGAACGCCTTTTAATTGATTCAAGTTCTTCTTTCTTTAAAGACAAAAGTTTTTGTCTTATCATTTTGATGTCAGTTTCTTTTTCCAAGAACAAAGATTTTAGACCTGCGTCGGTATATTCTTGAATGTTCATTATCTCCACCTGTCATGATCTTTGCATACATATTTATACTCAAAGTACTGAACGGGAATCATTGCTAAAAACTCGCCTTTAGATCCGTAAATAGTTTGAAAATACATTACGGGCTTTGACTCGTTTGTGATTTGACATTCCTGAATTCTCATTTCTATGGTATCAGCATACCAAAAATATCCGATTAAAATAAAAACAATGATAAAAAATAAGCATACTAAAGAAAATACTCTATCTGTTGACATTCTAAAGTTCATTTTAAATCCTTAAGCCCGGCGAACCGGGCGCGGCAAGTTAAAGATATTTATCTCTGAAAGCCTGGAGCCAGTTTTCGATGGATTGGAAAGTACGACTATTGATCGTGTCGATATGAGATTCTTGAAATCTTTCCCAACGGCTAACCATCGCTTTGATACGTTCATCGTTAGCAAAGTAAGGATTGTTCTTTGCGAAAACAAAGCTGCTACGATTGCCAGCGTTGTTCAAAACTTCTTTTATTTCTGCCGCTGTATAACTTTTCGTTGACATTTTTGAATCTCTACGTTGTTTCGATAGAGATATAATAGCGACAATGAACATCGCTGTAAAGTGTTCATTGTCGGAATTTGAAAATAATTTTACGATGTTTTATTTTCAATGCAAAGCAATGTTTCTATCCGTTCGTCTATTTCTTTAAGTTCTATATGAGCAGCAGCTTGGATTTCTTTCTTTTTTTCTTTTAAAGCTTCGATACTTTTAGTTTTTAGAAGATCGTCGCTGGGAATATCAAAACAAACTTCTTTTTCATCTATAAGCAAAAAATCTTTACTTTTTGTAAGATAAGGAGTGACAAAAAATATTTTATTTTTGACATCATAATTCATGTATACCGTTTGAATTTTTGTTCCACTCATTTTTCTTGTCCTCGATTAAGCAATTCATCGAACGATTTGGCTACTGATTTAAAAGCGTTGATCTTTCTACTGGCCGACAATAGAATTAAATAAATATCGTTTATTTTCCCTACGTCTAAATGATAATAATCGCATTCTAATAGAGCTGCGATATCAATATTTAAGCTTGTTACCAACTCTTCTACGTTAGATTTCATAAAAACGCCTTAGTTAAATTTTTATACATTGTACCAATTTTTCTTAATTGATGAGGAAGATATACGCGAGTCGATCCGTTTTGATCTAGTAATATTTTGATCAAAAAATTTCCATCGAATTTATCAACAGATTTTACAACGCCAGAAATATTATTGTCGGAAATTAACTCGACAATGTCTCCTTCGCTAAAAAGGGGTTTCAAAATTATTTTTTTCATAATCTTTTATCTCTCCTAATATTTCACTTCCCATCAACCAGACGCTTTTTCCGTCAGAGTGATTGCCATGGTACAAAACATTATTGAACCCATCGTTTTGATCTTTGTCAGTCCAATCTAGTTTTGCAATCCCATAACCAGGAGACTCAGAATCTTTATTTTCTAAATAAAAAACATAAGATCCTACCTTATACATTTCTTTCTTTTCATAATTAAAGTTAAATTTGAAATCGTAATCTTCGCCTTCGATGCACCACGATTCATAACTATAGTTATGATTTTTTTGAGTCAATTCCTTCGCATCGTTCTCTTCTCTCAAAACGCAAATAATATCAAAAGTTTCGTCTTTGACTATGTGAATGATACTTAAAATTTCTCTTTCAGGCGTTTCCATGATAATTCCTCTTTTATTTCTTTCTATTGTAAAGCGCCAATGAACAAAAGTCCATTTAAATCGTAAAATTTAATAAAATTTTATTTAGATTTAATCATTAGAAGATCTTAACTGTTTATTCATTGATTATTGCTCGTTTTTGTATGTCAATAGTTTTCTTGATAGTGCCTCGATGGATGCTTTATAATGGACAATAAATGTTTATGGACAACAAAACGGCAAAATCATGAAAAAAATCAATTGGTTAGGAAGAATTTTTTATCAGGAAGTCGAAAAAGAAAAAATTATAACGCCGAATGTTAAGAGTGTTGATCAAGATCGTAGGCCCGCTAACGAGGCAAGCTGGCGGGTTCCTTTCTCCTTAGAGTTTAAAGATATTGAACAATTTGTAGGGACAACTAACGCTGACGAAATTTTATCTGCCGCGCAAGACAGCCGGGAAATTGAAGGGCAAGCGATGGACGATTCTGACTATCAGAGCCCTATGCCGATAAATTCGAAATTCAATTCTGAATATACAGTGCCAGAAGGGATTATGAGGTGGTACGCCTCTCAATCTTTTATTGGCTATCAAGCGTGTGCCATTATTGCGCAACATTGGCTAGTTAATAAAGCGTGTTCAATGTCAGGTGACGACGCTGTCAGAAATGGCTGGGACATTAAAGCGGATGATGGTTCAGATCTTGATTCTAAAACATTATTCGCTTTGCGTCATAAAGATATTCAGATGGAAGTAACCAAAAATCTTAAGGAATTTAATCGTTTTAAAAATATTTTCGGGATTCGAGTAACTATCTTTCAAGTAGACAGTGACGATCCTAAGTATTACGAAAAGCCTTTTAATATCGACGGCGTATCGAAAGGATCTTATAAAGGGATGTCTCAAGTCGACCCGTATTGGATGACGCCCATGTTAACAGCAGAGTCCACGGCGGATCCTTCTAAACAACATTTTTATGAACCAGATTATTGGATTATTAGCGGACAAAAATATCACAGATCCCATCTTGCTATTGCGATTGGTGATGAAGTTGCGGATATATTAAAACCGACTTATATTTTCGGCGGAGTCTCTTTAGTTCAAGTTATTTATGAACGTTGTTATGCCGCTGAAAGAACGGCGAACGAAGCGCCTTTGCTTACCATGAATAAACGTATGACAATTTTTCATACAGATATGGAAGCTGTCATAGCAAACGAAGCTGACTTTCTAAAAAAATTAGCCAAATGGGTTTTTTATCGGGATAATAATTCTGTAAAAGTTGTTGGCGAAGGCGAAACGATGGAACAGATTGATACTAATCTTTCTGATCTTGACGCTGTAATAATGAATCAATATCAACTTGTCGCGGCGATTGCGAAAGTTCCGGCTACTAAATTATTAGGAACTTCTCCAAAAGGATTTAATGCTACCGGTGAATTCGAAATCGTTTCTTATCATGAAGAATTAGAATCTATTCAAAGCGGACCGTATCAATTAATGCTAGATCATCACTATATGCTAATGGCTAAATCGATGGGTCTGGATTATGGTTTAACTGTAGTTTGGCAACCTGTCGATTCCTTAACTGCCGTTCAACGCGCAACCCTTAATTTGCAAAAAGCGCAGACTGGGCAGATTTATGTTGAACTTGGAGTTATTTCTCCTGACGACGAATTTAAACGCCTGCAAAATGATAAATTCAGCGGATACAATCAGCTTGAAGATAATTCTACTAACGAATCCAACCCGGTTGCTGGTATGACCCCTGAAAATATTGCCGCGCTACAGAAAGCCGGGGCCGAACAGGAAAAAGGGCAGGCCGCGATTTCAAAGGCCACTAATCCTCAAGAACCTCAACCGGATCAGACGCCAACAGTAGAAAAATCGGCGGCAATCGCCCCCAAAGATTCTCAGAATTCAAATATTAATGGACAACGGAAGTCTAGTTTAAATCCTGAACTAATCAAACAGTTAGGCGATTATCTGCGTCAAATTGATGCCGCAATGGTCCCAGAAGGCCAGGATATAAATCCCGACATAATTGGTCAAGGCCGCACCGTAAGGCCGTCAGTGACAGGGATAAAGCCCGCAGTGTCAGGCATTAACTCCGTCATAGAGGAGACCCCACGAGACAAATTGCATCGAATGAAAATCAACGGCATGATCTGTTATATCGAAAATCCTCGCGATTCGATTAGAAAAGGCGAAGACGCGGACGGGACTGAATGGGCAACAAAGATGCCGCATCATTACGGTTTTATAGATGGAACAAAAGGCGCAGATGGTGACGAACTTGACTGTTTTGTTGGGAGAAACTTACAATCTAAAAGAGTTTTTGTAGTAGATCAGTACGATGCAGAGGGAAATTTCGACGAACATAAATGTATGCTGGGATTTAATAATGCCAAAGAAGCTCAAGACGCATATGCTCAATCGTTCGGTAGAAATTGGAAAGGATTTGGCGGATTAAAAACTTTATCTGTTCCTAACTTTAAAAAATTCGCGTCAGGGAATTGTAATACTCCGTTATGTGAAAAAAATATTGAAGAAGAAACAAATAATTCACCGATTTTAGGATAATCAATCATGGCTTCTAAAATAAAAAGTAGAAAAGAGCCTGATCCCGTTGGAGAAGGAAAACCGATAATTCCATCTAGAGCAATTATTTCCTGGTATGACTATCAGATAGAAATGATTACTGAAGCTATGATTTCTGATTATAAACATGAATTACATCATATTTTTTCAGATCCAAGAATCCGAAAATTTTATGGGATGGACGTTTCTGTAAGTTCTTTATTTGATCGTTTACTTAAAGAATTAAATAATAAATGGAGTAAAGTTTTTAATGGATTCGCCGCGCAAACTTCTAAAGAATTTATTTCGAAAGTAGATTCTTCAGCAACGACAGCAACATTATACAGTTTAAAAACTGCCGGTTTGAAATTGCCAAAAGCAGAATATAATTCATCTGTAATGAATACTCTTGGCGCGGCAACTGATTTTAATCACACATTAATTACTAATATTTCCGAAGATATTCACGAAAAAATTTATAACTCTGTAATGTTATCTTTAACGTCTCCAAATCCAGAAGAACAGGGAATGACTGGAATAGAAAACACTTTAAAATCTGTAGGAGGATTTTATAAAAAAAGAATTCAATTAATAACTCGCGATCAAACTAGTAAATTGTACAGTTCTTTAAGTGATGAAAGAATGAAAGAAAATGGCGTTGATGAATTTCGTTGGCTTCATTCTCATGCTGGTAAAGTTCCTCGCCCTTCTCATGTTGCAAAAAATAATCAAATTTTTAAATTAGACGATCCTAGATTGTGGCAAGGGCCGAAAGCAGATCAAGGTCCGCCAGGATGGGCGATTAACTGCCGCTGCCGCAGAATTCCTGTTATTAGATAGGAGAAAACATAAATGCCATTAATTCAAGGTAAATCAGAAAAGACTTTAGGAAAAAATATAGGCAAGGAAATTGGAGCGGG
>Ga0302275_10000191_pt1 | contig 68281 bp, 50 predicted proteins | sample III_Bog_N2_2_FD_200229 | JGI IMG/M metagenome (GOLD analysis project Ga0302275, IMG submission 200229) | Peat permafrost microbial communities from Stordalen Mire near Abisko, Sweden - III_Bog_N2_2 | ecosystem: Environmental > Terrestrial > Soil > Wetlands > Peat | place: Sweden: Abisko... | reverse complement strand
GGCAGGTTGCGGATGAAGCCGACCGTGTCTGAAAGCAGGATTTTGCGGCGGCTTGGCAGCTCGATGGCGCGGAGTTTGGGGTCGAGCGTGGCAAACATCTTCGACGATTCCAACACATGCGCGCCGGTGAGGCGGTTGAAGAGCGTGCTTTTGCCGGCGTTGGTGTAGCCGACGAGGGCGACCGTCGGGACGGGGACGGCTTCGCGGCGCTGGCGCTGCTGCTTGCGGACGCGGCGCACGCCGTCGAGTTCGCCCTTGAGATGGTCGATGCGGGACTGAATGCGGCGGCGATCGGTTTCGAGCTTGGTTTCGCCGGGGCCGCGGGTGCCGATGCCGCCGCCGAGCTGGGACATGGCTTTGCCCTTCCCGGTGAGGCGGGGGAGCATGTATGCGAGCTGGGCGAGTTCGACTTGCAACTGGCCCTCACGGGTGCGTGCGTGGCGGGCGAAGATGTCCAGAATGAGCTGGGTGCGATCGAGCACGCGGCAGGGCAAGGCCGCCTCAAGGTTGCGCAACTGGGTGGGCGAGAGGTCGTGGTCGAAGAGCACCAGGTCGGCCTCAGTGGAGGCGGCGATGCCGGCGATCTCCTCAACCTTGCCTGAGCCGATGAGCGTGGCCGGATCGAGCCGAGACCGGCGCTGCATGACCTCTGCAACCACGGCTCCGCCGGCGCTCGCCATCAGTTCGCGAAATTCGGCCAGGGACTCTTCGGCATCCAGGCTCGTGGAGGCGTAGGGCTGGCTCCCTTGCAGGCCGGCGAGGGTGGAATGGGTTGAGTCCCGGCCGCCAGCGGGAGTTTCGGTTGATTGAAGGGAGGCGTCGTCGAGCAGTTCAAGATCGATATCCGGACGCAGAGCTGCAAGGCGCGCACCTGCAACACCGGCGCGGCTGACGGTCAAGTTGGCCTGACGGTCTGACCGTCGAGGGGCGGACCGCGAGGAGTCGACGCCTACAAGGACCGCGCGTTCCTGCCCTGCACCCCGGACGGCTGTATCTTTCAAGCCTGTGCGACCCGGGTTTGTCCCCAGGCCGTCCGTCTTCTTGACTTCAACTGCCAATCCGGACCGCTCTCCGCTTGCTATCGCTGTGCTTACTATCGCTGTTCCGCGGCTGCCGGGACAGAAGCCAGACCCGCAACGGGAGATGGTCCCATGCCCGACTGCACCGCCATCGGACGATGCTCGGTATGCATCACGCTCCGGTTGCTGACGACGGTCGATATGGCGTGCTTGAAGATCAACTGCTCCTGGCTGTTGTTTTCCAGGAGCACGGAATATTTGTCAAAAGACCGAATCTTCCCGGTAAGCTTGACGCCGCTGACCAGATAAATGGTGATGGGTGTCTTATCTTTGCGGACGGTGTTCAGGAATGTGTCCTGAATATTTTGTGCCGGCTTGTTCTCCATGTGCCGATCTCCAGCTCTCTTTTTTGTCGGTTCAACTGCTTTGGGTTCAATGAAAAAATGAACGGGCACGGCTCCGGAATCCCGATTGCCGTCAGTTCCCGCAATGGCTCAACAATAGAACGATTAACTAACCTTTTCAACCCCCCATCCACAATTGGATGGGTTTGCGGCCCGTTGGTTGCCCGGTTTTAAAGCCCAGGGTAAGCGCGAGGCCTGCTGCCGGTATTACCGTAGGCGGGGTAAACTCTCCTTTTTGTCCCACCTTTTGTTCGCTTTGCACCTGCCTCCGTTCCCTGCTCTGGGACGCGTGAACCAGGCCGGCTGATAAAATTGGCGGGTGCCAGACACAGCGCAAACTTCCGTAGCAAAGCCCTCGGCAGGCAACCCGGTTCCCATGCTGGACCTGAAGCGACAGTACGCTCCGCTTCACGAGGAGCTGCTGGCAGCCCTCGATCATGTACTTAAGACGCAGCAGTTCATTCTTGGCGAGCCGGTAGCCATTTTTGAGCGCGAGGCCGCGGCCCAGTTGGGCGTGGCACATGCGCTGGGGTGCTCGTCCGGCACCGACGCGCTGTGGCTGGCGCTGGCCGCAGCGGGGGTTGGGCCGGGAGACGCGGTGGTGACGACGCCGTTCAGCTTTTTTGCCTCGGTCAGTGCGATTTTGCGGGCGGGAGCGAAGGCGGTGCTGGCGGATATTGACCCCGGGACGTTCAATCTGGACCCGGCGGCGGTTGGGAGGGTTCTGGAGGGGCCGCAGGCTGGGGCAATCAAAGCAGTTCTGCCGGTTCACCTTTACGGCCAGTGTGCGGATTGGGGCGGTTTTCAGCGGCTGGCAACCGAACACAGCCTGAAGCTGGTGGAAGATGCGGCGCAGGCGTATGGGGCGGAGTGGCAGGGCGTGAAGGCCGGCGGATTGGGCGACACGGCCGCCTTCAGCTTTTATCCGACCAAAAACCTGAGCGCGGCGGGCGATGCGGGCATGGTGACGACCAACTCCGACGCACTGGCCGAGCGGGTGAAGATGCTGCGCCAGCACGGCATGCGGCGGCGGTATTTCCACGACGAAATTGGCTGGAACGCTCGCATGGATGGCTTCCAGGGGGCGATTCTCTCGGTGAAGCTGAAGTACATTGACGGCTGGAATGGGGCCAGGCGAACGGCGGCCAGACGCTATCACGCACTGTTTCACGCAGCGGGGCTGGCGGAGGCGGGGCCTTATCCGCGAAATGGGGTGGTTTTGCCGCACGAGGCGCCGGGGAGCAGGCATGTGTGGCACCAGTATGTAATCCGGACTGGACGGCGGGATGAGTTGCGGGCGTTTTTGGCGGAGCGGAAGATCGGGTCGGAGATTTATTACCCGGTGCCGCTGCATTTGCAGGAAGCGCTGAAGGAGCTGGGTTACAAAGAGGGGGATTTTCCGGAGGCGGAACGGGCGGCGCGGGAAGTGCTGGCCCTGCCGATTTTCCCGGAGATCCGCGAGGACGAGCAGCAGACGGTGGTGGGGGCGATTGGGGAGTTTCTGGGCTAGCAGCAGCTTTTCGACTTCCTCCCGAAGCCTTGGCAGATAGACCTGCACAATCTCCCACACAATGTCGTCCTTCACCGTCGTATATCCGTGGACAAGCTGGTTGCGGAAGCCGACGATATCACCGACGAGCGTAATCCGGTCGCGATAGTCAGGGAAGCTGCGCAGCAGTTGGGAGAGCGCTTCGCCGATGATTCCGAACTTACGTTCTACGGCAGCTCTCAGCATTTCATCGTTCAAGCAGGCTGCAAGATTCTTGCTATCGGTGAAGGCATGAATGCTATCGGCTGGGTTCGCAATATCCCAGAGATAAGCCTTTGCGTCAGGCTGCATACAGCGCTTGCTGTTGCTCGGCGACGCTCTTCAGGATGTAGGGATTTCGAATCGCCCCGTCTTCCACCAGGTCAACGGGCCGGGACAGCAGGGACGACAACGCCTCGCGCAAGGCAAGGTAGCTCCGCATTCTCATACCGACCGGAATCGGCTCGAATTCCACCAGGAAGTCAGCATCGCTTCGCTGGGGGTCGAAGTCCTCGCGCACAATCGAGCCGAATGCAGCCAGACGGCGCACCTTGTGCTCCCGGCAAAGGCGGGTGATTTCTTCGAGATTGCGTTCGACAAGGCTGTTCATTGCGCTTCCAAATGCAGAATAGCGCCGGAAAGCTCGCTCGCACAGCCCGTCCTTCCGCTTCCCAACCGCTGCCGCCCCAAGCTAGAATTGGCAACCATGTTCCCTTACGACTCCGACCTGCTCACTGCCGTTCAAGCCGCACCTGAAACCATTGCCGACGTGGTCGCAATCATGCAGATCATCGACACGGTCTGTGTGGACGGCGACGGGCTGAAGTGGTTCAACCTGCTCTATATGCAGGTGACGCAGGCGGTGGAGACGCGGGTGGGCGCGGGTAACTTTATCAACCCCGCATGGATGGCCACGCTCGACGTGGGCTTTGCCGGGTACTACTTCCGCGCGATTCAGAGCTCCCTGAGCGGGCAGGCTGCGCCGGGCTGCTGGCAGGCGCTTTTCAGCCGCCGCGATCAGACTGAGCTGGCGCGTATCCAGTTTGCGCTGGCCGGAATGAACGCGCACATCAATCACGATCTGCCCCAGGCGGTGCTGGATATCTGCAAGGCCGGGCAGACCGCGCCCGCGCACGGCACAGACCAGTACAACGACTTTACCGCTCTCAACGCAACGCTGGAAGGGCTCATTGAGCAGGCGGAGATCGATATGCACCTGCGACTGCTGGGGGAGGCGCTGCCGCCCGGCTGCGCGCTGGACAAGCAGGTTGCCGGCTTCAGCATGTGCGCGGCACGCGAGGCAGCATGGGACAATGCCGAGATCTTGTGGGGCCTGGGAGATGTGGCGCCAGCCTTCGCCGCGTATCTGGAATCGCTGGACGGGCTGACCGCAACGGCCAGTGCGGCGTTGCTGGTGCCGGTGGTCTGAGCGAGCCGCCAGCATGGCCTGCCTCGATGCCGTAAAATCGAGCTAACATGAAATGTCCTTTTTGCGGTTTCGGTCAGGATCGCGTGGTCGACTCGCGCGAGAGCAAGGAAGCCGACTCCATACGCCGGCGCCGCGAGTGCGAAAGCTGCAATCGCCGCTTTACGACCTACGAGCGGATCGACGAAATTCCGTACATGGTGGTCAAGAAAGACGGCCGCCGCGAGCGCTTCGACCGGCAGAAAGTGCTGAGCGGCCTGCTGCGCGCGTGCGAAAAGCGGCCGGTTTCGGCGGGCAAGCTTGAGGCCATCGTGGACGCTACGGAAACCTTTTTGATGGATGCTCCGGAACGGGAGCGCACCACCAGCGAGGTGGGCGAGCTGATCATGCAGCATCTCAAGGGTCTGGACACTGTCGCCTACATCCGCTTCGCAAGTGTCTATCGCGACTTCAAAGATGTGCGGGAGTTCAAGGAAGAGCTGGAAGGCCTGCTGGGCGGAGGCAAGACAAAGAAGTAAAGAAGATGACAGGTTACAGATGGCAGCCCTTAGTGTTTGAACATCAACCTTCAACCCTTGCTGAAACTCGGAAGCGATTCACTGATCAACAGCCTAAGCAACCGGGTTTGCTGTTATCTGTCATCTGTAATTTGAAAGGAATTTATGGCGCACAAAGTTACGTTGATTCCCGGCGACGGCATTGGGCCTGAAGTGACACAGGCCGTGGTTCGCATTCTTGAAGCGACGGGCGTGAAGTTTGAGTGGGAACGCTTTGCGGCCGGGGCCGAGGCCTTCGAAATCTACGGCGAGTACATCCCTGCGCAGCTTTGCGACTCCATCGAGCGCAACAAGGTGGCACTGAAGGGACCGGTGACTACGCCCATCGGCGGCGGCTTCAAGAGCATCAACGTTACGCTGCGCAAGAAGTTCGAGCTTTTCGCCAACTTCCGGCCGATCAAGAATCTGCCCGGCATGGCAACCCACTGGCCTGGGCTTGACCTGATCATCGTCCGCGAAAACACTGAGGGCGAATACGTCGGTCTGGAGCATGAGGTGGTTCCCGGCGTTGTGGAAGCCATCAAGGTGATCACGGAAAAAGGCTCGACCCGCATTGCCAAGTTCGCCTTTGAGTATGCCCGCAAGCATGGCCGCAAGAAGATCCATTCCATCCACAAAGCGAACATCATGAAGCTTTCGGATGGGCTGTTTTTGCGCTGTGCGCGAACGGTGAGCGAAGGCTTTCCGGAGATCTTCTACGGCGAGCACATCATTGACAACACCTGCATGCAGCTGGTGATGAATCCCTGGCAGTATGACACGCTGTTGCTGGAAAACCTCTATGGCGACATTGTGAGCGATCTTTGCGCGGGGCTTGTAGGCGGGCTGGGACTGGTTCCCGGAGCGAACCTTGGCCTTGATTGCGCCATCTTCGAGGCGGTGCATGGCTCAGCGCCAGACATTGCGGGCAAGGATGTTGCCAACCCGACGGCGCTGCTGCAATCGGCCATCCTGATGTTGCGCCATCTGGACGAAATGGACGCGGCCGACAAGGTGCAGAAGGCCATGGAGACTGTCTACGCCGAGCGCAAGACGCTGACGCGCGACGTGGGCGGGACCGCCGGAACAACACAGTTTGCCGAAGCCATTCAGGCGGCGATGGGCTAGATTTGAGAATCTTTCCGCCTTGTTTCGATCCGTTTCAAGGCAGCGGATAAACGCCTATCCCGAACGGATAGCTGGCGTTTGTTCCCGGCGAAACCGGGGTGCTGGTGAGCTGGGTGAGCACACCGGTGCCGGAGTTGATGGAGTATTGCGTTATACCACCGACGCCGTTGTAGACTTCGCTGACTACGTAGAGGTACTGGCCGGCCTGATCCACCGCCGCCTGCTGCGGGTCGGTTGAGCCACCGGATATGGCGAACGGAGAGTCAGCGAGTTGGCTCAAGATTCCGCTGGACTGGTTGATCGAATATGCGGAGATGTTGTTATCGCCATTGTTGGTGACGTAGAGGTAATGGCCGGTGGGCTCAACGACTGCGCCCAGTGGCGTGCCGCCGGCGGTGAACGGCTGGCCAGCGATGGTGGTGATCGGCTCCGGAACATCGCCCGACATGGCGGTGGTGGTTACCGTATAGGCATTCACCGCTTTGCCCGCGCCGGCATCAACATAAAGGAACGATCCGGCAGGATTTACCGCCATGCCGGAAGGACCGTAATAGGTCTCCTCGTTGTAGATGTAGGTCAACGCACCGGTGGCCGGATTGACGGTAAACGTGGCCACAAACCAGCCATTGTCCGAATCAACATAAAGGGTTTGGGCTACGGGATCGTAGACCATCTGATCCGCGCTGGGGATGCAAAACGCTCCGCAGTTGAAACCGGGGATGTTGTAAGGGGAACCCACCTGGGCGAGCGCTCCGTTCGCAGCTACGGAGTAAACGGTGACCGAATCGCTCTGGTGGCTGCTGACAAAGAGGAACTTGCCGTAGGGTCCGACAACCATATAGGTGGGCCAGTTGGCGGGAGTGGTGAAGACCGGTGCTGAGAGTGCGCCGGTGCTTTCGTTGATGGCCAGGGCTGCGATGAGGCCCGAACTCTGCGATCCGCTTGAGGTGCCCGCTGCAAACACAAAGCCCATTGCAGGATCAACGGCCATGGCTACCGGAGCGTTCAGTTCGGTGTTGTACGGGGAGGTCGAGAGCAGCGCCAGCGCTCCTGTTCCGCGGCCTTCGCTATATGCGGAGATGTTGCCGGTCCCGTTGGGGTTGAGATTGCTGTTGAGTGTGTAGACGAAGCCCACATACGAGGGAGCCGGGCCGCTGGTGAAGGTATAGTCCTGATACAGATGGACGCCGTTGTAATCGGTAAACATTCGTGCGTAGATTGTCCCGCCGTTTACGGGCAGGTTGTTGACGGTAACCGATGTGGTTGAGGTGGAATACTCGGGGGAGTTGAGCAGGTTCAAGGAGCCCGGGCTGGTGGTTCCGAGGTGCAGGAAGTAGCCCTTGATGCTGCCGGTTGCAGGCGACCAGGTGAATGTGACCGTGGGCCCGGGAAGCACTGTGCCCTGGGTTGGCGAGGTCAGCGCGGCCTGCGTAGATGCCGTGAAGATGTAGTCCTTGTAAAGGTGGACACCGTTGTAATCGGTAAACATTCTGGCGTAGATTGTTTCTCCGTTCACCGGGAGTCCAGTTAGCGTCACGGATGTGGTGGTCGCAGGATACTCGGCCGAGTTCAGCAGGTTGTCCGACCCCGCGGCGGTGGTTCCCAAATGCAGGAAGTAGCCTTTCACGTTGCTGCCTGTTGCGGCTGACCAGGCAAAGGTTAGGTCAGGCCCTGCAAGGGTGCCGCTTGTTCCAGGCAAAGTAAGCCCTGCCTGCGCCGACGCAGTGAACGTGTAGTCCTTGTAGAGGTGAGTTCCGCTGTAATCCGTATAGACCCTTGCATAGATCGTCGCTCCCGTCACAGGCAGGTTGTTGACTGAGACGGACGTGGTCGTGGTCGGATACTCGGCGGAGTTCAGCAGGTTGTCTGAACCCACAGCGGTTGTCCCAAGGTGCAGGAAGTAGCCTTTCACGCCGCTGCCGGTTGCGGCAGACCATGCAAAGGTCACTGTGGGCCCGGCGAGCGTGCCGCTGGTTCCAGGCAAACTTAACCCCGCCTGCGCAGATGCCGTAAACGTGTAGTCGTGATAAACGTGAACGCCACCGAAATCCGTGAAGAGGCGGGCATAGATCATTTCGCCATTCACTGGCAACGCGCTGATTGTGACCGATGTGGTGGTTGAACTGTACTCTGCGGAGTTGAGTAGGTTGGTTGATCCAACAGCCGTTCCCAAGTGCAGGAAGTACCCGTTCGCTGCGAAAGCGGCAGACCAGGCGAAGGTCACGCTGGGGCCTGCAAATGTGCCGCCTGGCGCGGGAGAGGCGAGCGTGGCGGGCGTCCCGGAGACGGTCTCAGTAAGGACGCCGGAGATACTGGCTGCATTGTTGCTGTCTCCGCTGTAGACAGCGGTGACAGAATCCGATCCATAGGGCAGCGCGGTGGTGGAATAAGTGGCGGCTCCGGCGCCGGTCACCGCGGCGCTTCCAAGCACCGTGGAGCCGCTCTTGAATGTAACTGTGCCAGTGGCGTTGCTCTCCTGGGAAGTTATGGTTGCGGTAAGAGTTACCGAGCTGCCATAAGTTGCACTGCTTGCCGAAGAGCTGACAACGGTTGAGGTAGCCAGGTTTGCCGCATGCACGGTAAATGTCTGATAGCCGAAGTCGGCGCACCCGTTGTAGCTCTCATTCTGGGGGAAATTTTCGACGTAAAGCTGGAATGCACCGGGAGTGTTGATGAAGCTTGCGGGAATCTGGGTTGTAAGTTCTTCCGGGCTGACATAAGTGAACGACGGATAAGTTGTCGTCGTTCCGTTATTGATTCCGATTACCGAACCAGAGCTGAATCCTGTTCCGGTGAGAGTGACATTCAAGGCTGAGTTACCGGCGATTGCTGAGCTGGGGCTGACGGCGGTGAGGGTGAGAATCTGCTGAGGCGTGGAGATATTGAAATTGGCAAACACCAGCGTCTCGTCGGTCGCGGTTAACTGTGCGGGATTGGTTGTTCCGCTGAGGTCGTAACTCCACCCGGCAAAGTTCCACGAGTAACCAGGCTCGGAAGTCGCGCTGTAAGTAAGCACCTGCCCGGAGGGATAGAAGCCGTCATTGGTGGGGGACGCCGGGGATAAGGTCGCAGTGCCACCGCATGGGGGATAAGAAAAGTTGGTTGCCGGCGCAAACTGAGGTTGCACGGTGGCGATGTAGGTGGTGCTTGTGGCGGGCAAAGAGGCAATGGAGTGAGAGGCCGCGCCACCATCGCTCCAGGACTGAAAGGCATAGCGGCTGTTGATGCTAAAGGGATACTCGGGAGAGTTGAACGCAAGCGTGTGCTGGCTGCCGGGTGTCCATGTGATGCTTGACTGGCCGGGAGCATAATAAGCGGCCGTAAAGTTCACCGGGGTATCGAAGAAATCGCCATCCACATAGACTGACAGGTTAGAGCTGAATGTCTCGGGAGTTATGTCGACCTTGTAGACCGGCATGTTGCTGAAGTAAGTGGTCATGTCGATTGGATTTCCCGAGTCGGGGACATAAAACGTCTTGGGATTTGCGCCAAGACCGCCGGGAAGCCAGTAAGGGCCGTTATTGAACTGGTAGAAGTTGTAGCCGGAATTTGCCGACGCGGTCAAGGTAGCCAGCTGGCGCGCAACCAGAAACTGGCCGGACATTTCACCGTAAGATTGCGGCGTCGGCGAGATTGCGACGGTACCCGAGCCATCGGGATAGACCGTGTCCTGGTAGGGAACGAGCTGAATGAAGTTCGCCGAATAGGTGGCCACCTGGGGCGATGACGAAGGGAAGTCCGCGCCTCCGTCTCCGGGAAGGACGGTGATGGTATGGGTCTGCGCGGTGCTGTCGTTCCAGCGGCCATAGGTGTAATAGAACATTGCGGGGGCCGAGCTGCCTTCAATGGTGCTGGACACGGTCTGGACGCCGTCGGCAACGCTCAAGGTGTGAGTTGAATTCAGCGCCCAGTTAAATACCTGGGGCGTGATCACTGGATTGGGATTTCCGTCCACAAGCACCTGCAGCCCGACCGGATTGGACGTGACGGTCACCTGGGTGGGTGGTGCACCGTAGAGGCGTTCGATCGCTTCCTTGTCTCCGGCGGAATAATCGACAGGTTCGGAGCCCGGCACACCTTCAGCATTGCCCAGCGGGATGCCCGCAGGAATGGTCTCAATCACGGGACCGCCATTGCGCGTGAGGACGTAAGGCGGGTACTGCATGATTGAGGCGTAGTCATAAAGGCCGAGGGTCTGGATGTTGTCGGTAAGTATCTCGAAGTTACCCCACGAACCCTTGATGACGTTGTTGTAGTTGAGCGTTACATAGTAATCCCGGTCGGGTCGTTGGAACTCATGGTAGAGCCCGATGATATGGCCCATTTCATGGAGGATGGTTCCCACGACGCAGGCCGCAGAACCGGTCATGGGCTGGGCGGCGACATTCTGAAAGCCTTCGATGGCCTCGCATTGGCCGCTGTAGTTACCGGCGTCCAGATTGATTTCGACATAGTAGGTGGGATCGCCCGTAGCCCATGGAACCCATTGAATTACGCCTTTGAAATCCGCGTTGAAGATGCCCACTGCGGCCGCAATATTCGCGTTGGCGGCCATGTCGGCGGCGTCCGTGGCCCCGGCATTGGCGTTGACATAGTAGACCGTCGCGACTCCGGCGACCTTGGGCCAGAGATACTTCGGATAGGCCGTGGTAGCCAGGTTTGGATGGACTCTTGATGCGGGCGCGGGGGACTGAGCGGCGCGCTGAAGATCGCTGGGCGCCGGTGCGTTGTGCTGGGCCTGGCAAAGTGCGGTGCCGGCCACGAGGGAACAGACGATTGCGACTGCAATGCTTCGAAGGGTAGGAACCATAAGGACCTCCGGGATCGACGGCATGTCGCAATCGTTCAGGGTCTGTGAGAATGCCGGGGAGTGCGGGATTTTGAAGCGCCTGAGCCGGGGATCAAGCAACCTTCACGAAGTATTACCGGGAACATTGAAAGCTGCGTGGAAGGGCCGGCCGTAATAGCCCAAACTGAGGCGATTATTGCCGAGGGGCAGAATTGCTGTCAACGAAAAACAGACTGGAATGCAAGGCTTTGACGGGTGCGTTTCCGGGCGCAAACACGCGGAATGGGAACGGGGCGCAGTCTTCGGCGGTATGATGCACTCATATCGATTGTTCCCACCTGACAAAGGAGTTTGCATGCAACGCCTTCGCTGCCAGTCCTTGCTATTTGTTGCCGCGGTGCTGATCGCTTTCACTTCGGCCGCTTTCGCGAATGAGACAATCTCGCTCACCGTCGACGCCACCAAGACGCCGGAAAAGATTCTGCGCTCGCACGAAGAGATACCGGTGAAGCCCGGCCCACTTACCATCTACTACCCCAAGTGGATACCCGGCGAACACGGTCCCAATGGACCCATCGGCAGCGTGACCGGCCTGAAGTTCGAGGGCAACGGCAAGGTGATTCCGTGGGTGCGAGACACGCTGGATGTGTTCACGTTTCACGTGGATATTCCGGCGGGCGTGAGCGAACTGAAAGCCGATTTCGACTTCATTGAGCCGGAGGGCAACTCCGCGACCGACAAACTGACGGTGATTGAGTGGAACGATGTGGTGCTATATCCCGCCGGCATTCTGGCGCAGGATTTGAGTTATGAAACCAGGCTGATTTTGCCCGATGGATGGAAGTATGGTACGCCGCTGCCGATTGAGAGCGCGCATGGGAACGAGATCAAGTTCAAGCCCATCTCTCTTGATCTGCTGGTGGATTCGCCGATTATCGCGGGACAGTATTACCGCTCGATAGATATCACGCCCGCCGGTGAGCCGATTCATCATGAACTCGATCTTGTAGCCGACAGCGAAGGGGCGCTGGAGATCGGCGACGCGAACAAGAAACAGATGACCAACCTGGTGGCCGAGTCCGGCAAGCTGTTTGGAGCGCGCCACTATCGCGACTACCACTTCCTGCTTACGCTGAGCGATCATGTGGCGCATTTTGGCCTGGAGCATCATGAGTCGAACGACAGCCGCTTGCCGGAACGGGCGCTGATTGGACCTGGCGCGGGTATGGCGCTTGGCGGCCTGTTGGCGCATGAGTTTGTGCATTCGTGGAACGGGAAATTTCGCCGGCCGGCGGATCTCGCGGTGCCCTACTATGAGCAACCGATGGAGACCGATCTGCTGTGGGGATACGAGGGGCTGACGGATTATCTGGGGCCTATGCTTGCGGCGCGCAGCGGCTTGTGGACACCGGAGGAGTATCACGAATACCTGGCCAGCATCGCGGCTTCGCTTGGTCCGGGGCGGCCGGGGCGCACATGGCGGCCGCTGCTCGACACTGCCATCGGCGAGCCGATGCCGGACAGAAGCAGGGGCTGGTTCACCTGGAAACGCGGGACCGACTACTACGACGAGGGCGATCTGCTGTGGCTTGAAGTTGCGACCATCATTCACGAACAGTCGAAGGACGCCAAATCCATTGACGACTTCTGCCAGTCGTTCCATGGCGGCGCCAACAATGGCCCCGAGGTGAAGACCTACACCTTTGACCAGCTTGTGGCTTCGCTCAATGCGATTGCGCCCTACGACTGGGCGACGTTCCTGCACACGCGGCTCGACTCCACCGCACCTGAGGCGCCGACGGGCGGCATTGAAAACGGCGGTTGGAAGGTTGTGTTTACTGGAGAGCCCTCGAAGCTGGGCGGCCGCCGCGGCGGTGTAACCGATATCTACTCGCTGGGCCTGCAACTGGGACCGGACGGCACGGTGGGCGACTCGATCTGGGGCGGGCCGGCGTTTGAAGCGGGCATCACCTCGGGGATGAAGGTGATCGGGGTGAACGGCCGCGTTTATACGCATGAATTGCTGGAAGATGCGGTGAAGGGGGCGGCTAAGGATTCCGCGGCGCCGATTACGCTGCTTTATGTCAACGACGATTACATCAAAACCGCAACCATCGACTACCACGGCGGTGAGCGCTATCCGCACCTGGTGCGGGTGGATGCGAAGCCGGATTATCTCGACGAGTTGATCAAGGCGCGGGTGGGAAGCAAATGACGCGCTTTTACCGGTTACCAGGTCTCTAACTGCGTGAATCTGTACTGACTCCGTGCCCCATCCTCTTCGCACACTTTGCGGAAAGGATGGGAGACCGCGAATTCCAAAGCTCGAACGAAAAAGAGGGCTCCATGTCAGACGCAATGTCTCAGCATTCACGGGGAATGGAGTCCTGGGGAATCAAGATTGGATCGAAGGCATCATTTCTCGTCAAAGCAATTGAAGTAGGCGATCAGACTGAAGAAAGTATTCGGTCAGAGTACATTCGCAAGTTCAATGAATCAATTGGTGCATCGGAGTCAAAGAGCACGTTCAATGTTTATTTGGGAGATCTGCAAAGCGGTCTCGGGCATGCAAGTATGTCCCGCGCTATTCGCGTTGAAACGAACTCGCAGGGACATATCTCCCTGAACCCAGACCGAGCCAAGGTTGTGACGTCGGCGATAGCAAAGGGTATATTGAAAGAATTCAACGCTCTTCCAGGCGGATGGTCCCATCAGGATGAGCGAGCTATTGAAGCAGTCCTCGATAGGTTCGGAGTTCCCCTCAGGTATTGCCGCAATTGATTTGGCACGGTTGCACTATGACATGGCAGCCGAAGTGCAGCCGCAGATCGCTCCACTTCGGTCGGGATGACAGTGTGGTGGTAATGAACTTTCTGGGGGATCTTCGGCGTTCCTTGCTGGCGTAACTCGCAAAATGCTAGTCAGGATGCTCGGGATGACATAGCTTTTCATGCGGTCAGAAAACTCACTGCGCCTTGACCTCAGTCTCCACTTCGCATAGAACTAGAGCAACCAGAAGACAATTTATCATTGCGATCCGGCCCGCGAGCCGGGCGGCGAAAGGCGGATCGGTGACTGGACCCACAGCAGGCGAAGTGTATGCGCGGGAAGGCACGAAAGAGAACTACGGCCTGCATGCCGGGGTGCTTGGGCCGCTGGAGACTTTGGCGCAGTCGGTGAGCGCCATGGCGCCTTCCACATCGCCTTCGCTCACCATTCCGCTGGTGTTTGCGCTGGCGGGAAATGCCACGTGGTTTGTCTATCTGCTGGCCACGGGAGCGACGCTGCTGGTTGGCTTCTGCGTGAGCCGGTTTGCACGGCTCTCGGCTTCGCCGGGATCTCTCTATACCTATGCCGCGGATACATTGCCACCGGCTTTCGGCGTTGTGGCGGCATGGGGATTGCTGCTGGCGTACATTGCCACAGGGGCCAGCGTGGCGGGCGGCGCGCTCTACTATGCGGGCGTGCTGTCGGAGCAGTTCTTTCACTGGACGGCGCCAACCCTGCTGACTCTTGCCGTGGTATGCGTTGTGGCGGGGCTGATTGCTTATCGCGACGTGAAGCTCTCGGCAGAACTGATGTTGTGGATTGAGGTGGGTTCCGTCAGCCTGATTCTCATCGTGCTGGCCGTGCTTATTTTCCGCTACGGCTTTCAATTCGACATGGACCAGTTCCGGCTGAAGGGTGTGACGATCTCCGCGCTTGGCCCGGCGCTGGTGCTTTCCATGTTCAGCTTTGTCGGTTTTGAGAGCGCCACCACGCTGGGCGGAGAGGCGCGCGAACCGCTGAAGACGATTCCGCGAGCGGTGTTGCAGTGCGCGATTCTGGCGGGCGTGTTCTTCATGCTGTGCTCGTACAGCGAGGTGCTGGGGTTCCGCGGTGAGTCCGCGCACTTGAGCGATTCGACCAGCCCGCTGCATCTGCTGGCCACCAAGGCGGGCATCTCGCCGCTCGGGGTCGCAATTGACTTTGGCGCCGGGGTAAGCATGTTTGCCTGCGTGCTGGCATGCACCACGGCAGCGGCGCGGGTGCTGATGAAGATGGCGCACACCGGCATGTTGCCAAAGGCTCTGGAGCAGACAAACAAAAAGCACGGAACGCCCGGCGCGGCCGTTGCCGTGGCTGCGGGTCTGATGCTGGCAATGACCGTGGGCCTGTCGCTGCGCGGGGTCAACGGCTCTGACATGTACGACCTGCTTGGGTCGCTGAGCGTGTTTGGATTTCTGACAGCTTATGCGCTTGTGGCTGTGGCACTGCCGTTTGCACGGCGAGCGCTTGGGCAGCACTCGCACTGGGTGGCGGGCGTAAGCGTGCTGACCGTGGTGGTGATGGTGCTGATTGTGATCTTCGATTTGCGCTCAGCGACAGATGCAGCGCATGCGGGGATTCCGTGGGTCTATCTCGCCTACATCGCCTTCGGATTGACATGGTATCTGGTGAGGCGGAATAAGGCGGCGGCGGTCGGTGCGTGAGTTTCATTCCGTGCCTGCGGCACGGAATGAAGGGACAGATCGTGGACCCAGGGTTTCATCCGGGAGCTACTATCCCCTTCTCCCTAAGGGCTGTCTGAATAAGCCTTCAGCATTCCCTCCGGGGCTAAAGAGGCTGCGTTCATTTTGCGCTATGTGCGGCACCCTTCGACTTCGCTCAGGGCAGGCTATTGAAGCCGCGCCCATTCAAAACATCGACTTGATCAGAGACTGCCCACCGGGAGAAGCGCGGTTCCAGAACGTGCCGGTGCGCGATTGTGTCCGCATTTTGCACACGTCTAACGCACAATCCGCCGAAACCCATAAAGATGCCATAAGAATCCGCGTAATTTCCAATTGTTGGCACCTTTGCACCCAGTATCCTATGTGTTACCCGCAGTGTAAGTTGAATAGTCCGACAAGCGAGAACAACTCGTAACGGTACTTACTTTTCTCTCTTTTTTGGGGATCGCCCACCAGGGGACAGACCCCGAGTAAAACAGATTTCTTATCCAACCCCGAAGTTTCGATCCCCCGTCGAGACCGCTGGGGAAATCTCTATTTTCGAGGCTGTGCAACGTGAGACATTTCATGCGTATCGTTTCCTCTCCGATTTCCCGGCTGCTGGCTGTTTTGGCGGTCGCTGCGCTGTGTTGTGGTTCTGTGCTGGCACAGCAGACTCTTGGCGGCATCACAGGTGAGGTTACTGATGCGTCTGGGGGAGTGATTCCCAACGCCACAGTGACCGTGGTGGGCGAGCAAACCGCGCTTACGCGTTCCGCAAAAAGCAACGGTTCGGGAGAATATGCGTTCGTCAATCTGCCAATTGGAACCTACACGCTGACCTACTCCGCGGATGGGTTTGAGGTGCAGAAGACCCAGCACATCACGGTGCAGGCAGACCGCACGGCCACCATCAACGCCGCCCTCAAGGTGGGCCAGACCACCACCACGGTCGAGGTGGAAGCCTCACCGCTGATGAACGCCGTGGATACCACCAACGGCTATGTCATGGAAAGCTCGCAGATTGAACAGGTGCCGCTGGCCACGGGCAGCTTTACCGGCCTGGCGACGCAATCGACCGGCGTGAGCGCGGAGTTCAACGGCGGCACGGGCGCGAACTCCGGCCTGGGCAACGCGCCCATCTGGTCCAACGGCCAGCGCGACACATCGAACTCCTTCCTGCTGAACGGCGTGGACGCCAGCAACCTGTTCAACGGCAAGAGCACCAGCCAGGTAGCGTCTGCCCGCGTGATCAACTCGACCGGTGTTTCGTCCAGCACCGGCGCGGGCGGAGTGATTCCCACCTCTGCCTCGATTTACCTCTCCATCGGCAATGCGATCCCCACGCCGGCTCCTGAAACCATTGCCGAAGTCCGCGTGAACGCATCCATGTACGACGCCACGCAGGGTTCCACCTCCGGCGCGCATATCGATCTGAGCACGGCTTCAGGCACCAACAAATATCACGGAACGGCCTACATTCATCGCGGCACCAGCTGGATCAACGCGGCTCCGTTCTTCTTCAACCAGGATGGGGATATCCCGGCCTACAACAAGGTGCCGGAGTTGCACCGCTACAGCGCGGGCGGGACGATGGGCGGCCCAATCATCAAGGACAAGCTGTTCTTCTTTGCCGCCTACCAGCACCTGCATGTGTCTGACCAGGAGATCGGCGACTCGGTGCTTGACGTTCCGGTGGGCTTGAGCGACGACCGCTCCGCATCGGGAATGGCGTCGGTTTCGAACAACTCCTTTTGCACAGCCTACGACCAGGCCAACTATGGCTGCACTCCGATTTCGGCGGGCCAGGTAGACCCGTTGGCATTGGTGCTGTTCAACTCGCCTTCCCTCCCCGGAGAGCCGGGAAAGTGGCTCATTCCCAATGACACCTGGACCCCAAAGGGTGGAAAGATCAGCGCCGCGCATATCGACGACTCGTTCATACCAGGGGCGGGGCGGTTTACCGCGGATCTGGCAGTGGCCGATCTGGACTGGAACGCAAGCTCCAAAGACACGCTGGCCACCAAGTACTACTACCAGCACGATCCGACGCTTTCGCCGTATTCCTATTCCAGCGTTCCCGGATTTACGGAGCATCTCGACTCCGGCTCGCAGGTGGCGTCGATCATCAACACTCTCATCATCAAGCCGAACCTGAGCACCACCCAGACCCTGGGCGTGATCCGCGAAAAGAACTACGGCGACAACGAGCAGCCCTTCAGCCCCAGTTCCATCCCCGGCGGCTCGGCTGGAACGGGTTCCATCAACGTCTTCGGATCGAACTACTTCCCCGGCATCTCCGTCTATAACGTTCTGGGAGACTATCAGCCATCCGGGTCGTCGCAGGCAATTCTGAATATCGGACCAAACGCGGAAGGCCAGTCCTCCAATACGGGCGTGTTCCAGAACCGCATTGCTCCCTCGGGTGACGCAATCTGGACGCTCGGCAAGCACGCCATCAGCTTTGGCGGCAGCTTCACCTACACGCAGTTGAACACCATCGACAAACGCACCGGGACCGGCACGGTGGCCACCGACGATTTCAGCCAGATGATTCAGGGCTTTGTTACGCCGGGCAGTTCGGCAACGGGCTTCTACGTCAGTTCATTTCTGCAAGGCAATGCCAACCGCTACTACCGGTCAAATCAGCTGGGAACCTATGTGCAGGACAAGTGGCAGATCTCGCCGAACCTCTCGCTGACGGCGGGCCTGCGCTACGACTGGGATGGTGGCCTGACGGAAAAGTACGGGCGCATCTTCAACTTCGACTCCAGCCTCTACAGCTATAGCCCAGGCTCTGACACCATCACCAACCCAGGGCTGGTAATTGCCGGCAACAACGCCAACGGAACCAAGGGCGTGAGCAACACGACGCTCACCGGCCGCCAGTGGGGTCTTGGCCCTCGCGTTGGCGCGGCATGGCAGCCGGGGTTCAGCCACAACAAGGTGGTCATCCGCACCGGCGCGGGCATCTATTATGACCGCGGCGAGCTGTTCAGCTACTTTTCTCCCGGCTACGCCATCGGGACAGTCACTGGCGGCCCGTTCGGAGTCAACCAGCAACTGCCATTCGTCAACGCTTCAAGCTGCCCCACCGGGTCGCAGTCGCTGTACGAGTTCTACATTCCCACCTGCGGCGGCAATGGCGGCTATGGCCCGCCAACCGGCCCGCCGACGGCCGAGACCGGCAACCTGGAAAACCCCTACGGCACCTCGCTTCAGTACTCGGCGCCCAACAGCCCCAAGGCTTCCGATCTCAGCAATTACCTGCCCAACGCCTATAGCATTACCAACTTCGGCGATGGCGCGCCGGGGGTGATCAACAATGGCCAGCCCATCTCGCTGGGCGTTTATGACCGCGCCAACAAGCTTCCCTACACGATGAACTACACGCTCGACTTCCAATGGCAGCCGCGCTCCGATCTGGCTATCGAGCTGGGCTACGTGGGCAATCGCGGACGCCACCAGGTGATTCCGGTACCCTTCAACCAGCCCGGAATCGCATCTCCCGCAAGCCCGACGCTCGGCGGAACGCCCTACCAGCAGAACTACAGCTACGGCTATAACGTAGGCGGCGCAACACTGCCCGACGGCACCGGCTACCAGGCCAACTATGAAGGCGGCAACGTGGATCTTCGCGTCCCCTACATTGGATATGCGGCTGAATCCATCACCTACAAAGCAGCCGGCATTGACGCCTACGACGCGCTTCAGGCGCACGTGGACAAACGCCTCAGCCACAACTTTCAGGTGGGCGCTTCCTACACCTGGTCTCACTCGCTGGACGAGCAGAGCGGGCTGGGCCTTTTCTACAGCGGCAACAACCCCCTCAATCTGCGCAGCGGGTATGGCCCCTCGGACTTCGACCGTACCCATGTGATCAGCCTGAACTACGCGCTTGATTTGCCTTCAGTCGCCAACAAGCACACACTGGCGGGCAAGGTTGCGGATGGGTGGACGCTGGTTGGACTGGCGGTTTTGCAGAGTGGCCAGCCTTACAGCATCATCGATTACTCGGGCGCTGTGGGCAGCATCTACTACTCCACCGCGGACGGCATTACCAACCCGGTTGTGCCGCTTTCAAAAAACTGCACAGCCAAGTCGGCGCTTACGCATTCCTCCGGCGCATGGACACTGCCTGGTCTTGGCGGGCAGCCGGCGTTGAAAGCGGAATGCTTCACCATTCCGCTGCTGCCGGCGGGCGGCATGGGCGGCGCAATCCCAACTTCCGATCCGTACGAGACGGGATTCACCAACGGACAGCGGAATATCTTCCGCCAGTCGTTCCAGAAGCGCGCCGATGCCTCGCTGATCAAAATCACCCCCATCACCGAACGGTACAGCCTGAAGTACACCTTCGATGTGTATAACCTGACCAACACCACCAGCTTCGATATCCCCGGAGCCGAGGTCTCGCAAAACGCGGGCTACAATGCCTTCCCCGCAGGTGGGACACCTGTACTGCCCACCGGTTGCGGAACGAAACTTGCCACCAACAACTTCTACAGTTGCCCGTCGGGGTTGGGAGTCGTCTCCCACACCATCGGCAGCCCTCGCCAGATTCAGATGTCGTTGAAGCTGGATTTTTAAACCGCGTGAAGAAAGTGAAGAAGTGAAGAAGTGAAAGCAAAAAGGGCGTCCGCATTGCGCGGACGCCCTTTTTGCTTTGCTTTGCGGAAGAGTTCGGAGGCTACGGGAAAAGTGCTCTGGGCTTGCCCGAATTCAGAAAAAGCTTCCCTCAGGGGCTAAAGCCCCCGATTATTTTGAGCCACTTGCGGCACGACTGAAGTCGTGCCCTTTCAAAGATTGCCGCTTCCGTTGAGTTCTTCCGTGGTACATCTAGCGCTTGCGGAGATAGGTGCTGGAGAGCCGGTCGTGCCAGCAGAGGTGCTGCTCGTCAAACAGCGCCCAGATCATGCCCAATCCAACCGGAACAATCGAGAACAGGAGCGCGGCCATGCGGCGGAAACGCTCAGGGCGGGTGGGGATTCTGCCGTCAAAGGTGCGCATTTGGAGGTTGGCGTACCTCATGCCCGGCGTGGCCTTGGCAATCGCAAAAAAGAAAGCCAGATACAGTGTGCCGATGACCGCCAGTGCAGCCGCAGTTTCCATCTCCATGGTCTTGACGGAGGGCAGAACTTTGACATGGGAAGCGGCCAGTGCCGCGGCAGCCAGAAACGTTCCTGTAACCAGGGAGAAGTCGACCACTGCCGCCATAATGCGGTTGTTGATGGCAGCTAGTTCCAACGAAACAGGCGAGTGAGCCGGGGTCGGCTCTTCCGCTGCGGGCAGGGACGCCGCGGGAAGCGCGATCTCCAACTCGGGTTCCTCGCCAAGCTCAATGCCCGACCACTCGGGACCGGTGTAGACAGCGGTACCTGCCTCAGCGGCAGCGCCGGTTGCCTGAGGCTCGGTGGAGATGGCCCAGGGCTCGACTTCAAAGATGCTCAGCTGGCCGGCCGTTTCAGCCGGGGCTGGGTAACCACCTTCAGCGCGGCGGGGACGAAGCCTGCGGGTGGCAACCAGTTCGCGGGGAAACTCGATAAGATTGGCGTGAATGGGCTGAGCCGCCTCGACTACGCCATAGCCTTCCGATTCCAGCGGGCCAAGCGCCTCGGGCATGTCGTCCCAGGGGGAGGCAACTGGATCTGTGAAAGAGTCGGCGGCTGCGCCTGTTTCACGCGTCGGCATATCCGTGTCCCAACGGATTTCAAACGAAGCACTGGACACGGTTTGTGGAATCGCCTGCTTTACGGGCGCAGGCGCGGCAGTTGCGGCTAAGACGGGCGCAACTGAAGCGGCGGGAGCGGAAACCGCGCGGACAGGCTGAGAGGCTAGCGTCCAAACGGGTTCAGGGGCGGGAGCGGTGAAGAATTCCGGCTCCCACGACTGGGTGGCGGAGCTGGCAGCTTCAAGACCGGCCAGCACCGACTCAGCGGCGGCCTGGGCCTGGAGCGCGGCCTTCGACGCGGCCTCAGCGGCGCGCACGGCGGCGCGTGCTTCGTCAGCCAGCATCTCGCTGTAACTGGGCGCCTTGGCGTATCGCGCAGCCACCCGCGCAGCAGCCTGGGCTGCAAGGCTTCCGGCAGGGTGCTGGGCATTGGGGTTTGTCTGCGGCTGGGGGTTCCCGCCGCCTTTGCGCACCTTGTGCTCGGCAATGCGCTGGTGGACTTCGTCTTTCCACGAAACTGAGGGGTCGATTTTCTGTGCAGACTGTCTCAAAGCTCCTGTATCCCTTCCTCCGCGGCCTGCGAACTGCAATTGCTGCCCGAAGCCACTGTTGCGAACCGCGATTCCCAAAATGTACGGAGCATCGTGTACGGTGCTCTCGTTCTCCCCAGGAGGGGGGAGGTTTCGCGGGGAATTGCAAGTGCTGGCCGGATTGGTCGAATTGGGCGATCCGGGGCCATCAAAATCAACTTGATTTTTCACCTGCTGCCAGAGCTACGGGGTGCGCGTCCCAATCAAGGTGGCTCGGTTTTGCTATCCTGAGCCTTGGAACTGGTCTTGAACCTGGGATGCGTCCTCGTAACTTAGTGTTTATCACGGTGCTTGCCCTCTGTCACCCGGAAGTTAGGGCGCAGGCATTGACTAATGCGTTACCTCTTGGCGGCCCGCGGCAAACAGTTTCCGCGGCGGCAGCCGATGCTGCCGATAAACAGGTCGGAAGCTCTTCCCTGCCCGACGACCCCGACCAGCAACTGCTGCCCGTGGCCAAGCCCGAGGCGGCGCCGTCGACGGGAGTAGAGACCGAGTGGAGTGCCGACAACCAGACCTGGGTGGGCAACACCTGGACCGGAACCGGCAACGTGGAATTCCACTACCGCGGCTACATTCTGCACGCAGACAAAGTGGTTTATAACCGGGCCACGACGGAATTGGACGCCGAAGGAAACGTGCAGGTCACCGGCGGTCCAAACGACGTGCTCATCAACGCCGACCACGGAGACATGCTGCTCAACATGCATATTGGCCGGTTTTACCAGGTGCACGGCTCGCAGGGGGTGCGCAGCAACGGCCACTCGATGGTGTATTCGACAGCGAATCCATTCCTGTTTTCAGGGCGGGTTTTAATTCAGCTCGGCGAGGGGAATTACCGCATTGTGGACGGCACCATGACCAATTGCCGTCTGCCCAAGCCGGATTGGGTGCTGATTTCGCACAGCATCGCGCTCGCCAATGGCGAAGCCTCAACGCGCAACTCGGTCTTCAAGCTCTTTGGCGTGCCCCTGTTTTATCTCCCTTATCTGCGCCACCCGGTGGACGATACGGGGCGCGAGAGCGGTCTTCTGATTCCTGTGCTTAGTAACTCATCCATCAAGGGGTTCGTGGTGGGCGAGCAGATTTACTGGGCCATCAACCGCAGCATGGACATGGTGGCCGGGGTGGAGTATTACTCCAAGCGCGGCTGGGCGCCCAATGGCGACTTCCGCTATAAAGGCCCCGGCCTTGACCACCTGGTGGTGCGCTGGAATGCCCTGCTTGACCGCGGCGTGGAGCAGGCGGTGGGTGCGACACTGCCTGAGGCCTCTGCGCAGACTGCCGGAAAACTCCATGCGGCCGATACCCTTCCCGGTCCCACGGGCATGGAACGGGTGAACCAGGGCGGCGTGGATGTGGCCGCGCTGGGTCGCAAGGACCTTTCGCCGGAGACACGCGTCGCCGGGATTGTCGAGTTTCTTTCCAGCTACGTCTACCGGCTGGTGTTCAACGACAACTACTCGCAGGCGATCAGCTCCGAGGTTGCCAGCGACCTTTCGCTGACCCACGCGCATCGGGGATTCATGCCATCCGTCTCGCTGGACCGGTTTCAAACGTTTGCGAGCTCCACCAACGGCGACGAGGCCAGAATTATCCATTTGCCCAACCTGCGTTACGATGTGCTGGACCGGCCGCTGGGCGGGTCGCGGACCTATTGGGGACTGGGATCGTCGCTGGACTATCTGAGCCGCTCAGAGCCCGATTTCCACGCGCGCAATGTGGGCCGAATCGACTTTTATCCCCATCTGTCGCTCCCGCTCTACGGGGACGGGTGGAGCGCTGTCCCGGAATTTGCGATTCGGGAAACCTTCTACACCGGCAGCCAGAATCCTGACCTGACCAGTATGCATGGGGGAACCCCGACGATCAGCCACGACTCGCTGAACCGGGCCGACATTGAGGCCGGCCTGGACATTCGGCCGCCGGCAATCGAGCGGGACTTTACCCTGAACCGCTGGAACCGCGAACTGCGCCACGTGATTGAGCCGGAGATAACTTATCGCTACGTGGGCGGAATCGGGGCGCGAGAACGGAAAGTCCTGCTGGTGGATACAGACGATATTGTTACCAATACAAATGAGGCTGAAGTATCGCTGACGCAGAGGTTTTACGTGCGGCCAACTGGCCATTTGCCCTGCGCGGAACAGGCCAGTGGGGCCGGCCGGCGAGAGTCTCCCGAGCCGGACCCGCAGCAAGAGCAGGCGGATGAGACGGGCGCCAACAGCGGCTGCCACGCCAAACAGCGGGAGTGGGCGAGCTGGCAGATTGCGCAGAAGTTCTACTTTGACCCCAGCTTTGGAGGGGCCATCATCCCCGACCGCCGCAACGTCTTTGCGTCCACCCTGGACCTGACCGGAGTGGCATTTTTGACAGCGCCGCGCAACCTGACGCCGATCATCTCGCGAATGCGCTTTGAAGCAGTGGACAACCTGCGCCTGGAATGGAATTTGGACTTCGACCCCAAGACCGGGCGGCTGGCATCAGACAACGTCCTCGCCGGCTATAGCTGGGGAGGCACTACGGTGGGCGTGGGCCACGCAATGCTGAACGCCGTAGACGAAAACAACGGCTCCGCGTCCACCATCCAGAGCCAGCAGGTGCAGCCGTTCGTTTACATCGGGAAGCAGAACCGGGTGGGCTTCAACCTGGCGGCCAATGCCGGCTACGACTTTGTGCAGAACTCACTGCAGTACGCGGGTGTGCAGGCGGTCTACAACTGGAACTGCTGCGGCATCACTTTCGGCTATCGACGGTTTGAGCTGGGCAGCATCCGCGACGAAACGCAGTACCTTTACAGCTTTACGCTGGCCAACTTCGGCTCCGTGGGCGATATCCGCCGATCGAACTCGGTCTTCCGCGATCCCAGCCTGCCGCCGGCGTATTAGTGCAATGCGATCCCATGGAAACTTGGCAAACTCAGGCGAAATGGGTTGCCTTTCGCCTTGCTCCGCGTCAACTCAGTATTCGTTCAGCTGCCGTGGGGTTGAGGGGCCAGGAGCGAGGGTGCTGGAGTATTCTTTCTGAAGAGGACTTTCAATTTGTCGCGTATTCGCATCATGGCTTGTCTGCTGGCGGTCTGCATGTCCGCTGGCTGCAAAGCGCAAAGCACCCCTTCTGGATCAACCGCTCAGATTTCCCTGGACGCAGCCCTGGCGAGCCGACGCGTTGAAGTGATGGTGCGTTCGCAGTTCAACGTGCCGGCCGATTACGCGGTTTCCGTCGGAGCCCGGACGCCAAGCAAAATCTCCGGCTATGACACGCTGCCGGTGACCTTGAGCCGCGGCGATAAATCCAGCGTGGTGGAGTTCTTGATTTCGACCGACGGCCGGACGCTCGCGCGGCTGGAAAAGTACGACTTGATGAGCGACCCCGTGTTCGCAATCGATGTGGCCGGGCGGCCGGTGCGGGGGAATCCGAACGCCAAGGTGACGGTGGTAAATTTTGACGACCTGGAATGCCCCTATTGCGCGCGGATGCACCAGTCGCTGTTTCCGGACACGTTGACCCACTACAAAGACCAGGTGCGCTTCGTGTATAAGGACGATCCTCTGGTGCAGATTCATCCCTGGGCGATGCACGCTGCTGTCGACGCGAACTGCCTGGCCGCGCAGAGTGGCGATGTGTATTGGACGTACGTGGACTACCTGCACGGGCATGGGCAGGAGATCAGCGGAGAGGACCGCAACCCGACCAAGAGCTTTGCCGCCCTGGACCGCATTGCGCGCCAGGAGGCCACCGTTGCCAAACTGGACGAGGGAAAGCTGGATGCCTGCCTGGCCAAGCAAGACGAAACGCAGGTTCGTGCCTCGTCGCGCGAGGCCGAGGTGCTGAGGATTGAGGGGACGCCCGCGGTGTTTGTGGACGGGGAGCGCATTGATGGCGCGGTTCCAGAGGAGCAGTTGTGGATGGTGATCGATCGCGCGCTGCGCGCTGCCGGGCAGGAACCGCCGGCTGTTCCGGTGCCAGTTCCGCCGAGCGGGGCGGTTCCAGCGCCGACGGCGCCTGGCGCGGATAAATAGCGCCGTAGTCGAGTATCGTTGGGCCGGCTTGGGGATTTATGCTGGATTGCCGAGATCTGAAAAGCCGGAAACTGGTCGTTGCGCATAGGAGATAACAGGTTGCAAGTTGAATCGTTTCTTCACGGTCATGCTCGTTTGGCCACTTTCATTCTGCTCAGCGGAGCGGTGCTGTCCCCGGTGGTTGCGTGCCACCGCAACCCCGCGCCCGATGTTGTGGCGACAGTGAATGGCAAGGATATTCAGCGGGCGGAACTTGACCGGCAGTACCAAATCCTCAAGATCAGCCAGGGGGAGGCGTCTCAGGATCCCTCACCGGAGCAGGCGGAGATGACCCGGTTGGCAATCCTGAGGCAGATGATCGATGACGAGATTCTGCAGCAGACCGCGACCAAGCTGAATGTAGCGGCATCCGACGAAGATGTGAATGCGGCGCTGACTGAGAAAAAGCTGCTCTACACCGAAGAAGAGTTTAACAAGCAACTGAAAGACCACAGTGAGACACTGGACGACTTCAAACGCGATCTTCGCCACAGTCTGACGGTGAAGAAGCTGATGAACAAGGAAGTCGACTCGAAGATCAGTATTACCGACGCCGAGATTACCAATTTTTATGCAGCGCACAAAGCGGAATACAACCACATAGAGCCTCAATACAATCTTGCTCGGATTGTGGTATCGAATGCGCCGGCCGCACAGGTCAATAATCTTCAGAACAACAAGGCTTCGGGCGCTACGGATGCAAAGGGCAAGATTCAGGCGCTTTACCAGAAGCTGGAGAACGGCGAAGACTTTGGCGCGCTGGCGATGAACTTCTCCGAGGACAAGGACACGGCGTCAAACGGTGGAGACATGGGGTTCGTGACTGACTCGCAGTTGCATGAGGCCGCCAGCCAGGACGTCTACGATGCCATCAGCAAGCTGAAGCCGGGACAGTTCACGAGTGTACTTCCGGTGAATGGCGGGCCTACTCCGACGCGCAAGCCGCTTGGCTACGTGGTGTACAAGCTGCTGTCAAAGGATGAAGCCGGGCAGCGCCAGTTGAACGACGTGCGAGTGCAGCAGGCCATTCGCCAGAGCCTGCGCGACGGTCAAGCACAGCTCCTGCGGACGGCTTATCTCGAGGTTCTTCGGGATGACGCAAAAGTAAACAACTATTTCGCCAGCCAGATCTGGAAAGACGGAGCGAAATAGCCTGCTGAACGCGAGCGCAATTGGCGGATACTTTGCGGGTCTCAATATCTGGAGTTTGGACATCCGCTTGAACGCCGAAGTGATCCGCGCGTTATTCCCCGGCTGATTCCCAATCCATCGAAGACGGTTTCACTCCGGTGCTGTGAAGCTGCCGGTGCCCGTCTGAATTTAGATGCTCTCTATTCCATGGTGCCATGGACCGCGTCGATAGATCGGCCCAATAGTGGCGCGCTTCAACCCTTCGCATATTTCCTGATCGTGGACGAGGCGCAATTCTCAGAGGTGTTCGCCCGTGTTGTATTGCGGCCCGGATTCTCTAACCCGAAGAGCAAAACCAACGGCCTCCGCACTGTGCGGAGGCCGTTGGCCGATGCTGTGAAGTCGTTGTGGAAGCGGTGAACTACTTCAGGTTACCGCTCGAATCCATGGTGATTCCGCCGGGGCCTGCGTTCTTCTTCTCTTCGTTGGCCTTGCGGGTGCCCATAGCCTTCGTGCGCCATTCTTCCGCCTTGGCGACATCGTCCTTGCGGGCGCCGTCGTTGCCGAAGTCGAGATCGGCCTTGCGACGGTAGATCAGGTTGAGATAAGCCATCGCATCATCGTAATTCGCGCGGTTGGCTACCGCCTGATTGAGGTATTGCAGTCCCTCCTCCACGAGAGACGCATTTTCCGTCTTGATGGTTTCCATCGCCTTCTTGGGAGCCTTGGCGTTGCCTTCGCCATCATCATTGGAGCCCGCCCCCTGCAATTCCTTTAGGGCATTCTCATGGGCCAGGGTCCAATCGATAACGCCGATCGTATAAGCGGCTTCAGGATCCTTGGGGTCGACGGCAAGAACCTTCTTCTGCCACAGCTTGGCATCGTCGAATTTCTTGATGCTGTAGTAGATGCCGGCGATCTGCTTCAAACTGTTCACATCGCTGGGGTCCTTTGCGAGAACCTCCTGGAAGATGCTGATTGCCTGTTGGGCAGTCTTGAGGTTTTCCGGCGTATCCATCCCAGGGACCACATTCTGGGCCAGAGCCGTGGCCAGGTAAGTCTTCGCCATGGGCAGGCTCGGGTCAAGCTGCGTCGCCTTTTGGAAGTGGTCAATCGCCTCTTCGTACCGGGCACCCTTGTAAGCTTCGACTCCCTTGTTCAGTTGGTCACGGGCCGCAAGCTGGTTGCAGCCGCTCATGGAAAGCACCATGCCAGCCAAGGCTACCGCGAGCGCCGTTCTACGTGCGGGTCCATTCATGTTCTTATCCTTCTCCTTCGGGCTGCGCCTTTTTCGCGCTCCTCAAAATCTGCTGCAACTGGCCACGGTTGGGAGGGACCGTATCCAGAACTCACAATTCTACTCCCGTAGCCGCCCGGAGAGTATCTCCCAAGCCGGTTTGCCAACGGTAAAATCTGGTGACAAATACTACGGCCAGCGACTCAAGCGACCGGCAAAAAGACCCGGCGGCCTGGAAAGGATTATGGCCGGCTACTGGCCGGCCATAATCTTGGGCGTCATGATTCCGATGTGGTCCACGTTCGCCGCCTTGCCGATGTCGATCACTTCGGCAATATACGCGAAGTTCACATCATCGTCACCCTTGACGAACATGACGCGCTCAGCGCGGTTGGCGTAGATTTCAGTGAGCTTCGCCAGCAGGTCCGACTTGTTCACGTCCGTCTCGTTGATCTTGTAAAGCGGCAATGCACCGGGACGGTAGATGACCTGGACGACAATCGTACGGTCAGTCGGAGGCGGCTGCTTGGTGGGATCCTTGGGCGGCTGGGGCACCAGCGCATCGAGACCTTTTGGCGTCACCGGGACAATGACCATGAAAATGATCAGCAGCACCAGCAGGACGTCAATCATCGGGGTAACATTAATGTCGGACGAGTAGGCTCCCCCGCCTCCAGTAGTCATTCCCATGGCTTCAAACTCCTCGTATTCTTGAAATCGTTTTTAGAAACAGACCGTGGTCAGCGGAAGAAACTATTCGCCGCCCGCGTCGCCGGTTTCTCTCTTTTGCGTCAACAAGCCAACATCGTCCACGCCCGCTGTACGGACTGCGTCAATGGCGTCTTCGACCGCACGGAACTGTGCGCGCGCATCGGCACGGACATAAATGGTCTTGCCGGGCTTGTCGGCAAGCTTCTGGCGAACCTGGTCGCCAAGTTCGCTGACCGCAACTTTGTTCTGCCCCAGAAATACGCCGCCGTCTCGCGTGATGGCTACAACAATCGCATCATCCTTGTCGGCGTCCGGCATGTTCTCGGGATTAGTCACCTTGGCCATATCGATCTGCACCTTGTTCTGCAGCATGGGTGTGATGACCATGAAGATGATCAGCAAAACCAGCATCACGTCCACCATTGGGGTGACATTGATGTTGGAGCTGACGTTTTTTCCTTCTGAGCGAACCGCAATTCCCATGGTTTGGGCTCCCAGCCTTTTTGATTTCTATTCCGGAGGCTTTCCGGCGTTGCTCGACAAAATCTGGCGGGCGAACAGTTTAAATCGGTGGGCAGAAGAGGTTTAGCTTCCTCTGCCCCCGTAAACTCCCGCTCGCGTCAGGAAGCGCTTCGCTTAGCGCTTGTGGCTCTGCTTGATGAAGTAGTCGATCAGTTCGCTGGAGGAGTTATCCATCTCCACGTCGAAGCTCTCGACACGTCCGGTGAAATAGTTGAAGGCCATAACGGCCGGGATCGCAACGAGAAGGCCGAAGGCGGTGGTGACCAGCGCTTCTGAAATACCGCCGGCAACCGCGCCGATGCCCGAAGTCTTCTGGGTGGCAATCTGCTGGAAGGCGTTCAAAATACCGATGACCGTGCCGAGCAGGCCGACGAACGGAGCCGTGGAGCCGATGGTGGCCAGCACAGCAAGACCGCGCTTCAGCTTGGCATGGACGATGGCTTCAGCGCGCTCCAAAGCGCGGCCGGAGCTCTCGATGGTCTCTTCAGTAGGCGCGCCGCCCGATGAGCGGAACTCCTGGAGGCCAGCCGTCACCACCTCGGCCAGATGGGACTTCTTGTTCCGGTCGGCGATCTTGATGGCTTCTTCAAGCTTGCTGTCCTTCAGGGCGCCGGCAACCTTGGGCGCGAACTCGCGCGACTGCTTGCGGGCTGCCGAGAAGTACAGGTAACGGTCGATCATTACGGCCAAAGACCAGATCGACTCAACGAACAGGATGATGGCGATCGTGCGTGCCGGCCATCCCATGTGATCCCACAGCCCCATGGGGCTGAAGCTGACTGCCGGCTCATCCTGAAAGAAGGCAAGGCTGTTGACCGTGTGCGAAGCGAAATGTGCGAGCTGAGCGAGAATCACTGAATCGTTCCTCCTAAGGAGTTTCTTGTGAAATGCGACATTGTTGCGGTTGCTAAAGAATGCGTTTCGTTCCGGATTCGCATTCAGGTCAAAAGCAAGGCTCCTACCCATTGACGAAGGCAGGAGCCGAAACGATTGTTATCCGCCGAGGGTGAACACCACATTGACTGTGGTTTCCACTTCAACGGGATCTCCGTTAAGCAGGTAAGGCCGGTAGCGCCAGGACTTGACCGCTTCCAGGGCATTCTGTTGCAGCATGGCAGGACCACTGATGACCCGAAGGTTTTCAATCGTACCTGTTTTGGAGATGGTTGCCTGCAAAACGACTGTTCCCGAGACACGGGCAGCCTTTGCGATGGCGGGATAAAGTGGAACGGTCTTTGACAGCAGCATGCCTTGGGCAACGCCGCCGGAGATGTTGACCTTCTTGGGTGCCTCGGCCTTGACCTTGGGCCCGGAGTTGCCGCTCCCGAAGACGCTGCCGATGACGCCAGTGCTGCTGCCGCCCAAACCTTCCATACCGGCCACACCAAAGCCCTGGCTGGGAGGAGCTTCCTTATCGGCGACAACCTTGATATCTTTGGGAATTTTGGTGGGTGCAACGAGCTGATTGTTCATCATCTCGGACTGAACATGCACCACATGGACAACCTCTGGCGGAGGTGGTGGCGGTGGAGGTGGCGGCGGTGGCGGCGGAGTCGTCAAAACCGTCAGCATCATGTTGTGCGGCAGCGCCTCAGGGTAGATCAGCGGAATGAGGACCAGGAGAACAAGGATTGAGCCGTTGGTGATGAGAGTCACGATCATCCAATACTTGCTCTTGCTCTTGATCCTGCCTCCGGATTCAAACGTGGAATCTTCAAACATGGCCAGCCTCGAATCGGGTGTTGGTTACATCTAATTAGACACCGGGGGAACTCCAAATGTTCCCGGTTTCAAAACGGTACCACAGAAGGGTGTTCCCCTTGTACCAGAACTACGGCCTACCTGCCAAACTTGCTTCAAAAAAAGTGCAACCGCGTGAAAAAACTTAACCCTTGGCGCGCTTCGCCGCAGGCAGAGCTCCTGTATTCCCCTTCGATGCGCGCCACTGCTGCCAGGCAACCAGCATAGGCGCAGCCACGGCGATGGAGGAGTATGTGCCGATGAGAATACCAACCACAAGCGCGAATGAAAACCCATTTAATACCGGGCCGCCAAAAATGTACAGCGACAGCACGGTAAGGAAGGTCAGGCCCGACGTCAGAACGGTTCTGGACAGGGTTTGATTAATGCTCCGATTGACCACATCCGGCAGCGATTCACGACGGCTGAGACGCAGGTTTTCACGGATACGGTCGAAGACGACGATGGTGTCGTTCATCGAGTAACCGACCAGGGTCAGGATGGCCGCGATGACGGTCAGGCTGATCTCCTTGTTGAGCAGCGCGAAGGCGCCCACGGTGATCAGCGTGTCGTGGAAGCAGGCAACGACAGCCGCCACGCCGTAGATCAACTGGAAGCGGAACCAGAGGTAGATGAGCATGCCGAGCAGCGAATAGAGGGTTGCCAGCAGCGCCTGCTTCTCCAACTGATGGCCGACCGTAGGGCCGACGATCGACACGTTCTGCACGGTGAAGGTGTTGTCGTAGTGGGCGCGCAGCGCGTCGACGATCTGCGCGCGGCCTGCGTCGAGCGCGCTTTCGTTCTGCTGCTCGGGCAGGGCGATGAGAACATCGTTGCCTCCGGCCTGATCGACATCGTGGATGCTCTGAATCGTTGCATCCTTGATACCGGCCGCGTCCGTCGCCTGGCGGATCTTGTTGATGTCCGGAGTCTGGCTGAAGCGCACCTGCACCTGAGTGCCGCCGCGGAAGTCAACCCCAAGAGGGACGGGACTGACGACCCCTCCGACGGGGTGCGCCCAGTGCCAGCCCATGGAGATGACGCCGGCTACGCTGAAGATCATTGAAAAGGCGAGGAAGTACCACTTGAGCCTCAGCCAGTCCACATTCACATTGCGAAACAATTCCACTGGATCTCTACCCTTCCTGGGACTGAAGCCTTCCAGCTTCAGTGTTCAAGTTTTTAAATGCCGACCTTGAAGATCAAACTCCCGATCCGGCGGCCAAACCGCAGACAGCTAGATGGAAACCAGTTCCCCGGCCTTCAACCTGCCCAGATGCCAATCGAAGATGACGCGCGAGACGAAAACGGCGGTAAACAGATTCGCCGCCAATCCGATGGTCAGTGTGGTGGCAAAACCTCTTACCGGGCCGCTACCAAAGATGAACAGAATGGCTGCTGACACGATCGTTGTAACGTGGGTATCGAAGATCGTTGTCCAGGCGTTGTGAAATCCCTGGTCTACCGCGGCGGCAGGGTTCTTGCCCGACCGCACTTCTTCGCGGATTCTCTCGAAGATCAGCACGTTCGAGTCGACGCCCATACCGATGGTCAGAATCACGCCGGCAATGCCTGGCAAGGTCAGCGTTGCGCCCTCCCAGAAGCCCAGAACACCCAGCAGGATGACAAGGTTGAAGATCAGGGCCACGTCGGCATTGATGCCCGAGCCGCGGTAATAGATAAGCATGAACACCATCACAACCAGCACGCCGACAACAGCCGCCGTAACACCCTGGCGAATGGAGTCCGCGCCCAGCGATGAACCCACAAATCGCTTCTCAAGCTGCTTCAACGAAGCCGGCAGCGCGCCGGTGTTCAGCAACTTCGAGAGCGCCGCGACTTCATCCGGAGAAAAGCTGCCGGTGATCTCGCCGCGATCGCGGATGGCGCTCTGAATGGTAGCCACTTCGCGAATCTGGTCATTCATAACCACAGCCATGCTTTTTTGCACATTCTTGCTGGTGTAGTCATAGAACTTGTCGCCCGCCTCGTTGGTCAGCGTGAAATCCACTTCCCGCTGCCCGGTGTTCGGATTGGAGCCGGGGTCGGCGGAGCGGAAGTCGTTGCCCGCTACAACCGGGGCGCGCTCAAGCACATAAACGCTGCCCTGGGCAGCACCCGCGCCGGTCACGCCGTAAAAGGTCTTGACCTCGTCATCGACCGGAATGCTGCCGCCCTGTGCGGTCGCGGCTTCCTGCTCGCTGGCATAAGGGCCGCCCACCACGGGGTGAATCTCAAGCCGGTTGGTGCCCTGGATGATCTGCTCGATCTGGGCCTCGTTTTCAACGCCCGGCAGGTCGACCAGTATCTGGTTGTCGCCCAGACCATATTCCTGAATCTGCGGTTCGCTGACGCCGAGAGCATCGACGCGGTCGCGAATGGCGGAGATGGCCTGCTGCACCGTCTTCTGCTCCAACGCCTTCTCGACGTTCGGCTTCATGGTCAGCAGGAGGCTGTTATCGGGGCCACTGCTGACGTCGTATGTATTGGAATCCTTGGAGTCAATCAACGAGTTAACGTCGCTGGACTTGCCGGCTGCGATCCCCGTCACACGGAGGACATCGGGCTTGTTTGGGTCCGGCTTGTCCACCGTTGCGGTGAGACTTGCGGCTTGCAGATCCTTTTTCAGGGTGGCAACAGCATCGTCGGTTTCGGCATTGACGGCCTCAGACACAACCACTTGCAGAATCAGGTGAGCTCCGCCCTTGAGGTCGAGTCCGAGGTGGATGCGCTGGCCCATGGCTGCCAGCAGTGCCTGGCCGGTAAAGCCCTTCGGTATCCCGATAATGCCGTAGATGCAGATCAGCAACACTGCAATGATCAGGGCAATCTTGTTTCTGAGATTCTTATTCATCGTCCCGTTTCTCTAAGTAATTCCAGTTTTCAGTTGTCAGTTGTCCGTTGTCAGTTTCGACTTCCGGCAACCGTTGCGCTGAGTCTTTGCACGCGCCGCTTAAGAGGCCTAGGAGGTTTCCTGCGTGGTGACGGAGGCAATTGCGCTCTTGGCCACTTCAATCTTGATGTTATCCGGCGCAACGCGAATTACGATGCCATCGTCCTTGATGGAGATGATAATGCCGCGAATGCCTCCGGCCGTGGTAACGCGATCGCCGGTCTTGATGCTGGCCAGCATCGCCTGCCAATCCTTTTGCTTTTTCTGCTGCGGACGGATCATGACCAGGTACAACACCGGGATCAACAACAGCGGAAGAAGCATGGGAAGACTGCCACCCGCGCCGCCGGGCCCACCCGCGAAAAATGCGAAAATCGTTGCCACGTTCATCCTTTGCTCGCCCCCGGCCGCAATTGTGCGCGGCCGCTCAGGACACAGGACAACCGGCTCTGGTGCCGGACGCCTGGATAAATTTGTCTCCGGGAATGGTCTTCGCTTGGTCCAGGTCCTCGCTTCAATCCATTGCCCCGAGCCGTTGCCCGGCCTGCGTTCCGGCCAGACTTTGGCGACCCGGTAGCCGCAGGGTCGGAGACTGAAAAATCAGTACCGCGCCTGCCCGCTGACCTGTGACCCAACTACCGTCTGCTTCCTGTTCGACACAGCCTTCCACCAGAACCCAAAACCTGCACAATCCATTGTAGAGGCCGCCCGACCAAATCGGTGCCTGTCTCACAAGGATTCCAACAGAATGCCTGGATACGATAAGAAACGCGCAGACTGTTGCGTGTCAAGGCGCGCCATCACGGGATTGGCCACGCAGACGGGCGAATTCTGCCTGGAGGAGCGTCCAATGGCACGCGTCCGCGAGAATAATCGGAAGGGCAACTATTGCTCGGGCTGCCAGTAGCGCAGCTCCGGCCTGGCGCAGCTCAGGCAAAGGCGCTCACCTTCGACATCCACAAATCGCCCAAAGTTGACGCCTTCGCCACAGCGGGGACAAAGCACGCGATCGCCTTTGGTTCCGGGCATTTCCGAGGCTTCCACATTCACCCGCACCCATTGCTCGCGGAACAACTGCGCGTCGGAGAGTTCGCGATACGCAAGCATCTGCTGGCGGCTCCTGGGCTCGATATGCGGGTAGAGTTGGCTGGCTAACTCGCGGGAGTCTTCCAGGGCCACAATCCGCAGGCCGCGGCCCGAGGAAAGGTCAACAAACGTCGCGGCCATCTTGCCCCAGTCGCGAAACTTGAGGGCGCGCTTGCCCAGGCGGCAGCCGGTCACCATGCCAATGGCGTCAGTGGCGCAGCGGTCGATTTCAATGTAGGTGACGAGGCGCTTGCGGTCCGCGCCGAGTGGATCTGTGATGCCCAGGCGATCGAGGCCGAGCAAAGCCATGCGTACGCCCAGAATCTGGCCTGCGCAAAGGTGGCCGTGGGCCGATTCGGCTTTCACAAGAAGTTCGTCGAGAGATTCCATGGCACGATTGTGCACTCGCCGGCAGGGCAGGTGGCAAGTCGTTTGCATAGCAACCCGCAAACTCGCCAACCGGCGGGCCGTCTAGTTGGTTTTGGTCGCCGGAGCAGCCGGAGTTTCCGGCTCGTCGCCGGAGTCTTCCACCAGAACGGCCGAGCCGGGGACGATATCGAAGCTGGCCGCGTCTTTGCCGGCAGGGTGAAAGGTGATGCGCAGCGGCTCGCGCTGCCACTCCGCCGCGGCGCAGACGGGGTCAGGATGGCTCGCCGCGTCAAAGCCTTCGAGCTTCTTTGCCAGCACCGGTTTGCGCCCGGCCACCTGGGCCACCACCGCATAAATGCTTTTGCCTGTGCCGGTAATGCCGCAATATGCGCCGTAGTCGCGAAACCAGCTCACCTGGCTCACGCCGGGGTCGTAATCGGGCAGCTTGAGCGCGATAACGTGGCCGGTAACGCGGTCCACCAGCAGCCAGGGGCCGCGCTGCCAGACCCAGTGGCCCTGGTAGTCGCCCGCAAGATGCTCGCCGGGTTTGTCCGAGGGAAGCGCGTCGTTGAGACGGAGGACGCGCCGCACCACGAAGCTGCGGTCCGTCACGTCGTGGGCGTCGCCGGTGGTCCACTCCTTGACCACGCCATCCACAAGCAGGGCGCGAATCTTGAGCGAATCTTCGGTGGAGGAGGCGCCCGCCGGATCACCGGCTTTTGTGTAGGGCACTTTGCGCGCTGCGCCAAGGCCGACAATGTGTACCTTGCGTGGCGCTGCGGAAAGGTTCTGAGCGGCAAACATTGCCGCCAGTGTGACGAGGAGTGCGATCGACCCACGGATTCTCATGCTACCGGCTCCTTAAGAGTCTGGAAGAGTCTGGCGCAGAGCGGTGGAATAAAAAGCGCGGTCAGCCCGCGAAGGGTACTGCAAATACCTGGCGCGAGATTGAACAATCCTCTGCGCCCTGAAAAATCTACGCCTGTGCGGCTTCCACGGCGCGTGCCACGCGGAAGGCGGTTCCTTCCTGCAAGTGGCTGCCGAGCACCTGCATGCCCACCGGCAACCCGGCGGAAGTTTGTCCGCATGGCACAGTCACGCCGCAGATGCCGGCCAGACTGGCGGTTACGGTGTAGATGTCTGCAAGATACATGGCCAGCGGATCGCCTGTCTTCTCGCCGAGCTTGAATGCGGCTGTCGGCGCAGTCGGCGTCACAATCGCGTCCACCTCGGCAAAGGCTCGCAGAAACTCCTCGGCAAGCAGGCGCCGCACCTGCTGCGCCTTGCCGTAATAAGCATCGTAGTAGCCGGCGGAAAGCGCGTACGTACCGAGCAAAATGCGCCGCTTGACCTCGGCGCCGAATCCCTCATCGCGAGAGTGGCTATACATGGCCGAAAGCGTGTCAGAGTTGGGTGAACGATAACCGTAGCGCACGCCGTCAAAGCGGGCCAGATTGGCGCTTGCCTCGGCTGTAGCCACCAGGTAATAGGTGGGGATGGCGTACTTGGTGGAAGGCAGCGATACGGGTTTGATGGTGCAGCCGGCGGCCTTGAGCGAAGCGATTCCGGTCTCGATGGCCGCGCGCACTTCGGGATCAAGACCCTCGGCGAAGTACTCAGCCGGGATGCCGATCCGAAGTCCCTCAACCGGCTTGTCGCTTTCAGCGGCAAAATCGGGGACTGGCGCGACAGAGCTGGTGGCGTCTTTGGGATCGTAGCCGGCAATCACGCCGAGCATCGTGGCGGCGTCGCGCACGTTGGCGGCGAAGGGGCCGATGCGGTCAAGCGACGAGGCGAAGGCGATGAGGCCGTAGCGCGAAACGCGGCTCCAAGTGGGCAGAACGCCAACCACGCCGCAAAAGCTGGCCGGCTGACGGATGGACCCGCCGGTGTCAGACCCCAGTGTGGCCACGGCCATGTTGGCCGCTACCGCCGCTGCCGAGCCGCCGCTTGAACCACCAGGCACACGGTCTGTGTCCACTGGGTTGCGCACCGGCCCGTAGGCGGAGTTTTCGTTGGAAGAGCCCATGGCAAATTCGTCACAGTTAAGCTTGCCCAGCAGCACCGCGCCAGCCGCTTCCAGGCGCGAAACGGCGGTGGCGTCGTAGGGAGGCATGTAGCCCTTGAGAATCTTCGACCCGGCCGTTGCGGGAGCGCCCTGCATCACCATCACGTCTTTAATTCCCACCGGAATGCCCGCCAGCGGAGGCAGCGGATCGCCCTTCGCGGCCAGTGCGTCCACCCGCTCGGCCTGCGCCAGCGCGCGGTCCCTGGTGAGGCTCAAATAGACATTGAGGCGGGGGTTGATCTCTGCAATGCGGTCGTAATATGCGGCGGCCAGGCTTGAGGCGCTGGTGGTGCCGGATTCAATCCCGGCGCGCAAAGACGCAAACGTCCTGGGTGTTTCTACAAAGCTTTCCATTGTTTTGGCTTCGCTGGACAATCGAACTTCCCTTTCTTTGGCCTGCTCTTCCTGACGTGATCGCAGCCGGTCTGCCCTCGCGATAACGACTGGAAACTATTACCTGTCCATCACCTTGGGGACTTTGAAAAACACGCCGTTGGTCTCTGGAGCCTCGGCCAGCACCTTCGACCGATCGAGCGACTCGAGGACCGCATCCGTGCGCAGCCCGCCGCCTGCGGCCTCCAGCAACTCCGTAACCTGCGCCAGCGGCGCCACCCCCGCTGTATCCAGTTCATTCAGCTCGGCCACATAGTCCAGGATGGCGTTCAGGTCGTGGAGCATCGCGCCGGTCTCCTCCGGCGTCAGTTCAAGGTGCGCCAACTCGGCCACGCGCTCCACTTGTTTTACCGTTACCTTTGCAGTCATTCTTTCCAGTTCCCTATCCCCGGCGCTGTTGCTTAGCCCCTTCGTCCAGGCTTCGTTTCAACAGTACTCCGACCTGACCGGGCAGCATTTTTATGCGAACCCTGCGGCAAACGCCCGAAGATAAAGTATACGGCGTTTCCCGGCTGTTCCTCATCCAAAGGCCCCGGCCTTGCGCACGGCTCAGTCCACCGTAAGCGAAACTGTGGCGCTGTGCGAGATGCCCGTCGACGTGACGGTTACCAGGATGGAATAGGTCCCGGGCGCTGTAGTTCCGCCCCCTCCTCCGCCGCCGGTTGTGCCACCTCCGCTGGTATTGCCGCTGAACTTGGTGCATGCCGTGACCCCGCCGGCCATGAGCGCCAATAGCAGCATCAGAGCCGCGGGATAAAGCAGCTTGCGGCGACGACGCCAGCCAAGCGGAAGCAACAGCAACACACACGCCAGCACAACTCTGCCCGCAATTTCCGGCTTCTGGGGACGAATGGCCGCGGTGGCGCTTCCGGTAGAAATCTGCACCGAGAGATTGCCCGTGACGCCGGCGCTCAAAGTCTCCGTCGCGGGGCTGAATACGCACAGGGCATTTGCGGGTAGCGAACTGCATGCATAGGTGAAGGTTCCAGCCGAGTTGCCGAGCGGAGTAATCACCACCGCGTAAGTTGCGCTGGTGCCGGCCGCTACGGTTTTTGTGCTGGAACCGGAAGCGGTGACTGTGAAGTCGAAGCCCATTCCCGCGAGCGCGACGGAGATGGGGGTCGAGACGCTGCTGCTTGTCACGGTGAGATTGCCTGTCAAGGAGCCTGCCACCTGGGGCGCGAAGTCGACCCCGACAGTGCAGCTCAGGCCCGGCGCCAGCGTAGCCGTGCATGTGTTGTTGACCAGTTGAAAGCCCGCCGGAACGACCAGCGCAAGATTGTTCAAGGCAGCCGAGCTTCCGGAATTGGTCACCGTCACAACGGTCGGACTGCTCGCCTGACCTACTCCCGTGGTAATGAAGGTGATGGAAGTTGGACTCACCTGGAGGCCCGCGGCCACTGTTCCGGTGCCGCTCAACAGCACATTTGCGGCGTTGGCAATGGCCGGTGAACTGACGATCAGCGTGCCGTTGGCGGTTCCCGTGGCCGTCGGGGCAAAAGCTACAGAAACCACGCAGCTTGCGCCTGCCTCCAGGGTCGCCGGACAGGTATTCTGCGTCATCGTGAACGGGCCGGAGACGGTGACGGAAAGCTGGCCTGCGGCGACGGCGCTGGTGTTGCTTACAGCCACAGTCAGGGAGTTGCTGGTTGCGCCCACCGGGGTTGCGGCAAAGAGCACTTGCGCGGGAGTCGCATTCAGTCCCGAAACTGCCTGGCTGGAGCCGCCGAGCGGAACCTCGACCGGCGTCACGCCGTTGGTTGACGAAGAAATGGTCAGCGTGGCCTGGCTGCCGCCGGTGGCAACCGGAGTAAAGATCACCTGCACCGTGCAACTGCCGCCGCTGGCCAGAGCCGCTCCACAAGTGGTGGTTCCGGTGGCGAAACTGGCTGCGCCCGCGCCGCTGATCTGAAAGCCCGGGTTCGCCGCGGAAATTCCGCCTGGGTTGTTGATGGTGAGCGTCATTGGCGCGCTTGGTACACCAAGGTTCTGCGACGGAAAGGTCAAACTCGTGGGGTTCACCGTCAGCTTGGCCGGCAGCACCCCGATGCCCGAAAGCGCCACGGTTTGCGTGCGCATCAGGTCACTGACGGTCAGCGCGCCCGTCTGGGTTCCCACCTGCGCCGGGGCAAATACCACGCTCAAGGTGCACGACGAGTGGGCGGCAAGCTGCGTGGTGCAGTTGTTTGCGCTCTGGAACTGCGCGCTGGCCGAGACCGCAATCGACGTCAGCGGCAGGTCCCCGCTATTGGTTATCTGCACGGTCTGAACGGCGGAGAGCTGCCCGGTCGCTGTGGCCGGAAAGGAGAGGGAGGTCGGGCTGAGAGTGTCGGTCGGCGGAGCTTCGCCGGTCCCGCTCAGTTGCACAAACTGGGTCCCGGCGCCATCGGTCAGCGTCAGTGTTCCGGTTGCCGCTCCCGGCTTGGAAGGCGTAAACGCAACGGTTAGTTGGCAAGCGCTGTCAGCAGCCAGGGCGCTGGTGCCGCAGGCATTGCTGGCTATCGAAAAAGGCCCAGTGATGGCGAAACCGGTAATGGGCACCGCTGCCAAGCCGGTGTTGGTGGCTGTAGCCTGCAGCGGCGCAGAGGTCGTCCCCACCGGAACCGGGCCAAAGCCGATGGAGCCGGGCGTAAGCGTAACCGTTCCCGACGATGTGCCTTCTCCAACAAGCGAAACCGCAAGCTGGCCGCCGCTGACATTGGCAAAGAGAGTCATTTGCCCGCCTCGGCTCCCTGTTGCGGTGGGTGTAAATGTGACCTGAATTGTGCAGCTTCCTCCTGGGGCAACCGGCGATTTCTGACAGTTGTCGGTCTCCGCAAAGTCTCCGCTGACGGAAATGGCGGTAGTCGTCAGCGAAGCAGAGCCCGTGTTGGTAAGCGTCACCGTTTGCGCGCTACTGGAGGTGGCGACAGTCTGACTGGGAAAAGTAAGAGAATTCGGCGCAACGGTGGCCGTGGTTCGCAATCCGGCGCTGGCCAGCCCGGTTTGCCAGATTCCTCGCCCATAGGTGCCTGCCGTCAGCACCTGCGCCGAAGCCTCCGCAGAAGATGCTGTCAGCGCAATCACCGGGGCTTTGGGCAATCCGGTACCAAACACTGACCAGCAGTTGGACGGAAGGGTCGCGCATGTCGACACCTGCGTCGTGAAGTAGACCCCCTCGTCCGTGGCCAGATAAACGGTCTCGGCACTCTGCGGGTCAACCAGCACGCCACTTACCGGCCCAGAGGGGAGATTCGAGGTGAGGCTGGCCCAATGGGCGCCTCCGTCCGTTGACCCGTAAACAGTCTGCACCTGCTCGGCCGTATTCGCGAACCCTTCGACGGTCAGATAAACGGTCTGCCCTGTCGGGTCGTGGCTGTCCACAAAGATGCTGGAGATGTCGAGGCCATACTGGTTCAGCGAGCGCGGTGAATTGGTGACCGGGTCGAGCGTTAGATCCTTCCACACCGGCGTAGTAGGGCCTTGCGGGTTGAAGGTGGCGCTGAAGACGTGGCCGGGGAGAATTTGGCTGCCATTCAATGTGCCGTACAAGCCTGCATAAATCACTTCTCCGCCGCCCGTCAACGGCAACGCGGCGATCGAACGAATGAGAGCATCGCCGCTGCACGGGCCGCTGGTTGATCCGCTGTCGAGCATTGGACTGATGGCGTTGGTGCCGTTCCAGCCAGCGCCGTTCGCCGGTCCACGCCACACGCGGCAGGTGCCGATGAGCAGCTGGGTCGAGTCAAGCGGATCAACCAGAAACGGCGCCGCCGAGGTCATCGAGTCGCCGTCCCCGCCCACGTCCGCATCGTCAACCACCGGACTGTTGCCGAAGGCGGCAGGGGTGCATGTGGTCGGGTCGTTGCACAGGTAGATGGAAACGCCGGGCTGGTTATTCACAAACCATCGGTCGGCGTTGCCGGGATCCATAGCCACCGGCCCGCCATCGCCGCCCAGAATCTGCGGCCAGTCCGCGACCACTCCGGTGGTGCTCCTGGTGCCCGCCGTCCCGTTCACGCCCAGGCCGGCCATCACAGTGTATTGAGAGAGTCCGGCGCCCGCCATGCTTTCCACTTCGGCCAGCGAACCGAGGCCGGCGTTGAGGTTTTGGAAGTGAGTAGCGTCTGAGGCGGAGCACACCGGCCCCGTCTCGGCAATTGCGTCTTCCGAGCGCCACAGGCCGCCATCGTTGCCGACAAGAATTTCCAGCGGATTCCCCGCGTCCCAGGCCAGCGCATGCTGAAACTCGGCCACCTGCCCGCTCATGCAGGTGGTGGAGTTGGTGGTGTTGCGCCACACGCAACCCATGGCCAGACTGCACTTCCACAGGTCGTTGGCGCCGGCCAGCAGCCATGTATCCTCGCCCTGCCCCAGGCCGAAAGGCACCGCGGCCAGGGTCAGATTATAGTCGCCATTGGCGATGGTGGCGGCTCCGGCTGTGGTGCCGGTCTCAAGCGCCGTCGTGTTCCATTGCTTCGCAAAAGTGATTGAGGAACTTGTGCAAACACCGGCGTTCGAAATCGCGCATGCATCCTGCCATATCCCCTGGTCTTGATTGTCGAGGTCCACCGTCCATGCAAACGTGTCGCCGGTCTGCGGATTCACCGCCAGTGTGCCGCGAAACAGCGGACAGGCGACTGACCCTGTCTGGCCGGGGTTTGCGGGGCATGCCTGCTTGGTTAGCCCGCTCGCCGGCTGCGCGGCCATGCGGGTGAATGTAACTCCGTCTGTCGATTGGTAGTAGCCATGAAAGCGCACCGCGGCAATGAACATCTGCCGCACCGGGTTCCACACCACCGAGGTCGCCGCGTTGCCGTCAGGCAGATCGAAGAGGTACCCAGCCCCCTGCACCACCGCTCCGGGGCCGTCGGTGATGGTGGCCAGGCTCCATGTGGCCCCGCCATCGGCCGAGTAGTAGAGCCCCTCATAGCTGTACCCGGACTCCGGAGCGTTGACCAGCGTGCCCTCATAGGCCTGCGAAACCGCGGCCACAACCAGTTGCGAGTTGGCCGTGCTCCAGGCAAACCCGGCAAAGCCCTCCCCGGTGAAGAAGTAGTCATGGTCCGACGTATCCTGGATGACACTCCAGGTGTTGCCTCCGTCGGCGGAGCGCAAAATCCCTGCGCCGTAGTAGGAGTCGAGCGCGTCATTGGGGTCGCCGGTACCGGCCAGAATCACGCCCGTGCCGCCCGGCTGCACCGAAAGCGCGCCAATGCTCAGAGATCCGTCCTGAATGGTGCTCAACGCTGTCACGTTGTCGGTGAGCGGCTCAAAGACGATGAGCGAAGGGTTGGAAACCGCCGCGTTCTGCGTGACCCACACGCCGCCGCCCGTAGTGCCCAGGTAAAGATGGTTGCCGGTGGGGTCGGCCGGGTCGAGGGCCAGCGCGGAAACCCTGCCGGTAACCAGGCCATAGCCGGGCGTCGAGACCGCAGCCGGGCCAAGCGCCTGCCATGGGCTCGCCGAAGGCTGCAGATGGGGCACGGCCTGCTGCTTTGCGTGCGAGGCATTCAGCATTCCCACGCTCGCACGCGACCATCCGCGGCGAGCCAGGAACCGCTGCGCCTGCAAAACGCGGGGCGGCGCTGGAACATCGATTGCGGGCCGAATGGAGTGTTGCGCACCGCCAGCAACAGGAAGAATAAGGCTGTCGGCAGGCGCAGTCTGTGCCTGCGCAAAACCCTGGCACGCAAGAGTCAGCACCACCAGAATGGCCGCAAAGGCAGCTTGCCCGGTTGTTGTGTTTCCCCTCGACCAGAGCATAAAGTCGTTCCAATCCCACCGCAGTTTCCGCATATTTGCACACTTCCGGAGTCCGATTCCGGCCTCCCCTCTCACATCATGCAAGGGGGATTTGGCCGGGACCCATTCAATCTGATGGTGCGAAACGTGCAGATTCCGGGATTGGAATTTCGAAGTGATTATAGTACTGAATTGGGAGAGTCTAATGTGCGTCTGCTCACGATTGAACTCGCCCGCCGACGTCGCGTCAAAACAACCGGCTCGATTCCCCGCGATTTGCTTCCCCACAGTGCTGCCGGATATAGGCCCCGGCGTCGAATTTTTTCGCCGTGGAAGCCCCTGACATGGGGCGGACCAGCCCGAAGACTGGCCGCTTGAACCAGGGGCGGTCATGCCGGCCCACGATGGCCCAGGCAATGCCGGCGTAGCCGTTCGGGTCGCGGCCGTCGAGTTCGTAGCGGTCGTTCAGTGTCACTGCCCACTCGAATGCACGCGCCGGGTCGGGCGCCCATTCCAGAATCTTCTTGGCCCAGTACATGCGCATGTAGTTGTGCATCCAGCCGGTGTCCACCATCTGGCGCTGGGCGGCGTTCCAAAGATCGTCGGCGGTCTCGGCGCGCTCCAATTGGGCAAGCGTGTAGCGATGGGAGCGGGGGTCGGCGGTGTGCTCGACCAGCGTTTGCCGGGCCCACGGTGCGGCACACTCCCAGTTGTCGTAGTTGGGCTCGTGGCGCACAAACAGCACCGCCAGTTCCCGCCAGCCAATCAACTCGTCGACATACTTGTCGCCTGCCGCGACAGAGGCTTTGCCGGCGGCGACCGCTTTGTTCACGGCCATGGCGATGGTGATGGGGCCGATGTTGCCGAAGTGCAGGTAGGGCGACAGGCGGCTGGTTCCGGTCAGTTCCGGGTGGTTGCGCGTGGTTTCGTAATCTTTGAGTTCGAGATTGACGAAGGCGTTGAGGCGCTTGAGCGCGGCATGCGTTCCGCCTATAAAGCTATCGACGGGGCCAATGGTGCGGTCGAGTTTGGCGAAGCCGGCGGTGATGTCCTCATCGAGCGGGTAGCTGGCAAGATTCTTCGCCGGCTTGAAAAGATGGATGGGCGCAGTGTTTGCCGGAGCGACGAGATAATCAGGCAGCGCGGCTTTCAAATGCGGTCTGAAATGATGCAGCAGGACATAACTCCGGTTGAAGAGGGCGGAAGGCACAACCACATCGGCATCGATGGTCCAGTAGGGGATCTTGAGGCGTCTTGCAAGCACCTGCCGCCAGCGCTCCGGTTCGCGGCACGGGTTCTCGTCTCCGATCAACAGCGCAGCTTCGGCCTCTTCAAGGAAACCATCGAGCGTGCTTTCGTTGGTGCGCCGCACCACGAAGCACACGCCGCGTTCGGCTGCGTCTTCCGCAATGTCGCGCAGGCCTTGCTGAAGGAAGTGGTAGTGGCGCAGGTTCGCATTGGGGTAATTGGGAATCACCTGGAAGTAAGCGACCACCGGCAGCCCAAGCAGATTACCGGCTTCAATCGCGATGTCGAGCGCCGGGTTGTCCACCATGCGCTGCGCGCGTTGCATCCAGTAGACGACGCACTTGCCGTGTGCGCGCAGGGTACCTGCCCTGCGGACGGTCACGCGCGTCTGCGTGGAGAGGCGGACCAGTTCGACGGGGATCTGAAGGGCAGAGTCGGCGGAGTTCATGGGCTGCAGACTCTATTCTGCATTCCCGGAGCCAACCACTTCGCAACAACCGCACAATCGATTCCGCACCATCAAAAGCGATCGGGCTGGTTGCTATTTCGAGGACAGCCATAAACGTAAGAAAGGCCGCCGGAACTGGCAGCCTTTCTGCATATTCAAAGTCACAACCGCAACTAATCCCTATTTCCTGTTCCCTGTTTTTCTACCACGAGCCCCACGCGCGGCTGATGTAATCAGCCAGCGTCATGCCGACCAGGGTCAGAAAAGTGAAGAGCCCACAAAAGACGGTCAGCTTCGTCAGCTTTGAGCTGTACTTCACATGCATGAAGAACAGCACCACGATCATCGCCTTGACCACGGCAATGGCCAGCGCCGCAACCGCATTGAAGTTGCCCCACTCCTGAAATGACGCCCAAACCGTCACTCCGGTAAGCACCAGCAGCGAGGAGCCAACGATGATGTAAATCAGTGGGCTTACGACGTGGTGCTGTGATTCTTCCATCTCTCTCTGGTCGGTCATGGCGCAAGTCTCCTGTTGATTTCGATCACTGATGCCGGCTGATCAGATAGAGCAGCGGGAAGAGGAAAATCCAGACGATGTCGACAAAGTGCCAGTAAAGGCCGAAGTTCTCGACAAATGTGACGTGGCCAGCCGTATAGGCGCCGGCTCGGGCGCGAAAGATCATGAAGCCCAGAATGGCGATGCCGATGATCATGTGCAGCGCATGCATGCCGGTCATGACGAAGTACAGCGAGAAGTAAACTTCGGTGTGGCGCGCCATGTCCAGAGCAAGCGGCTTGTCGTGATACTCCTTGTAGATCTCTGGGTCGGACTGAGGATCGACAAAGGACTTGAGGCTATAGTGGAAGCCAGGGACGTGGTGCTTTTCGATCTTCTCCTTGTACTCGACCGTCTTGATGCCGAGGAAGCCAAGGCCCAGGATGAAGGTCAGAATCAGGCATAGCACCAGGCCGGACTGTTTGCGCATCTCCGCACACCACACGCCCATGGCCATGGTGAAGCTTGAGGTGATGAGTACCGCGGTGTTGAGTGTGCCCCAGACGACATTCAGCTGGTGCGAAGCCTCAACAAACGCCGGGTAATACCAGTTGCGATAGATGAGATAGGCCGTGAACAGCCCGCCGAAAAACATCACTTCGGTAAGCAGGAAGAGCCACATCGCGAACCCGGCGGCGTCTGCCTGCTGCGCCGTGTTCTCAAAGTGGTGGCGCAGATATGCCGGATGTTCTTCGTGACCGTGTTCCGGAGCGGCGTGGGCTACAACTGTGCTATCCGACAATGGTCACCTCTTTCTCTTTCTGCTTGTCGAGCCAATCATAGTCGTAAGCTTCGTGGTCCATGATAGGGGTGATGAGGAAGTTTTCGGTCAGCGGGGGCGACTGAGTCTGCCACTCCAGGCCTGTGGCTTGCCAGGGATTGTCGCCTGCAATCTCGCCATACTTGAGAGACCAGGTGAGATACAGAATCGGCAACAGGTAGCCAATGCCTAGAATGGTTGCGCCTGCGGTAGAGAACACGTTCAGCACCTGGAACTCTGGCGGGTAAGCCGCGTAGCGGCGCGGCATGCCCAGCACCCCAAGGATGAACTGCGGGAAGAATGTCAGGTTGAATCCGATGAAGGTAACCACCGCGGCCAACTGCGAGATCTTCTCCGGATACATGCGCCCGGTCATCTTGGGCCACCAGAAGTGGATGCCGGCAAGGAACGCCATCAGCATGCCGCCCACCATGACAAAGTGGAAGTGGGCCACGATGAAGTAGGTTTCCGTCAGGTGGATGTCGGTTCCCGAAGTGCCCAGGAAGACGCCCGTCAATCCGCCGATGGTGAACAGACCCATGAAGCCAAAGGTGTAGAGCATCGGCGTTTCAAAGGTGATGGAGCCCTTGTAGAGCGTGAACGCCCAGTTGAATATCTTGATGGAGGAGGGGACCGCGACGAGCATTGTCAAGAGGCTGAACACAAGCATCGAGTAGTTTGAGATGCCCATGATGAACATATGGTGCGCCCACACAAAGAAGCCGAATACAGCGATGGCCACCGAAGAGAACGCGACTGCCGTATAACCAAACACGCGCTTGCGGCTGAAGGTTGAGATGGTCTCCGAGATCACGCCCATGCCCGGCAGAATAATGATGTAAACAGCAGGGTGCGAGTAGAACCAGAACAAGTGTTGGAACAGCAGCGGATCGCCGCCCTTGGTGGGATCGAAAATGCCGATACCGATGGTGCGTTCCAAAGCTACCAGAACGATTGCGATGGCCAGAACCGGCGTACCCAGAACCATCAGGATGCTGGCTGCATAGTGCGCCCAGACAAACAGCGGCATGCGGAACCAGGTCATTCCGGGGCAGCGCATCTTGTGGATGGTGACAATGAAGTTGAGCCCCGTAAAGATGGAGCTGAACCCGGCAATGAACACTGCCAGCCCCGTAGTGAGCACGTTGGTGTTTACATAGTGCGTGGACAGCGGCGTCGTAAATGTCCAGCCCGTATCAACGCCGCCGGTTGCCATGGTGTAGATGGCCAGAAGTCCGCCGGCCATGTAGAGGTACCAGCTCAGCAGGTTGATCTTGGGCAGCGCCAGATCCTTGGCCCCGATCATCAGCGGGATAAAGAAGTTGCCCAGCGTGGCCGGAACCGACGGCACCAGAAAGAAGAAGATCATGATGACGCCGTGCATCGTGAACACCTTGTTATAGGTGTCCGTAGCCATCAGATCGCTCTGCGGTGTCAGCAGTTCCAGGCGGATAAGGCCGGCCAGCGCTCCGCCTATAAAGAAGAAGAAGGTAATCGAGATGAGATAAAGAATTGCTATCCGCTTGTGATCGCCGGTCAGCAGCCAGCTCAGCAGCCCGTTCTCCTTGTTCATGAACGAGACTTTGGGAAGCCTGGCGGTAGATTGATCGGGGAGACTGACAATTGTGGAGCTCATTGCTTCACCATTCCTTGGGTGGCGGCCTTCGCTCCGGCGTTGCCGGGCATAGCCGTGGTGGTCTTGCCTTCGCCCTCCGGCAGCAGACCGGTCGTGTTCAAAGTCTGCTGAATACGATAGTCGGAGTTGAGATTCTTGATGTATTCAACCAGGGAAATAATGCCCTCTTCGCTGATCTGCCCCTGGTAGGTCGGCATGATCGGTGCGTAGCCCTGGGTAATGTGCTGTGAGGGATTGAGGATCGATTCGCGAAGGTAAGCGTCATCTGCCAGCACAGACCCGCCGTTTGAGAGAGCCAGCTTTGATCCGTAAACGTTGGCTAGATTCGGTCCGCGCGCATCCGGCTTCCCGTTGTGGCAGGCGTTGCAACTGAGACTGGCAAACAGCCGTTCCCCATTCTGCGCCAGCGACATTCCGCTGGTCGACCCGGCCAACCACTTCTTGTAGTCGTCCGGAGTCAGCACCACAATGTCGCCGATCATTGCCGAGTGGCTGGTGCCGCAATACTGCGTGCAGAAAAGGTGATAGGTGCCTGGCGTTGTGGCTTCAAACCAGACCGATGTGTAACGGCCTGGGATAGCTTCGCGCTTTACGCGGAAAGCAGGAATGGAAAAGCTGTGAAATACATCCTGCGAGATGAGCGTGAGCTGCACCGGCTGCCCGGTGGGAATGTGCAGCGAGTTGATCTCATGCTGCCCGCCCGGGTGTTCGGCCTTCCACATCCACTGCTTACCCACCACATAAATATTCATGGCGTTGGCCGGCGGTGTGTAAACGCGGAAGTAGATCAGCGCGCCCCATACAAACATCACCAGAAACAGCCCCAGTGGAATGATCGTCCAGGTCGCCTCCAGAATCGTCGAGCCTTCGATCTGCACCGCAACCGGATGCCGCTCTTTGCTGTAGAGAATGCAGAATGTGGTGACGATCAAGATCACGAGGGTGAGACCGATGAGGCTCACCAGAATCTCGAAGAAGAGGAGCGCGTCCATCTGGGGCGCGAGTTTCGACGCCTCCGGCGGAAACAGCGCGAAGGTCGTCATCCACTTGACGAGAAACTGCCAAATTACTGGACTGATGTGGCTCATTCCGTTATCCGTTCACCTTTGTTCCTGTCCCCGTTGTGCCTGAACCGGCTTTTCCGTTGCCCGAAGCCGCTGCACCGGTTGTTTCGCGTTCCGCGCGATGATCTCGCCGGAACATGACCATCATGAAGCTCCCCAGCGTGCAGAGGGTTACTAATCCGCCCAGCTGAACCACCCTGGCAACAATCAAGGAATGCTTGTTGGTCTGTGGATCGTAATGGTAGCAGTAAGTCAGTATGTTATCTACCGGCGAGCCGATGCGATTCGACGACGCTTCCGCCAATCCCATCCGCAGATCCTTCGGAGAATACTCCACGCCCATGTAATACTGCGCCAGCTTGCCTTCCGGGGTCACTATCTGAATGGAACTGGCATGGGCAAACTGCGTGAGCTTCCCGTCAGGCCCCGGAATTTTCGTATAGCCGAAGCCGACTGCTTTGGTCAGAGCATCGATGTTCGCCTGTTGGCCGGTCAGAAAGTGCCAGCCGTATGCGGTCTCAGGATGCCCATACCGCTTCACGTAGCTGCGCTTCTTGGCCGCCGCAAGGTCCGTTCCCTCTGAGGGATCGATGCTGACCACGACAATGTTGAAGTCCTTGCCCGGAACTTCGTCCACCATCTGCAGAGCGCCGGTGAGGCCATTCAATTCTTCTGAGCAGAGCATGGGGCATTGGTAGTAAACCAGCGCAAGAATAGCCGGCTTCTTCCCGAAGTAGTCGCCCAACTGCACCTGCTTGCCCTGATCGTCTGTAAAGGTAAGGTTGAGCGGAACCTGCCCGTTCAGATTCTGTGAAATGCCCACCCCGTTCAAGATCGATGGCGGCTTGTCGTTCGCGGGACCTTGCTCTTTGTCCCCGTAACTCGATACCTGTGCCATCAGCGCAGAGCTTGAAAATGCCGAGCACAACACCGTCGTGAGCGCAGCGGCTTGCATCGCCTTACGCCAGCCTTTCCGGATTGTCTCTGTGCTTTGCATTTTCAACCTTCTTCTCTGCACTGAATTACTTGTGTTCGGCGCGATCGTTTTCAACTGCGATCGCTAATGCCTGGTCGTGCTCATATCCAGTACGCGCAAATCCATTGGTCAACGGAGTTGTCACCACCGGCTTCTCTTCCCCTGCCATCAGCGATGCTTCCGGTGTGGCGGCTGCAACCGGCAGTCCGCGCTGTGCAATCAACTCCATCGCCCGTTCAATTGGAATGCGAACCTTGCCCTGCGACTTGTCTGCCCAACTGTAGTTTTCAAGCAGCAGATCTTCTTTCGCGTGCAGGTCGGCGATCTCCTGGTTGCCGTCATCCAGTTGCAGGCGCGGCGTGGGAAGCTGCTGCGCTATCTGCGCGTATTTGTTCTGCATCTCCGGGTTGTTCGCCAGGTTTCCCAGGCCACGCACATCCACAGTCTTGCCCTGGTTCCACTTGGTTACCGGTCCATCCACCTTGGCCATGTGCGCGTTGATCAGCATCCCAATGCCATAACAAAGCACACCCGTGACGGCCACAAAGATGCCCAGCGAGGTGAGAAAGACGACGATCCCTGTGGGGCCAACGTCCGTCTGCTCGTAGCCCGCCGATGCGTCAATCTCTTCGGGTTCGTGATCCGACTCGTGATTATGCGTGTGCATGCTCAGGCTCCAGAATCTCCGCCAGATGCGGGTCGTTGACTTGCACCAGCGGCCGCTGCTTCAGGCGCGTGCAATAGAAGGCCACCCAGAAGGCGACCATTGCCGCAGGTACAGCAGCGTATTCAAGAATCCCCCAGCTGAAGTGGAGGTTGCGCGCGGCATCCTTGTAGTTCGGTTCGATGAGCCAGAACAGATCGAATGCCTTGGCGAAAATCATCCAGCCGCACACCCACACCAGCCGCTTCTTGTTGCGCTTGATGTCGCGCGACAACAACAGCGTGAAGGGAATCAGCCAGTGAAACATGAAGTCCAGCGTGATGATGATGCCCCAGTGCCCGCGAATGCGATCGAGATACCAGGGAATCTCTTCCGGCAGGTTTCCTGACCAGATAATCAGGAACTGCGAGAAAGCAAGATAAATGTTCAGCATCACGAAAGCGAAAGTGAACTTCGCCATGTCGTGCTGCTCGGTTTGCCGCAAAATAGTCTTGAACGGTTCGGCCTTCGATAGCCCGATCGAAACCATGATGGACAGCGCCAGCACCTGGTAGCCCTGCCCGACCAGGAAAAGCAACCCATACACAGATGAGTACCATGTCGGGTCCATCGACATCACCCAGTAGATAACTGCCGCCGTCATGGTAACCGAGTAAACCAGGATGCCTGGGCCGCTGATGTTCTCCATCTTCTTGATCCACATCGGCGTGTTGGCGGGGGAATCCTTGTCGCGCTCAAGGCTCAGCCGGTTCAGCCGCCACATGTAGAAGGTCCACACAGCGAAGCAGAATACACCCACCATCACAAACATCTGCGGCTGAAGCATTGGGCGTTTGAAGGTCAGGCAGTGAGCCTGAATTTCGTTGATGAATCCGGACTTCAGCGCTGCGGCCACGTCGGCGGGGTTCGACCCATCCACCTGCGCCCACAGGTAAAGCCTCTTCATCCAGATCACCACCACCAGCCAGTACACAAAGACCAGCGGCAGCGTGCGGCTCATCGCCTCCAGAGGCCGGCGCAGCAGCAGTCCCCACTTGCCGCCGGTGACATACTGCACCATCAGCAGCGCCAGGCCACCCACAGCCCAGCCGAAGGTGAGCACCAGGCCCAGAACCCACGCGCGCAGAAAATGATCGGAGTCGAAGCCGTGCCCATCGAGGAATCCCAGCCCGGCAGCGATCACCGCGAAGACAAGCGCGATGACGAATGCGCGCGTCTTCCAGACGTCGACAAATGCCGGTGCCCCAAGATCGGCTGGGAGCGTTTTGGCGTGTTGTGTATCGTGAGCCATTCGTCCTGAGTCCTTATTGCGCGGCCGCGGGGGCCGGTTTGCTTTTGGGAATCGTGATTGCGGGGTCGCCCGGATTGGCCGGAGCCATCGCCGGATACCCTTCTTTGGCTACCGGCGGATACGCCTGAATCGCCGTGTCCGGCAGCATCCAGGGCTGCGCAAATCCAGCCGGCAGATGCTTCTCCTGCGCAATATCTTTCAGGTCCTTCACTTGAACACCGGAAGGCACATCCTTCTCTGTCGCCGCCTGGCTCAACTGCAGCGCGCGAATGTAAGCCGCAACAGCCCAGCGTTCTTCCGGCGTCAACTGCGCCGAATAGTCCGGCATTGCGCCATAACCATGCGTCATCACATAGAAGTAGTGTGAAACCGGCTGCGCCAGACGAACCTGGTCGTGGAAGTTGGCCGCCGGCTTGTAGCCGCGATCCACAATCATGCCCAGCCCGTTGCCCACGCGCGAGTGGCACGGCGTGCAATACACGTTGAACCGTTCCTGGCCGCGCTTCAGCACATCCATGGTCACCGGGAATGGCATCTCGTTCTTCTCTTCGCGGTAGCCGTTTGCGCCTTCAACCACGCCGGTATAGAAGTAGCTGTCTTCGTGCAACTGTCCGCGCGCCACGGTGTTCACCACCTGCGGTCGCGCACCCCTGTGATCGGCAAACATCTCCGAACCGCGCTGCGGAATCAGCTTGGGCTGATTATGCATATCCTGCCGGCAACCAGCCACCAAAAGTAGCGCAGCAAAGCCTATCGCCGCGACAAAGCGCCGTTCCCTGGTCCCTGGTCCCTTAGTCCCTAATCCCTTGGTCCCTAGTCCCTGCTTTTCGTGAAGGTTCATTAGTACTCCACCTCCACCACAGAAACTGCATCCAGACCCGCCAGGTAAGCTCTCGTCTCCACCAGGTCAAACTTGGGGTCCAGCGCTTCAAGGCAAAGGAAGAACTTGTCTGTCGTTGCGCCGTTGCGGAAGTTGGGCGCGTTGAACAAGGGATGATAGAGTGACGGCAATCCATTCAGCGCAAGCATGCCGAAAGCCGCGGAAAGACCGGCGAACAGAATCGTCCACTCGTAGGCTGGCACAATGAAGGCCGGCCATGAGTACGTGGGCCGTCCGGCAATGTTCAGCGGATACGCCAGCACCGAAATCCACGTTTCCAGCGAGAACATCGCGGCCAGTCCCATCAGCCCGCCAATCAGTGTAATCAGTGGCACCTTGTTGCGATGAAAACCGATGGCCTCCGCCGCTTCCTCAACCGGATAGGGCGTGTAGCAATCCATGCGGCGCCATCCGTCGTGCCGGGCCGCCTGCGCAGCTCTCACCAGGTCACTCGGTGTATCGAATTCGGCCAGCAGGCCGTAAGTTCCTTCGCGTGGGGGCATATTAGTCACCAGCCTCCGCCACTGTCTTGGGCGCAATCTTGGGGCCGATTTTCGCTCCAGGCAGCATCATGCGGATTTCGTTCATGGGAATCATGGGCAGGAAGCGGACAAACAGCAGGAACAGCGCCGTAAACAAGCCCAAAGTGCCAACGTAGATTGCGTAATCCCACCTGGTCGCGCGGTAGGTACCCCACGACGAGGGCAGGAAGTCACGGTAGAGGCTGGTCACAACAATGACGAAGCGCTCGAACCACATGCCCGTGTTGACCACAATGGAGATGAAGAACATGAATGGAATCGAAGTGCGCAGCTTGCGCGACCACAGCGTTGTCAGCGGAATCGCAAGGTTGCATGTGACGAGAACCCAATACGACCAGCCCATCGGCCCGAACATGCGGTTCCACATCATGAAGGCTTCCCAGTGCGAGGCCGAGTACCACGCCATGAACACTTCCATGCCGTACCCGTAACAGACAATGAAGCCAGTTGCCAGCATCACTTTGCCCATGTTGTCGATGTGCCGCTCTGTTACCAGGCCCTCAAGGTGATAGGCCTTGCGCAGAGGAATGGCCAGCGTAAGCACCATCGCAAATCCGGAATAGATAGCGCCTGCTACGAAGTAGGGCGGGAAGATCGTGGTATGCCAGCCCGGCAAAACCGCCACTGCAAAGTCGAAGCTGATGACCGTATGGACTGAGAGCACCAGTGGCGTGGCCAGTCCGGCCAGCAGCAGCGAAGCCGTCTCATAGCGCATCCAGTGGCGAACCGAACCGCGCCATCCAAGCGAAATCAGCCCGTAAGCGTATTGCGCCAGAGGCGACTTCGCCCTGTCCCGCATTGTCCCGAAATCGGGAACCATACCGATGTACCAGAAGACCACGGAGATGGTCGCATAAGTTGACACCGCGAATACGTCCCAGAGTAGCGGAGAACGAAACTGCGGCCATACGTTCATGGTGTTGGGGTACGGCAGCAGCCAGTATCCCAGCCAGGGACGGCCAACGTGGATCAGCGGGAACATGCCGGCGCATACGACAGCAAAAATCGTCATGGCTTCGGCAAAGCGGTTGATGGAGTTGCGCCAGCCCTGCTTGAACAGCAGCAGAATCGCGGAGATCAACGTGCCCGCATGGCCGATACCGATCCACCAGACAAAGTTGATAATCGCGAATCCCCAGGCCACGGGCTGCGTGACAGCCCAGATACCGGTGCCCTTGAGGAACAGCCAGGTAACCGCCACCATCAGCATCGTCGCACCCGCGCCACCCACGCTGAACAGGGCAAACCAGCCCAGCGGCGTGTCTGGCGTAAGCACAATGCCCGAGATCTTTTCGGTGACCGACTTGAAGGTCTGCCCCGGCGCAAGAACCCTGTACTCACCCGTAACAGGGTCGAGTCCCGCAGTGCGGATCGGGTCATTCGGATTCTTCGGTTTCAGGTCCGTTGTCGCCATCGTCCCTCTTAACCCTTCGCCGGCGAGTGTTCCACCGGACCGTCTTCAAGTTCCTGGTTCATGTTCAACACCGCGGCCACATAAGTCGTCCGCGGACGAGTGTTCTGATCGGCCAGCACCTGGTAGCTGCGCTCATCGCCGCGCAACTTCGCCACCCTGCTGCCCTTGTCGTTGATGTTGCCGAAGGTAATGGCTGAGGCCGGGCAAGCCTGCTGGCATGCCGTTTCAATTTCACCATCGGCAATGTTGCGATTGCCCTTGTCCGCCTCGATCTTTGCCACCGCGATGCGCTGCACACAGTAGCTGCACTTCTCCATCACGCCGCGCGTGCGCACCGTAACATCGGGATTGCGGCTCAGCTTCAGGCTCTCCGTCTCGTAATCGGAGAACAGAAGGAAGTTGAAGCGCCGTACCTTATAGGGGCAGTTGTTTGAGCAATAACGGGTGCCCACGCAGCGGTTGTAGACCATGGCGTTCAGGCCTTCCGGCGTATGGACTGTTGCGCCCACCGGGCAAACCTGTTCGCAAGGAGCGTTTTCGCAGTGCTGGCAGGCCATCGGCTGGAAGTGAGCCCGCGGCGCTGACAGATCGCCCTCAAAGTAAGTGTCGATGCGCAGCCACTGCATATTGCGGCCAATGCGCACCTGCTGCTTGCCCACCACAGCGATGTTGTTTTCCGCGTAGCAGCCGACGATGCATGCATTGCAGCCCGTGCAGCTGTTCATATCGATTGACATGCCCCACGCATTGGCCTCGTTATAGGGCCAGTTGGGGAACATCGTGGTATCGACATTGGTCTTTTCGTGACCCTCGCCCTCGTTCGCGAATCCAGGGTTGGCCTTGTACTCGTCCAGCGTGGCGTAGCGAATGATTCCGCGCTCGCCAATGGCCTCATCCGCTTCCAGCGAGTTGTTGCCGGTGCCTTGCTGGCCAAACAACTTGCCGCGTTGATCCTGGAAGTGGCTCTTGGTGATCGCCAGGCCCCAGGTGCCGTCAAGCTTGGCCAGCGTGCCCGTCGCATAAAACGGTGCGTCGGTCGAGCGAATCAGGTAGGCATCGAAGCCGGCGCCCGAGCCCACGCGGCCCGCGAACTGGCGGCCATATCCCAGATGAACCGTTACCGAGTTATCCGGATGCCCCGGAGCCACGATCACCGCCGCCTTTACCTTGCGGCCTGCAACCGTGATCTCGATGATGTTGTCTTCTTCGAGGCCGAGTTTGGTAAGCGTGGCGCCGGAAACAATCGCCGCGTTATCCCAGCTCAGGTTCGTTACCGGCTTCGGCAACTCCTGCAGCCAGCCCACATTCGACCAGCGCCCGTCATACACATTCGCGTCCGGCCTGAAGATAATTTCAAGCGATTCCTTTGCTGCGGGCGCCGGAACCTTGATAGCTGCAACTGCGCCCTTGGCCGCTCCGGATGCGGTGAAGGCCGTGCCCTCAATCCAGCCATCATGCAGCGCCTTGCGCCAACCCGTTTCGAAATCGCCCTTGATGAGCGGCTTTACAGTTTCACGCACCGCATCGTACGGGCTCATCATGGACTCGTTCAGCAGCGCCTGCAGAACGTGATGCGCCGTCTTGCCGCCATACAGCGGATCGATCAGCGGTTGCACAATCGAAACCGTGCCGTCATAAGACCGCGCGTCCGACCACGACTCAAGATAATGCGCCGCGGGAAGATGCCAGTGCGAAATCTGTCCCGTCTCGTCCAGATGAGCACCGAGATGAGCCACAATGTTGACCTTGTCGAATGCCGAAGCGAACTCAAGGTCGGCCGGAGCGGAGTAGATCGGATTCGAATTCAGAATCACCAGCCAATCCACCTTGCCCGCATTCATATCCGCAACCAGGGCCTTGAATCCGGCAATCTGATCGGAAGGAATCGGCACCGCCGTCTCGCCGGAGACCAACACCGTCTTGCCGGTGTTCCCCAGCGCGGAGTTGATGGCCGCTGCCAGCGCGTCTACCGATGCATCCTGATAGAGCCCTGGAATCACCACGCTCTTGCCGCCGCTCGCCTTCAGATCCTTGGCCAGCGCGGTCAGGAACTTCTTTTGTTCGTCGGTCCAGCTATACGCCGGAGCGGTCACGCCAGTGACGCCAAGCGCGCTAGCCAATGCCGCGGCAAACGCCGGAATCTCGCTCGCCCGCAGACCCAGGCGATGCTCCGCCTTCAGTCCCGTCGTAGTTGGCGAAGACTCAATCGCATACATCCGATTTAACGTTTCTGGGCTCTTGCGCCGCTTCGCATAATCCGCCACCAGCTTGTGGAAGCCCGGATACGCCGCGCCCGAGAGGAAATCCGCATCGAGCGAAACAATCACATCCGCATCGGCCAGGTTGTACTGCACGGCCGGACCATTCTGCAGAGCCGTCCCCGCAATGGCCGGGTCGTACTGCACCAGAGTCGCCTTGGGATACGCCGCCTGCACAGCCTTCCACTGTCGCGCCAGCGTTGGCGAAGTAATGGTTTCACTCAGGAAATAAATGCCTGTTCCGTCCTTGGTGCCGGCGACCTTGATGCGCAGCGCCTCAGCAAACTCGGCAAACTCGCGCGGCTCGCCACGATAGGTTGCATGTTGCGAACGGTCAGGATCGTAGAGATCCAGCAGCGTGCCCTGCGAGAACACGTCCGAAGAGCCGTGATTGTAGGGGTGCTCAGGATTTCCATCCACTTTGATGGGACGGAACTGATCGCTCTTTACCAGCAGCGGAACCGCCCCGGTCACAAACGGGTGCGCCGACGCAAAATACATCGGCTTGCCCAGCACCAGGTCTTCCGGCGCCTTAACGTATGGATAAATCGGCTCGTCGGGCTGCTTGGTGCAACCGGCCAATCCGGCCAGAGCCATCGACGCGCCCATCAGCTTCATAAACCCGCGCCGCGAAACGGGATCGACCCACTCCTGCGCGGACGACGGGAACTCCCGCTCCACAGCCGCCTGAAACTCAGCCGTGCCGGCCAGCTCATCCACTGACTGCCAATACCGCTTGCCCTTCACGCCTTTCAACTGCTCGCGCACTTGAACCAGCGTCATTGGTGTGTTGTTGCTGTTTTCCATCGAACCACCTGCGGTCATCTGGCCATTCTCTTGTTTGCTCATCGGTGGCAGACCTCGCAACTGGACAGGTCCTTGGGAGTGCGAATCTTGTAATGGCCCGCCAGAAAATGGCCCAGCTCATCCTGGCTGGTGAACTTCTGGTAAACCGGGGCCACCGGCAAGGCAGCCGCGGCAACATCGCTCGTCATGCCCTGCGCGCCAGTGATCGGCAGCTCAAGCGATGCCACTTCCGGTCCGGACATCGCCGGGTCCTTGGTCGTGCAGCTAACGCTCGTCGCTGTCGGAACACCGGACTTGTCGTCGCTGGCCGTGCACCACACCGGGCGATCTTCCGCCGGCGCCTCCCAGGCCATGTTGTAGATTTCGCTCGTGGGCCGCAGATTCTTGGCGGGATTGCGATGGCAGTTCAAACACCACTCCATCTGCAACGTGTTCTGCGCATACATCAGGGGCATCTGGTCCACGCGGCCGTGGCAGCTTGCGCAACCGATTCCCTTGTTCACGTGGATGGAGTGGTTGAAGTAGACAAAGTCGGGAAGGTCATGCACCTTCGTCCACACCACACTCTCGCCCGTCGCCCAACTGTGCCGCACCGGCTCAAGCAACTGGGCGTTGGTCCATATCTGCGCATGACAGTTCATGCAGGTCTTCGTCGGGGGGATTCCGGCGTAGCTCGACTTCTCCACAGTGACGTGACAGTACTGACACTGCAGGCCAAGCCCCTGGACGTGGTGTTTGTGGCTGAAGGGCACCGGCTGGTCCGGGCGCTGGCCCTGACGCGTCACCCAGGGGGAACGCTGCAACTCATTCAGCGTAACTCCCAGAGCGATCACGATCAGCCCCGTCAACACAAGGCTCGCGCGAGCCAGAGCGTTGGAGCTGCGATCAAATATCTGCGCCATGAATGCAATCCCTGCTTGTTTTCGTTTTAGTTCCGCCGGCTGTGCTGGCGGTCACACATGTTGTGTTCAAAAAATTGTCTAAGGCAGAATTCACCTGAGAGGTGGAGGACCCCGAAAAATCAATATAGCAGCCAAAGGGGTGCGCGGGGGAGGATAAACCTGTAAAAACTTAAAAAATGTCCCATGGAGCACAGTTTTGTAATCCGCTGAAAAGAAAACAGCTTGTGATTAGAGGGGAGGAAGGGAAAGTGCTCCTGAGTCTCTGGCGGCTTGCGTACCAAAGGCTGGTATATTTGCACCAAAATATCACGGCGAATCCCTGTTCCGCCAGTCGACAGTACAGCCACGTTGAGCGCCCTCCGGCGCTCAACGGGTCCGATTCACCGCTCTTCGACTGCGTCTCCGAGCGTCTCCCCGAAAGATTCGTCCGGAGAACTTGCCGGCCAGCCAACGATCACGAGGAATACATCCAGGACAAAGAGGGCAATCGCAATATCGTTGAACAGCGTCGCCTGGCGCAGATCCGGCCAGAGTTGATTGGCGGCCCAGAACAAAAAGGCAATTGCCAGCAGGACTGCCTTCAGCCATTCCTTCGCCGGGGGCCGATGGGCTGCCTGGTAGACGATATACGCGACAGCGATCATTGCCAGTGGAAACGAAGCTATATAGTCGTGACTCCTCGCGGGGAAGAATTGGGGAAAGGCGTCCCACACCAAAAGCAGGCCGACACCTGCCATTGTCACGACGCCGAGGAAAACAGAAACGGACCGGTGCGACCGGTCAAGTCGAATATACATAAACCATTATTGCCTGCTGGATCAAAGGAAGGAACAGGGCCCGCAATTGGAATTCAGGTCCGCTTGTAGCGGATCACCAGTTTGGGCAACTGGAGGAAGTTTGGCGCCCATCCTCAGACAGCCTCGCGTGTTGCACCCAGCGGAGCGGCGTCTGCGCGAAGTTACTTTGCGCACGCTCGTTGCATACTCGCTGGATTACGAATGCCGGGAAGCCGATGCTTTAGAATCCATAAAAGGCTTCAAAGCTCATCGCGTGAGAAGTTGTCAGTCAGTGCCCGCCCATGCATTTGCAGCTGCGAACGGGTGAGGCGGGAAGTTCCATCCGGCCTTCAATGTTTGTTGATCCGGTAGAGCCATAGCCGCAAACCCGAAGCCGCAAAAAAGGATACGACCATGAAATTCGCGGGATTGGTGGTAATGCCAGCAGGTTTTTTCCTCTCGCTGGCCGCTCTCGTGCTCTTCCCCGCCTCAAGTCCAGGCGCGCGCACGGCTTTTGTGTTCTGCGGGCTGGCCGTTGAGGCACTCGGCCTGGTGGTTGCCGCTCGCGGCCACATGGAAGCCCAGAGGAAGAGCCACCAATGACTCCTACTCTCCCGTCCGCCCTGCCGCTGCCCTTGTCCGATCCCACATTTGTGCTGGTTCTGGTGCTGTTGCTGGTTTCCCCGCTGGCCATAGCCGGCCTGGCGCTCATCAACACCGGCCTCGGCCGCTCCCGCTCGGCGGCGCAGTCTCTGCTGGGCAATCTGGCCATTGTCGCCGTCGCCCTGGTCGTTTTTGCGGTAATTGGCGCCACGTTTGCCGGAACCCTGGGCGGGACAGGTCACACCTTACACCTCGGCGGCAAGCCGTGGAACTGGCTCGGCGCAGGCCCATTCTTCCTCGGCGGAATCGGGTCCGCATCGTCCCAGGCCCAGCTTGAACTGCTGTTTGAAATGATGGCCGTGGCCCTCGCGGCGCTCATCCCCTGGGGCTCGGGCGCAGACCGTGTACGCCTCATCGGCGGCTGCGGAATTGCCGCGCTGCTGGCTGCAATCGTCTTTCCGCTGCTCGCACATTGGTCCTGGGGCGCCGGATGGCTGGCCCAACTGGGCGTCAACTTTTCTCTGGGCGCTGGTTTCCTTGATCCCGCTGGAGCAGCCACCATCCATGTCCTCGGTGGCCTGAGCGCGCTCGTTCTGGTCTGGATCGCCGGCCCCCGCCGCGGCAAATTCCCCCAGGGCGGCTTTGCCACCGCCATGCCCGGCCACAACGCCGTCTACATCCTCTTCGGCTGCCTGCTGGCCCTGGTTGGCTGGCTGGCATTCAACGTCGCCGGAGCGGTCCTGTGGCTCCATGCGCCGCTCTCGGCTTTGCCCGGCACAGCCGTGAATACGCTGCTCTCCGCCTCAGGCGCGGTCGCCGCCACCTTTTCTGTCACCCGCATCCGTTTCGGCAAGCCGGATGCTTCCCTCTGCGCCAACGGATGGCTCGCCGGCCTGGTGGCCTCAAGTGCCACCTCCGCCGTGGTCTTTCCCGGCGCGGCCATCCTCATCGGCCTCATCGCCGGCGTGCTCACTCCGCTGCTGGTTGAAGTGCTGGAACTCGCCGTCTCCATCGACGACCCCACCGGCGCAATCACCGCCCATGCCGCCGGCGGCCTGTGGGGACTGATTGCCGCGGGCGCATTTGCTCCGGGCTCAGGGCAGTTGCTCGCGCAACTCGTGGGCATTGCCACCCTGCTCGGCCTGATATTGCCCCTGCTTTATCTGCTCTTCTGGCTGCTCAACCGCGCTGTGCCCCTGCGTGTCGATTCCGATGGAGAACGCATCGGCATGGATCTGCACGAACTCGGCGGCGGCGCCTATCCGGAATTCATGATTCACCGCGACGACTCTTACCGGTAACCACTTCACGCATTCGTTCGCTTGTAAGCTGTCGTCAGGAAGAAACCGACAATGGGACTATTCAGCCATCTGTTTTACCCCTGGGGCATCCTCCTCCAGGTTGCCGCGGTCATTCACTTCATTCGCCGCCGGCCCAGCACCTATTGGTTTTACATCATCGTCTTTCTTGGGCCCCCAGGCGCGCTCGTTTACCTTCTGGTTGAGGCCCTCCCCGACATCGGCCTGGCCCGTGAATCCTTCAAGGTCTTCCCCCGCCGCAAGCGCATCAATCAGCTCCTCTTCGCCATCCACGACAACCCCTCAGGCGGCAACTACGAAGAGCTCGGCAACCTCTACATGGACGATGGCAAGCTGCAACTGGCCCGGGACGCCTTCAACAAGGCCATCGCCGCCCGCGTCGATACGCCCGACACCTACTATCGCCGCGGCATCTGCGCCCTCCAACTCGGCGACGCCCCGGCAGCCCTGCCCGACCTCGAGCGCGTGGTTCAGAAGGAACCCAACTACGACTTCCGCCGCGCCGGAGGCATGCTGGCCCACGCCTACGCGCAGACCGGCCAAAAAGAAAAGGCTGAAGCCCTCTTCCGCCAGGTCGTCGAACTTTCGACGCTGTCCGAGACCTATCTGAATTTTGCCGATTTGCTCGCATCGGAAGGAAAAAACGCCGAAGCCCGCCAATGGGCCCAGAAGGTGCTCGACAAGCGCCCAACCATGCCCGGCTACCTTCGCCGCCGCGAGCGCCCCTGGTTCCGAGCCGCCAGCAAACTGCTCCGCCGCCTGCCCGCTTAACGGCTGCGTCTGTGAAGACGCTTCCCTACCGCCGCGCCAGCACCATCATCACCACAAAAATCGCAATCGGCACCAGCGCCAACCCCGCGTACAGCAGCAGCCGTCGCGCGTTCGGCAGCTTCATGCTCGCCAATATCGGTGCCCGCGCCCCCGCTTCCACTCCCACCTGTTCCTGGTGCATCACTTCCCAGGCCATCTCGCTGGCCGTCTGGTAGCGGTTGCGCGGCTCCCGCTCAAGCGCCCGCTTGAGAATCTCGCTCAGTTCCGGAGAAATCTCCGGTCTCTTCTTGCGCACCGCTTCGGCGTCGTGCAGCACCCGCTCGTTCATCACCGCCAGCGGATTCGACCCCGTAAACGGCGGCTCCCCGGCCAGCATCTCGTAGAACATCACCCCCAGCGAGTAGATATCGCTCCGCTGGTCGCCGCGCTGCCCCTTCACCTGCTCCGGGCTGATGTAGTCCGGCGTCCCCAGCGTGGCCCTCATGTCCACAAACGTCAGCCGCCGCGCGTCTTCCTTCATCGCAATGCCAAAGTCGATCAGCTTGACGCGGTCCTCGGCGTCTACCATGATGTTTTCCGGCTTCAGATCGCGATGCACCACGCCGTGCTTGTGCAGCGTGTCCAGCGCGTCGCAAATCTGCAGCACAAGGTTGGTTGCACGCTCAATCGGCATGCGCGGCTGTTCATTCAGAATCGCCCGCAGCAGCCTGCCATCTACCCACTCCAGCACCATGTACAGGCGGCTCCGCTCTTCGCTGTTATACGTCTTCACCACGCCCGGATGGTCGAGTTCCTGGCCAATCTCCTGCTCGCGGCGGAACCGCTCCACAAGCACCGGATCGGCCTGCATCTCCGCGTGCGGAATCTTGATCGCTACCTGCCGCCCACCGCGCGTGTCCGTCGCCTTGAACAACGTGGCCATGCCGCTGCGCGCCACAGTGGAGTCAAGGCGATAGTGGTCCAGCATGTCTCCGGCTTCAAGCGTTTCCATCAGGGTGCACTGCATAACACTCTAATTGTTGCAGCCAGTTCATAAGAAAACCGTCAAGAGAACCAAAGGGATACATGAGAATCTCCGCGCATCCTCCTGTACCATTCGCGAGCTACCAGCGCAACTGAAACAGCGCCACGCTCTCCCTCGGCATTTCACTCGACAAATCCACCGCCCCATCGTGCACATCCACCCAGGTCGGCGACCCGAAAAGCTGCAACTGTCCCGCCGCCTGCAGTTGCGCAAATTGCCCCCCATTCGGATGTTGCGGCGAACCCATCTGCTGCCATGCGGTATAGGCGTTGCTATGCGTATCGTCAATCCGATATTGCGTCACCAGTGCGCGCTTCACCCCGGCCGGAACTCCCTCGACATGGATGGTTGTGGCAGCCTGAGTTGCCGGCACGTTGAAGTCGTCATAATTCCATGCCAGGACGCAAGCCCGGCCCACCGCGCCCGTCGCCAGCACATCCACGTCCGCATCCTGCCGCGCGCCCGTGTGCAGCAGCGTATCCAGCGGCAAAGCGCCGGTGCTGCTCGCTTTCACGCGATCCCCCGCCATCAGCCCGAGCATGCGAAACAGATTCAGAATTGGCTTGTCTACCCCATTCGTCGCCAGAGATCGAAACCCTTCGAAGTAGTCGCGGTCCTCAAACTCAAACGACCAGCTCAACATCGAAATCAGGTCAACCCCGCGCCGATCGCCCAGTTCCAGCAGCGCCTTGTAGGCCGCCGCTGTATAGGCCGGATAAAGCGTGCCGTTGCGATAGTTATTCGCCGGATTCATCTTCGATGAGCAAGCCGCGCAGCCCTCCGGATCCGCCTCGCTCAGAATAATCGGCAGATGCTGAAAGCGCGGGAACCCGGCAACCACCTCAAATCCCTTGTCCGCGTCATTCAACTCGCGATTCAGACCCATCGTCACACGGCCGCCATCAATCACCGGAGAGCCCTTGGCATGAAATGAGATGAAGTCGAGCGGGACCGGCCCACCATCCACCGCGCTCTTTCCCGAGTTCACATGCTCCAGAAAGTTTCTGAGAAACTTGTTCGCCTTCTCGCTTCCCGGCCCAGTCGAAGCTGGCCCGCCGACCTTCGCCCCCGGCAAAGCCGCCCGCACTCCCGCCACGGAGAAATCGTAGAGCTTCCAATACTCCCCAGGACTGCTATGCCAGTAATCGATGTCAGGCTCGTTCCACACCTCGAAATACCAGCCCAGCACTTCATTCCGTCCGTATCGCTCAACCAGGTGCGCCGTCACCGCGCGCACCAGTTCCCGCCACTTGTCGTAATCCTTCGGCGGATTATTCGACTTGCCCGAAATAGTCGACTGCGGAAAATGCACCTGGTACGGCTCAGTCCGGCCCGGCACGTCAGCCGCGAGATCCTTCGGCATAAACCCAAGCTCCACCATGGGTCGAACCCCGGCAGCCTTGAAAGCGTCAAAGATTCCGTCCAGCAGCTTGAAGTCGTAAACCGGATGACCCTGCGCGTCTTCGCTGTAGACGTTGGTCGAACTGAACTTGAGTTCTCCCTTCCCATCCCCCGAAGTCAGCAAATGATGCACTCGGATATAAACCGGCACCGGGCTCAGGTCATGCAGTTCCTTCAACAGTTCCGGCCCATGCGTCGCGGTGGTGTAGTTCGCCTCGTCGTAGCCAAACCAGTTGTAGACCGGCGTCAACGGTCCCAAGTCCTGCTTGAGATCGACCTGAATGCTGACCTGTGGTGCAAGAGCACCCGCAGCCGATTGAGGCTCCGCATCCTGCGCAACTGCCGAACCAAACAGAAAGACCGGCAGCAACAAAGCACAGCCAAGCAGCCCACAACGTCCGAATCGATCCATTCAGCCCCCTAGTTTCCTATCGAACTGAGCTTATAGGGCCGGAGCATGTTCTCGGTAATTCTAGCTGCCCTTTCGCAAATTACCGCCAAAGTGCGAGTCCCCCTCCCCCAAAATTCCGCCCTCATCTTCCGCACTCCGGCTAAAATCAACTCTGGACCCCAAAATGGTGCGCTCTCTTCGTTTCCTTGCTGCTTGCCTTGTGTTCGCCGGTCTCATCTTGCCCGCCGGGGCAACCGCGCCCATACCGACCGCGCCCGGGAAAATCGGCGCAGCAGCGCCCCGCCCCCACCACGAAAAGCCAGAGCCGCCCCAGGAAACCGGCTTCCTCAATCGCAAAATTGAACTCCATGGCGTCACCTACCGCTTTGTCGTGTATCTGCCCGAGGAATGGCGTCGCGACGACCACAAGCTCTGGCCCATCGTCCTCGCCCTCCATGGCCGCGGCGAGCGTGGTTCTGAAGGCATGTGGCAAACCCAGATCGGCCTGCCTGAGGCCGTGCGCGACCACCCCGAGCGCTGGCCGTTCGTCGTGGTCTTGCCGCAATGCCCGCAGGCCAATGTCTGGACCGACCAGGAGATGCTGGACATGGCCGTTGCCGCCCTGGATGAGGAGGCAGCCGAGTTCCACGGCGACCCGGAGCGCACCTACCTCACCGGCCTTTCGCTGGGCGGCTACGGCGCGTGGGAACTGGCCCGCGCCTATCCACACCGCTGGGCGGCCATCGCCATTGCCGCCAGCGGCATCTTCTGGAGTTATGCGCCGGAGCGCTGGCAGCAGGCGGCAACCCTGCCCGCCGAGTACGCCCGCGTCGTCGGCCGCACCCCTGTCTGGCTCTTTCACGGCGCTGACGACCCCACCGTACCCTCGCGCGAAAGCGAACTGATGTATGCGGCATTGAAGGCCGAAGGCGGCCACGTGCGCCTGTGGATCTACCAGGGAATCAAGCACGACTGCTGGACCCGCGCCTATGACGAGCCGGAGTTGCCGCGCTGGCTGCTGGCACACCACACCGCGCCGGCCACACCGCCCGAGCCCAACGTCGCCGAAGCCCCCGCAGTGGCCGAGCGCCTTGTGATTCCCTTCCACCCCCAGGCCATCAAGCTGTCCCCCGCCGTGCTTGATTCCCTCGCCGGTGAATTCACCGACAAGAGCGGCCACCCCGTCATCACCATCTTCCGCCAGGGCGACGCGCTCTTCGAGAAAAACCTGCAAGGTGAAATTGCCGAGCTGGCCGCCGAATCGCCAGGCGTGTTCTTTTACCTGAACGGCTCCAGCAGCACCCGCCTCTTCTTCGACCGAGACCCCCAGGGCCACGTCATCGCCCTGGTTCTTCGCGACGACCGCCACGAAGAACGCTGGGAACGCCGCAACCTGGCCGCCAGCCGGTGAGTGCGGTGAAGGAGTCAACAAGGGAAGCAGTGATCAGGGAACGACCTGCACAGGCTGCGGAAAAACTACCAAATCGCCGAAGTTTTGAAAGGGCACGGCTTCAATAGCCTGCCCTGAGCGAAGTCGAAGGGTGCCGCAAGTGGCTGAAAATAAACGCTGGGCTTTAGCCCCAGAGGGATGTTCTTTGTGAATCTTGACTCAAAACCCGACTTTTTCCGCAGCCTCTACAACCCATTCAGCTCGCAACCTTCTCACCCTTGACAGTTTCACCTTTTCACTTCTTCACTGCTTTTTTCACCTCTTCACTGCTTTACTGCTGCACCACCAGATCATCTGCCAGCTTGAAGTGCACCACCGACTCGGCTGGAATATCCAGATCGCGATTGCCAGTCAAACCCGCGACCGCCGTTCCCGCGCCTCCGCCAACCAGGCCGCCCACCACCAGTCCCACGCCCCCAGTGGCCACCCCGCCCACCAGCATGCCCAAACCCGCACCTCCGCCAATAAAGCCAGCCGTGCGCCGGCCCTTGCCTTTCTTGCTCTCTGCCAGCGCCTTGGTCGTCAGCGGATATTCCGTCCCGTTCAGCGTCAACGAAATCAGCCGCAGTTCCAGCAGGGACCGGCCCTTGAAGTGGCCGCGCTCATGCGACACCACCACCACTCCACCCACCGGCGACCCCTTGGGAACCAGCACGCTGCTATCAGTCGCCAGCACCGGATCAACCACCTCGCCGGTAAACTTGTCGCCCGCCCGGCTGCTCTTCACGCTGATCCGCTGGTCCACACGTATGGTCAGCATCGACCCCGCGGGAATGGTGACATTGACCGGCGCTGGCGGAGGAGGCGGCAAAGGCACGGCGGAAACAGTCGGTTCCTCTGCCGCCGGAGCAGTAGCTCCCGCAGCCGGCGGAGTCACGGTCGTCGTCGTCGCCTGCGTGGTCTGCCCCTGCGCTGGCGGCTGCACAATCGTGGTGGTCGTCGCGCCGGTCTTGTCTACCGAGACAACCTGCTGCGGCTGTCCGGTCTTGACCGCCTGCGCCTTCGCCTGCTCCAGTGCTTTCTCCTGTTTTGAAGCGCAACCGGAAAGACCGGCCACCAGCCCAATCGCCAACAACGCTGTCAAAACCGATAGAAATCCAACCTTCCGCCTGGATGCTCGATTGCGGCCACCCTTCATTCCTGAACTGAACATTTTTGCTCCTTCTGGTACGAGTTTTTTCTTCCTGCCACAGCCCCGGTTCGCTACCGCGCAAGTGCCGGCAAATCCCAGCAGACAATTCGGCCTGCTTCCGTAATGAATTGGATGCACAAAAGCAACCCGCCGCTGTTTGCCGCCCCTCCGCCCACCAGGCCCCCCTCAAAATGAATCCCGGAATCCATGGCAAACGCATTTGAAAATCGATCCAACCACGGAATGTGCCTTCCGGCAGGCCTGCAACCTGATCCCCCATACCCCAAAAAAAAGCAAGCCCCTCCCTCAACTGACTTTGGCTAACCTACTTAAATACAACAACTTCCACCCATGCCATACTTGCAGGCAATTACCCCCTTTTGGCGCACAATCCTTGTAGAGGTGTTTCGCATGCCAAAATCGTCCAGCAAAACACAACCCGCGCCCTCGCCAATTCCATCGCCCCGCCT
>Ga0302275_10000190_pt1 | contig 68682 bp, 49 predicted proteins | sample III_Bog_N2_2_FD_200229 | JGI IMG/M metagenome (GOLD analysis project Ga0302275, IMG submission 200229) | Peat permafrost microbial communities from Stordalen Mire near Abisko, Sweden - III_Bog_N2_2 | ecosystem: Environmental > Terrestrial > Soil > Wetlands > Peat | place: Sweden: Abisko... | reverse complement strand
TTGCTTTGTAGAAACCATTTAATTTCTGGTGCGTCTGTGAGGGGATGAACGAAAAAGTGGCGAAGAAAGCAACGGTGGAACGAGTGGCCGAACTGGCGATGAAGCTGGGCGGGAAGCATCTGGCCGATTATGGTTCGACACGGAGCCGGCATGATTTCACGCAACGGCAGTTGATGGCCTGCCTGATCCTGCGGGCATATTTGAAGACCACCTATCGTGGGGTGTTGGAGTTGCTATCGGTCAGCCCGAACTTGCGGGCAGCGTTGGGGATGCCGGACAAGCTGCCGCACTACACGACGCTCCAGAAGTTCAGCGCCCGCAGTCAGGTACTGGCCATTGCCGATGCGATGATCCGGACGATTGGCCGGGCGGCGGGCGCGCCGAAGTTTGCGCAGACCGCGGCGGCGATGGATGCCACGGGGATGGAGACGACGACCGCCAGTGCGCATTTTCAGAGCCGGAGCGGGCGTCAACGGCGCAAGTGGGTGAAGGTGTCCACCCTTGTGTTGTGCGGGAGTTTGCTGCCGCTGAGTCTGGTATTGGATTGGGGGGCGGGCAACGACAAGCGCCAGGCCAAGGAGTTGATGACCAAGGCTAGTGCCGCGACATTGCCGGCAAAGTTGTATGCCGACGCGGGCTATGATGCCGAGTGGGTGCATGACCAGTGCCGGTTGGACTGGGGCGCGGAAAGTGTGATCAAACCAGCCAAACAACGGGCGGATGGAACCCGCAGTGGATTTTGGCGAAGCCGGATGAGCGAGAAATATTTGGCCCGGAAAGGTTATGGTTCACGGTGGGCGGTGGAATCCTTTTTCAGCGGGCTGAAACGGACGATGGGTTCGAACCTGACCTTCCGCAAACCCAGCCAACTACTGGCCGAAGCCGCCTTCAAGGTGCTGGCTTACACCCTCCGGCGTTAGCCGAACCAATACAGTCACGGATGTTTTCAACAGAGCATAATCAATTTATATTTCCAATCTCCCTCGGCGACTGGACCTGATTCCGCTGGAATCAATCCCAGTTTGCGCGCAAACGATGTCGAATCGCCGGCGACTTGACTCAAATACTCAGCGACCGGGTCTGAAACCCAGGCGACCGTAATCGAATCGCGGCCAACCAGACCCGATCGCCAGGGAATCGACATTGATCTCGGCGCGACCGATACCGAACCGCAGACGACATTGGTAATATAAATGGCTTATTGATAATGTCAGAAAGCGATTAATCCTGAATTTTAAGCGAAAAAAACGTGAAAAAACCGATGTTTGAATAGGTGGAAACGGAGGCAACGGAGATTTTAATCTGTTTTGTTAACTCCTTTCGCTCGGTTTGCTCCTGTTCAAAATCCCGCAGGCGACAGCCGGGCGGATGTGCGCTATTCTCTTTTCAGCATTATAAAAAAGGGATTCAATTATGAAAAACCATGCGTCAACAAGTGTCATCGTTGTCATTGGCGCCGGCTCAATTGGCCAGGCAATTGCGCGGCGGGTGAGCGCCGGCAAACACATCGTGCTCGCGGATTTGCGCCAGGAAAATGCCGAGGCGGCGGCAACAGTTTTGAGCGATGCCGGTTTTGACGTCAGTACCACGAAAGTGGATGTGTCATCGCGGGCTTCGGTTCAGGCGCTGGTGGAGACCGCCCAAACCTTCGGCGAAATTTCCGGGGTCATTCATGCCGCGGGTGTTTCCCCTTCCCAAGCGCCGCCGGAAACCATCCTGAAAGTGGATCTCTACGGAACGGCTTTGGTGCTGGAAGAATTTGGCAAGGTCATCGCCCGTGGCGGTGCGGGCGTGGTGATCGCGTCCATGTCCGGGCATCGCCTGCCAGCCCTTACGGCTGAACAGAACGCAGCCCTCGCCACGACGCCGGTGGAAGCGCTGCTCGCGCTCCCGATGCTTCAGCCCGATCAGGTAAAAGACTCGCTGCACGCGTATCAGCTTTCCAAGCGCGGCAACTCGTTGCGGGTGATGGCCGAGGCGGTTCATTGGGGCAAACGCGGGGCGCGAATTAATACGATCAGCCCGGGCATCATCATCACCCCGCTCGCGAACGATGAATTGAAAGGGCCGCGCGGCGCGGGCTACCGGCGCATGATGGAATTATGCGCGGCCGGACGAGCCGGAACTCCTGACGAAGTGGGAGCTGTGGGCGCGCTTCTGATGGGTGCGGACGGCGCGTTTATCACCGGCAGCGACTTCCTCATGGATGGCGGAGTCACGGCGGCGTATTGGTTCGGCGAACTAGCGCCAAAATAAAGGTCTGAGCCGCACTGGCTACCGAAAGAACCGGCGTACCCCAAGCAGCGCGTCACAATCACATCGGCACCCAAGAAAAACCTGGCGTTTCACCTCTTAAAAAAATGCCTTGCAAATTGGTGGAACCGGAGGAAAATCCAGCTAGAGATCCACTCTGGTCGTGGCCCGAAAACCGAAGTGGAAACCCAGCCCGGGAATGTCAGACGGCCGGCGGGTTGCCCAGTCCCTAAAACCGCAAGTCAGATGAGGTAATCATGAAAACAAACCTGTCCCGCAGCGTCGGCCTGCCTTTTTTTGCAGTAATTTCCTGTGTCGTGGCTATTTTGCTGGCCGGTCCGCCCGACGCGCGCGCGGGGCTGACCTTCACGCTGGATATATATGAGCTCAACCAAGGTTCGGGTTTTGTTTTTTACACCCCGATGGTCACGAACTCAATACTGCCCGCCGCGCCGTTGGGCAGTTACTTTATCAGCTCGCCGCAATGGCCGACCAACGGGGCCACCCGCGGGTTTCAGATGACCACCAACGGCCTGAGCGACATTAACACCGCGGATCATGAAAACAACTATCCGGATGCGGCAACCACCTTGCAGCAGATCACCAACGGCAACTGGACGATTCTGTTTACGAACGCCACCACGACCAACTTTTACACCTTCAAGGTCAGCATCCCCGTCAGCGCCACCACCAACCTGTTGCGCAACACGATTATCAACTTTCCGGCGGATGGTTCGGTCATTCTCACCAACCAGACCAACTTCACCTGGCAGGGCCCCACGAACTGGGACTCTAGCGGCGGCCTGCAAACTTACAACATCAATGGTTATTACCAGGCCGCCGGCCTGACGGCGGGGCAAACCAATTGGGTCGTGGACACGTCCCTGCCGGCGCAAACGAATTATACTTTCCATCTGGGTTTTATCACGAACTATCCGACGCCGGTATTTGTGGCGACCACGCCCATCAACACCAACACCCTCTTGCCCATAGCGTGCGGGTGGGCTTCCAGCAACATTCTGGAAAGCGCTTCGACCGTGGGCTACGCGGTCGTCCCGGCTTACGGCACTCCCTATCAGGGTCACACCTGCCTGGCGCACTACACGTTTGAGGACAATAACCTGTACGTCCATGATTTTTCCGGCAACGGCAACGACATGAGCTATGCCTGGTTCTCCGTGCCGCCGACCATTGTGACCAATGACGCTGCGGCCGGAATATATTCGGGTGGTTTGGGCGGCTCTGGCTGGTTCACGCCGCCGGACAGCCTGCGGAATTTGTTCGCGGGCAGCTTCTCGGTTTCCTTGTGGCTCCAGACGACCAATCTCCACGGTTATAACAGCGACAGCCTGTATTCCGCTGCCGGCATCGTGTCCGATCTGGGCGACGACTACAATGAGTCCGCCATGCCGATGGGGCAGACGGGCAGCAAGCTGGCCTTTTACACCGGGGGCACCATGCAGAATATTCTCCGTTCGCAGGCGAACATCAACACCGGCCAGTATGTCCACCTAGTGACCACGCGCGACCAGCAGACGGGGGAGAAACGGATTTATGTCAACGGTGTCCTGGACTCCGCCCTCCATGCTGTCACCGATCCGTTGGCCAGTTCCAGCAACGGGGATTTGACCATTGGCTACAACAACGGCCAGGTGTTCGCTGGCGTGGTGGACGAAATCGAGTTTTATTCCGGCGTCCTTTCCAGCAACGACGTGGTCTTTCTCCACAGCCATCCCGGCACAAACGTGACGGACACGCTGGAACTCGCCGTGCCGTTGGCGCGGTTCGATTTTGAAATCACGAATTCACCCTGGACCGACAGTTCCGGCCACAACAATAATGCGAGCTACACGAGTGTCGACGGTAACCCCAACCCTAATCTGGACACATATTCCACCAACGCCGCCGTCGGCACATATGCCCGGCAGTTTTTTGGCGATACCTCCATCTACTTTGCATCCGGCAATGCGCCCTTCGTCAACCTTTCAAATGCATTGTCCGGCAATTTCACGGTGACCGCCTGGATCAACACCACAAACAATGTTGGAAGCGACAATGATGCCGCCTACTTTGACGAGCCCATTCTGTTCACTTACGCCAGCACCAACTACATTGCGCCACTGGCCATCACAGGCACCAAAGCGGCGTTCTCCATCACCGACCACACCAGCACCTACACGACACTCCATTCCACGAACACGGTCAATGACGGCAAGTATCATTTCCTCGCCGTCACCCGTAACCGGGCCACGGGACTGATGAGCATGTACGTGGACGGCCAACTGGATTCCGCCATGACCGGCCCCACCGACACCGTTTATACGACTTCTTATATTTACCTCGGCGGCGGTTATTTTGGCAACTACGCCGGCTTGCTGGATGATGTGCGGATTTATGCCAGCGAATTGCCGGCTGGCTCCGTTAATACGCTGTATGGCAATTCGCCTTACTCGTTGGGAGGTGCGGTCAATGCTCCCCAACTGGTCTGGACCACGAGCGGGGATGTGCCGTGGTTCGTTGAAACCACAAACACCTATGACGGCGTGGCGGCCGCACAAAGCGGCGTGCTCAGCGACAACACCAAATACTCGTCCATACAAACCACCGTCACCGGCCCCGGCATACTGACGTTCTGGTGGAATGCCATATACAACGACAGCTTCGACCTCGAGTTCGACATTGACGGCGGTTACGGCATCTTCACCGATTACGATGATTTCACCGGCAATGAATGGACCCAGGACACTTACCCAATTCCTGCCGGCGTTCATACCCTGAGTTGGTTTGCCTACAATGCGGGTTCCACCAACGATGTCGGCTGGCTGGATCAAGTGGTGTTCACCCCGTTGTCCGGCGTGACCGTATTGAATCCAAAAAAAGCCGGGGCAAACTTTCAGTTCTCCTTCCTGACGCAATCCGGCTTTAACCATGCTGTCGAATATAGCACTAACTTGGTTTCCGGGGTTTGGCAGACCTATTCTTCCATTGGCGGCGACGGAACGGTGCAAAGCGTTCAGATCCCCGTTGCCGTTTTCGGCGGCGCCAAACAGGGTTTCGTCCGCGTCACCACGCAGTGAGCCGAGCAATAATCCGAAACAAGCCAAACGAAAATGAACTTAAATCACTTGATCCGGAGCATTTGTGTATTGTCCGCCCTACTGGTGTGCCTGATGTCTATGGCACCCGTCCAAGCGCAAACATTCACTCTCGACACACCGCTGCTGACCGCGCGCTGGGGGCAAGCAGCGACCTTCCTGACCAACGGGCTGCTTCTCATCGGCGGCGGCAGAATCGCCAACGATTATGTCAACAATGTTTTTGGCAACACCAACGATTGCGAACTCTACAATCCCACTACGGGCAGTTCCACGCTGACCGGTCCCATGAACGATTCCCACGCCTACGGCGCGGCAAAGATGCTGACCAACGGTCAGGTGCTCACCGTCGGTGGCGAGAACAACGGCCAATACACGATTGCGGGCGCGGAGTTGTATAATGCCGGCAGTGGCACCTGGACGGCCACCGGCCCGTTGCAACAGGAGCGCGAGGCGTTCGCGTCGGCCATGCTACCTGACGGACGGGTACTGGTGGCCGGGGGATTTGACAACGGTTCTCTCCAAGACCTGGCCAGCGTGGAAATTTACTCCCCGAACACGGGGATTTGGACCAATGCCGCTGCGATGATTTATTCAGCGGATTCAGGAACGGCGACGCTGCTGCCCAATGGCAAAGTGCTGGTGGCCGGCGGCAGTTACAACAGCAGTGCTGTGACCAACGCGATCTTGTATAATCCGGCGAACAACACTTGGACAAACACCGGGCCGCTGAATATGGCGCGTGCCGGCCACGTCGCCACCCTCCTGCCCAATGGCCAGGTGCTCGTGGTCGGCGGTGGCGACAACAGCGCGGAGGTTTACAATCCAGCCACTGGCACTTGGACGCAGGCTGCCCCGATGAACGAATCGCGTTGGAAACCGTCGGCGACACTTTTTCCGAACGGGCAGGTGCTGGTGCTCGGAGGGTATCCCGGCCAGACGAGCGCTGAACTGTATAACCCGACCAACAATACCTGGACTTACACCAGCCCTTTGAATGTCGGGCGTATTGACCATACGGCCACTCTCGTGTCCTATGGGCAGGTGGTGGTTGCCGGGGGCGATTCCAGCGATTACAACGGTCCGCCCCTGGCCGACGTGGAGACGTTTAATCAATCCGCTGTTTACGGTCCTTACAGTTATGCACTCAATACCACCAATCTGGCGTGGAATACCAGTGGCGACACGACCTGGCTGGCGGAAACAACCAATACCTACGATGGTGTGGCGGCGGCCCAATGCGGCAGCGTCACCAACTCCCAAACCTCGACTCTGACGCTCACCGTCACCGGTCCGGGAACACTGACCTTTTACTGGTCCAGCATCGCAAACGACCCCAACCATGGTTTTTATTGCGAGTTCGACGTGGACGGCAACTATTCAAACAGCATTGCGGGTGATACCGCTTGGTATCAGGACGGCCCTTACGCCATTGGTTCCGGCCAGCACACTTTGACTTGGACCGCTTACGCCAACGGCGATTCGGATCCCACCCAGGCGGCCTTTGTGGATCAGGTGAGCTTCAGCCAGCCCGCAATCTCGCCGATACCCGGAACGTGGACGGTGACCGGAGCATTGACCAACGCCATCTCCCTGCATACGGCGACCTTGCTGGCGAATGGCAAGGTGCTCGTGGCCGGGGGAGCCGACAACAGCGGCAATGTGTTCGCCACCGCTCAACTTTATAATCCCACCAATGGAACCTGGACCGGCACCAACGCGATGAACAAGGCCCGCTATGCCCACACTGCGACCTTGCTCCCCAATGGAAAAGTGCTGGTCGCGGGTGGCACCACAAATCAATACGACTCCACCACTGCCAGCCTGGTGCCAACGGCGGAATTGTTCAACCCGACGAACTCCACCTGGACCACCACCGGGTCGCTGAATTTCCTCCGCTTTTTCCATACGGCCACGTTGCTGGCGAACGGCAAGGTGCTGGTCACGGGCGGCATGAATGCCGACATCTACCCCCCCACCATTCTGAACAGTTCGGAATTATACGATCCGGCCACGGGGTTATGGACCACCACAGGCCCCTTGCATGAGGCGCGCTATAATCATACCGCAACCCTGCTGCCCAGTGGCAAGGTGCTTGTCGTCGGTGGTCAGGTAACCAACACGTTTCTCGTCACCGCCTCCGCCGAGCTCTATGACCCGGTCGCCGGAACTTGGACGGCCACCGGCTCGATGCCCGAACCGCTCGCCAACCACACGGCCACCTTGCTCCCCAACGGGCAGGTGCTGGTGGCGGGTGGGGATATTGACATTGGCTCCATCGGTGGCATCAGCCTCGTTCCAGTTCCATACGCGTATCTTTACAGTCCGGGCACCGGTCTTTGGGCGACGTCCACCGCGATGCATTTTGTGCATGATTACCACACGGCCACCTTGCTGAACGATGGAATAGTGCTCATCGCTGGCGGGGGCAGTAATTTCGGTTCCACCACCAACTGCGCCGAACTCTACCAGCCGTCATCCCAGACGTGGACGGCGGCCGCCACAATGAACACGCCCCGGCAGCATCACACGGCCACCTTGCTGCCCAACGGACGAGTTTTGGCGGCCGGCGGCTCGGGCAACACCGGCTTGCTGGCCAGTGCCGAACTGTATAATTCAATTGCCGCGACGTTAATCCGGATCATCAATCCAACCCGGCTGTCGGGCGGCGCGTTTCAATTTGGATTCACCAATATGCCGGGTGCCGGTTTCACGGCGCTGACCACCACCAACGTGTCGTTATCCTTGAGCAACTGGAGCGTGATCGGCGGCGTAACGGAAATCTCACCCGGCGTGTTCCAATTCACCGACCCACAGGCGACGAATGGCCCGCGCCATTTCTATCGCGTCCGCTCACCCTAGTTTGGTCCAAGCCTTCAATTGGGTTTCTTCCGATAGATAAACCACCAGAACCAGAGCGTGCCCAACGCACCGCAGATGGCGGCACCGATGAAGTTGGCCGATGGGCTCAGGCTCCACAGCCCGGCACCGAGAAAGGAACCGGTCGTCACCGTGCAGTCGCGGATGAGATAATACGCGCCGTACGTCCGGGCGCGGAGTTCCGGCGTGGCTTCGCCGATGATCAACGCCTTGCGCGCCGGCTCGCCGAATTCCTTCAGGCCGCGCACGATAAACGCCAGCGCCAGCCACCGGAAATCGTGCGCGAAGAGCAACGTCACCGGAAACAGCGTGAAGAAGCCGAACGTTACGAGCACGAACGGGCGGCGGCCGTATTTGTCCGCCAGATGCGCCACGGGAATGTAGCAGAGCATCGCGGTGACCATCTCGAAGGTGACGAGATAGCCGAATTGCTGCGCCGTGACGCCGCCGTGGTCCATCGCCCACAAAATGATAAACGCATAGGGAATCCGCTCGCAAAAGCGGATGAGGATGTCGCTAACGAGCAATTCGCGCAGCGCGGGGGTGAAGGTTTTGACGACGCCGACGAATGAAATGGCCGTTTCGTTTGAAGTATTATTTTGCCCGGAAGATTTTCCTTCCGGCTCGAACATGAACCATTGAAACGCCAGCGTCAGCAGGCTCATCACGATGCAGAGCGCGAGCGCATAGCGCACGCCGTCCGTCCAGCCGTAGCGGGTGAGCAGCCAGCCGCCGAGCAGCGGGCCGAGCATCATCGGCACGCGGCGGATCATGGATTGCACGCCGACGCCCATCGTGTGGCGATTGCTTTTCAGCGACGAGGCGATGACGGAAAGCGTCGCCGGCAGCGACAACGCGCTCCAGGCGAGAAATAGAAACGAGCCGAGCAAGAGGGCCAGCCAGCTATGCCAGAACAGAACCAGCAGATAGCCGGCGATGGAAATGAGGCTGAAGAGCAGCAACGATTTTCTTTGGCCCCAATGATCCGTCAGCCAACCACCGGGATAGGCGTACACTGCGCCGAGCAAAGTCTGCAACGCGTCGAACAGGCCGATGATGAGCACCGTGCCGCCGAGCGTTTCGATGTATTTGGGGGCGAAGCCAAGCCAGAGTTTCTCGCCCGTGCCGGCCAGCACGAGGGCGACCAGCAGCAGCGAGGTGTTCCGCCGCAGCGCGAGAAATTCGGAGAATTTGTTCCATCCCTTCACCCCTTCAGCTTATCCGCCCGCGCAGGCAAAAGGGAGTCCGCAAAATTTTCGAGGGATGACAATTGCAGTCCAGTTTGCTAGAGTGCCGGCCGATGAGTGCAGCCACCAACCCGACCCTTGTAGGCATTTTAATGGGCAGCGATTCCGACTGGCCCACCATGAAAGCCGCCGCGGATGCGCTGGCGGAATTCGGCATCGGCTCCGAAGCCAAAGTCATCTCCGCCCACCGCGATCCGCACGGGCTTGAAGAATACGCTTCCACCGCGATCCCGCGCGGACTGAAGGTCATCATCGCCGGCGCGGGTGGCGCGGCGCATCTGCCTGGCGTCACGGCGGCGTTCACGACGTTACCGGTCATCGGCGTGCCGATTCTGGGCAAGGCGTTTGACGGCTTAGACTCGCTGCTGGCAATTGTCCAGATGCCGCCAGGTGTGCCGGTGGCGACGATGGCAGTCGATGGCGGCCGAAACGCAGGCATTCTGGCCACGCAAATCCTCGCCGTCGGCGACGCTCGCCTGCAGGAGGAGTTGAAGAAGTTCAAAGTGCGCCTTATAGAGGAATCGCGCGCCAAGAACCAGACGCTGGCGCTAAAATAATTTTTATTGTTATGCAACGACTCATTGAAGGCGTACACAAGTTCCGCACCGACGCATTCGGCAATTACCGGAAGCTGTTCCGCAAGCTGTCGCAGGAAGGGCAAAATCCGCACACACTGTTCATTACCTGCTCGGATTCGCGGGTGCTGGCGGAACTCATCACCCAAAGCAAGCCGGGCGACCTGTTCGTCGTCAAAAACGTCGGCAATATCGTGCCGCCGGCCAACGTGCGCGGCGACACCAACTCCACCGCCGCCGCCATCGAATTCGCCGTGGAGACGCTACGCGTCAGCGACATCGTCATCTGCGGCCATTCGCAATGCGGCGCGATCACGGCGATGCTCAGCAAGGAACCAGTGAGCAAAACCTTGCCCCATTTGCGCGACTGGCTCAGCCTCGCGGCACCGGTGCTGGAGACAATAAAAAAGGATTACACGCATCTTCAAGGAACGAGCGAACGCGAAACCGCCGCCGCCGAGGAAAACGTTTTGTTCGGCCTCGACAACCTGCACAGTTACTCCTGCGTGCAGGAACGTTTGATGGACGGTTCATTGCGGCTGCACGGCTGGTTTTTCAAGATCGCCACGGCCGAGTTGTTCGCCTACGACCCGGCGACGCGGCAGTTCCTGCCGCTAGTCGCCGAGAAATGACCGCGTTCCATTTTTTGGCATTCGTTTTGTTTGACCCGTTTACTTATTGGAGTGACTCTTTACTGTAGTCAGGGCTGTTTCCCGCCGATACTGTAAGTTGCGGGTCATTTTTAAGCCTGCGAATCGTGAAACCTGGCTCCACCATTCAATCCATTGCCATCTTCTGTTTGACAGCCGTCGTTTTGACCGGCTGCAACCAAAAGCCGACGGAATCGAAGGATACTTCAATTACCAATAATCCGCCGTCCGTAGTCATCGCCGGATCCCCGACCAGCAATTCGGCATATGCGGCGGCCGCGGCAAACCTCCCGCCGCTGCGAACGATTCTCTCCTTGAAACAGGCGCCGACGGCCGAGGGAAACACGCGGGTGCGAATCCAGGGAACGGTGCTGGATGAGCAGCCCGGTGAATTCATCGTGGTCTATGACGGCACGGGAACCGTGTTTGCCGAAACGCATCAAACCACCCTGCCGTCGGTCAAGGAACTGGTTGACCTGTCGGGCCGCCCCGTTTCGGATGGTTATTCCGTCAGTCTGAAGGATACGGTGGCCAGTTCATTGACCGCCGGCAGTTCCTCGAACAGCGAAACCGCGGCACCGGCACTCAAACCCGCCCAACTACCGCTGCTGACGAAAATCTGGGAAATCCGCGATCTTTCAACCGAAAAGGCGGCGTGGAAATATCCCGTCCAGTTGCGCGCGGTCGTGACCGTCAATGCCCACCACAAAAACTTTTTTTGTGCACAGGATGATTCGGCCGGCATCACCATCTGGATGCCTGATAATCCCACCAATTTGTCTCCGGGCGACGTGGTGGACATTGCAGGCGTCAGCGATCCCGGCGGATATTCGCCGATCGTGCTGGGCACCAACGTGACCGTGGTGGGCAAGACATCCCTGCCCGAGGCGCGTCCGGAAACCTTGTATCAACTCGCGACCGGCCAGGATGACAGCCAGTGGATCGAGGTGCGCGGCGTGGTGCGTTCCATGTCATATAACAACACTAACGGTTTTGCTCGGCTCCTGCTAAACGACCCCAGCGGCGTGATGGTTGTCAATGTGCCGGCGGCGGAGGCACCGGTCAATTTGCTCGACGCCAGCGTGCGCATCCGGGGCGCGTGCGGCTCGTTGGCGAATGATCAACGCCAATCCACCGGATTTGAGATGTGGGCCTCGGATTTGGACGAGGTGCACGTCGAGGAACCGGGCGCGACGGATCCCTTGAGCCGGCCGGCACAACCCATCGCCAGCCTGGGCCAGTTTCATCCGCGCCAGACGTTGCAGCACCGGATCAACCTCGCCGGCGTGGTGACCTATGCGGATGCCGACTTTTTCTTCATCCAAGACGCGAACACCGGGGTGCGGGTGGAGGCACCGGTGAACGACGCGTTGAAGCCGGGGGACTATGTCATGGCGTCCGGCTATCCCGGCCTGGGTAATTACGGCTTTCTGTTGAGCGATGCGGTGTTCAAGATTATCAGCCACCGCCCTATTCCAACGCCGCGATTACTCCTGCCCGAAACCCCGCTCAACCCGCAACTACACGACCTTTGGGTTCAGATCAAGGCGCGGTTTCTACGGCATAGCAAAATCGGTGCGGTGGATGTGCTGACCCTTCAGACCGGCAACCGAATCTTTGACGCCCGCTTCACCCACCCTGTTTCTGCGCGGATCAACAACTTGGAATCCGGCAGCTTGCTGGAGGTCACCGGCATCTACCGGGTGCTGTCGGATGAGGCACGCGTACCCAAGTCATTCCAATTGGCGGTGCCTTCGGAAGACGATGTCCGCATCCTCGAAAAGCCGTCATGGTGGACCATCCGCCACACCGTCGTGATTTGCGGTGGCATGGGGACAGTGATTGCCGCGACCATCCTGTGGGTGTGGCTGCTGCGCCGCAAAGTTCAACAGCAGACGGCGAGTTTAAAACAGAGCGAGCAGAAATTCCGTTCGCTGGTCGAGCAGTCACTGGTGGGGGTTTACATCGTGCAGGATTATCAGTTCGTTTATGTCAATCCGCGCATGGCCGCCATCTTCGGATATACCCCGGAAGAAATGATCCGTTCCGGCCCGATGGAGGATTTGGTCTATGATGAAGACCGGCCGCTGGTACGCGAACAGATCCGCCGGCGCATTGCCGGTGAGATCAACCTCGCCCATTATTTCTTTCGAGGCCGACGCCGAGACGGAGCCTCGATCCATGTCGAAGTGCTCGGCACCCGCACGGAATATGCCGGCCAGCCAGCCGTGTTGGGCACGCTCTTGGATGTCAACGACCGCAAGCTGGCCGAGGACAAAATCGCGGCCCAGGCGCGGATGCTTGACCTCGCCAGCGACGCCATCATGGTGTGTAATCTGGAGGATCGAATTCGCTTCTGGAATCAAAATGCACAGCAGATTTACGGCTGGACCGCGCCGCAGGCCGTCGGCTTTCTGGCTTGGGAAAAACTGTACATCGCCCCGGCCGATTACCAAAAAGCGAAGGCGACCTTGCTGCAAGATCAACAATGGCACGGCGAATTCACCCATCGCGACCATCACGGCCGCGAAATCACCGTCGCCGCCCGTTGGACACTGGTGCGCGATTCCCAAGGCAAACCCGACTCGATCCTGACTATCAACAGCGATGTCACCCAGCAAAAGCAGCTGGAAGCCGAATTGCTCCGCACCCAGCGGCTGGACAGCATCGGGGTGCTGGCCGGCGGCATCGCCCACGACCTCAACAACGTCCTCGCCCCCATTTTGATGTCCGCCCAGTTGCTGGAGATGGATCCGGCCACGCCTTCGGAAAGCCGCGACCTGATCAGCACCATCCTCGCCAGCACGGAACGCGCCACTGGTCTGGTGAAACAAATCCTGACGTTCGCTCGCGGCACGGGGGGCCGTCGTCAATCCGTGCAGCCCAGCCAAGTCCTGGAGGAACTGCGCAAAATACTGGGGGAAACTTTTCCAAAATCCATTGCCCTACGCCTCGTCAGCTCGCCGGAAATCCGGCCCATCCACGCCGAGGTCACCCAGGTCCACCAGGTTTTGATGAACCTCTGCGTCAATGCCCGGGATGCTATGCCCACGGGCGGTGAACTGACCGTCGCCGTCGCCGAAGTCGAACTGACCCAACCTAGTCCGGTCCTCGGCGGCTTATCCAAGCCGGGATCCTATGTCGCCTTCAGCGTCACCGACACCGGCACCGGCATGCCCCCGGAAGTGCGCGAACGCATCTTTGATCCTTTTTTCACCACCAAAGCCGTTGGCAAAGGCACCGGGCTGGGTCTTTCCACCGCCCTCGGCATTGTCAAAAGCCACGGCGGCTTCATCGACGTCCAAAGCGCTCCGGGTCGTGGTTCCGTGTTCAAGGTTTATCTGCCGGCGCACACCGCCAGCCCGTTGGCCGCCGCAACGCCGCGGCCGGACACCAGCCGTTTTCACGGCCACAACGAACTCATCCTCGTCGCGGAGGACGAGGCTGCACTCCGTAACACCACCCGACAAACCCTGATTGTCTTCGGCTACCGCGTCGTCACCGCCGACAACGGCCGGGAAGCCCTGACCTGCTATCAGCGACAAAAGGATGAAATCGCCCTCGTGCTTTCGGACATGATGATGCCCGTGATGGACGGCCCGGCTGCCATTCAGGCGCTAGCCCAGATCAATCCCGAGATCAAAATCATCGGCGTCAGCGGCCAGACCCGCGAAAGCCAGATCGTCAACCCGGTGGTCCGCGCTTTCCTCACCAAGCCCTACACCGCCGAACGGCTGCTCCAGACCGTTCACGATGTATTGCATGCAAAACCTGCCGGCCCGCAGCAGATCAGTTAGTTCGCCACCGTCTTTTCTTCCGCCGCGCGCGGCAACAGCAGGAGCGAGATGACGGACATGAACAACCCGCTCAACACCACCCAAGTTGCGGCGTCCCGCCGGCCGGCGCCCAACAACGCCGTCGCGGCCAGCGCGGCCATCGTCAGATTCGGGCACAGCAACAGATAAACCGCCGCATCCCCGCCCGTCTGCAACCAGCGCCGGTGAATGACTTCGCGAAAACCAATCAGCAGAAACGCCCCGCACCCCGTGACCAGCGCCACGCGGGAAAACAAGACCGACGCCGGCACCACCAGCCCGAGCGAGACAAAGAACACCGGGATCAAAAACCGCCGGCTGATCGGCGCAATATATTCTTCCACGCCCACGCCCGCCAAGCGCGCGCGGCTCATGAACAGGCCGAGGAAGAATGCCGTCTTCGCCGCAGACAAACCCAACCGGTCGCCGATCGCGCAGATGACCAGCACGAGCAAAACCAGGAAATGCACCCGCCAATGCGTCGTTTGCGTGATGATCCATTGGCAGAGTTTCACCACGTGCGTCGCAAAACGGCTGATCAAATAGACCGTCACCGCCATGCCCAGAAGTTTCAGGACGATGACCCAGCCGAAACCGGACTTCACCGCCACCGTGCCGAGGCTGAGCACCACGATGGCGATCATCTCCAGCACAATCATGACCTGCAAAACAAAGGCCCGCGCCGACTCCGGTAATCCCGGATAATGTTTCCAACCGAAATAGGCCATGCTCATCGAACAACTCGTCAGTGCCACCGTGGCCAGCCACCCTTCCGGCCAGCTCAGGCCCGACACCCGCGCCAGGGCCAGCACGAGCGGATATTGCACCAGCGCCCACAACACCGCGAACCGCAGCGACGGCAATAATTTGCGCGGCGACGGCAGGTCAATCTCGAGCCCCACCTCGAACAGCACGAGCAGAAATCCCACTTCGCCCGCCTCGCGGACCATCGTGGCCACGTCGGTTTTCAACAGCGGCCCGAGCGCCAGTCCGAACCCCACGAAACACGCGTTGGCCAGCGCCGGCCGGCCGAGTTTCCGGCACAAATCCGGAACCGCCATGAGCAAGAGCATCAGGCAGATGATGGTTTCAATGCTATTCATTCCTTTTTGACCGCCGCACAGTGTTGGCTGGCCAATGGACATTCGCCAAGCCCTTTGTTACGCTCCGCCATACTATTATATGAGCTTGGAACCCATCGACGTCCCCGCGCCCGCGCCTTCGGACTTCATCCGCGACATAGTGGCCGCCCACGTGGCCGCCGGCAAATACCCGCGCATCCACACGCGCTTCCCGCCCGAACCGAACGGCTACCTCCACATCGGCCACGCCAAGAGCATTTGTCTTAACTTCGGCATCGCACGCGAATTCGGCGGCGTTTGCAACCTCCGCCTCGACGACACCAATCCCGCGAAGGAGGACATTGAATATGTCGATTCCATCCAGGCCGATGTGAACTGGCTCATCGGGGGCTGGGCCGAGGACCGACTGGGTTTGAAACCGAAAGGCCATACACCGGAGACCGTCGCCGAGGAAGGCCGGCGGGATTTTTATCTGCCCGCCGTCTTTGGCACCTCCGAAGCCGGCCGCCAACATTCCGACCAGACGCTCGAACCCTTTTACGCCAGCGATTATTTTGACCAACTTTACGATTACGCCGAACAATTGATTGAAAAAGGCGTGGCTTTCGTCTGCGACCTCACGCCGGAGGCGACCGATGAATACCGGCGTAACGGCAAGGCTTCGCCGTTCCGCGACCGCACCCCGGCGGAGAACCTCAACCTCTTTCAGCGCATGAAAGCCGGGGAGTTCCCCGACGGCGCCCGCGTGTTGCGCGCGAAAATCCAGGTCGATGCCGCCAACATCTGGATGCGCGATCCCCTGCTCTACCGCATCAAGCACACCGACCATCATCACACCGGCGCCAAATGGTGCATCTATCCGATGTATGACTTTGCGCACTGCCTGAGCGATTACATTGAAGGCATCACGCACTCCATTTGCACGCTGGAATTTGAAGTTCACCGCCCGTTGTACGATTGGTTGCTCGAAAGCCTCGGCCTGCCCCGCCCCTTGCCCCATCAATACGAGTTCGCGCGCCTTTCCCTTACCTACACCATCATGAGCAAGCGCAAACTCATGCAGCTCGTGGACGAACACTTCGTCACCGGCTGGGACGATCCCCGTCTGCCCACCATCAGCGGCATCCGCCGGCGCGGCGTCACTCCCGAAGCGCTGCGCAACTTCGCCTACAACATCGGCATCACCAAGTACAACGGCCTCACCGACGTTTCCGTACTGGAATTTGCCATCCGCGAAGACCTGAACCAACGCGCCCAGCGCCGCCTCGCCGTCCTGCGCCCCCTCAAGGTTGTTATTACGAACTATCCCGCCGGCCAGGTCGAGGAACTCAACGCCATCAACAACCCCGAAGATCCTTTGTCCGGCGGACGCAAACTTCCCTTCAGCCGCGAACTCTTCATTGAAAGCGAAGACTTTGCCGAAGTGCCGCCTCCGAAGTTTTTCCGCCTCAAACCCGGCGGCGAAGTGCGGCTGAAATACGCCTACATCATCAAGTGCGAAACCGTAGTCAAGGACGCCCACGGCCAGGTCACCGAACTGCATTGCACCGCTGACCTCGACAGCAAGACCGGCGGCGCCACCTCCGCGCGCAAGGTCAAAGGCACCATTCATTGGGTCAGCGCCGCCCACGCCGTGGACGCTGAAGTGCGCCTTTACGACCGCCTCTTCACCGAAGTCGAGCCGGAACGGGATGGCCGCGACTTCAAGTCCGTGCTCAACCCGCATTCGCTTGAAGTGTTGACCGCCAAATGCGAACCCTCGTTGCAGGCCGCCACGCCGGAAGCTCGCTACCAATTTGAACGGCTGGCGTATTTTGCCCTCGACCAGGACTCCCGCTCCGGCCGCCTGGTCTTCAACCGCACCATCACCCTCAAGGACACTTGGGCGAAGGCCACGAAGACAAAGTAGGCTGAAGGCCGACCGCCAGTCCTCTGAATCTCCAGCCTTACATCGGATGGCCGGTTTCCGGGTGATTTGATTGGATTCAATCCGGGCAGAGTTGATTTCCGTTTTGACCCCTGCCGGAGCATCAACCATCATGCGCGAGTGAGATACATCGAACCCCATGCCCACATGGTCAGCCGCACGACGGATGATTACGAGCGCATGGCGTTGGCGGGTTGCGCGGCGGTATGCGAACCGGCCTTCTGGGCGGGGTACGACCGCAGTTCGCCCGCCGGTTTCTTTGATTATTTCTCCCAGCTCACCGAGCACGAACCGAAACGCGCCTCGAAGTTCGGCCTGAAACATTTTTGCTGGCTCTGCATCAATTCCAAGGAAGCGGAGGACGTGGCGCTCGCGGCGGAAGTCATCGCGCTGATCCCGAAGTTCCTCGGCCGCCCCAACGTGCTCGGCATCGGTGAGATCGGGCTCAACAAGAATTCCCGGAATGAACTGCGCGTGCTCGAAATGCAAGTGGACCTCGCCGCGCGACACGATCAACTCATCCTCGTCCACACGCCGCACCTCGAAGACAAGTTGAAGGGCACGCGGTTGATTTTGTCGGTGCTAAAAAACGACCGGCGCATCCGGCCGGAGCGCGTCATCATTGACCACGTGGAGGAACACACCATGCAAATGGTTTTGGACTCCGGCATGTGGGCGGGCATGACGCTTTATCCGGAAACCAAATGCACGCCGGCCCGGGCCATCGACATCCTGGAGACTTACGGCGGGGAAAATCTTTGGTTGAATAGCGCGTGCGACTGGGGCGTGAGCGATCCGCTGGCCGTGCCGAAGACCGCGCTGGAAATGAAGCAGCGCGGCCATGTGGCTGCCGCCGTGGAGAAGATCATTTTTCAAAATCCGCAACGCTTCCTGCGCCAATCGCCGAACTTCAAGCTGTAATGGCGGTTTTGCCCCTGACGCGCTGACCGCTTTGCCGCCCTGCCATCCATGCCTCAAACCCACAATCGCTGGTCGATCATCATCATCCTAGGTGCGCTCTCCACCATCAGTCCATTCGCGATCGACATGTATCTGCCGGCGTTCCCGCAGATCGCCGCCGCGCTGCACAGTTCCACCGCCCACGTCTCCCTGTCGCTCGCCAGCTACTTTGCCGGCCTAGCGGCGGGCCAATTATTCTACGGTCCCCTGCTCGACCGCTTTGGGCGCAAACCACCGCTGTACGCCGGGCTGATTTTGTTTATTGCAGCCTCCCTGCTCTGCCTCGGCGTGCGCACCGTGGATTGGCTGATCGTCTTCCGTTTCGTTCAAGGGGTGGGCGGATGTGGCGCGCAGGTCACCGCCATGGCCATGGTGCGCGATTTCTTTCCGGCGAAGGAGACCGCCAAAATCATTTCGCTGCTAATCTTGATTTTAAGCGCCTCGCCGCTGCTTGCGCCGAGCGTCGGCGTGTTCGTGGCCGTCCACCTCGGCTGGCATTGGGTATTCATTGTCCTGTCCGCCTTCGTTGCCGGGATGCTGGCGGTCTGCCGGTGGTGGCTGCCGCCCGGCCATCCGGCTGACGAGACCGTCAGGCTCCGGCTCAAGCCTATCTACGACAACTACGCCGCCGTCCTGAAAGAACCGCAGTTCCTCACCTATGCGCTCGCCGGGGCGTTCGCCTTCTCGGGCCTGCTGGTCTATGTGGCGAGTTCTCCGATTATTTTCATGGAAGTGTTTCACGTCAGTCCGCAGCACTTCGGCTTAATCTTTGCCGGCTTGGCCACAGGTTTCATTGGCAGCAACCAGATCAACATCCTGCTGCTGCGGAAATTTTCCAGCGAACAAATCTTCCGTGCTACGCTGTTGGTGGAAGTTCCGGTGGCGCTGCTGTTCCTGGTGGGGACGATCGGCGGCTGGTTTGGTCTGGCCGGCACGCTGGGGCTGCTGTTCATCTGCCTGTCCAGCCTCGGCCTCGCCTATCCGAACGCCGCCGCGCTGGCGCTGGTGCCGTTTGACCGCAACCTCGGTAGCGCCTCCGCGATGCTCGGTTTTTTGCAGATCAGCGTCGCCGGCCTCGCCACCGCCAGCATCGGCATCTTTGATTCGCATACCCTGCTGCCAGTGACGCTGGTACTGGCCGCAACCTCCGGGATTGGGTTGGTAATTTTATGGTTCGGCCGCCGCCGCATCCACGGCCTGCGCTTCGTCGAGGAAAAGGACGCGAACCTGCTATCCCCCTAAACAGGCCCGGCCGTTTTCCAAATCAATTCGGGAAATGCCAGCCGTTCCTGTCGGGTCCGCGAATTAAGGCGCGGGGATGGTCAAATATGCCGTAACGCCGCCCTGCATAACCGGCTGGTAATAGACCCCGTCGGCTAGAAAATACCCGATGCCATTGACCACCACCGACGTGGCGTCCGGCGGCAGCAGGGCAACCGTCACGCCCAACGGCGTAGGCACCACGATGAAACTACCATCCGATTGCTGAACGTAGAAAGCCCCCGCCGCGTAATAATAAACCGTGTCACCCACCTGGATGGCTTCCGCGCCCGGCGGCAGCGCGGGGATGTCCGCATCCACCGGCGGCGCGCACACCTCATAGCCCGACGGACCGCTGTCGTAATAGACGCCGCCGAAATAGAAGTAGTCGTGGTCGTGAATGTGAAAGCGGCGGTAGCCATCTGGCAGCCGGTCCACCCGCATACCCGAGTGATAGTCGGACCAGTAATAAGACTGACGCCGGTCTTCATCTATGTCCATTCGCCGGCGGTCCACTTCCCGGTCGGGCGTACGATCCATCACCGGGCGGGCGGCGCCATGGTTGTCGGCTCGAACATCCTGCTGCGGTCGCTCGCGCTGGGGTTGGACGGCTGGATGGGATTCTGGCGTGCGAACAGCTTCCGGACGCATCGCCGGCGCCGGCGCTCCATTCATCTCCGGAGCCCGACTGGGTTGGGATTGTTGATGGTAGGCGGGCGGCGCGCTGCGGTTGTTGCCGTGGAGGCTGCCCCAGTCGGCGGCGGATAAATTAAACGCGCCGAGGACGACCAACGCGACGGATAAAGTAAGGCAGGGAGTGAAATGAGATTTCATAAGCCGATTATTTCGAGTTGCCCGCCTCCTGCATTTCCACTTTGGCCGCGCCCTTCGGCGGACTGAAGGCAAAGTCCGAATCATCCACTCGGTCGCTCACATTCCAATGCATGATCAGCGCCGTGAACTCCGGCGCGCCCGGCTCGTTCTTCTGCGTAATCACAAACTTGCGGATGAGCGGCTGCGGGCCGTCCTCGATCCACACCTGCCAGTCCAAATTGTCCTGCGTGAACGCCAGGTGATGACAGAGCACCCCCAGCACCGGTGCGATGCCGAAATATTTTCCACCCGTCACCTGAGCCATGGCATTCTGGTACGGATCACTCAACGTTAGGTCAATCAACGGGAGATCCATGCCAAACTGGTCGTGCGCCGTGTCCACCGTCGCGTCCAGCGTGGCCGGCATGGGCGTGACGCCATAGAAATTATGTTTACGATCCAGCACCGTCAGCGTCTTCCCGTCATACCAGAAACCGCGCGCAGTGTTCGGCGAGGTGATCTCCAGCCGCAGGCCGGCCGGCCGCTTCACGTCCATCGTGACCGTGCGGCTGAACTGAATCTTCTGGCCGGACTCATCCACGTGTTCGCGCCAGATCTCCGCGTTCAAGCTATAGGCCGGCGTTTGCTGGAGAAACTGGCAGGCCGCGCGCAAGACGCTGTCCGCGCGCGGGGCGAGGTTGGTTTGATCCTGGGCGGAGGCGCAGCCGGTCGCCAGCACCAGCAAGCCGCAGCCGATAAATTTAAGAAGCTTCATTGGTATAATTATAAAAATCTGTTTCCTGCGGGTTGTCAAATTGAGATTGCCACATAATCCAGCCCGGCGGTAGGGGGTGTTTTCCCCATATCAGAAATATACGAGCGCCTTCTCAATCCTCGACATGACGCGTTCTTTACCGAGGACCTGAAGCAGGTGGTAAAGGCTCGGGCCGGAAGTCTTGCCGGTCACAGCCAGGCGGCAGGGATGCACCAGCACGCCGGCTTTCACGCCCAGCATCTTGGCGGTTGCCTTGAGCGCGGCTTCCAGGCTCTCGGCGTTGAACGCGGGGGCGTGGGTGAAGGCGTCGCGCAGCTTTTCCAAGCGCGGTTTGTTTTCCGGCACAAAATCTTTGGCGGCGGCTTCGGCGTCGTAGGTCATCGTGTCGGTGAAATAGAAGCCGGCGTAGGCCGGCAGTTCGCTAAACGTCTTGAACTTGCCTTTGCAGGTGTCCAGCGCGGCCTTGACGTAGCCGAGCGGAAACTGGTTCGTGTCCACCCCGGCCTTGGCAAAGGTGTGTACGGCGAGTTCGTAAAAACGGTCGGGCGCGAGTTCGCGGGCGTATTCGCCTTGGAGCCAGAGGAGCTTCTCATAATCAAAGCGGGCGTTGTGCTTGAAGACTTGGGGGAGATCAAAGCGTTCGATGGTCTCGTCGAGGTTGAGTTTCTCCCGATTCTCCTTGGGGGACCAGCCGAGGAGGCTGATGTAGTTGATGACAGCTTCGGGCAGAAAACCGCCTTCGGTGTAGCTGGTCACGGAAGCGCCCTGGTCGCGCTTGCTCATTTTGGAGCCGTCCTGGTTCAAGATCAGCGGAATGTGGGCGTAATGCGGCGGCGGCACGCCGAACGCCTTGAAGAGCGCGATGTGCTTGGTGGTGTTGATCAGATGATCTTCGCCGCGGATGACGTGGGTGATATTCATCTCCAAATCGTCAATAACGTTGACGAGGTGGAAGACGGGTTGGCCGTCGGAACGCAGGATCACGAAGTCGGGATCGGCTTCTTCGCGGTCGGTGAGGTCGCGGCGGATTTCACCTTTGATGAGGTCGTGAATAACGGCAGTCTCGCGGGGCATCTTGAACTTGATGGCCCCTTCGTGTGCGTAGGCGAGGTCGCGCGACAGCAGGGCTTCAACGCGGCGCTGGTAGTTGGCCTTGCGCTGGCTTTGGAAATACGGACCGCAATCGCCTTTGCTTGGGCCGGTGGCGTCGCCGGTGAGTGGGCCTTCGTCCCAATCCAGTCCCAGCCAGCGCAGGCCGTGGAGGATGACGTCCACGGCCTCTTGGGAATTGCGCGCGGCGTCGGTGTCCTCAATGCGCAGGACGAAGGTGCCGCCGGTGTGCCGGGCGTAAAGCCAGTTGAACAAAGCCGTGCGGGCACCGCCAATGTGGAGGTAGCCCGTGGGCGACGGCGCAAATCGGACGCGAGTTTTCATAGAGTGATTTTAACGGTGGCGGCGGGCGGATGCACACGAATAATTCCCGCGCTGGCCCGGACCCGACGAGTCAGGCTTGCATGAGACGAAGGAATTGATAATGTTTGGCGAATGAAATTTACGTTGGCCATTACGACGTTCGCCCTGTTCGCTTTCTTCATCAGCTGGGGCATTATTGAACTGCTCAAGGGCAGTCCGTGGCTGCTGATCGCGGCGATGGGCGTGTTCCTCGGGACGTTCATCAAGTACGGCTGCCAGTCGCACTGAGCTTGCGGCTGGCGGGCTTTCCGCCGCTCCTCCGCTTACTTTCCCGGGACGGGAAATTTCTGCTGCATCAGCGTTTGGATCTGCGACCAGGAATCGCAATTGACTCCTTTGTAACCCGCCGCAATACCGGTCGCATAGGCCGTGGCCGGCGAGGTCCCCTGCACGACGTAAGCCTGATTGCCAAGATAGACCACGCTGGAGCCGGGCAAGGCCATCTCCACAAAACTGCCGTAGTTCGCGTAGGAAGCAAGTTGCCCCGGCGCACCCAATGCGGTGACGGCATTGACGCCAGTAATCGCCGCCGGATACGTCGGTGTGCTCACCGGCTGGTTGCCCGCCGCCGCAAAAACCACCACGCCCTGCACCTGCGCCTGCTGGATGATGCTGTCGAGCACAGAGCTGTCGCTGGTGCCGCCAAGGCTCATGTTCAAGACCGTCGCGCCGCCGTTTACGGCCGCCTGCACGCCGAGGGCCACATTCCAAGTCGTCGCGGTTTCGCTGTTGCCATAGACATCTACCGGTAAGATTTTTACGGCACTCGTGCCGCCCTGCTGCGAAATCGCCCGCAGAATCGTCTGCGCCATGGAAGTGGCGTGCGTGGGCAACGCCGTGGACAACGCAATCGTGTCCCCGGTCACGGAAACCGGCTTCATGATGAACGGAGCGAGCTGCGGGCTGAGCGGTTGCATCGGCGTATCAATTAATCCAACAATCGGGTGACATGGATCGCTGGTCGTATTGGGATCCAGCGTAAGGTTAACGGGGCCGGCCGTGGAGACGGCAATGGCTTGCGGCGCGGGCGGCGCATCGTAGATGTAATTGTAATCCACGGCGGCCACGGCGGGGTTAGATTTCAACTCGCCGAGCGCGGCGTCGGTGGCGGCGGCGTCACTGAACTGCAGCCGGTAAATCCCTAGTTTGTCGTCGCGCCCGATGACCTTCGCGCCGAGCGCCTTCGCCAGCGCGTCAATGTCCGTACCGGGCTTCACTTTCACGATGAGCTCGTTGGCGACGTGGCGCGCGACCGCGACTTTGTTCGTCACGGCAGCGTTCACTGGCTGTGTCGCAGCGCGCAGCGTGGTGGCAAAGACGTAGAGCTGGTCCGGTTGGTTGGTTTGGGGAACGTAGGCGTAGTTTAGATCGCCGAGCAGCTTCTTGAGTGCATCACCGGACTGGACGTTGGAGAATTTCACGTCCGCTTTCCGGTCAATGCCCGGCTCGACGAAGATGTGCCAGCCGGTTTGGTGTGCAATGTCCTTAAGCAACGTCCAGAGCGCCTCGCCATGCAGGTCCGCGCTGACGTTATCGCCGCCTGGCGACCAGTCGAGTCGGTCCGGCGGCGCGTCGGCGCGCACCCCCGCCGCGCCAGCGAGGAGCAGGACGGCCAGCAGGAGAAATTTGGTGTGGTAAATCATGTTGTCGTGCCTTGGATGGTATCCCGGCCGAAAGCGTTCAGCGAATTATTGCTTCTGCACGGCGCGCACCCAGTCCTGATTGTCAATGTACCAGCGGATGGTTTCGCGGATGCCGTCCTCAAACTTGTGCGCCGGCGTCCAGCCAAGCTCGCGCTGAATCTTGCCCGCGTCAATCGCATAGCGCCGGTCGTGGCCAGGCCGGTCGGTGACAAAGGTGATGAGCGAACGCGAACTGCCGCCCAAGCCCGGCACAAATTCATCAATGGTGTCGCAGATCAGCTCCACGATGCGGAGGTTGGCCCACTCGTTGTGGCCGCCGATGTTGTAGGTCTCACCGAGTTTGCCGTTTTGCAGGACGGTCCAGAGCGCGTCGGCGTGGTCGCGCACATAGAGCCAGTCGCGCACGTTCAAACCGTCGCCGTAAACCGGCACCGGCCGGCGCTTCAACACGCTTTGGATGACGACCGGGATGAGCTTTTCGGGAAATTGATACGGACCGTAATTGTTCGAGCAGTTGGTGATGACGGTTGGCAGGCCGTAGGTGTGATGATACGCCCGCACAAGGAAATCCGATGACGCCTTGCTCGCGGAGTACGGCGAGTTCGGCGAGTAGGCGGTGGCCTCGGTGAAAAGTCCGGTGGCGCCGAGTGAGCCATAGACCTCATCGGTGGAAATATGATGAAATTTCCGGCCGGCAAACGTCCCGTTCCAGTAGTCGCGGCACGCCTCCAGCAGATTGAACGTGCCAAGAATGTTCGTGGTGATGAAATCGCCCGGCCCCGTGATGGAGCGATCCACGTGCGATTCCGCCGCGAGGTGCATGACGTGCGTGATGCCGTGCCATTCGACCGCCTCCAGCACCTCCGCCTTGTCGCGCAGGTCAACGCGCGCAAAATTATATTTCGGATGGTTGCTGACGGACGCCAGGTTCTCCGGCCGACCGGCATAGGTCAGGCAGTCGAGGTTGACGAGCCTCGTGATGCGCGCGTCGTTGATGATGTGCTGGATCAGGTTCGACCCGATAAATCCCGCGCCGCCGGTGACAAGCAGATTCATATTCGATTAACTAGGAACGATGGCCGCACGGCGGCGAAGGACGGCTGCCTTTCCGGGCCGCCGGGTAAATCAAAGGTCGCCGGCCGTACATTTTTATTCGCGTTTCCAATGCTTTAAAGAATCTTCCAACGCCTCTTCGACGCCGCGCAGCTTCACGCCCGTAGCGAGCAGCTTGGAAACGTCCAGGACGCAGTTCGAACGCGGGGTCTTGGCCGCCTGCCGGTAAAATTCCTCGTCGTTCTGCCAATATTCAAACTTCCGCGGCGGGCGGAGATACTGCCGGATCAGCTCGACTACGTGCCGCGTGGTGACGTAACCCGGGTTCGTGACGTTGTAGATGCCGAAGGGCGCGCGTAACTCCCACGTGTCCAGGCACGCCTTTACGAAATCCCCGCGATGCGAGATGGAGTTCACGTTTTCATACACCTTCGCGTAGCGCTGGACCTTGCTGAGATAATTCCGAGGGCCGTCAATTTCATCGAACGGAATGCGGAGCCGCCAGATGTAACTTTGGCCAAGCCCGCTCATCGCCTCTTCGCCAAGCGCTTTGCTGCCGCTGTAAAAACTGCACGGCCGATCGCGAAAGGAGAAGTTCGGCGCGTCCGTTTCCGTGAAGCCCTGGACGGCCGGCGACTTGTCCTGCGCCAGCGCGTGCCAGCGCGGCTGCGTCAGGTCTTTCTCCGCGTGCGGGACGCCATGGACGGCGATCTTCGCGCCGCTGTAAATGCAACCGCTGGAAACCTGGCCCCACGGAATGCCCGCCACCGCGCACGCGTGCGCGAGCGTTTGAGGCAAGAGGACATTGCCGGCCAGCGTGCCAGCCGGATCCAACTCGCAAGCGTCCACGTTCGGCTTCCCGGTGTAGCCAGCGGCGTTGATCAGGAACTCCGGCTGCTTCGTTTTTAAAAACTCCAGCAGAACATCGAACCGGGAATAATCCACTTGCGCCCGCGCGAGCGAAAGAAACGGCTTTTGCCGTTGCAGCAATTCGCGGGCAAACGCTTCACCGATATAGCCGGACGCGCCAAGGAGCAAAATCATAAGGCGACGGTACGCGTTGCGCGTTTGATTTGGCGGCAATGGTTGGTGTTCTTCATGGGTAAATCAGGGCTTGATGCGTTTGGCCTCGCGCAGCACCTCGTGTTCGAGATAGGCGCGATACTCACAGTTCGGCATTGTACTGACGATCTGTTCCAGCGCCGCGAGCGGGACGAATCCCTGCCGGAAAGCTGCCTCTTCGGGACAGCCGATCTTGATACCGGCCCGCTTTTCGATGGTTTGCACATAGGCGCTCGCCTCATGCAGGCTGCTGCTCGTGCCGGCGTCCAGCCAGGCGAACCCGCGCGCCAGCCGCTGCACCCGCAACGTGCCGCGCCGCAGATATTCCACGTTCACCGCCGTGATTTCCAGCTCGCCACGCGCGGAGGGCTTGAGCAATTTCGTGATGCCCACCACCGCGTTGTCAAAAATGTAAAGACCGGGCACGACGTAATTGCTTTTGGGCACCGCCGGCTTCTCCTCGATGCTCACCGCCCGCCCCTCTACGTCAAATTCCACCACGCCGTAGCGCTCCGGATCGTTGACATGATAACCAAAGATCGTTGCGCCCGACCGGAACTCCCCGAACGCCCGCGAGAACGTGTCGCCGCCGTAGAAAATGTTGTCGCCGAGAATCAGCGTCACGCTGTCCGACCCGATGAAACTCTCCGCGATGAGGAACGCCTGCGCGATGCCCGCCGGTTTCGCCTGTTCGCGGTACTCGATCGTCACGCCGAACTGGCGGCCATCGCCGAGCAGTTGCCGGAAGCGCGGGAGATCCTGCGGCGTGGAAATCAGGCAGAGCTCGCGGATACCGCCTTCGATGAGCGTCGTCAGCGGATAATACACCATCGGCTTGTCATAAACCGGCTGGAGCTGCTTGCTCGCCACCAGCGTGAGTGGAAACAGGCGTGAGCCAGCGCCGCCCGCGAGGATGATGCCTTTCATTGTCTGCGAAGACTAAATTTTCCCGGCACAAATGGAAAGGAGAAGTTCCAGCTTTACCCGCCCGCCAAGGGAAAATCAGACTGTCAAGTCGGAGACAGCCAGCTCGTCGCTATAATATGATGTGATCGTGGTGGCCGCAGAGCGTCTGTCCATCAAAATGCTGTTTGCCATGACAATTTTAAACACAAAAAACCCGGCGAATGCGCAGTTGGTAGTCAAATTTCCATCCTGCTAAACCGCGCCGAGGTTTTCAAAGTCAAATCCGACCGCCCAAACTTAAGCAGACGCCGCCGGCGTGCCTTCGGTAGCGGGTTTCTGGTTGAACAGCAGTTTGTCCGAGCCGGCGGTGACCTGGATCAGTTCGCCTTCATGCAGAACGCCCTTGAGGATTTCCTCGGCTAACGGGTCCTCGAAGAAGCGTTCCACGGCGCGGCGCATCGGCCGGGCGCCGTATTGCGGGTCGTACCCCTTTTCCACGAGAAATTCCTTGGCCTTGTCGTCCAGTTCCAGCTTGAGATTTTTCTTCCGCAGCCGTTCCAGAACTTTGTCCACTTCCAAACTCAGGATCTGGATGAGATCCGGCTTGGTGAAGGAGCGGAACACGATGAGGTCATCCAGCCGGTTCAGGAACTCGGGGCGGAAAGTTTTCTTGGCCTCTTCCAGTACGCGTTCGCGGGCCTTCTCGTAGGTGGCCTCGTCCGTGATTGGGGCAAAGCCGAGCGTGGAGGACTTGCGCAACAGATCCGAACCGACGTTCGAGGTCATCAGGATAATGGTGTTGCGGAAATTCACGATGCGGCCCATGCTGTCGGTCAGTTTCCCTTCCTCGAGGATTTGCAGCAGCATGTTCCAGACGTCCGGATGTGCCTTTTCGATTTCGTCGAATAGGACAACCGAGTACGGATTGCGCCGGACCTTCTCGGTCAACTGGCCGCCTTCTTCGTAGCCGACATAACCCGGCGGCGAACCGACGAGGCGCGAGACGTTGAACTTCTCCATGTACTCGCTCATGTCGAGCTGGATGAGCGATTTCGTGTCGCCGAACATTTGCTCGGCAAGGGTTTTGGCCAGCAGGGTCTTACCCACGCCGGTCGGGCCGAGCAACAGAAACGTGCCGATGGGCCGGCGGGGGTCCTTGAGGTCAGCACGCGAACGTTTCAGCGCCTTGCACAACGCGGACACAGCTTCGCGCTGGCCGACCACCACCTTTTCCATCTCCCCTTCGACGGTGAGCAGGCGGGACATCTCGTCCTGGCCCATCCGGCGGAGCGGAATGCCGGTCCACTTGGACACAACGTGTAAAATCTCTTCTTCGCCGACGACGACGCGTTTCTCGTCGCCTTTGGCACGCCACGCCTTGAGCAAGGCTTCGAGCTTGTCCTTGGCCTGCTTCTCCTGGTCGCGCATCCGGGCGGCGCCCTCGAAATCCTGGTTCTTGATGGCGGATTCCTTCTTGCCCTTGATGACCTCAATGTCGGCTTCCTGCGCCTTGATCTCGGGCGGACGCGTCAGGGTGCTAATGCGCGCGCGCGACCCAGCCTCGTCGAGTACGTCAATGGCCTTGTCCGGCAGAAACCGGTCGGTGATGTAGCGGTCGGAAAGCTTCACGGAAGCGGCCACGGCGTCGTCGGTGAACTCGGCCTTGTGGTGTTCCTCGTACTTGTGGCGGAGGCCCTTCAAAATCTCGATCGCGTCCTCAATCGAGGGCGCCTCGACCTTGACGGACTGGAAACGGCGTTCGAGCGCGGCGTCCTTCTCGATGTATTTGCGGTATTCGTTCAGCGTGGTGGCACCAACGCACTGCATCTCCCCGCGCGAGAGCGCCGGCTTGATGATGTTGCTGGCGTCCATAGTGCCTTCGGCGGAGCCCGCCCCGACAATCGTGTGCAATTCGTCAATGAAGAGAATGACGTTCTTGGCGCGGCGAATCTCGTCCATGACCGCCTTGATGCGCTCTTCAAACTGGCCGCGATATTTGGTGCCGGCAACCATCAACGCAAGGTCGAGCGTGATGACGCGCTTCTGCAACAGGATTTCCGGGACGTTGCCGGCGGCGATCTCCTGCGCGAGGCCTTCGACGATGGCGGTTTTGCCAACGCCCGCCTCGCCGAGGAGCACGGGATTGTTCTTCGTGCGGCGGCATAGGATCTGAATAACGCGTTCGATCTCATTCTTGCGGCCGATGACGGGATCCATGTCGCCCTTGCGGGCGATTTCGGTGAGGTCGCGGCCGAACGCCTTGAGCGCGGGCGTCTTGACTTCGCCCTTCTTCTCGCCAGCGGTGGGTTTTTCCACGGCCGGTTCACCCGGCTGGGCTTCCTCGCCGGCGGGCGGCGCGGCAAAATTCGGATCCAGCTCCTTCAGGACGCGCTGCCGGGCTTCCTCGATGTCCACATCAAGCGCGCGGAGCACTTTGGCGGCAACGCCGTCGCCCTCGCGCAGCAAACCGAGCAGCAAATGCTCGGTGCCGACGTAGGTGTGGTTGAGATTCTTCGCCTCCTTCTGCGCGAGCGCAATGACTTTCTTTACGCGCGGCGTGTAGGGGATGTTGCCGATCATTTTCTGGTCGGGACCGGAGCCGACCTGCTTCTCGACTTCGATGCGGACGCTATCGAGATCAATGCCCATGCTTTGCAGGACGTTGACGGCGACACCCTGGCCCAGCTTGATAAGGCCAAGCAACAGGTGTTCCGTGCCGAGGAAGTTGTGGTTCAACCGGTCGGCCTCTTTGCGTGCCAGCGCCAGCACCTGCTGGGCGCGCGGCGTGAAATTACTCATGGCTTCATCGCTCATACTTGTTACATTCTGCTACGTATCGGCGGATTTGTCCAACGCCAAGCGGAAAAAATCGCGCCGCGGGAAGATATAATTCTAAAGCCGCGAATCTGCGGGCCGCTCGACCAAGTGCAGCAGGTTCCCCTCGCCGTCTTCAAAAAACAAAACCCGGCCGCCGCCGGCCGCCGGCCGGATCGTTTCCGTGAACACGATGCCGCGCGATTCCAGTTCCGCCTGCGCCGCCGCCAGCGATGGCACGCGCAACGCGAGGTGTCGGAAACCGGCGAGCTTGTTGTTGCCGCGTTCCGGCAACGGGGCGTCGGCTTGGTAGATTTCGAACCACACAGTGCCCAGCGCGAGCAGACACGTCGGCGGCGATTGGCCGTTGTGGAAGATTTCGCGCGCGCCGAGGACGCGTTCGTACCAGTTTTTCAATGCCACCGGGTCGGCGGCGGGAATCGCTATGTGTTCAACGGAAATGTTCACGGGCTTTGAATTATACCATCCGATTCGCGCGGGCAATGCTTGAATCAACCGACCAAGCCCTCCGCCAACGGAACGGTAAAACAGTCCGCGATATCTGCCGGTGATATTGGTTTAGCCCCGGCAAAGAAGGGCCTATCGAAAAATTCAGCGCTTGCCGCCGCGCCGGAAACCTTTAAAAGAAAGCCCCTGAATGTGTGCTGCTGTCATTGCTGAAAAGGCCCGGCTGGCTGCCGCCGGCGGCCTGAAAAATCCTTGGCGCGCGTGGGGGCCCTATCTTTCCGAGCGCCAGTGGGGCACCGTGCGCGAGGATTACTCGCCCGGGGGCACCGCCTGGGAATATTTTCCGCACGATCACGCCCGCAGCCGCGCTTACCGCTGGGGCGAGGACGGGATCGCCGGCGTCAGCGACGGTCTCCAGCTCCTTTGTCTAGGGCTCGCGGTATGGAACGGCCAAGACCCGATTCTGAAGGAACGTTTCTTCGGCCTCACCAACGAGCAAGGCAACCACGGCGAAGACGTGAAAGAAATCTATTACTATCTCGACGCCACGCCGACGCATTCCTATCTAAAAGCGCTCTACAAATATCCGCAACGGGAGTTTCCCTACGCGCAACTCGTCAAGCAAAATGCTCGGCGCGGCAAAGACCAGCCCGAATTTGAAATGCTCGACACGGGCATTTTCGACGACGACCGTTACTTCGACATATTTGTGGAATACGCCAAGGCCGCACCGGAAGATATCTTAATGCGCGTCACCATCCACAATCGCGGGCCGGCACCGGCGACAATTCATGTCCTGCCGCACCTATGGTTCCGCAACACCTGGTCCTGGGAAGCCGACCACACCAAACCTCGGCTGCGCGCCGCGCGCGGCGGTTCCGCCGTGGTGGTCGAACACGAGGATCTCGGCACTTTTGAATTTTCCCCGGGGGCGCTCGACGAGGGGAAAATTCTGCCGGAACTCCTGTTCACCGAGAACGAGACGAATCCTCAACGGATTTTTGGCGAGGCCCCGGCCCGGGGATTTTACAAGGATGCGTTCCATGAATATCTGATAAACAGGGATGCGGACGCGGTTAATCCCAAGCGGGCCGGCACCAAAATGTGCGCGCACTACGAACTGGAGATTGCCGCCGGCGGCTCGCGCGAAATCCGGCTCCGGCTCGCGCGCAAGTCCGGCGAAAAACCTTTCGCCGATTTTGACGCGATCTTTTCCCAACGCATTGCCGAGGCGGATGAGTTCTATGCAGATTTGCAACAAGGCTTGACGGACGCCGAGGTCCGCTCCGTTCAACGGCAGGCGCTGGCGGGCATGATCTGGTCGAAACAGTTTTATTATTTCAACCTGCGAACGTGGTTGAACGGCGACCCGGCCCAGCCGCCGCCGCCGCGCGAACGCAAGCACGGCCGCAATGCCGAATGGGGGCACTTGAACAACGCCAACATCATCTCCATGCCGGACAAATGGGAATATCCCTGGTACGCCGCGTGGGACTTGGCCTTCCACTGCCTGCCGCTGGCGCTGGTGGACGCGGAGTTTGCCAAGCAGCAGCTCGATCTGCTCACGCGTGAATGGTATATGCACCCGAACGGCCAGTTGCCCGCCTACGAATGGGCCTTCGGCGATGTCAACCCGCCCGTCCACGCGTGGGCGACCTGGCGGGTGTTTCAGATGGACCGCAAACATCGTCGCGAAAAGGACGAGCACGACATGGGCGACGTGGAATTTCTGGAACGCGTCTTCCACAAGTTGTTGCTGAATTTCACCTGGTGGGTAAACCGGAAGGACGCGCAGGGCCGGAATATTTTCCAAGGCGGGTTTCTTGGACTGGACAACATCGGCGTGTTTGACCGAAGCCAGCCGCTGCCCACCGGCGGTTTCATCAACCAAGCCGACGGCACAAGCTGGATGGCAATGTACTGCCTGAACCTGCTCCGCATCTCGCTCGAGCTCGCCCAACACAACAAGGTGTATGAGGACATCGCGACCAAATTCTTCGAGCACTTTTTGAGCATCGCCGGGGCCATCAACGGCGTCAGCGACCATCACGGCACCATGCCCGAGGAGGGCCTCGCGCTGTGGGACGACGAGGATGAATTTTATTACGACGAACTTTGTCTGCCCGACGGCAAGAAAACCCTCCTTAAAGTCCGCTCCATGGTCGGCCTGGTTCCTTTGTTCGCGGTGGAAACGCTGGAGCCGGAATTGTTGAAGTGCCTGCCCAACTTCACGGCGCGCATGGAATGGTTCCTGTCGCACCGGCCGGATCTCGCGAACTTGGTTTCGCGCTGGCAGAAACACGGCGTCGGCAAACGCCATCTACTTTCGCTCCTGCGCGGCCATCGCATGAAATGCCTGCTCCGCCGCGCGCTCGACGAATCGGAATTTTTGAGCGACTACGGTATCCGCGCCCTTTCAAAGGTTCACGCGGACAAACCATTCCGCCTGGAATGTGGCGGCGTGGTGAATGAAGTCAGTTATTGGCCCGGCGAATCCGAGGGCGGACTTTTCGGCGGCAATTCCAACTGGCGCGGCCCCGTCTGGCTGCCGATGAACTTCCTGCTCATTGAATCGCTCCAGAAATTCCACCATTACTACGGCGACGAATTCAAAATCGAATGCCCCGTCGGCTCGGGAAAACTACTGAATCTCGAAGAGGCCGCCGACGAAATTTCCGCCCGGCTCACGCGGCTTTTTCTGAAAGACAAAACCGGCCAGCGACCCGCGCTGAAAAATTATCCCAAGCTCACCCTCGATCCGCACTTCCGCAATTACGTGCTTTTCCACGAATATTTTCACGGCGACACCGGCCACGGCCTCGGCGCCGCCCACCAGACCGGCTGGACCGGCCTCGTCGCCAAACTCATCATGCCGCGCGCCGGCACCCACCATCCGCTCGAAACCATTCTGTTGACAAGGCCCAAAGCGGATCCGGCCCGGTGAAATTTAGTTCAGCCGCCGCTCTCGATAAAGCCGCTTTCCTCCTATCGCTTACCCGTCTCATTCAAACTTAAGCCAGTGGTCGTCACGGCGGAACCCAAGTTTGGACAAACGGAAATTGGATTTGTCGCGCATGGCACTTCATAAGGTTTACCGATAACCGCGTCCGACGAAACCGTAGCCGCCGCCCAAAGATTTTTAAAAGTTCTGCTCGACAATTTCGCCCGGCAGTTTCAAATAACGGCGGCATGGCCAAAAAGATCAAACGCATCGGCATCCTCACCGCCGGCGGCGACAGCCCCGGCCTCAATGCCGCTATTCGCGGCGTCGGCAAAACCGCCCTCGGCTACGGCATGGAGATGATCGGCATCCGCGACGGCTTCCGCGGGTTGGTGGAAAACCGGCGGCTCAAACTAGACAAGGGCGCGCTCGCCGGCATCCTGACCATCGGCGGCACCATCCTCGGCACCAGCCGCGATAAGCCGCACCGCATGGTCATCGACGGCCGCACCAAGGACATGACCAAGGTGATCGTGGATCGTTATCATGAATGGGGTTTGGACTGCCTCGTTTGCCTTGGCGGGGGCGGTACTCAGAAGAACGCGTTGCGCCTGCATGAGGCCGGCCTCAACGTCATCACCCTGCCCAAGACCATAGACAACGACGTGGCGATGACGGATGCGACATTCGGGTTCGCCACTGCGCTGGACATCGCGACCGAAACGATCGACCGCCTGCACAGCACGGCCCACAGTCATCACCGAATCATTGTGGCTGAGATAATGGGGCACCGCTCCGGCTGGCTCGCGCTCGGTGCGGGCATCGCGGGCGGGGCGGACGTGATCCTCATCCCGGAAATTCCCTACGACGTGGAGAAAATCGCCGAGGCCATCAAGCGGCGCAGCCGAAACGGAACCAATTTCAGCATTGTGGCCGTGGCCGAGGGTGCGATGAGTCGCGACGACGCCCGCGCCTTGCTGGCCGCCGAGAAAAAACTTGAGCGCGCCAAGACCTTGCACGACAAAAAAGAGGCGAAGATGGAGATCGCCACGCTGGAGGTCCGGCACGCCGGCAATACCATGCGACTGGCGAAACATTTGGAGGAACTCACCCAGCTTGAGTCGCGCGTGACCATTCTGGGCTACGTGCAACGCGGCGGCACGCCCTGCGCGGCGGACCGCGTGCTGGCCACGCGCCTGGGCAGCGCGGCGGCAGATTTGATCCATGAAGGCGTCTTTGGCGTGATGGTCGCGGCGCGCGGCGACAACACGGAAGCCGTGCCGTTGGAAAAAGTAGCGGGCAAGCGGAAATGCGTGCCGCCCGACCATTCGTGGGTGCAGGCCGCACGGCGCGTGGGCACTTGCCTAGGAGATTAACGGTAACACGGCACAGCGAAGGACGGGGCCGGGGCTGAGTTGGCCTGATGGTCTGCCGGCGGATCTACCGGGATAAATTGCGCAACCCCCTGCGGCAAGCCATCCCGGCATATTCTTAAAAGTCAACGACCCAATGGGAATGAATCGTTCCGATTGGGTCGTTTGTGAAATTGCGCAAAGGCTGTCGGCGCCCGGATTAGGCGGCGGGCTTGATGGCCCGGATCGAGATGGCGAGGCGGGACTTTTTACGGTTGGCCGTGGGGCGGGTAAGCGCACCGGATTTGACGGCCTTGTCGAACGCGGAATGCACGCCGGACAGCAGCTTGGTGGCGGCTTCGGCCTGGCCGGCGACCACGGTGGCGCGGAATTCCTTCTCCAGCCGGCGCAGCTTGGATTTGACGCGGCTGTTCTGGAGGTTCTTGCGCTGGCTGTTGCGCATCCGGCGTTCTGCTGACTTCGTATTCGGCATAATCTGTAACTCTATGAATTGGTTTGTTAAAGAGCGAGAAAGCCTAAAGATATGCGGCGGATTGTCAACGGTGAAAAAATTATTTATCGGCGCGGCCTCATCCCGCTTTACATTTGGGCAGCGGGCTGGTTGTTTGTGCGGGAATTATTCAGAAGTGACCTGATGTACCGTCCATGAATCAACCGCTCCGCATCCTCCATCTGGAAGATAATCCCGCTGACTTCGAGCTGGTGCGCGACCAGTTGGCCCACGCGGGCATTACGGCAGAGCTGACGCTCGCCACCCGGCGTAACGAGTTCCTCATCCAATTTTCAAAGGAAAACTGGGATTTGATCCTGGCCGATTACCGGCTGCCGGATTTCAACGGGCTCGAAGCGCTCAAGCTGGTACGCGAGAAAAGTTCGACATTGCCGTTCATTCTCCTTTCCGGCACCATCGGCGAACTGGCCGCCATCGAAAGCCTCAAGGCCGGCGCGACGGATTATGTTCTCAAACAAAACCGCGAGCGGTTGCCGTCCTCCATTCGCCGCGCCGTGGCCGAAGCGGCCGAGCGCACCGGCCGCGAACTGGCGGAGGCCGACCTGCGCCAGAGTGAAAAACAGTACCGGTTGTTATTTCATGGCAACCCGCACCCGATGTGGGTGTTTGACTTGGAAACGCTGGCAATTCTCGAAGTGAACGAGGCAGCCATCAACCGTTACGGTTACAGCAAAGAGGAATTTTTGGCCAAGACGCTGGCCGACCTGCGGGTACCGGAACGCCAGCGGCACGATAACAATTCGGTCTGGGATGCAGAAAGCCAGTGCATCGTCTGGCGGCACCGGCGCAAAAACGGCGGCATGATGGACATGGAAGTCACTTGGACGCCGCTGGCCTTCCGCGGCCGGCTTGGCGCGCTGACTATGGCCACCGATGTGACGGATCGCCGCCGTAATGCCCAACACAACGCGGTGTTCGGCAAGTTGAGCCACCAGTTGAGTGCCGTCACCATGGCCCCGACGGCTGGGATGTTCATCTGCGAGGCGGCGGATGAGTTGTTTCACTGGGATGACTTTGCGTTGGACCTTTACGATGCGGCCAAGGACCAGGTGGTTTCGCTCCGAACCATCACCACCATCGAGGGCCAGCGCGTTGAACTGCCCGCCTCGCCGCAGCCCAAGACGGCGAATGCCTTGGTGCAGCGCGTGATCACGCGCGGCGCGGAACTGATCACCGCCCGCGAAACCGGCGACAAGGAAGGTACGACCATGATCGCGCCCATCCGCAAGGGTGAAGGGGTCATCGGCGTGCTATTCGTCCAGAGCCGCGCTACCGGGAGCTACACCGAGGCTGATCTGCACACCCTCCAGACGCTGGCCGACCAATGCAGCGGCGCGCTGGAACGCGTGCGCGCCGAGGAGGAACTACGCCATAGCCAGCGGCGGTTCCGGGAATTGTTTGAAAATTCGCCGGATGCCATCTTTGTCGAGGATCTGAAAGGCAATGTGTTGGACGCCAACCGCGCCGCCTGCCAGCTCCATGGCGTGGAACGCGACTGGCTGGTCGGCAAAAATGCCGTTGAGGACTTGGTGCCGCCGGAACGGCGCGAGACAGCGCGGGCGGAATTCCAACGCCTCGCCACCGGCGAGATTTCCTGGATCGAAAGCGAGAGCCGTCGCGTCGATGGCCGCGTGGTGCCGGTGGAAATTCGGGTGGTGCGCATCGAGTTTGAAGGCAATCCCGCCCTGCTCTTCCATGTCCGCGATATCACCGAACGGCTGGCCGTAGAAACCGCCCGGCGCAGTTCCGAAACCTTGTTCCGTTCCGTCTGGGAAAATTCCGTGGACGGCATGCGGCTCACGGACGAGTCCGGCTCCATTGTCGCCGTGAATGAGGCATTCTGCCAGTTGGTCGGGCTGCCAAGCCGGCAGCTGGAGGGCAAACCTTTCACCGTCATCTACGACGCCCGCACCGACTGGGAGAAAATGCTCCAGACGCACCGGGACAATTTTCTGGCCGGCAGCCTGCCCGGCAAACGTTCAAAAGATTATATCCTGCACGACGGCCGGTCAGTGGCCTTTGAAATTACTGATTATTATGTGGAGCTGGGCGGCAAGCCGCGCCTGTTGCTGAGCCTGTTCCGCAACATCACCGAGCAGAAGCGGCTGGAGGAACAGTTGCGCCAGTCCCAGAAGATGGAGGCCATTGGCCAGCTCGCCGGCGGCATCGCGCACGACTTCAACAACATTCTCACCGTCGTCCTCGGCCACGCCACGCTGCTCACGATGCAGAATCTGGATCCCAAGGCGCTGGTTTCCGCGCAGCAGATCAAGCAGGCCTCCGAACGCGCCGCCGGCCTCACCCGGCAGCTGCTCGCCTTTGGACGCAAACAGGTGGCCCGGCCGCGGCCGATCGACCTGAACCAGCTCGTCAGCGGCATGTCCGAAATGCTGGGCCGGCTGCTCGGCGAGGATGTTTCGCTCCAGATCAATTTCAACGGCGAACCCGCCGTCACCGAGGCGGATCCCGGCATGATCGAACAGATCTTGTTGAATCTCTCCGTCAATTCCCGCGATGCCATGCCCCGCGGCGGCCAGCTCACCATCCGCGTCAACCGGCGGGAAATTGACGCGGCCTACACCGCCCAAGTGCTCGACTCGCGTGCCGGCAGTTTTATCTGCTTGAGCCATTCTGATACCGGCTGCGGAATTCCCCCGGAAAATCTGGTGCGCATTTTCGAGCCGTTCTTTACCACCAAGGAACTGGGCAAAGGCACCGGCCTCGGCCTGGCCACCGTCTTCGGCATCGTCAAGCAGCATCACGGCTGGATTCAGGTCGAGAGCACGCTTAATCACGGGACCACCTTTAACGTTTTTCTGCCGGCAACGGATGCCCCCGTGGCCTCGCCGGAAAACGCCGAGACCCAGTTCCGCCAGCGCGGCGGCAACGAAACCATCCTCGTCGTCGAGGACGAGCGCGACCTCCGCGACTTTGTCGCCCGCGAACTGCGCCGGCACGGCTATCGGATTTTTGAGGCCGTGGATGGCCCCAGCGCGCTGGCGATTTGGGCGCAATACAAAAGTGAGATCAAACTCGTCTTCACCGACGTCATTATGACCGGCGGACTGAACGGCCGCGAGGTCGCCGAACGCATCTGGGCCGAAAACCCGCAGATGAAGGTGATTTTCTCCAGCGGCTACGGGGCCGACACCTTGGGCAAAGATTTCAAGCTTGATCCCAGCATCAATTATCTCCAAAAACCCTACCTGCCGCAAACGCTCGCCAAGGCCGTTCGCAACTGTCTCGATGCAAAGCAGGCTTGAGCCGCGCCGCGTCCTGCATAAACTTCGCCCATGATTATTGCGCCCTCGCTACTCGCCGCCGACTTCACCCGTCTCGGCCGGGAAGCCGAACGTGCCGAACGCGCCGGTGCCGACTGGCTGCACCTCGACATCATGGATGGCCAGTTCGTGCCGAATATCTCTTTCGGCCCCGCCGTGGTCGCCGCCGTCCGACCGCACGCCAAGAAACTGTTCTTCGATGCGCACCTCATGTGCGGCAAACCGGAAATCCTCCTGGAACCCTTTGCCGAGGCCGGGGCCGACCAGCTCATCATTCATGTCGAACTCGGTGAGGCGGTGCTCCCGCTCATTTGGAAAATAAAAAAACTCGGCAAAAAAGTTGGGCTCGCCGTCAATCCACCCACGCCCATCGCGCTCGTCCGGCCTTTTCTGGAAAAAATCGACCTGTTGCTGGTGATGACGGTGAATCCCGGGTTTGGCGGACAAAGTTTCATCCACGAATGCCTGCCGAAAATCCAGCAGGCGGACGCCTGGCGGCGCGAACGCAAATTGAAGTACCGGCTGGAAGTGGATGGCGGCATCAACCTCCAGACCGTCGCCGAATGCGCCCGCGCCGGGGCGGACACGTTCGTGGCCGGCACCGCTTTGTTTCACCAGCATAACATGGGCGCCGCCGTCAAAAAGATGCGTCAGGCCGCCCTCGACAACGACCCTGCATTTGCCGATTTAAAAGTTTGATCCGTCGCCGCACGGCGGGAGAGTTGGTTGCCGCCTTTCAAAACGTTTGATGCTTGGCGGATCGTCCTGGTTCCATTATTTTTTCCGGACTATGATCAACACTGGTATTCTCAATCCACAAATTCTTTCCCTGGTGGCCCGCGTGCGGCACACCAATGCCTTGGTCATTTCCGACCGTGGGTTTCCGTTCTGGCCGATGATTGAGACGGTGGATATCTCCGTGGTGGATGACCTGCCGACCGTGCTCCAGCTCATCGCCGCCTTGCGCGCCAATCATCACTTTACCCAAGCCTATCAGGCCGAGGAATTTCTTAAGCACAATACCAAGGCCATGCGGCAGCAGTTTGCTAAAGCCTTGAGCGGCGTCCCGACCACGTTTGAACCCCACGTCGCCTTCAAGCTACGCGTGCCACACGCCATCGGCTTGATCCGCACCGGCGACACCACGCAATACGCGAACACCATCCTGATCTCGGGTTAAAACCGGGTCGGTGGACGCCGCGCGTTTATTTGGCGCTACCGAATTGGATGACCAGCCCGCCGACGATGATGAGTGTCAGGCCGATCCACGTGGAAGCCGGGATAGCCTCCCGAAAAATGTAGCGACCGCATAAGACGCTCACCAAAGCAAACAAGGCCACGTACACGCCCAGCAGCTTGGAGAAATCCCAGGTCTTGGGAGCATTGACCACCAGCCCGTAGGTGCCAAGCACAACAAAACCCGTGAGGATGAATATCCAGCCGCCGCCGCGCAACCCGCGCCGGACGGCCGCGTCGCCGCCGACCTCGAGCAAAGCTGCCATTAGAAAAATCAGCCAAGCGTTGAATGTCATATAGCGTGTTCGTTCGGTTGGTGGTTGGGGATAAGGCTTGAAAACGGTTTAAGGCTTTAAATCTGGCCTGCCTAGCGCCATCGTGAAAAATCTTGGATTATGTCTTTGAACAGTCTTACTCTTCCCATCAAGGAGAAGATGTCCGCTTAGTGACGGAGCACCCGAAGTAAGGAGGCTCATTTCCGATGCGGAATTAAAATTATGAGCTTCGTCACCCCAGCGGCCACGATTTTTTTCGTAGTAGCGGACGTCAGTCCGCTCATTTTTCCTGCGGAGAAGTTTGAGCTGACTCACCTCGGCTGCTACGATGAAATTGGGGAGCGTCCGGTGCAAAGGTGTTTGGCTATGGGGGCTAATGTGTTAAGTAATAAAACGCGTCCTGACCGATGGTCGCGTTCGTTACGGTGTACTGGCCGTTTACAATGGTCGGGACATTGGTTACCGCCGACCAAACTCCTGCGGAACTAAGATTGGTGGCGGTTTCCAGGGTATAACCCGTGGCGTTGGTCGGCCAGGTTACAACCAGATGGTTACCGGTAAAATGGACGGACAGCACGGGTGGACTGGCCAAGACCGGCAAGGTCAGGCTAAAAATGGTTCCATAGCCGTTTGTCCCGCCGCCATTCGCCGTGCCGTAGAGGACATTGCCCGACAGCCACAGGGCCGTCGCCGGATAAGCGCCGTCTATCCCATTGGTAAAACTATAGAGGTTGGTGTAACCAGTACCGTCCGTGTGGATGGCAAAAACGGCGCCGAAATTCTTGGTTCCACCCGAATAAACTGTGCCGTAGAGGATCTTGCCGTACAAAGTCAAACCTGCTTTCGGATTTCCGCCGTCGAGGCTATTCGTAAAACTGTAGAGATTCGTAAAAGCCGATCCGTCGGCATTGATGGCGAATATCTCGCCGTAGCCGCGGGTGCCGCCCTGCAAGGTCGTGCCATAGAGCCGGGAGACGGAGGCGACGAGGGTGTCCACCGGAAAATACCCGTCATAGTTGTTGAAGCTGTAAAAATTGGTGAAGGCGGTGCCATTGGTTTGGATCGAAAACAATCCGCCATCGCCATGCGTCCCACCGGCATAGCTGGTGCCATAGAGGGTATTGCCGATTTGGATCAGTGCGCTTTCGGGGGTGCCCCCGTTGTGGAGGCCCAAATTAAAAAGGTTGGTAAAACCGCCACCGTTGGTGTTTACCCCAAAGACGACGCCATAACCGTTCGTGCCGCCGCTAAAGGTTGTGCCGAAAAGGGTGCCACCGGATAAAAGCAAACCCGCTTCGGGCGAAGATCCGTCGGAGCCGCTGAAGTTATAGAGGTTGGTAAAGCCGGTGCTGTCCGTGTTGAGCGCGAAGACGGTGCCGTAACCGTTTTCCCCCTGAGACGTAGTGCCGTAGAGGGTGTTGCCGGACAATATCAAACCGCCCTCCGGAAATCCCCCGTCATTGTAATTAAAACTGAACAGATTGGTGAAACCGGTGCCGTTAGTGTTGATGGCGAATACGGTGCCGTAGCTATTCCCGACACCATTAAACCGCTCGCCATAAAGTCTGCCGTCCGGGCCTTGCACCAGTTGCGAGTTGGGGCTTCGGCCAACATTATCGGCACTGAAATTAAACAGCACCGAGAACGTCTGCGCCCGGCCGGCGGACGCAATGATCAACACCAAAATGAGCGATAGAATTATTTTCATGGCGATTTTATGGCTTGGGCACTCCTTATGGCGATTCTCCCCTCTTTTTCCTGGTCCGTCAAATCGCAACCGGCCCAGTTCCGACCAATTGAATTTATGTTTGTACACACAAAATCTTCTTTCCGCCTAGGTTCTGGAGGGTTAACGTGCCCCTTCCATGCAACCAGACCGCTACGAAATTTCGTCTGCCGGACGTCACCGGCTGTCGGGCACCCTGCAACAGCGCAGTACCAAGTTGGGAATTCCCACCGTCGTTGGATTTCTTATTGGTGGTCTGTTTGTGGCCATCGGCGTGGCCATCTTACGGGTAGTGCCGATGGCCAGTGCGGCATTCGCGGTGGTCGGGCTCATGGTTTGAGGCATGGCGTGGAGACAGTTGGCCGCCGAGCGTTTCCGGCAGGCAGCCGCGCTCCGGCATCCCCGTGAACCGGCGCTGGCGGATTATCCTTGGCATCCCGACGGGTTCACCGTTTCCGAATGAATGGACGGATGCCGCCAAGATGCTGGCCGCGGCTATTGGGTTGAGTGTTTTTCTTTCCATATTCAACTTGGTGGCGTTCGGTAATAAGCTTTGGATGTTCGTAGTCATAGTGGGTCTTTTCGATATCGTCGCGGTGGCGATTTGGGTGATGGCGGCGCAAAAAATATTGGGCGCACTCAAGTTCAGTCATTCCCGCGTCGAGTTCGTCCATTTTCCCTGCCGGTTGCCGGAACCGGTCATTCTCCGCTGGCAACCGAGCCGGGGCATCAACCAGATAAATCAGGGTGCATTCACCCTCCGTTGCGTGGAGGAATGGTTGGAGCGCAGCGGCAGCGGCAAAAACCAGAGTAACATCCTCGTTCACGAGGAAATCTGGAGCGCCAAAGGGATGATCGAGCAGCGTCGCAATTTCCCGCTGCACGACGCGGTGGAACTTCGTTACGAACTGCCGGCGGATGCGTTGCCGACACGGCTTTCCGCCGACAAACCGTGGTTTTGGGAACTGGAGGTTAAACTCAATTTGCCCGGCCTCGACTTCAACGAAACCTATCTCGTGCCCATCTACGGCGCGTGAATCGGCGGCGGCCACCATGGCAAGCGGTAGCCTCGCTCGTTTTCATCAATCATCTCACCGCGCCGCCACAATCATTTTTTTGATTTGGGCGGGAACATTTGCCCTTTCGCCGGCGCGCGGATTTCCTACACTGAGGGCATGAACGTCTTTGTCACCGGCGGTGCCGGTTATATCGGGTCCGTTTGCACGGAGGAACTGCTGAATGCCGGACATCAGGTCACGGTCTATGACAACCTCTCGGAAGGTCATCGCTCGGCGGTGGACCCGCGCGCCAGGTTCATCTTTGGCAAGCCGGAGACGGAGGGCGACATCCTCGCCGCCGTGCAGTTGGCCCAACCGGAGGCGATCCTGCATTTCGCCGCGTTCGCGCAGGTGGGCGAGTCCATGGCCAACCCCAAGAAGTATTTCCACAACAACCTCGTCAACGCGCTCAAACTGGCGGATGCCGCGGTGGCCTGCGGCGTGAAGAAGTTCGTGTTCAGCTCCACCTGCGCCACCTACGGTCCGCCGGAGCGCGTGCCCATGACGGAAGATTTGCCGCAGCGCCCGATCAACCCGTACGGCGAATCCAAGCTGATGTTCGAAAAAGTGCTGCTCTGGTACCGGGAAATCTACAAGCTGGATTTTATCGCCTTCCGCTATTTCAACGCTGCCGGCGCGAGCGAGCGTTTCGGTGAACATCACCGCATCGAGACACATCTGATCCCAAACGTGCTGCAGGTGGCGCTCGGCCAGAAATCGCATGTGGAGATTTTCGGCACGGACTATCCGACGCCGGACGGCACATGCATCCGCGATTACATCCACATCAAGGATCTGGCGCAGGCCCATATCCTGGGTTTGCAGGCGGGCAAAAGTGGCTTTTTCAATCTCGGCAACGGCGACGGCTATTCGGTGAAGGAAGTCATCAACACCTGTGAGAAAATCACGGGCCGGAAAATCCCGTCGATTGAGAAGCCACGCCGCGCGGGTGATCCGCCCCGGCTGGTGGCCGCCGCGAAGAAGGCCTTCACGGAACTCGGCTGGAAGCCGCAATATCCGAAATTAGATGACATCGTCCGGACGGCTTGGGCGTGGCACCAGCAACATCCGACGGGCTACGCGGATTAAGCGTGGGGATTTCCGCCGGCCAGAGGCGGCGGTGTCATGGCGGGCTTCGGCTCGCTGCTCATCTTCAAGCCGATGCGGTTGACACGTGAGGTTTCCAGGCGTTTTTTGGCGGCATCGAGGCGCTGGTGCATGGTCGGCTTGTTCGTGCAATAGAGCATGGCGGTGTCCTCGGTGATCAATTGGTGCTCAAAGGCGGCAACGAGGGTTTGTTCAAAACTGTGCCAGCCGGCGACGTTGCCGGATTCAATTATGTCGGAGAGGCGCCGGTTTTCATTTTCACCCAGGATGATGGCTTCCCGCGAGCGGAGGCTGCTGCCCATGAGTTCGGTGACCAGCGCCCGGCCGCCGCCGATCTTGGGCACGAGCCGCTGGCTAACGATGTAACGCAGGCTGTTGGCGAGCCGTTCGCGCACCTGCTGCTCCTCGTCCTTGCTGAACATGCCGAGGATGCGGTTGATGGTTTGGCCGGCGCTAATGGTGTGCAGGGTGCTGTAAACCACGTGGCCGGTCTCACCGGCGGTGAGCGCAATCTCCATCGTTTCGCGGTCGCGGATTTCGCCGACAAAAATAATCTTGGGCGCCTGACGCAGGGCGGCGCGGAGGCCGTCAACAAAACTGTAAAAATCCCGGCCGAGTTCGCGCTGGCTGAAAGTGGCCTGCTGGTGCGGGTGCAGAAACTCAATGGGATCCTCGAGCGTGACGATGTGGGCCTCCTGTTTCAGGTTGACCTCGTTCAACATGGCCGCCAGCGTGGTGGTCTTGCCGCTGCCGGTGGCGCCAGTGACAAAAATGAGCCCGGTCTTTTCCTTGATGATCTCGTGGAACACCGGCGCCATCTTCAGGGATTCCAAGGACGGAACCTTCGACTGCAGCCGACGCAGCACCATGGCGTAATGACCATTCTGCCGGTAGATGTTAACCCGAAAACGGCTGATCTCCCCCAATGAATAACTGCAATCACAAGAGCCGGTCTCGGCCAGATCCTTGGTCAGGCGAGGCCGGCCGGCGATGATGGCGCGCGCCAGACCCTCGATTCGGTCGCTGTTGAGCACGGGTTCGGCCTCGTATTTTTTCAGCCGGCCATGGACTTCTGTCTGCGGCGGTTTGCCCACCACAAACAGGAGGTCGGAAATGCCCTCGGCACTCTGGATCATCGCCGTCAGCAATTGATCCAAATCAGTAATGGAAACGGGGCATATGGTTTCAGCGTTGGTTTCGCTCATGGTGGTAAAGCTCTTCTTTCTGGCAAAAGCTTAGGGTGAGACGAGGCGGACTAACAAGCTCCAAAACAAACTCCAAGCAACCTCCAAGCGCGCGGTCCCGGTTTCCCGGGCACGCACAGGGCGAACGGGTGGCGCTGGCCGTAAATTATTCTTGCCAAAGCCGGCATGTCACCGGCATTTTCTGACATGGCAGCGACGCGCAATTCTCCACTCGACCAACCGTTCTACCAGGCGGCGGATAAATTTTTTCTGGCCAACAGCAAAATCGGGCTGACCTTCGACGACATCACGCTGGCGACGCTTTACTCCGAAGTGCTGCCGCGCGATACGCAGCTCGACACCACGCTGGCCGACGGCCTGCACCTGAACATCCCGGCGATCTCCTCCGACATGGACACCGTCACGGAATCCCGCATGGCCATCGCCATGGCGCTGAACGGCGGGCTGGGACTGATCCATTACAACATGCCGGAACGCGAGCAGCTTTCCCAGGTCAGCCGCGTGAAATATCACGTGCAGGGCCTGATTCAGGATCCAATCCAGATCGCCCCGGACCAGCTCATCGGCGATGTCCTGAAGCTGATCGAGGAAAAAAAATTTGGCTTCAGCACCTTTCCGGTGGTGGATGAAAAGGGCAAACTGCTCGGCCTGCTTTCGGGCCATGTCGTCAAGCCGCGTTACGCCACGAAAAAAGTTATCGAAGCGCTCACGCCGCGCCAACAGGTGCAAACCATCACGAAAAAGGAGCTGGGCAAAGACCCGATCGCCCGCGCCGACAAATTTTTCACCGAGCACCTCGGCATCCACAAGCTGCTGGTGGTGGGCGAGGACGACCATTTGCTCGGCCTCATCACGATGAGCGACGTCGAGCGCATCACGCAGGAGCGCAAGGCGCAGTTCAAGCCGGCGCGGGACTCGCAGTTCCGCCTCATTTGCGGCGCGGCGGTCAGCGCCACACGCAACGCTTTTGGCGGACTGGATCGCGAGCGGATTTTGACCCACGTCGAAGCGCTCGTGGAGCGCGGGGTGGATGTCGTGGCCGTTTCCACCGCGCACGGCCACAGCCAGGGCGTGGGCGACACGGTCAAGGTGCTGCGCGACGCCTTTCCCAAACTGCCGCTCATCGCCGGCAACGTCACCAGCGCGGCCGGCGTGGATTACCTCGCCGACTGCGGTGCCAATGCCATCAAGGTCGGCCAGGGCCCGGGCTCCATCTGCACCACGCGCATCGTCGCGGGTGTGGGCATCCCGCAGATGACGGCGCTGTACGTCTGTTCGCGCGCCGCCGCCAAAAAGAAAGTGGCCATCCTCGCGGACGGCGGCATCACCAAGTCCGGCGACATCGTGAAAGCGCTGACGTTGAGCAGTGCGGTGATTTGCGGCGGCATCTTTGCCGGTTGCACCGAGGCCCCCGGCGACGTGGTGGAGATCAGCGGCAAGATGTACAAGCATTATCGCGGCATGGGCAGTCTGGCGGCGATGAAGTCCGGCAGCGCGGCACGTTACGGCCACGAAAAGGCCGATGCCACGCGCAAGGTGGCCGCCGAAGGTATTGAAGCGCTCAAGGAAGTTTGCGGCTCGGTGGATCGCGTGCTGGCGCAGCTCATCGGCGGCATCCAAAGCGGCATGGGTTATCTCGGGGCCGCGAACCTGGCGGCGCTCCGGGAAAAGGCCCGCTACATCCGCGTCAGCCCCGCCGGCCAGCGCGAAGCCGCCCCGCACGACGTCGTAGAATTAAAAACCGGAAATTGAGCATGAAAAGTTTCCGGCGTTTAAAGGTCTGCGTTGTCCTCTTGACCGGCTTGTTGCTCGCCTCATTTGCTCCGGCCGCTGACGGCGTGATTCGCGTCGCGTGCGTCGGCGACAGCATCACCTATGGCGTGGGGGTCCATGATTACCCGGCCGGCACCTACCCCGCGCGGCTGGGAACCTGGCTCGGAACGAATTATGACGTGCGCAATTTCGGGGTGAGCGGCACGACCGTGGTGCAGCCGTCCGACGTGCCTTACGTCAATCAACCGGCCTACGGTGCGGCACTGGGCTTCAAACCGGACCTCGTCGTCATCAATTTTGGCGCGAACGACAGCAAGCATCCCGGCGACGGCAGCCTGGACGCGGCCAACGCCGTCAACAACTGGCAGTATCACACCAACTTTGTGGGCGACTATGAAGCGATGATCGGCGCCTTCCGCTCGGCCAATCCGAAAACCCAGGTCTACGTCTGCTGCCCGACGCCGGATTTTCCCGGCCGCTGGGGCATCAACGACTGGACGATCCGGGAAGAATTGATCCCGCTGATACGAACGGTGGCGAAGGAAACCGGGACGACGGTAATTGATCTTTATGCCGCGCTGGCGGGCAAGGCGGACTTATTCCCGGACACGGTACATCCGAACGATGCCGGGGCGAAGCTCATCGCGGCGGCGGTTTATCGCGGTTTGACCGGTCACGGTACACCGGAGGCTGCTAATCCTGCGCTGCGGTTACTCGCGGATCAACGGGTGCTCTGGCTTGGCGATAGTATCACGTTCGACGGGAAATATGTGTCGTTCGTAGAATATTATCTCAATAAAAAATTCCCCGACGCAAACTTCGACTTCATTAGCATCGGTCTGGCCAGCGAGACGGTCTCGGGCCTTTCAGAAAAATCCCATCCGTTCCCGCGTCCGTGCGTGTTCGAGCGGCTGACCCGGGCGCTGGACGCGGTGCAGCCCGCGACGGTCATCGCGTGCTACGGGATGAACGACGGGATTTATCATCCCCAAAGCCCGGAGCGGATGCAGGCGTTTGAGTCGGGTATCCAGCGGTTGAGCCGGGAGGTTCGGAATCATGGGGCGCAACTCATCTTGCTGACGCCGCCGCCATTTGATCCGGTGCCGGTGAAAAACCTGTTGCCCGCGACCGCGCCGGACTTCAGTTACGCCATGGCTTATTCCAACTACGATTCCGTGCTGACTGATTACAGTGCCTGGGAAAATAATCTGCCGCCAGCCGATGTGTCTGCCGTCGTGGACCTTCACTCGGCGCTGGGAAAATATTTGACGCAGCAGCGCCAAACGGATCCGACTTACCATTTCAGCACGGACGGCATTCATCCCTCCGCCCTCGGTCATTTGCTGATGGCCCAGACCATTCTGCGTGGCTTGGGCGTCGAAGCAGGCACCGGTGATCTGGCCGCCAACTTGAAACAGATTGGAGCCGACCCGTTGTACCAGTTGATCCGGGGACGCCGCGAAAACCGTTCCGCGGGCTGGCTCGACTATGTCGGCTACACGCGTGATCAAACCGTGAAAACGGATTCCATTACCCAGACCGAACAGTCCGCCGCCGCCTTGCAATCAACGATCAATCAAGTTCGCCGAACCGCGCCCAGTCCTTAGGCGGCCCCGCTTGAATTCTTGCCGCCCTGCCCCGCTTGCGTTAGTTTGTCGGCATTATGGATGCCACGCCTTCCCCCCCCACACCGCCTCCGATGTCGCCGCCGGTGATCACGCCACCGACCGCGCCCCGGCCCCGCCCGAGCCGAGGGTGGATGATCACCGCCATCATTTTGGCGGTGCTGCTAGGCTTCGCCAGTTTGGTGATCTTGGGCCAGTTCGTGGCGCACGCGGTGAGCTTTGGTCACAATTTCAAGACGGCCAGCGCCCGGGAAGTTGGACCAAAACTGGAAGAATGCATCTTGGAAAACAACGATTCGCCGAACAAGATCGCCGTCATCACCGTGAACGGCATCATTTCCGGCCACGATTACGACGAAGCCGGCAACAACCTGGTGGACCTTATTCAAGCCCAGTTGGACCGCGCCAACGACGATGACCGGGTGAAGGCCGTCATTCTGAAAGTGGATTCACCCGGCGGCGAGGTGTTGGCTTCCGACGAGATTAACAAGGCCATCCGCGATTTTGAGGCAGATGAGCCCGACGATCACGGCAAGCCAGGCAAGCCGGGCAAGCCCGTGATCTGCTCAATGGGCAGCCTCGCGGCATCGGGCGGTTATTACATCTCCTCCGGCTGCCGCTGGATCGTCGCCAACGACCTGACCATCACCGGCAGCATCGGCGTGATCATGCATGGCTGGAATTATCGTGGCCTGATGGACAAGGTCGGCATCGCGCCGATGACCTTCAAGAGCGGCAAGTTCAAGGACATGTTGAGCGGTGAACGCGAGCCAGCTGATATCCCGCCAGAGGAACACCAAATGGTGCAGGGCCTGATCGACGAGACCTACCAGAAATTCAAGGATGTTGTCGCCGACGGCCGCGGGGCTGCGCACGATCTAAACCTGAAGGAAGGCCGGGCGCTGGTCGACACTTGGACGAACTACGCCGACGGCCGCGTGGTTTCCGGCAAGCAGGCGCTCGACCTCGGGCTAGTGGATGAACTGGGCAATTTTGAAGATACCGTGGACCGCGCCCTGGTGATCGCCGACCTTAAGTCCGCCAATCTGGTAGAATACCGCGAGCGTTATGACATCTCCAATTTCCTCTCGATGTTCGGCCAGAGCAGCAAGGCCCCTGAACTCAAGCTCGACCTCGGCGTCGAGGCGCCCAAGCTTCAGACCGGTTTGATGTATTTCCTGTACCAGCCTTGAACGCTGGCGCACAGCGTGCTGAAGCCAATCACTACCGCCGAAGCCGACCGTGCCAATGGCCGAATTGAGCCTCCAGCCACGGCAATAGGAACGGCTTGAACATTATGGCCAGGGGGATGGACAGCACCGTCGACGCCACTACATCTGATAGATGATGGCATTGCAGCGCCATGCGTGACCACATTACCGCCAGCGCATAGACTGCCGCCACCGTGCCCCAGCCGCGATGCACCAGCCACGCTGCCGCCGCCAGCCCCACCGCCGAGGCCGCATGCCCGGAGGGAAAGGAACTGAATTTGAACTGGCCGATGATCCAGTGGCCACCATGCCACACGCCGTAAAATCCCTGCGGCACTTCGTGGTTGCTGGGCCGCGTCCGTCCAAACAGCACGCGTAGAATCGTCGCCGACAGCCCGGTGAGTTCCGAAGTCAAAGCTACAAAGAATATTTTTGCCGCCGTCGTCGGCCGGTTCGCAATCAGGCAAAGGATGGCGCAAGTGATGCCCCAAGCCCCGATCACTCCGCCTTCGCCGATCCGGGAGCACCACTTGGCGAACGGTTGCCAGGCCGGTTGGTTCGTCAGGTCCAGCGCGGCGTCCACGCGGGTGTCCAATGGCCACGCCAGCAGGATGACCGCCGCCCCGGCCAGCAGCCAGAGCAGCAGCCAACGGCGGGATGGTCGGCTCATTGTCACGCGGTGAAGGTATGCGTTGCGCTTGCAAATAAAAACCCAAATCGCTAGTATCTCCAACAATTTCCGCGGCGGAAAACCCGGCCAACAATCTGCGTAAACTCATCGGGGTCTTCTGCGCGGTCGGCTTGCAAAACTTGTTACCAACCACTAACGTCCCACGTCCGTTACCGTTCCTGAATGCAATCTGTATTCGACAAACTGGCCGCCCGGCCGCAACGCTCCATCCTCCTGCTGAGTCTCGTGCTCCTGCTGGCCGGCAACTGGATCCTGCCGCTGACCGACCGTGACGAGACCCGGTTTAGCGAGGCGTCCCGGGAGATGCTCCGGCGCGGCGACTACGTTGTACCGTGGTTTAACAACGATTGGCGCCTCGACAAGCCGGTCCTGATTTACTGGTGTCAGATCGCCAGCTACTGCGTTCTGGGCGACAATGACTTCGCCGCGCGCCTGCCGTCGGTGCTGTTCACCACCGCTACCGCGCTGGTGCTGGTGCGCTGGGGCCGGAAAATCGCGGATGCCCGAACCGGCTTCCTGGGCGGCGCCATGTTCGTGGCCGGGCTCCATATCGCCATCCTTGGGCGCATGGCCACGGCCGACCTGGCAATGTTCTTTTTCTTCACGCTCACCGCGTGGAGCGGCTGGGAACTGACGCGTCCCGAACAACCCCGACGCCCAAAGTGGTGGGGAATATTTTACATCGCCATGGCGCTGGGCTTTCTCGCCAAAGGACCCGTGGCGTGGCTGCCGTTCGGCGCCCTGCTGCTAGGCCGCGTCTGGCGGAAAAACGCCTTTCGCCTGCCGCTCACCGAGACGCTCGCCGGCTTGGGCCTAGCGGTGGCGCTGGTGGCTTTGTGGGGGATTCCGGCCCTCCTTCAGACCGGCGGCCAATTCTGGTCCGTCGGCATGGGAGAACACGTCATTCGCCGCGCCATTGATGTTAAAGACAGTCACGGCTTGTCCGGGCTGGGGGGGTTCCTGGCGGGCCTGCCGCTGTATTTCTTGACGTTTTTCATCAGTTTTTTCCCTTGGTCAACGCGTGTGCCGGTGGCCTTGCGCCGCTGGTGGCCGGAGCGCGGCCGCGATGACCTCGGATGGTATCTGCTGGTGAATGTGGCCCTCGTGTTCCTCGTCTTCACGCTGTTGAAGACCAAGCTGCCGCATTACACTTTGCCGGCGTTTTCCTGCCTTGCGCTGTGGCTGGCGCGCCAGATCAGCCCGCAGCCGGACATCGCCGTCTGGTTCGGCCGGCGGTTGGTGGCCATTTCCCTGTTCGTGCTCACGCTCATGCTGGCGGGCTCTAGCTTCTTCCGGAACCGCCTGCTCACCGAGAATCTCTGGCACGTCTTGCAACCGCATGTCCGGCCGGAAACCCGCCTCGGCAGCTTCGGCTACATCGAACCAAGCATCGTATGGCGGTTCCGCCAGGTGATCACCAATCAAGTGACCTTGGGCAGCGTGGCCCAAGCCAGGGATTTTCTGACCAACTCCCCGCCCTTCATCCTCGTCCTGCCAACTTCGGACCTCGCCCAACTGCCGGATACCAACGGCCTGCTCATCTCCGTTCATGGCCTCGACATGGTGAAGTTAAAGAATCGGAACCTGACCGCCCTAGTGCGGCCGTGAAAACTTTGGGCCACCTCCCGCCGCGGAGTGAAGGCCATCCGCTTTAGCCTTTGGCCGTGACCACTTTCGCGGCGGGCTTGGCCGGTGCGGCGGCCGGACTTTGCGCGCGGTTTACCGCATTAGGGGCGGTGGCCGGGAGATTGACTCCGTAATGCGTCGGCTTGGGCCCGCTACCACAGGCCAGCCGGTCTGTCGCCGGAAACGTGTTTTGCGGGGCCAGACTGCCCCACTCACCAAACCAGACCGCCATCCCCAGAACGTCCAGAACCAGAAAAGTAATAAGCCAGCGTTTCATAAATCAATGAAGTATAATAAACTAGGCAAGCTCCTTTACCTCCGTTAATTTTTCAAGTGCGGTTTGCAATGGTCGCTTGGGCCGGCCGCGAACGGGAAGTTTATCGTCCTACCAATTGACCTTTTCGGGAATGCAGATAGCGCCAGAGCGTGTCATGTTCGCCAGTCAAGGTCGGTCCGTGCAGCTCGTTGGGTGCATCCAGCAATTTAAAGCGCACGCTCAATTGCTCCTGCCCCAGGATCAGCACATAGCGGCGCTTGAGCCGCCACAATTGGCCGGCTCCAAGCTTCGACTCCGCTTGCTGATTCACTGGTTTCATGGTTAACACTTTGACCGGCCGCTCGCCCCCCGCCGTTCAATTTTCCCCGACTGACGGTTCGCTAAACACTCTGAGGCGCGACTCAAACTGGCCTTAAAACAGCAATTAAATAGCATTTCCACTGCCAAAATCATGCCGCCGTTTCCCTTGATCGGGCGGATGGGTTTGCCCCTTGAGTTAAACCGGTTCTGACTTAGATTGAGCACGTCCGAACGGCAACGGTCAAAGACCACGATGCTGAAAACCTATTTCACCCTGCTCGCGGCGGGAGCGCTGAACCTCGCCGCGCTAGCCCAGACCACCAATATAATTATGAACTCACCTACTCTCGAAACCGCCACTCTTGGCGGCGGCTGCTTCTGGTGCGTGGAAGCCGTCTATGAACGCCTGCCCGGCGTCCACTCCGTGACCAGCGGCTTTGCCGGCGGCCACACCAGCGACCCCTCCTACGCCGACGTCTGCGGCGGCGACACCGGCCACGCCGAGGTGACGCAGATCACCTTTGACCCTGCCAAAATCTCGTACGCAAAACTCCTCAGCGTTTTCTGGCAGGCCCACGACCCCACCACCCTCAATCGCCAGGGCGCGGATGAAGGCACGCAATACCGTTCGATCATCCTTTACCACGACCCCGCGCAGAAGCTCGCCGCCGAGCAATCCAAGTCCGCCGCCCAAAAGGATTTTCACCATCCCATCGTCACCGAGATTGCGCCCTTCACTAAATTTTATCCCGCCGAGGATTATCATCAGGGCTATTACGACACCCATGCCGGCCAGCCCTATTGCCAGGTCGTAATCACCCCCAAACTGGAGAAACTGGAACACAAGAAAGTCATCGAAACCACCGTGCAGTTGCCGAAGTGAATTTGATCCGGATAGCCCACCCGGCCCGACTCCGGTTTGAACCTTGCCACCCCGACCCGGGTGCTTAATCCTTGACCATGACCAAACCTGACACCTTGAGCAAAGTTCCCGCCGTCACCCTGCTCTTTTGGATCCTTAAAATCTTGGCCACCACCCTCGGCGAAACCGGCGGCGACGCCGTGTCCATGTCCCTGCATCTGGGCTATCTCCTCAGCACCGGCATCTTTGCCATCCTGTTCACCGTCGCCGTCGTGGCCCAGATTTCGGTCCGCAACTTCCATCCCCTCCTCTATTGGCTGACCATTGTTGCCACCACCACCGTGGGGACCACCCTAGCGGATTTCGCCGACCGCTCACTCGGCATCGGTTACGCCGGCGGCACTGCCATCCTCCTCACCCTGCTGCTGGCCTCCCTTGGCCTCTGGTACCGTACCCTCGGCACCGTGGCCGTGGATACCGTTAGCACTCCCCGCGCCGAGGCCTTCTACTGGATCACCATCATGTTCTCCCAAACCCTCGGCACCGCCTTGGGCGATTGGACGGCTGACAGCGCCGGCCTCGGCTACCGGGGCGGCATCATCCTCTTCGGCAGCCTCCTCGCCCTGCTCGCGACCGCGTATTACTGGACCAAACTCTCCCGCACCGCCCTTTTCTGGGCCGCCTTCATCCTCACCCGGCCACTCGGTGCCGTCGTCGGCGATTTCTTGGATAAACCCATTGCTGACCACGGCCTGAACCTCAGCCGCTTCACCGCCTCCGCCGTCCTCACCGGGCTCATCCTGGCCGGCATCCTCTTCTTCAAACAATCACCCGCCCGCCGTAGCCATTGACCCCCAAAATAGAAATTCCGGGGGTGGCAGCACAGGATGCCGCCGTCCTCATTTTGGTTGATTGATTTCAAACCGCAAACCGCACGAATTACGCAAATGCTGCCTCACCAAGTTCATTGCTTTGGAGTTACGTCATTTGGGGATTCACGGTGAATCAGTTTCAGCGCCGTTGCCCGGCACCATTTAACGCTCGCCGGAAGCGGGGTTCCTGCTATGATTAGCGAAGTAGAAAAGACACTCATGACTCCAAAATTGTTTACTGAACTCGGACTTTCCCCCGAACTGCTCAAGGCGATCGACAAACTGGGCTACGAACAAGCCTCGCCCATTCAGGCCGCGGCCATTCCGGTGCTGATGACCGGAAAGGATATCGTCGGCCAGTCCATGACCGGCTCCGGCAAGACCGCTGCGTTCGGCGTGCCGGCGGTGGAAAAGGTGGATCCGAACCTCCGCGCCGTGCAAGTGCTGATCCTGTGTCCGACGCGGGAACTGGCGATTCAAGTATCCGAGGAAATCCACAAGCTGGCGTTCTTTAAGCGCGGCATTAATTGCCTGCCGATCTATGGCGGCCAATCCTATGAGCGCCAGTTTTTTGGCCTGAAACAGGGCGCGCAAATCGTGATCGGAACGCCCGGCCGAGTGATGGATCATATGCGGCGCGGGACATTGCGGCTGGAGACCCTCAAGATGGTCATCCTCGACGAGGCGGACGTAATGCTCAACATGGGTTTTCGCGAAGACATTGAAACCATTTTGAAAGACGCGCCGAAAGAACGGCAGACGGTATTCTTTTCCGCCACAATGCCGCGTCCGATCCGCGACCTGATTGAGAAATATTCGCGCGAGCCGCAGAATGTCAAGATCGAGCAGAAGGCGATGACGGTGCCGACGGTCGAACAAGTTTATTATGAGGTGGACCGCCGCTACAAAATGGAACTGCTCACGCGGTTGATCGACATTTACGACCTCAAGCTCGGCATTATCTTCTGCAACACCAAGCGCATGGTAGATGACCTCGTGGAACATCTTGAGGCCGCCGGTTACCAGGCCGACCGCCTGCACGGCGACATGACCCAGGCGATGCGCGACCGCGTGATGAACAAGTTCCGCAAGTCCGGACTGGAATTCCTGGTGGCCACCGACGTGGCCGCCCGCGGCATTGACGTGGACGATGTGGAAGTGGTGTTCAACTACGATCTGCCCTACGACCCGGAGGACTATGTCCATCGCATTGGCCGCACGGGCCGCGCCGGCCGCAGCGGCAAAGCGATTTCACTGGTGCCATTCCGCGAGTTGTTCCAGATCCGCAACATCGAGCGTTTCGCCAACGTGCGGATCACGCGCGGCAAGATCCCGACTGAAAACGAAGTGGCCGAGGCGCGCGAAAACGTCTTCACCGACAAGCTCCGCGCGCTGCTGACCAGCGGGGAATTTACGAAGCAGGACCGGCTAGTCGAACGGCTCGTCGAGGAAGGTTTTAATCATACCGACATCGTGTCAGCGCTAATCCATCAGTTGCAGAGCGGCGATGCGGCCAAGGCAGCGCCCAAGACGGAGGAATATGACCTCCCTCAGCGCGAAGAACGTCAGGGCCGTTTCGCTAACCGGGGCGACCGGGACAATTTCCGGGACGACCGTCGGCCCAGTTTTGATGATCGTCGAGAAGAACGCCCGCGCCGCTTTGACGAGCGTGCGCCCCGCCCGGATCCGAAGTTTGCTGATCCGAAGAAGTCCAAAGTCGCCCCGTGGAAGGCGGCCACCGCGCCGGCCGCCCGCACCCCAAAAATCGTGACGCCGCCACCGTCCAAAGCGGTGGTCCTGCCACTGGGGGAAACTCGCAAAAGCCGGGGTGACGAGACTCAGATTGAAAAAAAATCCGAGCCACCTCAAGTCGTCACCGACCAGCCCGAAGCAAAAACTGAAGCGGTTAAAACTTATTCCGATGAAGAGATTCTCGCCTCGGTGACCACACCGGAGCCAAAGCCGGAATCAAAATTATTCCTCAAGGCCAAGGCCACGTCTGCCGCGGCACCGAAGGCGAAGGAAAGTCGCGCCACGCCGGCCGGCCAAACGCGGTTGTGGATGAGCCTCGGCGTGGAACAAGGCGTCGCGCCGATTGATTTCGTCAACTCGGTGGCCGGCGAAACCGGTTTGCCTGGCAAGGTGGTCGGCAAGGTGGACGTGCGAGATCGCCACGCATTTGTGGACGTAGCCAGTGAACACGCCAACAGCATCATCGCCAAGCTGAATCGTTCGGAAATCAAAGGCCAAAAGGTCAAGGTCAAGTTGGCGTGATGAACGACGATGCGTCAGCAGAGCCGGCGGTTAAAAATGTCGAGCGGCTGTTCCCGTTCGTCGTCAAAACGCGCGGACTGCTCGTCGGCCGCGATACTCTGCGCGCCAACAAGAACAAACTGCATTTCGTCCTCATCACCACGGACATCGCTGAGACCAGCCGGGACGAGGTGTTAAAAGACTTTTCACACTATCCGGTGGTGCAACATTTCACAGCGACGGACCTAGAAATTTTTTTTGGTGTCAAGGGCGCCAAAGCGATCGGCTTCACCAAGTCCGGCCTCGCCCAATCCATTTACGCCGAATTAAAAGCGTTTCGCCTGAACAAGCCGGAAGTGAAACCGACGCCCCCCAAACCGTTGAAAAACGCGATCGCTCCCGTCAATCCTTCAGAAACCCCGTAAAAGCCGGCTCCGGCGGCGTGGAGAAATCCCAGTCCCGATCGCGCCAGCGAAATTGCAGCCGGCCCGCGTGCAGCGCGTGGTTCGCCAGCAGGAGTCGCGTACGTTGTTTGTCCGTCAGCCGCCGCTCGACAAGCGCGAGATACAAATCCGGATCGCCGCCGTAGAGCTTGTCCCCAACAATGGAATGTCCGAGATGCTGAAGATGGATGCGAATTTGATGCTTGCGCCCGGTGCGTGGTGTCAGGCGCAACAGTGAGAACGGCAGCCGGCGGATGGCCGATGGCCAGACCGCAACCTCGCGGGAGAATCTTTTCTCCACGAAGTATTCCGTTTGTGCTGGAGTGCCGTTCGGGCGAACGCAATCCTTGATGGCGACGGAGCTGGTTTCGTCCTTGCCGAGCGGCGCGTCGATCATCCCCTGCTCCGCCGCGACGTGGCCGTGGACGATGGCGAGGTACGTTTTGTGAATGGCGCGGCTTTCCCAGATTTTACCGAGTTCGCCCGCCGCTCCGGCGGTCTTGGCAATCACCACAATGCCGGATGTCTCACGGTCCAGCCGGTTGACCAGACGCGGCTCGGACTCTGTCTTCAAATATATCCGGGCGCGGCTGATGAGACTGGAATAATCGTTACCCTTCGTCGGATGACAGACAAGATCGGCAGGCTTGTGGACGACGAGTAGTTCGGCGTCCTCGTAGATGACCGCAAAAAGCGGATTCATTAAACACCAGAGTCAGATGCCACCAAAACGCCGGTTGCGCTTGGCATATTCCTCCAGCGCGGCGAAGAATTGCGGCTTCTTGAAATCCGGCCACAGCGTGGGCGTGATGACCAGCTCGGCATAGCTGATCTGCCACAACAAAAAATTACTCACACGCATTTCGCCGCTGGTGCGAATAAGGAGGTCCGGATCCGGAACGTTACGTGTCCAGAGATGGTCAGAGATGACTTTTTCTGTGATATCGCCGGCTTCCAATTTGCCAGCTTTTACTTTTTCGGCTATTTGCCGGGCTGCTTCGACGATCTCGAGGCGGCTGCCATAGCTCAACGCCATGATCAGCGTCAGGCCGTTGTTCTTGGACAGCGTGGCGATGGATTTGGCGAGATGTTCCTGCACGTTGTCCGGCAGGCGATGAATCTGGCCGATGACCTCCAGCCGGACATTGTTTTTGTTCAGTTCCTTCGTCTCGGTCTTGAGATAGTGGACGAGATATTTCATCAACGCGTCCACCTCGTCCTTGGGCCGGTTCCAGTTCTCTGCGGAAAACGCGTAGAGCGTGAGATACTTGATGCCGAGTTCGCCCGCGGTGCGGATGATCTCGCGCGCGGAATCCGCGCCGCGCCGGTGGCCCTCGATGCGCGGCAGATGCCGCGACTTCGCCCAACGCCCATTGCCGTCCATGATCACCGCGACGTGGCGCGGGAGATTGGCGGCGGCTTCGGAACTCAATTGGATTGGTGAACTCATTTGTTCGCGGCGCAATGGCAGCGCCATTCGACGACGGTCATGGACCGCCGCTCCAACTTTTAAACAAAAATTGTCTGATCACGGCCCGGACCGACAGAGGCGATAAACAACCGCGCATCCGTCAGCTCGGCGATGGCTTTGACATACGCCTGCGCCTTTTTCGGCAATTGCTTGAACGTTTTGCATTTGTCCGTTGGCGAGCACCAGCCCTCAAACTCAACGTAAATCGGCTGGCAGGCCGCGAGCACTTCCGCATCGTTCGGCATGTAATCATATTGTGTCTTGCCGTGGCGATAGGCGACGCAAACCTTGATGCTCTCCACCGTGTCAAGCCCGTCAAGGTTCGTGATGGCCAGGTCGTCAATGCCGTTGACCATCGTGGCGTGGCGCGTGGCGACGGAATCAAACCATCCGCAGCGGCGGGCGCGGCCGGTGGTCGCACCGAACTCGCGGCCCATGCCATGAAGCAGGTCGGAAATCTCGGCGTTCTCCGTCGGCAACGGCCCTTCGCCGACGCGCGTGGTATAAGCCTTCATGACGCCGACGACGCGGTCCATGCGGTGCGGCGGCACACCGGAACCGGTGCAGGCGCCACCCGCCGTGGTGTTGGACGACGTGACGAAAGGATACGTGCCGTGGTCAATGTCGAGAAATGTGCCCTGCGCGCCTTCAAACAAGACCTCCGCGCCGTGGCGGATCTGTTCGTGCAGGAGCACGACGGTGTTTTGCACGAACGGCTTGAGGTATTGGCCGGCCTGATTGTATTCCGCAAAAACGGCTTTGTAGGACAACGACTTCGCGCCGAGTGATTTCAGCACGGCGTTGTTTTCCTGAATGCGCACGGCGAGCTTCGCGGCGAGCTTCACGGGATCGATCAGATCATTCACGCGCAAGCCGACGCGCGCGGCCTTGTCGCCATAAGCCGGGCCGATACCGCGTTTCGTGGTGCCGATCTTGTTTTTGCCCTTGAGCAGTTCGCGTGCGCCGTCCAGCTCGCGGTGATACGGAAAGACGACATGAGCCGTTTCGCTCAGCACGAAATTCCGGGGCGTGATCTTGATGCCGTTTTTTTTGAGCCCCTCCATTTCACTGACCAGACCAATGGGATCCAGCACCACCCCATTGCCGATGACGCACAGCTTGTTTTTCCGGAGGATCCCGGAGGGGATGAGGTGCAGGACAGTCTTTTTGCCCTTCACGATGACCGTGTGACCGGCGTTGTTGCCGCCAGCGTAGCGCACGACGACATCCGCAGTTTCAGTGAGCACGTCAATGATCTTACCTTTGCCTTCATCGCCCCACTGGGCGCCGACGAGAATAGTGTTTGCCATAAAGTTTGTATCTTGCACGGCAGCGCAGCAGCGCCGTCCCGACCACCGACAATAAAAATCCCCGGACGAACATCCGGGGCAAAGCGGCGGGGGCTTTGCCGGAAGAAGCTAGAAAACTGCAGCGGACGTGTCAATTCGCCTTTGCGAACATCTGCGCCGACCGGGCAAAGGTTTCCGACGGCACGCCGAGGTCGTGCTTGATCACCACGTCGCGATCCCAAGGATTTTTTATCCGCCAGATTTGGAATTTCTGCCGGAGCGTGAGGTGAAATGAATACCACGGCGAGACGAGCGCGGTGTTGATGAGTGGAAAATCCGTGCCATAAACCAGCCGCCCGGAAAACTCCGGCTTGGCCAGCGCCTCCTGCAGACAACCCGGTTTGTTGATCTGAGTCAACGCTGAGATGTCCGTGTACAGATTCGGATAAACACGCATCAATCGTGCGAGCCGGTCGGGGCCGCGTTCACCGGCGTATTTGGCCGACGACGCGATGTGCGCCGCCACCACCGTCACGCCGAGGCTCAGCGGCAGGCGCAATTTCTCCGGATCGCCAAAATTTTCGGCGGCGCGGGAAAATGAATGTTCCTCGCCGGTGTGCGACAGCAGGGGCAACTGCAGTTCGACCATCTTCTGGTAAAAAGGAATCAGCTTCGGATCGCCAGGATTAATCTCCATGATCGGCGGGATCCATTTCACTAGCACTGTGCCATGCGCCTTGGCCCATTCCAACCGCGCCAACGCGTCTGGCCGGTACGGATTCACGGAGCAGCCAAATAGGAGGTTTGTATGCCGGGCGCACACCGTGGCGACGAATTCATTTGGCACATAAACCTCCGTACGGTTCGGGTCGAGGTTCCCCTGCGCATCCACCACGCCATCTAGCGCGAGCAGCACGGCTTTGCGGACATAGAGGCTTTGCGCGAACAGGGCGGAAATGCGATCACCCACCAAGCCGTCACCTTGACGCAAAAGCTCCTTCCTCGAAACCCCAAAGCTGTGCAGGTAAATGTTGAACCGCCAGTTGTTGCGCATCCGCGGCGAAACCCAACAACCGCTGCCGCCCGCGCCGATGCCGGCGATGTGGCAGTGCATGTCCACGATGCCGGCGGGGATGGGCTGGATTGGCCGGAAGGGCCGCGCGCCCAAGCCAGCCCAACCAAAGACGGCCGCCAGGATACCGACGAGCAAGATTTTTCGGCGACACGCACCGGATGAGATTTTTGACAGCGCTTGTTTCATACCGTAACGCTAGGGGAAATCCGGAGCGGACGTGAATTGATAAAATTGCGACCGTCATTGAAGTAAGCAATGCCAGTGCCTCGGCCTTTAGACATATGCCTGTGACAAATTTACTAAAGGTCGACGGCTTCGACTCCCAGCTAAACGGGGCAGGGTTTTCAAGCCTGCTTCGCAACGACCTCAGTTAAAAATTCCGTAATGATTTTCCAAAACGAGTAGTGGCCAGCAGTCTGGCGAGACAAACTCGACGCGGTAACTGACTATGACAAACTTTTACCAGGCAGCGGGCCAACTTTTGTAAGTGCTTGATAGAGCACCCGGAATTTTACCGTTTTTTTCCCAACCCTTCCGGACGGGGACCCTGGATAAATTGAACGGTGATTTCCTTTTTTGGCACTTTTTGTCACCCCGTTTTAAAAATGTCGAAAATGGACAAAAGGTGACATGGAGCCATTTATTTACCTGAGAGTCAAATAGTTGGAACTCGGATTGGGAAACCGTCAGAGGCTCCTGACGCTGGCGGATAACGAAAATGACTGGACCAATTTCTTTACCAGGCAGCGGGTCAACTTTCGTAAGTGCTTGATAGAGCATCCAAAACTTTACCTTTTCTTTACCACTTTTGTGTTTTTGGGGTGGTAAAGTTTCAAGGGCACAAGGTGTCGGACCTACCTCACCGGGCCTGCGGCCAACCGCTTCGGCCCGAGATCGCGTGTTGATGATTGATTTATCAGTTGGAGCGGGCTGACGCCCGCTGCTACGTCATTTCGTAACCGTCGAGCTGAAACATTATTTTATCCAGCCAACGGCAAAAGCGGCGCTGGGCCGCCGCAGTCCAAAACGCTGCGCGCGTATCGGTTCACGGCTGACAGCGCGAAGCGGCTTTGAATGCTCCAGTCGCATTATCAAAGATTATTTGCCGTGATCGAAATTGGATTTTTTCCCGGTGAAGGGGTGCCAGGCACCGGGTATCGGCCTACCTCACCCGGCCTACGGCCACCCTCTCCCGCCCACTAACGCGGGCAGGAGAGGGAAAGGCCGAGGGTATCAGCCGGCAGCCAAAAAATCAGATATGTCAAAGAACGATGGCGGCGGGACCGTTCACGGCGCGAATCCAGCAACCGTATATAGTTGTATATATCAAACATATATACATTTTGTCAAGCGATAGGTGATAACTTTTGTTGATTTTTGTTGCGGTCCGGAGCCGGAGTCGATGAGAAGAAGGGGAAGACTGGTCTAAGCCATCGTTCCTTCGGCCGATAGTTTTGCCTTTTGATTGGCAACGATGCCGGCTAGTCTGCCGAGATGCGCGAAGCTTCCCTGAATTTTCTCCGAACCCTGGTCAACACCCCCAGCCCCACCGGCCACGAAACCCGTGGCCAGCGGGTCTGGCTCGACTACGCCGGTCAGTTTGCCGACGAGACGTTTTCCGACGCCTACGGTAACTGCGTCGCCGTACTAAACAAGGGTGGCAGCCCGCGCATCATGCTCGCCGCGCACGCGGACGAGATCGCCATGGCGGTGAATTACATTGACGACAACGGATTCATCTACGTCCGGCGCATGGGCGGCATCGACGCGGCCATCACCAAAGCCCAGCGCATCCTGATCCACACACGCGGCGGCGCGGTCAAAGGCGTCGTCGGCAATGTCGCACCGCATCTGACCAAGCAGGACGGCGATCCCAAGCCGCCGAAGATTCACGACCTCTTCATTGACATCGGGGTCGGCAGCCGCAAGGAGGCCGAGAAAATTATCCGCATCGGCGACCCTATCACGCTGGCGGATGAATTTGACATCCTGCGCGGCGACCTTGCCGTGGCGCGCGCGTTCGACAACCGCATTGGCACTTTTGCGGTCGCCGAAACGCTGAGACTCCTGAAAGAATCAAAAATAAAAGTAGACGCCGAAATCTGCGCCGTCTCGAACGTGCAGGAGGAGGTCGGCCTGCTCGGCGCGAGACAGATCGCCTATTCGCTCAAGCCGGACATCGCGCTGGTGGTGGACGTGACACACGCGACGGATTACCCGACCGTCAGCAAGACGCAGCACGGCGACACGCGCATCGGCAAAGGGCCGGCCATCACGCATGGCGGTTGCAATCATCCCGAGGTGGTTGCGCGGCTGGAGAAAGTCGCGGCGAAGAAAAAAATCCCGCTCCAGCACGAAGCCATGTCCGCGTCGAGCGGCACGGACACCGATGTCATTTTTTGGACGCGTGGCGGCATCGCCAGCGCCCTGATCAGCCTGCCGAACCGCTACATGCATTCGCCGGTCGAGGTAGTAAGCCTGAAAGATCTGGAGTTGATCCCACAATTGATGGCGGCTTTCGTGCAGTCGATAAAAAAAGGCGAACAGTTCAAGGTGAAGATCTGAAACCGGACGGATTTTCCTGTTTCAGAATCCGCCCGGCCGCAATGGCGGCAGCGGGGCACGCCGTTCCGGCGGAGCGCACCATGGCCAGGGGCAAACGCGGTACCGCGGTCAGGCCAAAAGGCTAATAAATTCCAGCCGGGGTGAACGAATCTTTCCAGTCGCGAGGTTTTCCAAACTTAAGAATCAGGGATAAACCAGGCGGTAGAATTCATCCAGATTGGTTTGACTGATGGGCAGCGACAATTGGTTGGTGGTGGTTGAACCCGGCACGGTGCCCCAGTCGTTTGGATTGGTACTCAAGCCAAGATTCAAATTGTTCGTCTGCATCAGCAACCGATAGCCCATGCGATCCAGCCCCCAGCTCAAGTTCATGACCCCGCCGGTCACGCTCGCGGTCAGATTTGGCGGGGAGGTCTGGTTTGGCAACTGGGTCAGGGCTACCGTGTAGGTCTGCAGGGTCACACCATCCTGCGCCGTAACCTGCACCTGCACCACATTCGTCACCCCGGGGCTGGGGTTTAACACCAGCCCGGCACTCGCCGCGCCCGAGGCGAGCAGATTGGTCGCACCGTTATAGATCAACTGGTTCGTTGCACTCAGATTGGCGTTGATAACAGTTACCGTCGGGCTACTGCCATAGGCTTCAGTCGAAGCGTAGCTCAGCACATTGGAAGCAAACGCCGGCGTTAAGGCTCCCGCAGGATTCAATACCAGAGAGGTTAGATACGAATTGCTGCTGACGGGAGCGACCGTGGTCAGGCGCAAATTATCAATGTCGAACGATGTACCCGCCACCCCGGTCGCGTTAAAACCAACCACAATATCCCCGTTACCGCCCTCATTGCCCGTCGCGGTGTAAGTCACACTGAAACTGGTAAACGCGTTGGAGGTAAGCATCGCGGAGGTAATCACATGGGAAGCAAGGGCCACCAATGACGAGTTGTAGAGCACCAGTGCGCCGGGCGGAAAATTTCCCTTTTCCAAGCCAAACGCCGCGGTGAGGGTGTAGGTCGTTCCAGCCTGATATTTGTTGGCCGGCCCCAAATCCTGGTAAACCGTGGCTGAACCGACGGAACTGTTCATGAACAACTGGCAAAAATTGTTGCCGTCCAGTCCACTCGGCGGGTTGTTGGTATACCGGCCGTCACCAGCGGCGGGACGGATGAGGGCAACGACTGCCCCGCCAGACTGACCGCTCACGTTCCAGCTCGTCGGGGTCTCAATCGCGTAGCTGCCCACATTCACAGACTGCGCCTCGAACGACCAGTTGGCGATGACCGGCGGCATGACCGTTACCACGGCAGAATTGGTACTTTCAAAGCCAGGGGCCAGAGCCGTGACCGCGTAATAATAGGCCGTGTGTCCCGTCAGGCTGACATCGGTGTAGGTGGTGCCAGTAATTCCGCTGGTAACATTCAAATACGGGCCGCCAATCGAAGTCGCCCGCTTCACATTATAGCCGCCAGCCCCGGAGACGGCGTTCCAAGTCAGGGCCGCGTAACCGCCATTCAAAGCTGCCACCAAATTCGTGGGTGCCGGCAGGTTTGTGGCCAGAGTTGAAGTCAGGGTCAGCACTTCCCCCACCTGGGTTTGATAATAGAGAACTGAGCCCGACAGTGTCGTGACGCCGTTTATGCTGGAAACACATTCGACGTTCGCACCCGGCCACGGGTTGGCCAGCTTGAGCAGTTGCCCGGCGGTGCTTTGGATCTGGACATAGTTGGCCGAACCGAGGGTGATGGCGCCGGAGACCAGGAAACCGCCGCACGCATTCATGTTGCCAAAGGCCGCCGACTGGTTCGTAGGCCAGTCGGGGAAAATATGCATGTTCGTCTGGTAACTTTGCACGAACATCGCCGCCAGCGTCGCCGGGACGATGGTATAATTTTCCGTGCCGCCGCCACCCGGGTCTTCCATGAAGTTTTGATTTTGATAATAAGTCAGCATGGTATCGAGGATCGACAGGATGGCGTTGGGGTCGTAACCCACGCAGGCTGCGTCCGGGTAAAAATTGGACATGTTGTTGTTGTCATACCATTGAGCCGCCAGCCAGACGGTATTGGAGGCCGCGAGCAGCGTGGCCGGATCGTTTTCCAACCCGATGTTCCAGCCCGGGTATATCACCTGGCAGGGGCCCATGCCCGCGCTGCTGTGGGCCAGCTGGTGATTTTGATAACTGGTGACTGCCGGTATTGGAAAGTCCGTGCCCGACGAAGAGGCGCGGATGACATTGACGCCCGGATTGTTGTAGGGTGCACCCAGCGAATTCAAGCTGCCGATGCTGCTGGCGGGCACGATGGTCTGTGGTGCCAGCCGGGCGGTGATGTTGTTCCATTGTGCACGGCTGCCAGCGTCCACGTTCAAGGCCTGCGACATCTGCACCAGCGCCGGATAAACCAATTGGATGAAGGCCAAGGAGGTGGAGGGATTGTTGTCCGACCCGGATTGTTCCCAGGCGGAATCATTGATGTCCACATATTGATTACCCGACAGGGTGAGGTAACTGTTCCAAAAGTCGGCTACGCCCTTAAGGTAGGGATAAACCTTGGCCGCGTAATTGGTATCCTGAGAGTATTTCCACCGCATCGCGCAATTAACGGCGGCAAAGATGGCGTCGGATTTCTGGCCCCAGAACGAGCCAGGGTCATCAGCCCAACCCGGCGCGGGGATGAGGTGACAGTAAAAATAAATGCCGTTATTGCCCGGGAAACAATACTGTGCGGTCGCGCGGCCACGCGTAATCTGGTCGAGCAGAACCTTGTCGTAATTGTCGGCCAATTCCGAATGATTGCAGGCCAGCGCACCCCAAAACGTCGCTTCATAATTATAATCCAGTGTGTAATCACCCCCCCATTGAGGCTGGGTACCGGTGATGAAATTGCCCCACAAGCCAGGTGGCGGTGAATTGGAAGTGCTACAGCACGCAAGCAGGTAGAGCGAGCCATACCAGTTGTTCTGGATTTTTTGATCTGGTATCTGCACATAAGCCTTCGTCCAGAAGTTACTCCACCAAGTGTTGTGCCCTTGAAAAAGATTATTAATGGACAGCGGGGTGGCGTACTGGGTCTGCTGCTGGGCCGCGGCAAAATAATTGGTGTTGTTCCGGTCCGTAACCGCCGCCAGCGTGATCGTAACCGATCCGCCAGCAGGAATCGTGAATGTCAGCGCCCCCTGACTGCTGGTCGTGGCCGTGGCGCCCAGCACGCTTTGCATCAGCACGCCCTGCGGCGCGCAGCCGTTGTAGATTACATTGGTGTCACCCAAATGCGTCGCCATTTTGTTCCAACCCATCATACCGTTGGGAAGGCCGGTGGGGAAAGTCACCGGGGTACCCAGCGCGATGCCGTTGGTATAAATCGTCAGGGTGTTGCCATCATAGGTCACCGCCGCCTGGATCCATTGATTGGCCGGCAGCGCGCTGCCCGCGGTCGTCGTAAAATTGTTCGGCGAATCGTTATAAAAGGTTTGGTAGGGGCTGCCCAGATTCAAGTAACCGCTGGTGTTGAGCGAGGCGCTCAACTTTCCGCCCACCAAATTCAAGGTCAACCCACGAGTATACGGATACGGAAAGGTTGATCCGTAAGTGTCGGCATAGGGAATTTGAGCAGTTACGATATTGCCATTCACGCCCGTGCTGGAAACATTGATCCAGGTTGAAAAGGTGAACTGATTCTCCGGCAGCGGCAGGTCGCCTACGGCCAGTTCGTCGGAACCGCTGGCCACTGACACCGAGCCGCCGTGCGGATCTCCGGTATTAAGGCTGGCATTGCCAATCAACGCTGCGGCACCCATGTTCGTGGTGGACCAGCGCAGCAACGGTGTGGGCACGCTGACCCCATCCAGATTGGCCAGCGTCGCGCCCGATAAAGCTTGATTATAGAGGCGCAAGTCAGCGATTTTGCCGGTGAACGGGGCGGTGCCCGCCGCATTGTGCAATTGGTTGCCCAACTCAACATAAACCATGTCCGGCGAGACGTTCAGCCACGTTGAGTTGTTCGTCGAGCCATAGGTGGCCGGGTTACCCTTGCTGCCCGCAAAGCCGTCGAGTAACTGGCTGGTAAGCGACAACGGCGACGTACCGGAGTTGTTCAGCTGGATCACCGCTGTATTTTCAGAATTCGCCACCCACGAGGAAACCGTCAAAGCGGAATTGCCGTTGATGAAATTGCCGGTCACCGTGGCCGGTCCGACGTTTTGGTTGAGCGCATACGAACTGCCACTCAATGCCGGTGCACTTAAAGTCAGCGAACCGACCGGCATGATAATGCCGTGTTCCACGCCCCAAAAATCCGCCTTGCCCACATAGAATTGCAGAGCAGACGAAGCCCCGCCCACGGTAATCGCCAGGTCGCCGTTGCCCGTTACCGGTGCGGTGGTCACAGAGTCATTCCCGGCCGTTGGAAAGTTAGCTGGTGGCGAAGAGTAACTGCCCCCAACGTTCGCCGCGAGCGCCGGCCCCATCGCTCCCGGGGCAGGAACCACCGGCTGGGCAACGAAAGGCAAAACGGTGAGATTCGCCACGCCACTGGTGACGGAGCCCAGACTGTTGGTCACGATGACCCGGTAGGTCAGCGCTAGATTCGTCGTGATGCCCGTCAAGGTGAGGATGTTACTGGTGGCTCCGGTGAAGAAGCTGCCACCATTAGAAACATTCGCAAATCCCGCTCCCCCGTTGGTCTGCCATTGGTAGCCCAAGGGGGCCTGCCCCGCGGCCACCACATTGAACGACGCCGTACCGCCCAAGATGGCCGCTTGCGATGCCGGCGGGGTCGTAATGCTGGGAGGGGTCGGATTGGCCGCCGTCAACCGCACATTGTCGATGTCGAGGAAGGCATTCCCGGCCACGCCGGCGGGAATGGCGAAACTGATGACAATGTTGCCTTCC